>Ga0155770_110_pt3 | contig 3172 bp, 3 predicted proteins | sample RifCSPlowO2_01_FD_107424 | JGI IMG/M metagenome (GOLD analysis project Ga0155770, IMG submission 107424) | Candidatus Nomurabacteria bacterium RIFCSPLOWO2_01_FULL_42_20 | reverse complement strand
TCCCCCTTAGTAAGGGGGAGGCCGGGTGGGGGTGCTCCCGCCGCCGCCATCGCCAATTCCTGCTTAGACCGCTGAATGGCTAATATTTGGGCCGGATCGGTGGTGATGATCTGGTCTTCGGTATAGGAAGCAATGACTTTGATGGCTACGTGTTTTAAGCCGGCAAAAAAGATGCCCTCGCCGACACCAGATTCAAGCAGAAGATATTTTTCTTCATCGGTCAGATTGAAAGTTTTTTGCAGGATATCAGTGTTTGAAGGAGACTGTTTCAAAAGAATTTGAATTGAAGAGTTTGTCACAATCGGTATGCCGTAAGGACTTCTCATGAAGTCGCCCACGTCTTGAGTGATAGTGGCGAGTCCGAGATAATATTTTCGGCCGCGCTTGGCGATGGAAAAAAGGAAGGAAGCGGTATCTTCGGACTTCATCATCCACCAAGCCTCATCAACCACAAGCAGTCTCTTCTTCAGGACCCGGCGGATAGAGCTCCAAATGAAATTCATAATAATATACATGGCCACCGGTTTAAGCTCGTCTTCCATGTCGCGGATGGAAAAGACAATGAATTTTTTATTAATGTCCACATTGGTCGGCTGGTTGATAAAAGTTGACCAGGTGCCATGAGTATATTTGGTGAGCTTAGTCAGAATTGATTCAGCGCCGTCCATGCCGGCCAAAACCGATTCGAAGTCTGACAGTAGTGGCGGCTCGGCTTTAGAAAAATCAGAATCCGGCGTGATGTCCTTTAAGGCGTAAGTTTCGGCGATGGCCCGGTCAACGATCGCGTCTTCTTCAGGTGTCAGTCCGCCAAGCATGATTCTGAAGAGGCCAACCAAGGTGATAATGTGCGAACGAAGAACGTCCGCCGGAGCCTCGTCTTCTCGCGGCAAGGGCAAGTCAAAGGGATTAATGTGGTGCGGCGAAGAAAGAGAAATAGAGAAATATCGGCCGCCGACCGCCTCGGCCAAATATTCATATTCTTTTTCCGGATCAATGACCAAAACATCCACGTCAAACATGAGGGTTCGCAGAATCTCCAGCTTTGTCATAAAACTTTTTCCGGCGCCGGACTTGGCGAAAATAACAGAGTTGTAGTTTTCCATTGAGAAGCGGTCAAAAATAACCAAGCTTGAATTATGGCGGTTGACGCCGTAGAGAATACCCTTGTCGGAGGTCAGGTCGAAAGAAACAAAAGGAAAAATACTGGAGAGGGGTTCGGAATTAAGCTTTTGGTGGACTTCGAGGAGGTCGGTAGCTGTCGGGATGACGCTCTCGAAGCCGTCTTGCTGTTGAAACAGAGCCGGCCGGATATAAATGAGACGAGACTCGAGAATGGATTTAATTTCATTCTCAATCCTAAAAAGGTCGTCTTCACTTTCGCCGTAGATAGAGATGTAAAGCCCGACGTCAAAAATTTTCTCCTGGGCTTGCTGTAAGCTGTCGCGCAGACTCTCGAGGTCGCCGAGCGCGGTGTCAAGCACGGGATCGCGCACAAGACCTCTGGACTCCCTAATACTTATCTGGCTTTGAACTTCGGCTACTTTTTTCTGGAACTGTTTTAAGATTTTGGAAGTATCAATCGGGTGGATGAAGATGGAAACATCGAAAATTTTATCAAGATTGATGATGGGGGTGAACCAGTTGTCGGTTAGAAAACGAGGATAAGAAATGACAAAGAAAGTTTTAATCAGCCTGTCTCCTAAAGTTATCTTTTTGGATTCTGTTTTAAGAGCCGCCGGCGCAATTATATCTTGGAGCTCCAAAGTCGCCGCCCTGTAAATGTCAGCTGGCAGAACGGGCAAAATCTTGCCGCCTGCGCCAGCGGCTCCCTTACCTTTGCCCAAAATTTTGTCCAACAATTTCATGAATTTTACTTTATAACTTTATAACTTTATAACTTTATAACTTTTAACTACACCTTGGCTTCTCTCTCCGTTTCGCCCGGATTAAATGTCTTATAAAAAAGTTCAATCACCTCTTCGGTGCCTAATTTAGCCACTCTCACTCCGATGCCGGATAGCCCTCCTTCAACGACCGACATACGCTGTTCCAACTGTGCTCTTTTTTCTTCAAAGCTTTCTTCGGCGGTAGCTTTTTTCCCGCCCGGCAGGGCGCTTAAAAACCCTTTGGCGGCTGTGGCCGGACCGCCGCCAGTGTATGGGATTACAATAAAAAATCTTTTGGTCATGATGTTGACTTGCTCGGTGAAAGTGCGGATGAATTCGGAATATTCGCGGGTTTGGATTTTGAGCAGGGGCTCGGTTATTTCTTTTAAGCGATTATCTAAAATTGCCAAATATGGACGGATGTCGTAGCGCCGCGACTGAATGACGGTCTGAATGGAGAAATCAAGCGAATTCAAAAATCCTTGAAATTGGGATAGAACGGCTTTTTGTTCATCATAGGATTTAAGCGAGAGATTGATAGATGAGGCGATTAAAATCGCTCTTAAGCCGCCATCTTTCAAGATGACAATTCCATCGCGGATCTCTTTTATTGGGACGAAGTCTTGAGTTGGTTTTGCGCTAATTGCCATATGTAGTATTATAATAAAATTATTCTAATTAACCTAAAAGAATTATTCTCCGCCTGAGGCGCCATCGAATTTAAGCACCAAACCACAAGCACCAAATTACAAACAATATCAAAATTCTAATTACTAAAATTCTAAACTAAATGCTTTTATTTAAAATAGAAGTAAAAATTTTTCTTAGCTCTGTGGCTTCTTGTATAAGTTCCCCTCTTTCTTTATCAAGCTCTTCATTATCACCAGTATCACATAATCTTAACCACAAGCAGCTTTCTTTTGTTTCTTTTCTGCAAATTTTAATTCTATGCGCAAAATCTTTCTTACTTAATGCTTCATTTGCTTCTATGTAATTTGCCGCCCGGGACCCAGAAGACCGCACAAGCTGCTTTCCGTCTTCAAAATTACCTGTTGTTTTCGGAAGTTTTTTAACAAATTCTCTGCATCGCCGCCCAAATTCGGCAGTTCTTTCTTCTAGATCGTATTGTTTTGAATTTGATTTTTCGTTCATTGTAATTTATTTGTAATTTGGAAATTGAAATGAAGAAGCTACCGCTTCTTCATTTCTAAGACATCCAAACTCCAAGAGAGCTCTTTTAATTTAGAGCCGGTGAGGCCCATGCCTACACCCGGTGCGGGGGCCGC
>Ga0155770_128_pt3 | contig 4229 bp, 7 predicted proteins | sample RifCSPlowO2_01_FD_107424 | JGI IMG/M metagenome (GOLD analysis project Ga0155770, IMG submission 107424) | Candidatus Nomurabacteria bacterium RIFCSPLOWO2_01_FULL_42_20 | reverse complement strand
CGGGCCCGGACTCTGCCAACACCCCGCCAGTCAAAAGAAGTGCCCAAGCGCGTTCTTGAAGAAATTTTAAAATAAAACTATCCGGGGAAAATTCTCTTTTTGGGGTCGCTGTCTCCGCCTGCTGGCGGAGCGCTGACTCTCGCGCCGTCGCGCTGCGAGACACCCCAAAAAAAGAATTTTCCCCGGATAGCCATAAATAAAATGCTTAAAAAAATTTTACTTACAATTTTATTTATTTTTTTCTTAGCCAGTGCTACTTCGGTGCAAGCCGCAGGTACTGGAAGTATTATTATTTCCGAGTTCGTGTATGATCTCGACGGCGCCGATATTGACTGGGTCGAAGTAGAGAACCAAGGCGGGGCCGATCTTGACCTAGCCTCGCTCAAACTCCTCGTCAGCAATTCAACTTCCAATCATGCCATCAATAATTATTCCGGTTCTTCTATTTTGGGTTCGGGAGATTACGGAGTGATTGTTGTCAGTTCGCTTATTTCAAATTACACGAGTAAGTGGGGCAATGCCGGAAATATTTTTACCAGCAGTTTTACTTTGTCAAATGCTGGCGGAAAAATCGAAATAAATAATGGAGATAAAGCTTCTCCCGTGGATTCCGTAACTTATTCTTCAGGCGATGGCGCCGCCGGCGACGGCCAGTCACTTTCCTTAATTTCTGGCAGCTTTAGCCCAGAGGACCCGACTCCCGGCGAGGCAAATGTCAGCGGTGGTGGAAATAACCAAGACGGCACTCTAGATAATAATGAAAATACAAATACAAATCCTAGCCCAAGCCAGACCGAACCGAAAATTTCGGCAGAAATTATAAGCAAAGATACGGCCATCGCTAAAGTGCCGATAAATTTTGACATTAAAGTTTTAGGCTTAAACAAGGAAATCTTAACAACGGGAAAATTTGTTTGGAACTTTGGCGATCTGACGGTTTCCGTCTTTAATCAAAGCCAGAAAACAGGGCATATTTATGATTATCCCGGCGACTATGTTGTTGTGTTTGAATATTATGGCAATGCTTCTGATTCAGAACCAAAGGCGGCCACTCGCGCCACTATCAAGGTTTCTCTTGCCGAAGTTATCATCAGCAATGTTTTTGGAAACTCCGTTGAGCTCAACAATAAAGGCAAGAGTGAAATTGATTTAGGCGGATGGCTGCTTTCGGCAGATAAAAGTTTCACCATTCCGGGAAACACCATCATTTTAGCCGGTAAAAAAATCGTTTTGTCTCCGGAGGTAACCCGGTTAAATATAATCGACAAAAACAATTTAAAGCTTTTGTATCCGAATGGGGAAGTGGCTTACGTTTATGGATCATCGCTCGAGATTATTGAAGAAAAACCAAAGGCAAAAGCAGAGTCAATTATTGCCAAAGACGAAACAAAACCGATAACTGAACAAATACAAACTGAACAGATACAAATAGAACAAACGGAATCAGAAAAGCAAAGTTTATCTGCTTCAGCCATAAAATCTATTCCAGCCGGTGACTCAAAAAGTATTTATCTGGCCGGCTTGGCCGGACTTATAATTATCGGCATCGGCTCTGTTTTTCTTTTGCGCAAAAAATCTAAACCGGATATTCCGGAAGCGGGCGGTTTGAAAGCTGATGATTTCGAGATTACAGAATAACTGCGTCAAGCTCAATCCTTGATTTTTCTAATTCATCAAGTTCAATTTCTATTTCTAGGACGTCTAAGTCATTCTCTAAATCGTCAGTTTCAAGGGCGAACTGCTCTAATTCCTTGGAATCTTGGTTAAAAACCTTTTGTAATTCATAGTTTTTTAAAATACCCGGCAGGCTGAAACTCGAAAGAACGATAAGTAAAATTATCACCGGCACAAGCCGAAGGTACTGGAAGTGCCGAAAAACCTTGGCCAAAAAGTAAGGAGATTTAACTTTTGGCGAACCAAGACTGATTGAAGTAATGATATTCTGACGGATAACAAACTTCTCATTTTGAGTGAGTTTTATATTTTTAAGTTTATTTATAAATTGTTCAAAATTATTCATATATTATCTAGCTACTAGCTCTCTTAGTTTTTCCAAACCGCGGTGAATTCTGACGGAAACATTGTTTTCAGTTTCACCGGTAATTTCGGCAATTTCTTTTATTGAAAGATCGTCAACATAGCGCATAGTGAGGACATCTCGATATTTTTCATCTAACTGACTTAATGTTTTTATTGCTTCTTCTCCTTCAAATACTATCTCATGTTTTTCTTGGGCTTTTTCTGGAGTTCCTACATCGAAGCCTTCTTCCATAAGTGTTTCAAGAGAAACGGTTGGTTTTTTCTTCCGACGATAGTCGATGATGAGATTAGTGGCAATTTTGTACAAGAAGGCCTTCATGTATTCAATTTTTTTCCGCGTATGTTCCACATTTACTAAATACTCCCAAGCTTTCATAAAGGTATCTTGAGTGAGATCGCGGGCAATGTCGCGATCAGAGGTTTGAATATAGCAGTATCTAAAAATAGCGTCGGAAAACTCATCATAAACTGCCACAAATTCTCGTTGTGTATTTTCAGGATCCATTTCTTAAGACGTTAAAATAAGCTTATTCTTACAATTTGGCCATTATATCAGATTTTGATAAAATTTGACCATTGTTTTTTTTACTGCCTCAATTATTCTAATCTCTAATTCGAGCGAATAGGAGAATATAAAATGTGTATAGACATTACCTATCGGCATTGACAGGAAAACATTGATTATGCTATAATGTTAATGAAATTTCAGCAATTCATAAAATATCTAACCGGACCGAAAAGGTTCATTTAAAATTACTATATGAAAACTTTTTACATTGGCCTCATCAGCGTAACTGTTGTTACAATTGTTCTAAGATTTTTTTATCCTGTGGATAGTGGTATTTTTATTATGACTCTTACGATGTGTTGGGGGGTTTTCATGTGGATGGAAGCCTTTGTTTATTTTTGTACCCATCGCCCGAATAGTAATGTAAAGATTATATTATCCCTATTACTGTCTATAATTATGCTTTTGATTTCTGTATCGTTTCTAGTCATGGAGATTTTTATTGATGACTTTTCTGATTTACCTTGGCAAACACAGCAAAATTTAAAGCTATTAGGACGCGCAATCGGATTTTCTGCAGTATTTGGTTTTATAACATCATTATTATTGCGGATTTTCTATCCACTAAAAGAGAAATAACAAATCAGAATTTTAAATCACATCAAATCAGAGATGTGATTTTTTTTATTTCCTCACATTCTTCAAAAACTCAAGCTACGGGGACGACGGAGACAATTCTTCCTTATAGAATAATTATTAATCCGTTATCTTCTTTTCCTCCAGAGGAGGATCCGCCTTCGGCGGAAAAATTCTTCTCTTGAATTTTCTCCAACACTTTTGGGATTTTTTTAAAGTCCTCAATCAGGGTTTCGCGCATACCGCCATTGTAAAGAGCGGCGGCTGGGTGATAGAGGGCCAGAAAATGTTTTGTTTTCAAATTAGAGAATTTTTTGATAAGCAGTTTACCGTGGACTTGAGAAATTTTTTGGTCTGGGAAAAAATCGTTCATTGAATGGCGGCCAAGAAAAACAATCAATTTCGGCTTGATAAAATTAAGCTCCTCTATCAGCCACTCTCGACAAGCATCTTTTTCATTCGGTTCCGGATCGCGATTGTTGGGCGGGCGGTATTTGACAATGTTGGTGATGTAGACGTCTTCGCGCTTCATACCAATTTCACCAAGCATTTCGTTTAAGAATTTGCCGGCCGCGCCGACGAACGGTTTGCCTTGCTCGTCTTCCTGTTTACCCGGCGCCTCGCCGATAAAGACTATCTCTGCGTCGGCGCGGCCGTCGCCCGGTACGGCCTGCTTTGCCGTCTTTTTGAGTTCGCACTGGCATTTCTCAAACCATCTCTTGTGGATATCTTGCAGTTGTTCTGTCTTGGACATGGTATAATTATAGCGCAAATTTAGATATGAATCCCGTTAGAAGCCGCGATCGCTTCTCGGGAAAACAAAGGGTCACAGTAATAGTTTAATTATTATTTAATTTTAGGCAGTCGTAGATTACCAACATGATCGCGATCTGCTTCTAACGGGATGAAAAAAACTATCATCTTTCTAGTCGTTGTAGTTCTTATAATTTTGGGTTGGTGGCTTTCTTCTTCCCGCCAAAAGGCCGAGAAAGTCGGGGAAGAGGCAGGCGGGCCGGAAACGCTCGGCGGAGCAATTTCAGGCGGG
>Ga0155770_135_pt3 | contig 4337 bp, 2 predicted proteins | sample RifCSPlowO2_01_FD_107424 | JGI IMG/M metagenome (GOLD analysis project Ga0155770, IMG submission 107424) | Candidatus Nomurabacteria bacterium RIFCSPLOWO2_01_FULL_42_20 | reverse complement strand
GGGGCCGTAGTATCAATCGTAAATGAAGTGACGGCAAGCGGCGTGCTTACATTGCTGGCCGCGTCTGTGACGGTAATCGTGCAGTTAGAATGAGTGCCGTCTAAAAGAGAGTTGAAAGTAATGGTATTGTTGCCGGCGGCGGCTGAAGTAGCCGAAGACGAGCAATCGCCGCCATAGGTGATACTGCCGGCTTCGTCGGTGTTAAAGGTATAGTTCGGCGTGGAATCATTTGTCGGCGTTGCAACAGGGGTGACTTCGGTGACTGCTGGCGGTGTGATGTCGGTGCCGAAAGTTGTAATTTCCGGAATAGCGCTATAAGTGTCTAGTGTTGATCCGTTTGACTTAACCACGCGAAGACAGTAAGTATTGGAGGGAGCGCCATTATTATCAATTAAAGCAAAATCCCACTGGCCATCTTGGCCTAAATTAATCACTGCTTGGGAATTAGTAAAATTGTTTAATTCTTCATATATTTGATTAACTGTAGTATGGCCGGCATGGTTTGGATCATTTGCATTCGCAGTTAGCGCCGCCCCGTCAAGAGGTACTGTATTGTCTTTATATGCAATGGCTGTCGCTCCCGTAACATCAGCATATGTTTCTCCTGTAAAACTGGTGTCACACGTTCCAGACTTTTGAGCAAACTGCAGTTTAAATGTTTCACCACTTATCCCAAGATTAACCCCGCCAACATGCAGTAGCTGTCTCAAACGAAAAGCAACGCCATTTGAAGAAAGTGAGGCCGCTGTATCCTGCAGAGCTAGAGCAGAGCCAACATCTGTTGAATCGGCATTGTTAAATAATCGATAGGTAGATTGCTCAAATGTTAAAGTTGAATAAGTAACAGTAAGCTTTGGCCTTTTAGTTGGGTCTGTAACATAGTCAGAACTGTAAATCAGATCGTTCCCATTAACAGTCTCATTATTATGTTTTAATAGGACACCATAATTGGGCCAAGTGCCATTGACCCACCCCTCTACCAGGTTTTTAATATCAAACTCTAAGGTCCCATCTATGACGGTTGTGGAGTTGCTAGCAAAAATGAAAGAATCAAAATCTCCACCCGCTGTTGTCCATGCATTAGTTCCGTCATAAGTGTTCCAAGTTGCTCCGTCATTCGTTATTGCGTTTACACCAGTTCCTTCTACCCAACCACGCGTAACTCTATGAATATTAATAATCTGTCCAGTCGGAGAATTCATCGTTAAAATAAGTTGAGCCGAATTAATAATAGAATTAGCAGGTATACCTGATATGTTAAACAGGAGCAAGCCACGATTTCTCTTTTCTCCGTTCCCTGGCGTCTTTCCGACTGTAATAAACGCATTTGCCCCGTTGTTCTCAGTAGGATTAGCTCCGGTTAGATAACTATCCTTTCCTTCGGTTGCATTTGGCTGCAGCGTTTCTATGACGGCAAAAGCCGGATTGATTTTAAAAATAAATAAGAAAACAGAAAATACCAAACCAGTTATGGCGGCGATGACTGTAAGTTTCATTAATTTTTTATTTTTTTTGCTGTTTTCCATTTTCTTTTTTATATGACTACTCCACAACGACATTCAATTGGCAGAAATTACGTATTTTTGTGTTACTGCCTTCCATAATGTCGTATATGACCACGGTGTTAAACGAACCTTTATCCGCGTCTTGTGTTGCCGCCAGATTAATGCCCACTTCAGCCTCTCCTTGGCCGCTTGCCGCATCAAAAGAAAGGCTCAAGCCATCTGGTAACTTTCCTGTGCCTAATTCAAACGGCAAAGTTGATCCCTGCAGTTTGATGAAGCGACTTTGAGAACCGCCGCGAGCTATTTTTTGTGAAAATGGAGTAATTTTACAAGTATGGGTTGCTCCCTCATTAAATATTTTTATCTCTTCTTCGGCCTCTAACGCCAGCTCTACCGCTTCAGCCTCTAAAATAGAGTCAATGTACTCCATTGTATAATCGCCCAAAAAGCCAGTCCCTTCTGTGAGATCCAAGGGGGCTAAAATTTTATCCTGATGGGCTTCTTGAAACTTAATGAGGGCGGCGCGGGTTCGCGGACCGAAAAATTCAGTTTCATTGCCTGGTGAGCCATAACCGGATGCCGCAAGAATAAAACCGTTTTGATTCAAAAATGTCTGCAGGGCTTTGACATCAGTGCCTAAACTACCGTATCTAAGATTACGAGTGAATGTAGGAGCTGTCTCTGCTATGGCATTTGTAATCTCCGTCGGGGTTTCCGTATCTAAAGAAGAAGAAGTTTCTTCGACTACCTGACTGTCAGAAATACTTGTAGATGGTGAAGTCTCTGCATCTGAAGATGACGTAGGGGTGGACGAAGAGGCGGGTTGGGAGACTGACGATCCGCCTCCTCCGCCGCCGCCGCTTGCCCCGAGCGAAGTCGAGGGGCCACCGCCTCCTCTTGAAGGCGCTGGTTGTTGAGCTGGTTGAGCTTGTTCGGCTTGTTCGGCTGGCGGGGTTTCGGTTTGTTGAGCTGATTGACCTTGTCCTCGTGCTTGGCTTTGTTCTTGGCCTTGGCCTTGTGCTTGGCTTTGTTCTTGACCTTGGCCCTGACTTTGACCTTGACTTTGTTCTTGGCCTTGGCCTTGTGCTTGGCTTTGTTCTTGACCTTGGCCCTGACTTTGACCTTGACTTTGTTCTTGACCTTGACCTTGTGCTTGACTTTGACCTTGGCTTTGTGACTGCCTAACCGCGGCTTGCTGATTTTGGGCAAGTATTTGATCAAAATAAAAGTAAGGGCTGATTATAATCGCCATCTTTAGTAAGAAAACTAAAAGTATTGCAACATGAAAATGGCGATGATAGGGATGTGCATGCCAGTGGTGATACCAGCCAAAATGCCGGCATAAGCTATTATGCCAGGAAAGGGTCGTTTTATGACGGATTTTGTGCAGATGTTTAACCATAGATTAAAAACAAAATTAACTTATTGTCAATATTGTACCAAAAAATCCGCCTTTAGGAAAGGGGTTGGACAAATATTTTCCGGCCGACGAAAATCAGAGCAAATAAGGCCAAAACCGCGCTAATTAAGGCCAAAACATTTTGAGGAAATTTTGTTTTGGAAGAGAGCGGGGAGGCCAGTAGATCTTCGGCCGATACGGCCAATTGATTGCTAGTTTGTATCTCTTTAAGAGGCAAAGAAGTCCCGACGTCTGAAAGAGTCGGGATCCCGGCCAGAAGCGTCGGGGAAGAATAAGTTTCTTTTGAGGCAAGAGTTTTTTCTATTTTCCCGGCCGCGGCAATTCCTTTCTTCCCTGTTTCCTGAACAACTTCGGTAACATTATTAATGGCAGAAATAACTGCCGTAGTTATAGTTTCAATAACTGAAGAAAAGAAACCGCCTCCGCCTCCAATTTTTCCGCCGCTGCTAGTTCTCGGCACCGACATTGAAGCGCAGATTTTTTTAGGATAGGCGTTGGCATCTCCGATATGGGCATTGGTCGGAAATTTGGCAAGCGAAGCAATCGCAGTGTCAAAGCCGCTGCAGTTGTCGTCTTTATAATCTACCGCGATTGTTGCTTTTGAATTAGAATTTGAGAGACAAGTATTATTGCTTCCCGGATAATCTGCTTCACTTGCCGAGCGGACATGAGCGTTGGTGGCAGAAGATAACTTGGCAAAAGTTTTAAAATTGCCGGAACAGGAATTTCCGATTCCGGAAACGCCGCCGCAGTAAATTGAATTAGCGTAAGTTGAGGCGCCGGGCAGGGCGGCGTGGGCATTGCCCGACGCCGAGAGACCTAAAATCGCCACATCACCGGAATTTCTCTTGTCTGTGTCCGTGTAGCAAGAAAGACCGGCCTCGGCTTTTGAAACGCCAAAGGCGCCGAAAAAAAATAAAGACAATATAAGGATTTTCAGTAAATTTTTTTTCATAAATTACACGCCTGACAATTTCTTCCAAGCAAGGCCGTCATAAATATAAGCTTTGCTTTCATCAGTATAGGTAACTATGTCTCCCTTTTTCATTCCGACTAAGGCATCGCGCTCGGCGTCATCAGCAACTTCATAAATCGTCATGTTGTAATATTTATTGACTGCGCCTGGGGCCAGATCATCCGTCGTTTTGGCCGCAAAACCCGAATCAAAACGGGCGTCAGTATAGTAAAGATTGGCGCTTTCCGAAATATCATCCGTGGTCAGAGAAACTACACCAGTTTGTCCATTGACAGCTAAAACCGTATCAGTGGGAGTAAGAAGTTCTTGCCAATCGCTAATTGAAGCGGGATCAGCGCCGGCTAAAATGAGACTTTTATTCAAATCTGTTCTTACCGCCACATCGCCGGTTTGCGCGCTTAAAGCAAGCATGGCTGGCTCATCAGCGACAACATAA
>Ga0155770_128_pt2 | contig 4567 bp, 5 predicted proteins | sample RifCSPlowO2_01_FD_107424 | JGI IMG/M metagenome (GOLD analysis project Ga0155770, IMG submission 107424) | Candidatus Nomurabacteria bacterium RIFCSPLOWO2_01_FULL_42_20 | reverse complement strand
CAATTTCAGGCGGGACGGAAAATCCGGCCGAAAATTTGCCGGAGCTTAATCCGTTTGAAGGGGGCGCGCTCAATCCTTATTCAGACGGCTATAAAAATCCATTTGAGTAAAAATTATTATTATTATTAATATAAAAATTTATGTGTAAAAACAAATTAATTTTATTATCCATTTTTTTATTCTCCGCGGCTTTTGTTGCCAGCGCAGCCTCTCCGAAAAATATCGTTTTTCCAGTAGCTGAACTCGGCGGGTGCCAAAACGAAAGCGCTTGCAAAAGTTACTGCGACAAGACGGAGAATATTTTGCCCTGCGTCAATTTTGCCGAAAAGAACAGACTGATGACATCTGAAGAAGCGGCGCAAGCGCGGGAATTTGCCGATGTCTTAAAGGGCGAGGGCCCCGGCGGCTGCACCACTAAAGACGCATGCGAAAACTACTGCGATGACATTAATAATATAAACGAATGTCTTTCTTTTGCCGAAGAACATAATCTTATTCCGGCTTCCGAACTGAAAGAAGCAAAACAAGTTCAGAAAGCTCTCAAGGCTGGCGCGAAACTGCCGGGCGGCTGCACGAACAAAAAATCCTGCGATGAATATTGCGGAGATCCTAATAATATTGAACAATGCCTTGCTTTCGCTGAACAAGCCGGTTTTATTTCGCCTGAAGAAGCCGAACACGCGAAAAAGGCTCTGCCTTTGATTAAGGCGGGCAAATCGCCCGGCGGCTGTACAACTAAGGAAAAATGCGAATCTTATTGCGCCATTGAAGATAATATTTTGGAATGTGTAGCTTTCGCGGAAGAAGCGGGTTTTATCGGCAAAGAAGAAGCGGAGATGGTCCGGAAAACAGGCGGCAAGGGGCCGGGGGATTGCCGAGGCAGGGAAGAATGCGAAGCATACTGCAATGATTCAGCAAATCAGGAGACCTGTTTCAAATTTGCCGAAGAACACGATCTGATTCCCCCTGAAAAACTTGAAGAAATGAGAACAGGTATGGCCCGTTTGAAAGAAGGATTAGAGCAGGCGCCGGAAGAAGTGATCTCCTGTCTTGAAGATCAGCTCGGAGAAAATATCATTGAAGAAATTAAAGCCGGCACGATGGCGCCCGGACCGGCCATTGGCGAGAAGATAAAAGACTGTTTCGCACCAATGATGAAAGAAGGAATGAAGCAGTTCAGAGAAGGCCTTTCCCAAATGCCGCCGGAAATGAGAGCGTGCATTGAAGAAAAACTTGGCGCTGAAACTATCGCAAAAATAGAAGCCGGCGAAGATGTTGAAATCGGTCCGGAGATGGGCGAGGTGATGCAAAAATGCGGAGAGGCAATGCAAGAAATAATGCAGGAGAAAATGATGGAAGGGGGAATGATCCCGCCGGAAGGCTATGTGCCGCCCGCAGTGGGTGAAGGCATGATGCCGACAGAAGGAATGATGACTCCACTGCCGGAAGGTATGACAGCGCCTTTGGAAATGATGGGTACGATACCGCCGGAGATGATGGGAGAAATCTGCGAAAAATTCACCCTTGCTCCTTCCTGCGACTACGTGCCGGAAGAAGTCCGCGATCTTTGCCGCCAGTGTAAACAGTAATGACGGGAAAAATACTTAAAATACTTTTAATAGCGGCTGTCCTGACTGCCTTGATTTGGGCGGGAAAATTTTATTGGGAAAATCTGCGCGGAGCGGGGGTTGTTATCGAGAGGCCGGCGGCACAAGATGAAGCATTTATTACTGACATAAATACGACCGGCCTGCCGCTTACGTTGCCGGCCGGATTTTCAATTTCCATTTATGCTGAAGATTTAGTGAATCCGAGGGTGCTCGCCTATGCCCCCTCCGGCCACATATTGGCAAGCATTCCGAGCGAGGGCAGGGTGGTCGCGCTGATTGATCAGGATAAAGACGGGGTAGCCGAGTTGCAGAAAACTGTCATAGACAAATTAAACCGTCCGCACGGAATGGCTTTTCGCTGTGCTGACATAAGCACGCCTGAAGTTTGCAAATTCTACATTGCGGAGACGGATCAAGTGGCGGAGTATGATTATGATGCGGAAAATTTGAAAGCCGTAAATAAAAAGAAGCTTTTTGATCTGCCGGGCGGCGGCAATCATTTCACGCGCACGATTATTTTCACCCCGTTAGAGGCCGCGAGGGCTCACAGCGACCCTCTGCCTCTAACGGGGTTCAGGCCATATCCGAACGATTCCAAAATGCTCGTGTCGGTCGGTTCTTCCTGTAATGTCTGCACGGAAAGTGATTCCCGCCGGGCCAAGATTTTGGAATATGATTTTGAAACAGGGCAATTAGCCGACTTTGCCGTAGGCCTTAGGAATTCGGTCTTCATGGCGATTCATCCGGTAACGGGCGCGATTTGGGCGACCGAAATGGGCCGCGATCTTCTGGGCGATGATATTCCGCCGGATGAAATCAATATAATAAGTAGTCCCTCGATGGGCTCGGGACAAAATTCGGCACAAGTGCCGAATTTTGGCTGGCCGATCTGCTACGGTAAAAATATTCACGACGATAATTTTGACCCCGTAAAATCGCTCCGCGATAACGGGGCGGGCAAAAACGATGCTTGTAAAAGTTTTGAGCCATCTCATATTGACATTCCGGCTCATTCCGCGCCCTTGGGGCTGGCTTTTTTCCCAGAAGAAGGCCGGCCAGAAGAATATTGGCACAATCTTTTGGTGGCCTACCATGGATCATGGAACAGAACCGTTCCGACCGGATATAAAATAGTCCGATATAAATTGGATGCAGAGGGGAATTATCTTGGCCAAGAAGATTTCATTGTCGGTTGGATTGACGAGAAAAACAAAGTCTATGGCCGGCCAGTCGACATTTTAATACAGCCCGGTGGAACCATTTTTATCTCCGACGACAAAGCCGGCGTAGTGTATAAAGTAGTCAAAAAATCTTAAAAAATCTCAAAATTTCCGGTTGAAAAGAGAGAATTTCTCTTTTGCAGATGGCAGATTATATAGCACCAGTATAAGCTTCTAATAGGGTTTACTAAAAAACGAAAGTAAATAATTAAAACATTTTATAGCAAGTTTTTACACAAAGTCGCAATACACATATTCTTATTGCAACTTTTCTGCATATCTGGTAATATGGAATTATCGTATTTCAACTTAGATTTAAATCTATGGCAAAAACACCACAAATAACAAGTTTATAGCAGGCACCCACAAGAAGCATTTCTGAGCCTGCGGCAAGATAAGTCCTGCCGCAGGCTGCTTTAGCAAGATTTTTGAAAGGAAAGGAAAAGAAGATTATAATCATAAAAGGCGGTAATATAGTTCATCAGTTAAAAGATATAGCGGATAAAGTCGTGAATGCCCAAGATATAAAAAGGTATATTTCTGTAATAAAAAAGCAAAAACCTGGCGGTGAGCCATGTCTTGCGGATCGTAAACCCGTATCCACGGGCAGGTAAGTACATAATAGCAAATTATAAAAATAAAACAAGTTATCCACAGGCGGTACACTCCGCCTTTTTTCTTTTTTAGATCCCCTCAAAATCCTTTGAAAATTAGCCAAAAATGGTATAATTTTCTTGAAAGGATTTACCAAAAGTTGATATTTGTATTACAGATATCAACTAAAAGGCATATAATGTTGATATTAAAAGGTCCCATTTTTTTCGGGGCTTTTTTCATTATAAAATAAGCAAGATTTGTTTGGTCTCGTCCCGCGATTACATGTAAGTCAAGTAAGGATTACCCTTACTTGTATATAAAGGTTCCTGACACCTTTTCCCTATGCTAACGACGCCCTGTTCGGACAGGGTTTCCTGGTAATTAAAAATCCTCGCTGAGCCAGCGAGGATTTGCAATGGTTGCATTAAGAATTTGTTTTTAGTATGATTTCAAATTTTAATGTTTGGTTTTCATACTCAATTTTTGCAAGTTTTTCTTTCTGCCAAATTTCATTGATTTCGTGTACATAGGTTGATAAAACTTCTTCTGATTCTAAACCAGTAAAAAGTTTAATGTTTCCTATGGAGAATTTTGTGCTGAGAGGAAACTTTGGTGACGCCATACTGAAAAAACAGGCATCATTGATTAAAACTTCAATGAGAGGTAAATTCTGGCCTTCTGTATAGCCATTCGGGTCTGGTTGGTGCCAGTGTTTATGCAGAAGGAACAATTTATGTTTCTCTGACAATGGAGCCAGCAAAGAATCAGTGGTTATTTTATAAACCGCTTTCTGTAATTCTTTATGAACATTTCCGTTCATTCTGAAGTAATCAAAAATCCGCGAACGGATTAATAATTTTTCTAATCTTTCCATAATGTTGATTTTTTAAAGAAGTTAATTTTTTGAGTTCCTATCCAGATTATACTTACTAAATTTGCAAAGTCAATAGCTTTATAATAAGCAAGAACGATTCCTGCTTAAACAAAATGCCTATAAAGCAAGGCGGCTGTTTTTGATTAAAAAATCTCAAAATTTTTTCTTGCTACATATTAACATCCTTAAAAACTGGAGTTTGTAAGGATGTTGTAAACCAAGGCCCAAGTTTTTTTCGAGGCTTTTTTCTTCCCCCCCCCCCCCCC
>Ga0155770_132_pt1 | contig 4968 bp, 6 predicted proteins | sample RifCSPlowO2_01_FD_107424 | JGI IMG/M metagenome (GOLD analysis project Ga0155770, IMG submission 107424) | Candidatus Nomurabacteria bacterium RIFCSPLOWO2_01_FULL_42_20 | reverse complement strand
TGCCGGGAATGTAAGCGGTCACCTCGGAGCCGTTGGTTAGGCGAACACGAGCAATTTTCCTTAGAGCGGAGTTCGGCTTTTTAGGAGTAATGGTCGTAACTTTCGTACAAACGCCCCTCTTAAAAGGAGAGTTATAAAAAACCGGCCTGTTCTTAAGCACATTAAAACCGCGCCGCAAGGCAGTGGTGCGGGTTTTCTTGACTACGCTCTTTCTTTTCCTTTTTATTAATTGGTTAGTTGTAGGCATAAAACATATATTACTTAAATTATCTGTTTTGCAAAACCCTAATTAAAATTACCACTTCTCGCCCCGTACTCAGAAATTTGTGCACTCGACAAATTTCTGTAGTACTGGGGTGATTAGTTGTGGGCATGATAGATTTTTAAGGAGTGAAACGACTATAAAAATCATCACCCTGTGAAATAGGCCGCCAAAGTGGCCTCCTGCCCAAGGCAGGATTTCACAGGGTAAGGAAACTTGAAGTCACTTCGTTCCTTAGTTTCCTTACTTTAATACAACACTCAAAAGAATGCAACCTGCCTGCGCAGGCAGGGGGGAATTTTAAATTCTAAATGTTCGATTAACAATCTTTTTGGCCCTAAATGACCCTGATTGATATATCTTCTCATACCCGGCCGGCGGAGGCGGCCCCTCAACTGGTTCGACTTCGCTCACCACAGGTTCGCTCGGGGCAAGTAGCTTTTTTTCTATTGTAACATAATAAGTCCCGAGGGGTACGAGAAGGAAATAACGGCCCAATTGGTTCGAAACCGCCCTCCCTATCTGCACCCCCGCCTCCGAGAAAACTTTAATAACCGCGAAAGGAATCGGCAGACGATCAGCTTTTGACAATAAGAGAGCCTTATAGGACGGTTTGAGAATACGGGCCCGGCGCATAATCCAGACTAAAACATAGAAGGCGAAAATAGGGCCGTTCAAGCCGGCCGGACTCATCAAGAAGACTGCGGCCGAAATCAAAAAGCCAGCCGTAAAGAGACCGGTCGAGAAACGGTTGATCCGAATATCTTTTTTGACCCATTTGGAGACATAGCCCCTCTCGTTCTTCGCAATCTCATTCCAGTTGATCTTGAGAGCATCCATGGCAATGTCCTTGGCAATGACATCGCCGGCCGTAGAGATGACAATCGGCTCACCGAAATAAAGCTTGTCATAAATTTCATGTCTTTGCTTGCCAGAGAGCTTTTTGGAAGGCCAGAGGTAATCAACTTTATTAGCCGAGATATAGTAAGTGCCGGGGGAAGCGACAACAAAGCCGTAGCGGCCGTTGATATCGGTGATGCGGGTGTCAATTTCATTGCCGGAAGCGTCATGCAAAACGACATAGGCGGGATCAAGGCCTATTAAAGTGTCGGCGTCAAAGACTGTGCCCCAAATGTATGATTTCTTCTTAATGCCTAAGAAGGTCAAAAAATTATAAAATCCGCGCGAGAAAAGAGCCCGGATATTCGTGGCATTAAAGCCAATACCAAAAAGATAACTAAGCGTGCTCGATAAAAAACCGGCTAAAATTCCGAAGGTCATAAATGTACCGGCTACCGCCAGGACGGCGGTTTCCTGCCGCTCCTCGGCAATAGTCTTGCTGGAAGGAGTGCCGCACTGATTTTTATCCGAGCAGAACTTTATGGTAAAACCAAAAACTTCCGGCGATGGATTCCGGTAGCGGTAAGAAAATATTGTCGTATTTCTAACCTCGTCATAATTTTTCTCAAGGGACGGATTATAAAGCGAGTCGCCATAGATTGTATTGCCGCTTCTGTCAAAGACATCAAGATTAAAAAAGTTTTCCGGCGACAGTACAAAGGACCCGGGCATGTCCCAAGAAAATATTATTTCACTCCTTTGAGCTAAAGCGGGCGACGGTTCGACTACGCTCACCGCAAGCAGGGGGAAAATGAAAATAAAAAAAATAAAAAAAAATTTTATCCGTATTTTTCTCAAGTTACTCATATAAATTTTAATTCGCATGAGCACAATTAAGGACTCCAGTAAGACATTGTCTCGCCATTCTGTCCGGGGAAAATTCTTTTTTTTTGGGGTCGCTGTCTCTGCCTGCTGGCAGAGCGCTGCCTCTCGCGCCGTCGCGCTGCGAGACACCCCAAAAAAAAGAATTTTCCCCGGACAGAACATTCGCATGAGCGCATTCGTAGTGCGCATTGCCATTTCCGGACTCGATGTCCGGAAATGGCAACCTTAACCAAATTTTAGCTTAAAAACCTATTCCTGTAAATTGTGTGCCGGTAAACAAGCCGAATAAATAAAAAATAACGGCGGATAAATATTTCCAAAGAAAGAAAATAAAGAAAAGCAGGATAAATAAAGAATACCTCTCTAAAAAATATTGGATGTTTCGGAATCGGGGCGGCAGAAGCGAAAACAAAATCTTCGAGCCGTCGAGCGGAGGAATCGGCACCAGATTAAAAACGGCCAAGACGATATTAAGGAGAACAATGATGGTGGCGATGGAGTAGAATGCCGGCGACTCGAAATTAAAAGCATAAGCCGCGCGCAGAAGAACACTGAAAACTACGGCCACGAGCAGGTTGGCTAAAATACCCGCGGCGGCCACGGAGAGCGTCCCCCACTTTTGATTTCTCAAATTATTTGGGTTGTAAGGCACCGGACGCGCCCAGCCGAAAATAATGCCGGCCTTGGTTATGACCAAGATAAGGGGAATCAAAACGGAGCCGACCGGGTCCAAATGTTTGAGCGGATTGAGCGTCAGTCGGCCGGCCAGCCGGGCCGTCTGGTCGCCCCAGTAAAGCGCCGCATAACCGTGGCTGACTTCGTGAATAACTACGGACATTATAAGAACGGCAATATAAAAAATAATATCAACACCACTTGTCATTGTAATGTTCTTATGATAACATCATCTCTACGAAATACGAAATATTACGAAAGTACGAACAATGCAAAATTCTACGAAATACGAACATATGAAATCCTATTTCGTACTTTCGTACAAAATTCGTAGTTCGTAGAAAATCTTATGAAATGCTGTCCCATAACTAAAAAAGGTTCAATCGTCGGCGGCGGCTATTCCAATCGCACCCGGGCGACCAAGTTCAACCCCACCGGCAAGAAAAGAAAATACCCCAATCTTCAAAAGAAGACTCTTTTTGTCCCTGAAATAAATAAAAAAATTACTTTAACTCTCTCCACCCGCGCCATCAAAACCATCAATAAAAAAGGAGCATACAGTGTTCTTAAATCAGCCGGTCTGATTTAAGACATTTGACAATTGACCATTAACATTTGACTGGGATTAATTAATTTTCATGACCCCCTCCCAACCTCCCCCTTATAAGGGGGAGGGGCTAATTCCTCCTCCCCTTTAAAAGGGGAGGATTGAGGAGGGGTCGATTCCTCCAGTTTTCCGCTGAAAAGTTTTTCATATTCTTCTCGTGTGCCGCGGGCAAAAGTCACATCTTTGCCTTCCGCGAAAGAGGTCGCAATCGTGTCTGCCCGCTCATTGCCCAATATTCCGGTGTGCGCTGTCACCTGTCTCCATTTAAGTCCCCCTATTTTCTCGCGGTGACTGGAGAGCAAGAGAAGTCTCTGCCAAAGATCTTGATTCAAAACAGGTTTTTTGCCGGCCGTCTTCCAGCCCTTTTTCTGCCAGTTAAAAATCCATTTAGTTATTCCGTTCAAAAGATATTCGGAGTCAGTATAAATTGTCACCTCGGCCGAATATTTTTCCACGGCAAGCAAGGCCTCAATCGCCGCCATGATTTCCATCCTGTTATTTGTCGTAACCCCTTCAGATCTTTCACCTATTTCAAAAACTTCATCTTTTTTTTCTTCGCCTGATTCGCCTTTCGTATTACTTCTTAACCAAATGACCGCTCCGAAGCCGCCCGGACCCGGATTGCCGAGAGAGGAACCATCTGTATAGATTATTATTTTATTTGCTACGCTCATAAAATATCAATAATTTTTAATCTCAATTCTGTCTTGTTGCGAAAAACATTTTTTTCAAGATTAGCAAGTAAATTTATTTTTTCGCCTACGGCAATCGGCTTAGTGAAACTTTTCTCATTCTTAAAAAACTGAATCGCCTTCACTTTCTCCTCGAGAACAATTTCTAAATGCTCGTTATTTTTTCCAAACTTTTTTATTCCGGAAACCTCTACCCCCTCGAACAAAAACACCGGCTTCGGATTGCCTGTTCCAAACGGCGCCAATTTTTGAATTGCTTCATAATTTTCCATCGTCACATCTTTCAAACTTAATTTTGCATCAAATTCACATCGGCGTTGACTTGTGGTGAGCATTGTCGAACCATCAGTTTGGCCAATCTTTTGGCAAGCGGCCAAAAGATTGGCCTCCAAAAAATAAACCTGGCTCTGCGAAACCGAAAAACCGCCGGCCATATCGTGACCGCCGTAATCGAGTAAAGTATCGGCTTCAAGTTCCCGCATAAGCCCGACCACATTCACGCTCCCGTCCGAGCGACACGAACCCTTGAAAGCCGGAGCTAGACCGGGTCTAGCTCCGGCAGAACCCCAGACAAAACAAGGCCTTTCGTACTCATCCGCAATTTTTGAAGCCACTAGTCCCAAAACTCCGACCCGCCACGCGGGATTACCGATGACAATCAGGCTCTTTTCTTCCCGCTTGGCCAAATTCTTTTTAACCTCTTTCATAATGCCGGCCACTAATATTTTCCTTTGATTATTTATTTCCGAAAGGCGCTCCGATAATTCCTCGGCCTTATTTTCGTCATTGGTCGTGACGAGATCGAAAGCAATGCGGGGACTCTCCATGCGCGACGCGGCATTCAATCGCGGCGCCAGAGTGAAAGTGATATCGTCCTCGGTCAAATTACTAAGATCAACCCTGTTTTTTGAAAAAAGTTTTTCTAGGCCAAGCCGACGATTTTTCCGCAAAACTTTAAGACCATAAAAAGCCAAGGCTCGATTCTCTCCCAAGAGTGGAACTTGATC
>Ga0155770_121_pt2 | contig 5045 bp, 9 predicted proteins | sample RifCSPlowO2_01_FD_107424 | JGI IMG/M metagenome (GOLD analysis project Ga0155770, IMG submission 107424) | Candidatus Nomurabacteria bacterium RIFCSPLOWO2_01_FULL_42_20 | reverse complement strand
CTTCAAATGGATAGAACTTTTGCTTTGAAGTAATCGGGCAAACAAAAGCAAGACCGCTCGGACCATTCACCAATGACTGGCTCAAAACTACGGCCGGCCGCATTCCCTTTTGCTCATGGCCACTTGAGGGGGAAAAATTAAAATAAATAATATCTCCTTTTTCTGGAATGTATGATCTCATTACCATATTTCTTTACCTCTTGGTTTCCCCCAATCAAATTCTTTGTGCCTATTCTTCGGAGTAATCCCCTTAACCATGTCTAGAAGAGTATATTTCTTAAGTTTTACTGGCTTTATGACCTTAACAATCTCAAAGCCTTCGCCTTTGGGCACGAAAGTTATTTTAACGCCCTCTTTTAGACCAAAATTGACGGCCAAACTCTTTGGTAATCTCACCGCTAAGCTATTGCCCCATTTTTTTACTTGAGTAACCATGCTTTAAGTATATACGACGTATCTACATTGTCAACCCTAATTTTACATTAACCCGCCAAATCACCACAAAAAACACGAACATTAAAATCCATGTTTTCCCCTCCTTCGCTACCTCCTACGCTAAAGCTTCGGAAGGTCAAGAAAGCTACGGACGGGCAAGCAAACATTCTTCGATTGGTGGATATAGGGCGTTGCCATTATTCAGCCGGAGAAACAATCGCTCCCTCTTTCGCTGTTTGAGAGAGCTTGACCGCCACCTCCTGGCCCTTTTTGCCGGCTTTGACGGCCTCGTGCTCAAGCTGCATCGAAGAGACGGTGTCTTCAAATTCTTCGTCTCCCCTCTTTATCTTGATCTTGTCTCCTTGTTTGAGGGAGCCGGAGAGCTTGATAACTGCCACTCCTATTTTGTCGTACCAATGGACGACTTTGCCAATTTCTTTTGTTTTCTTCGCCATATGCCTTTATTTTAGCACAAAATTAAAAAGTCAAATCATAACTAAAAAGTTGACAAATACACAAAAAAGTTTTATTATAACGTAAGGATAAAATAAATTGTTCATTTAAATAACTTAATATTCCAGCCATGAAAAAAATGATATTTTCACTAGCATTCTTGTTTATTAACATTGTTCAGTCGTCAAGCCAAAATACAGATACTGTCTTTACTGACACTATCTTTGTCAGTGTAGACGAACTTTTAAAGAATAAGAAGAATATGGTCGAATTAGAGGTAAAAGAAGGCCAAGTCATTTCATTTAAAGCCAACAAAGAGCTGCTCACCCACTCCAGGATATTTTTTAAATTCTGGAAAAATCAAGAAGGCATTTATGGTCTTCATTCAAAGGGGAAAATTGTTTTTGGCAGAAAATCGCCAAATGAAAATATTCCCATAGAGTCGCCTGTATCTGGTATTTTAACGGTGAAACTTAAAAGATCCGCATTAACGGCAAGCGTGATCGGCATTACTGTATTTGTTATACTGGTTAAAGCAATGCGTCCTTTTTGAGTTTAAACAAAATAAGAGCACTTCGTCTCATATTTTGACTTCGCTCTGACGCTGTGTTCCGCCTGAGGCGGACCACGCGCTCCTCGCTCGTCAAAATAAAGATTACTTTGATTCGACTTCGACTCGGACGCTGTGTGCGAGATTACTCGCCCACGCGCTCCTCGCTCGTCAAAATAAAAAGCCATTTTGGATTGGGTTCCAAAATGGCTATTTTTAATGCTCTAAAAAATTTTTTTGTTTTTGTTTTTTTCGCGTAATCACTTTATGCTTGAGGCGGTATGACTTTTTGACCTCTTTGCCCTGCATTGCTTCCAAAGCAAGCTTTGCGTTGTATTGAGTTTCGCCGGCCATATTCTGGTCAATCATTTGGGCTGTTGTGAAATCTTCCAGGGCTTTTTTGTATTCTCCCTTCAAGGACCTGGCGATCCCGCGAGCGTTATATGCTTCGGCAAAATTCGGATTCTGAAAAATAACTTTATCAAAATCCTCTATTGCCTTGTCATATTCGCCATGTTAATTTGGGCGATCCCGCGGTTATACAAGGTCTCGATAGAAGAGTACGGATCTAATTCCAATGCTCTGGTAAAATCCTCTATCGCCTTGGAATTTTGTCCGCTCTGGCTAAAAATTATCGCCCTGTTATTTAACGCTTCGGCAGATGTTGAATCCAACCTAAGCGCTTTATTAAAGTATTTAAGAGCTTCTGCTATTCTTCCTTTTTTCGCCAAAACTATTCCCTTATTTACATAAGGTTGGGCAAATTCGGGATCGAGCTTTATCGCCTTATTGAAGTATTCTTTGGCAATTCTAAGCTTCTCCCCTTCTAGAAAAAGCACTCCGGTTTGGTTAAGATGGTCCACTAGTTTTGTTTTATCATCCTCCGGCGACAGCGAATCACTTTGAGCCTTTGCGGAAAAAGCAAAAGCTCCTAAAATTACAAGCATGGGGAATATTAATCTTTTCATGATTTTTATTTTTTTGTGTTAAAAAACTTTTTCCAATCTCGTCTTAGATAATACAATAATTTAAAGATGATGTCAATCGCTCGCCTACGGCAAATCTCACGTCAAGGAAAGACCTTGCCGCGGTTTTTTAAATTGTAACATTCAGAACAAAAGTGGCTTCGGGGGGTGGGGGTGGCGGATTATCGCGCGGATCGTTGCCGCCGGAAAAAATAATTTGTATATCATTATTAACTGGTTGTGCTGTCAAAGACGGAATTTCTACAATGAAAGACACGGGCGCATTGACCATCCAATTGCTTGTAGTTCTGATAATAAGCGCAGTCGTAAGACCGGTTACAAGATTATTACTATTCTGATCTATGACACCCACAAAACCTGCCTCCCCCTCAAAAATTCTGATGCAGTCGCTAATCGGAATATTGGGAGCATTTGGATTCAAGATACCTGTGATAGTGAGCGGGAAAGATACTTGATCCCCTTGCGACAAGTTGTCTATTTGAATACAGTTGTTGCCGGTAACAACGCTTGTTTGGACGGTTTTTTCTTTTTCTTCTTCTTGCACGATTGGCTCTGTTTGAACTGTTTCCTGTTTAGCGCCTTGCTTGGCAAAATAATACCCCACCCCGCCGGCAATAAGAACGATAATGATTATTAAAGCTATATTCGTGAACCCCCCGAACCAAAGCCTTTGGCTTGGTACGGGGCGAGCGTTTTGTTTTTGCATAAATTATTTAAAAGATTTTTTTAACAACTGGTCGACCATTTCGATTTCTTCGACAATACCCTCGATCAAATCAAAAGCCTTGGCCTCTTCCGCCGTCACCCAAGTAGAATCAATCGTGTCTTCGTCGTGTTTCACTTCGCCCGAAAGATACCGTGCGTGGTAACTCAGAACAAGCACAGGCACCTGATCGGGCCGAATAAAAGTCAAATCGAGCAAGTACTCGGGCTTTCCTATTTCCAACCCGACTTCTTCTTTAATCTCGCGGCGAATGCAGGATTCCAAGGCGTTGTACCATTGCCCCGCCGCCGTGGTCGGCGGCATGGCAATGTAATCGTCAATCGAAAGGCCGCCGCCGGGCACTGTCCATTTGCCGGGAAACGCCTTCTTTTCCAAACTGCGCCGGGTGATCAAATACTTGCCGTCGTCACGATAAATGATCGTCGTGGTCGCAATCCGATGCAATTCTTTCTCTTTGATCTCCATGATTTTAGAATTTTACGGCTACCGGCTGGGATTCCGGGCCGGCGTCGGGAATATCGAAGAATTCTTTTTTGGCGAAATTGAACATTCTAGCAACCATATTGGATGGAAAAGTTTCCACTTTGATATTCAAGTCGCGGACATTGCCGTTGTAGAAACGTCTTGCCGCTTGAATTTTATTTTCCGTGTCGGAAAGTTCTCTTTGCAATTCTAGAAAATTAACATTGGCCTTAAGATCCGGGTATGCTTCAGAAACAGCAAATAAAGATTTTAAAGCTCCGGTAAGCATATTCTCGGCCTGCGCCAAATCTTTAATATTGCCGGAAGAATCGGCGCTGATTGATTTCGCCCGCGCTTCGGTTACTTTTTCAAAAACGCTCTTTTCGTGCTTGGCGTAGCCGCTAACCGTGCTCACTAAGTTGGGAATAAGGTCATAACGGCGCTTCAATTGAACTTCAATGTCCGCCCAGGCTTCGCCCGTCCTTGTGCGCAGGCGAATAAAGCCGTTGTAGAGGGCGATGAACCAAATTATTAAAACTGCGAGGATAATCCATAAATAAATCATATAATTACAATATTATTATTAATACTTCAATCATATCACAAAGAGAAAACACTCGCTAATTGACCCCGGTAGTACAAAAATTTGTCGGGTGCACAAATTTTTGACTACGGGGCGGGAAGTGGTTTATTTGCGTTTCTTCCGCTGAAGGTTTTCTGTGAGCACTAATAGCGGGCTGGCTAAGAATATTGACAAAATCAAAAAAATAGACTAGGCTTTAAATCAGTTCCTTAACTTAAATCAAATAAGTTATGAAAACAACAATAATGGTAATTATGAAATTACTTGGGGGTCCTTGGATGCTCGTGTTAATTGCTTGTTATATTGTTTTTTCAAGAACGTTTATTCCAGTCGAAATTTTGAAGTTTTCAAATACACTTGCCGTCATTTTTTTTCTTGCTTATATTTTTATTTTTGTTCACAAAATATATAGGGAGGCAAGAGAAAATGAGCTGCGGCCAGTCAGTGAAATGACCAGTAAGCTTCTCTCAAAAGAAGCTCGTGAAAAAACCAGGCAATTACTAATAGGGGAGGCCAGAAAGGCGAGGTTTTACAAAAATCGTTTATCTGGAATGCTTAACTTCATAAAGCTTTATAAAGATAGGGCGAGTGAAGTAAACAATTACAAAAAGCAAGCAAGGGAAAGTTCCCAGGAAGTACAAAAAATTTTGATGATGTGCTCAAGGATGAGTATAGCGCGTTATTAACCCATTAACCCCAAGTATTAAGTACAATGTCCTCCGACCCGGTCGGGGGAATTTTTTTATGATTTTTTCTTTTGCTGAAGATTTTCTGTGAGTACTAACAACGGACTTGCCAAAAATATCGACCCCAGTAGTACAAAAATTTGTCGGGTGCACAAATTTTTGACTA
>Ga0155770_112_pt2 | contig 5253 bp, 5 predicted proteins | sample RifCSPlowO2_01_FD_107424 | JGI IMG/M metagenome (GOLD analysis project Ga0155770, IMG submission 107424) | Candidatus Nomurabacteria bacterium RIFCSPLOWO2_01_FULL_42_20 | reverse complement strand
AGGAGAAAGGAGGGGGTCTGTCTCGTCTCGCCCTCCACGCCAAATCAATAGAATTTACTTTGCCGTCCGGTCAGAAAATAAAAGCCGAGGCGCCATTGCCAAATGATTTCCTCCATGTTATAGTTTAGGCGGTTAATCCCGTTAGAAGTAATCCGCCTATGGCGGATGCCGAAAACAAAGTTTTCGGACTTCTAACGGGATAAAAAAATCAAATTATTGAAAACTTAATACTTAATTAAAAAACAAAAGCTTATGAAAAATATGCTAATTATTATCATTATGGCTTTTGTTTCGATAGATACAGAAGCCCAGCAAAGGCCCAAGAAACCTTTTGAGCCGAGCGCTTTCAGTACGGACATCCGTCTTGGCTATATGGCGGGGAAAATAGAACTGACTGATCACGCCCTGCTTAATTTAGAAAATTATCTGGTTGACGGCCACTTTTTCTCTCTCTTAAGAAGTGTTAGAGCTGAAAATGCTCCAGGGCAAGTAAAATATTACCAAGAAATATTTTACGAAGCAGAAGACAGCACTGACGTTCCAACCCTCCGCGGCCAGGGAGTCTGTTTTACAGAATCCTATGGCGACTCTTTGGCTTACAACAAATTTTCCGGAGCCGCCGGCGTGGCGCAGTTTATGAAAAGCACTGGCGCCAGATATGGATTGCCGATTACTTATAAAATTGTCCTTAGGAAAAATAGCGAGGGCAGATTTTATAAGCAAAGAGTCATTGATAAGGACTATCGCTATGATCCGGAAAAAAGTATTTTAGCGGCCTGTCAGTATCTTTCTGACATGGCGAACATTTGCGGCCCTGGACCGAAAGACGCCGTTGCGCTGGACTTTGCCTCGGCGGGTTATCACATGGGAGAAGGAAATCTTTTCCAAGTGATCGGTCTGGCCGTAGCGCAATTGGAGGGAGGCGAGGCGCCGAAAATAAATTCTAGAAACGCCTCATACTATATTGAAGAGTATGGCTTGAGCTGGTCAAAAATTTATTTTATGGCCATGCCGGGGACTCCTCTCTATAGAAAACTCTTCTCGCTCAAAGACCAGTCAGCAACTTATCTTTTCCGAGTAAAATCGGCCGAGAAGCTTTTGGTTTTAAACGAGCGAGAGTATGCCCGCGTGTACGAAGCCACGCGCGATGGCATATTGGACAGCATAGAGAGGGTGCCGGCGCTCTTCATCAGCTGGTACTCTGCGGACTCATCAAGGTTTGCGGAATATGCCGACCCGACAGAGGCACAGGGCTTCATCATCCTGCTTAACGGCCTCTTTCGCAAAGTTGCAGGAGGTAATTTCCAGCCTATGGAAATAAGAGAGATAACCGGCCCGTTCATTAAGGTTGATTTTTTCAAGGAGCCAGAGGCGAAGACCTACTTTGAGTTCATGCTGAAACGCCTGTATGGATTCGGCTTCTTAAGCTACTTAAAAATGAAAGATCATTATCTCATCGCCGCGCCCCCAGACGAAGCAACCAGGAAGATGCTTTCTCTGGCCTGGGACGAGGCCCAAGAATACATGTCTCGCAAGTAAAATAAACACTTGCGGGATTTTTTATACATAATTTTAATCCATGGCTAATTCGCACGAATTAGCCAATGGGGGAAAATTCAAAAAAATTCAAGTTGGCTTGCTTTTTTACGGGGTTATGATAAATTTTTCTCATGGCAATAAAACTTACACCGGTTAAAACAGACGAGCGAGCCTCGCTTGATTTCAGGTCCGGGGACACGGTCCGCGTCTGGTCAAAAGTTATTGAGAAGGATGGCAAGACACGGCTTCAGGCTTTTGAGGGCTTGACCTTAGCGCGCAAGCACGGCAGGCAGAGTACCAATGCCACGTTCACTTTGAGGAAGACTGCCCTCGGCGTCGGAGTGGAAAGGATTTTTCCGCTTCACTCGCCCTCGATTGACAGGATTGAAGTCATCCGCCGGGGGAGCGCCCGCCGGGCCAAGCTCTACTACATCCGCGACAAGGCCGCCAAAGAAATTAGGAAGAAGATGAAGAGCGTTACAGTTCCGAGTGCGAGCAAGACGGTCAGGGTTGAAGCAAGTCAAACTGAATCATAAAAAACCGCTCCGATCTAGATCGGAGCGGTTTTTTTTCCAAAATAATTGGTAGACGCTATTACCTTGAGCGATATTATATTAAATGTTATCATCGAAGTGTGGGGAATAGAGGAACAAAACCAAAAAATAAGGTAAAAATAAAATGGTCGCCCAAATTTGCTTATGCCATTGGTCTTTTGGTAACAGATGGAAATTTATCATCCGATGGCAGACATATTGTCTTCGTCTCTAAAGATATTGAGCAAATAAAAAACTTTCTTAAAAGTTTAAAAATAAAAGTCAAAATAGGCAAAACTTCTTCCGGGTATGACGGAAATTTTTCACATCGGGTGCAATTTGGGGATGTGATTTTCTATAAATATTTAGAATCAATGGGATTATCTCCAGCAAAATCTAAGATTATAGGGGCCATTGATGTTCCAGATAAATATTTTTTTGATTTCTTACGTGGTTGTTTTGATGGCGACGGTTGCTTTTATTCATATTGGGACCCACGCTGGAGGTCAAGTCATATGTTTTATGTTGAATTTGTTTCTGCAAGTCTTGACCATATTGAATGGCTCAGACAAGAATTAAAAAAAAGAACAGGAGTGTTTGGCCACATCACCAAGGATGGCAGAAAAATAACATATCAATTAAAATATGCAAAAAAGGAATCACTAGAAATTATCAAGAAAATGTATTATAATCCTCAAGTTGTTTGCTTATCTCGTAAAAAAGTAAAAATTAAGAAAGCCCTGATTATTGAAAAAATGCAACAAAAAAAATACAAGCAGACAAAAATGCGCGGGTGTTGTAACTAGTAGCCAAGCAGGATTGAGGTTCCTGTGCCCGCAAGGGCGTGGAGGTGCAATTCCTCTCCCGCGCACAAGACCTCACCCCGTCACTCGCGAGCGACGGGGTGAGGTGGTAATTTTATGGTGCCCATGGAGGCTATGGTGTAACGGTTAACACAGAGGTTTGTGGAACCTTTAATTCGGGTTCGATTCCCGATAGCCTCCCCTAAAACACGTTCGGGCGAACATTTTGCGAGCTAGTCCGAGTGTTCACTCGAACGCCCTAGGAAGCAAAATGTTTTAGCCCTTGAAATATTTATTAAAATTTGGTATAAATTTTATATGTCTAAATTCGTCAACAATTGCAAAAATGCTCACCGATACGGCCAAAGATTTTTTAACCATCTTTTGACCAAGCATCTTTTCACAACCTTGGTGATTTTGGCTTTCGTCACCGGTCTCGTCTACTGGGCCGTTTCCCGCGCCCCGGCCGCCCCTGAGACCCCGCCAGATTGGGTGTGGGCCAATCAAATCGGCGGCACCGGAGCTGATGCGGCCCGGGCAGTGGCCACAGATTCGGCCGGCAATATATATGTCACCGGCAGTTTTGAAGGCACGGATGTTGATTTCGATCCTGGTTCGGGCGAAACTCTTTTAACAAGCGCCGGCGGCACTGACATTTTCGTGGCCAAATATGATTCAAACGGCGATCTTGATCTTACTTTCACACCATTTCCCATAGGCGGAACTCAAGATGATTCTGGTAATGGCATAGCTTTTGATCCGTCTGGTTCAGGTTCTATTTATATCACGGGCTCTTTCAACTCTTTTGGAGGCACTGTTGATTTTGACCCAGGTCCCGGTACCACTGGCCTGATAAGCACACTCGGTTCAGCTGATATATTCGTGGCCAAATATGATTCAACTGGCGCTTTGCTATTTGCTAAACGAAACGGCGGCAGCGATCTTGATGCCGGTAATGCCGTCACCTTTGATGCTAGTTATATTTACATCACAGGATTTTTTACTCGCAATGGTAATGACGCTACTTTTTGCCCTGGAGAAGGAACCCAGGCCATAATTCCTTCGGATACTACCAGCAGGGATATTTTTACAGCCATATATGACAACACTACTTATGATTGCTTAGGATCCATCATCGCCGCTAGTACTATCAGCGCCAGTAATGATGAGGAAGGTTTAGGGATCGCCTTAGACTCTAGTTCAAATATTTACGTCTCTGGTTATTTCTTTGATAGCGTCACTTTTGATGATCCAGCTTCAATTACCCCGCTGACAATTTATAGTCTTGGCGACGGAGATGCTTTCGTAACAAAATATCTTGATGTTGGTAGTGGCGCCAATCTTACTTGGGCCAAAGCTATGGGCGGCAATGTGGGCGCCGCTGATGCCGCCAAAGGTATAGGCGTAGATTCCGCTGACAATGTTTATGTCACTGGCCTTTTTGCGGGGGATGCGACAACTCCATATACGGCATTTAACTGGACGGAGACTAATGGTACACCGCCAGATGATTTTTTGACAAATACTACTGTCCGGTCACTTGCCATATTCGGAACAAACCTTTTCGCCGGGACTGCTAACGATATATTTAGTGAGATATTTAAATCAATCGACGGCGGAGATACTTGGACTTCGACTTTAGCAACTTCAGAAATCCAATCATTTGTCTTAGACGGAACAAACAACAATATTTTCGTGGGGACCGGCCAAAGTGGTGTCTTTTTATCAACCGACAATGGAACAAATTGGACAGATGCCAACGGTACGCCGCCAAATAATTTGACAAATAGTAATGTCCAATCACTTGCCATAAGCGGAACAAACCTTTTTGCCGGGACTTTTGGCGGCGGCGTATTTCGATCAAATGACAATGGAGCCAATTGGACTAATGTCGGTAGCATTAGTACCGGTCTGACACAAACCTTTGTTCTAGCATTAGCCATAGACGGCATAAATATTCTTGCCGGGACTTATGGCGGCGGCGTATTTCGATCAAATGACAATGGAGCCAATTGGACTAATGTCGGTAACATTAGTACCGGTCTGACAAATGCCAATGTTCAAGCATTAGCCACAGACGGCACAAATATTTTTGCCGGGACTTTAGACGGGGTCTTTTTATCAACTAACGATGGCAGTAATTGGACCCAGGTCAACGGTACGCCGCCAAATAATTTGACAAATCTTACTGTCCGATCACTTGCCATAAGCGGCACAAACCTTTTCGCCGGGACTGCCGACGGAGTCTTTTTATCAACTAACGATGGCAGTAGTTGGACTCCGGTTAATAATGGTTTAACGAATCTTAGTGTCCAAGCATTAGCCACAGACGGAACAGATATTTTTGCGGGGACTAACGGTAGCGGAGTGTTTAAGTC
>Ga0155770_127_pt1 | contig 6586 bp, 7 predicted proteins | sample RifCSPlowO2_01_FD_107424 | JGI IMG/M metagenome (GOLD analysis project Ga0155770, IMG submission 107424) | Candidatus Nomurabacteria bacterium RIFCSPLOWO2_01_FULL_42_20 | reverse complement strand
CTCGCGCATTTTTAATGCCTGCGGCAAGTCCAGGACTTGCCGTAAGCCCTTTATCAAAGTTTGTTTTTACTTTACTGGTCTAATAGACAGTTGAACCAAATTTTTGTTATACTTATGCAAATGGAATCAAAGAAGGAAGTGAATGTAAAAAAAGAAATGATACCCAAAGAAAAACTTTTTATAGAAGATACTTGTAATGCCTTAATAAAGATAAAACAACCTAATATTCCCAGTAATATATTGGAGAAAGCGCGAACTCTTGGTTTGTTAGAAAAACCGGAATTTCACATAAGTGCTATAGCGACCAGAAACGGGAAGATTATCACTGATTTTCTCTCAGCATCTAAAAAGTCCGAGACTATAAAAAATCAAATTCGAGAGGGGTTTTTAAAACTCCCGTGGAAATACGAACTTCTTGACGAATATTATTTAATAGAAAAATTTTACAATCAAGAAGAAATTGAAAAATCAGGGTACAAAAATGTTCCTAATCACAATCGTTCCACTTTAATACAGAAAATTAAGCTTGATGATTTACACAATTACTATTCAAAGTTAAATAAAATCATGGGCTTGAAACTCACAAGCCCATTTCCACACATAACATTATTCAGTGGTTCTGATTACGAGCCCATGGCTAATAAGGGAATTGGTATTTATTCCCAAGATGATTTTAACAAGTATCTAAAAATGAAATTATAAATAATTTATAATTTATGCTAATATAAGAGATATGCAAGAATTTGATGTGCCGGAAAATAAAAGAGATTTTAAAAAGATAATTTGGATAGCTGGCGGCATTGCCGTCTTGGCCGGTTTGACCGTTTTGTTTTTCTTTCTTGGCCGGGGCTCAAAAGAGACGGTGAAAGTGGGCGAGATTTCGCCAAGCGATTTAGTCGCCCCAACGGCTCCAGTTGAAGAAAAGCCGCTTTTTTCTTCAGACGTTCTGTCGTGGCGCAATTATTTTTGGCCGGAGAAAATTAATACCAAGTACCCCAGCGATTGGCAGCTTTTGGAAATTCAAACAGGCAATGTAATTACCGGCCTGAAAGTCGTACCGCCGACAGGCAATCCGGCTGATGAAATTTTCATCGGCGGCCAATCAGCAACTTGCGCGACCGCTCTCCAGTACGCGAAGAATTACTGCTTGAAAAATAAAATTCAAGTGCCTTTCTATACCGACAGCCAGGACGAAGAAGTGCTGGCCGCCTTTGACCTAATTTTTCAAAATACAATTTTGACCGAAGAGGGGAAGTAAATTTATGATAAATTTTTATGCTATTTTAAGCGTTGTTATCGTCAGTTTTATTTCTTTTGCCGGATTGTTTGTTCTCTCAATTAATAAAAATCTTCTCAAAAAGATTATTTTCGTCATTGTTAGCTTGTCAGTCGGCGCTCTTTTCGGCGATACATTCATCCACCTTATCCCAGAGGCCTTTGAAAGCGGACTTGAAGCGGGAATTCTTTCAGTTCTGATTCTTGCCGGCATAATATTTTTCTTTCTCTTGGAGAAATTTATGCTCTGGCGCCACTCTCATGCGGAGCACGATCAGTGCAAGGATTGCGGCACGGATGAGAACCGGATAAAGTCTCTCGGGCCGATGATTTTGATGGCCGATGGCATTCACAATTTTATTGACGGAGTGATTATCGGCCTAAGTTTTTTAGTGAGTATTGAAGTTGGTATTGCCACTACGCTTGCCATTATATTTCACGAAATACCGCAAGAGATCAGCGATTTCGGTCTTTTGCTTCACGCCGGCTATAGTCGGGCTAAGGCCCTTTTTCTTAATTTTGCTTCAGCGGCGACGGCAATCCTCGGTACAGTTCTCGCTCTCGTGATTGGCGCCCAGCTAGAGGATTTTATTCCGTACGGCCTGATGATTGCCGCCGGCGGCTTTATCTATATCGCCGGCTCGGATTTAGTGCCGGAACTTCACAAAACCAAGGACATGAAGAAGTCTTTAGTTCAGATTTTAGCTATTCTTCTCGGCCTCGGCCTCATGTTCGCCCTGCTCTTATTTGAATAATAAAGCAAAATTAAAAGACCTAGATAAAAAATGTCTACTACGAACGTAGCTACTAAGATAGTGGACATTTTTATATTTGATTGAAAAATTGTGAAAATATAGTAAAATCAATAAACAATTAAATACTGCCGATGTGGCTATCAAAAGCGAATACTTGGAGCTTTTGATCCGCCGGAGGCGCATAACAAATTACCACATAGTAAATTAGTAAGATAAAATAAAACAATATTGCCGATGTAGCTCAGGTAGTAGAGCATATTCATGGTAAGAATAAGGTCGCCAGTGCAAGTCTGGCCATCGGCTCCCAAATAATGGAAGTTAGAAGTCGCTTCTAATTTCTATTATGCGCCACCCTAGCTCAGTTGGTAGAGCACCACTTTCGTAAAGTGGGGGTCCCGAGTTCGATCCTCGGGGGTGGCTCATGACAGATGAAAAACAAATCGAAAGTCGAATAAAGGAAATTGAGGCCGAAATGAGCTCGGCTGATTTTTGGGAGAACAAAGAGAAGGCCCAGGCGGCGGTCAGGGAATTAAATGAGCTCAAACAAAAATTGGAAGGCGCGAAAGTCATTGATCGGGGTGATGCCATTCTTACGATTCTCTCCGGCGCTGGCGGAGACGACGCCGAGGATTTTTCGGCCATGCTTCTTGAGATGTATCTGAAATATTTTGGAAAGAAGGGCTGGCAGACAAGTCTTGTCCACGAGAATAAAAACGACCATGGGGGCTACAGAAATATTACTATAGAAATTCATGGAAAAAATTCTTATGGGGATTTGAAGAACGAATCGGGCGTGCACCGCCTTGTCCGCATTTCGCCTTTTGACGCCAAAAAGCTCCGCCACACTTCTTTTTCTTTAGTGGAAGTTTTGCCTAAATTGTCAAAAGTGATTGCAATAGAAATTCCAGAAAAGGATTTGCGGGTGGAATTCGCCCGGGCCGGCGGCCCGGGCGGCCAGAATGTGAACAAGCGCGAGACAGCCGTGCGAGTGGTGCATATTCCGACCGGCCTTTCAGTCCATGCGACGGGAGAGCGCAGCCAGGCGCAGAACCGCGAAAAAGCCCTGGAAATACTCAAAGCCAAGCTTTTCAAGAAGGCGGAAGAAGAGCGAAAAAATCTGAAAGAAAGCATGCAAATTTCAAAAACAACCGAAATTGAGTGGGGCAATCAGATTCGCTCCTATGTGCTCCATCCCTACAAAATGGTCAAAGATCATCGGACAGGCAGAGAAACAAGCAATGTGGAAGCGGTTTTAGCAGGGGATATTGATGATTTTATTGTAGCTGAAAAGAATTTATGATATACTAAACAGTAAATTAAGTAAATGCAGCCAGAATTATTTATTAAGCTTAATTTACTGCCCTCGCTTAATTTACTTTATTTACTGATTGCTATGATTTACTTCAACAACGTCTGCAAAGTTTACCCGCCCGAAAATGTTTGCCTCGATTGCATTAACTTAACGGTTTCCGCCGGGGAGTTTGTTTCTGTTGTAGGCCACTCTGGCGCCGGCAAGACTACTTTGGTCAAAATGCTTTTAGCCGAAGAAAAGCCCTCGAGCGGCAATGTTTATTTCCAGTCAGTCGACATTCATTCTTTAAACAGCGGCGATCTGACGAAATTTCGCCGCCAGATCGGGACAGTTTTTCAAGATTTCAAACTTTTGCCGAATAAAACTGCTTACGAGAATTTAGCTTTTGCCATGGAGGCGGTTGGCAAGACCGATGAAGAAATTATAGGAGATGTCCCGCATGTTTTGGAGCTTGTAAACTTGAGCAATAAAATTCACCACTTCCCGCATCAGATGTCCGGAGGAGAAAAACAAAGACTGGCTATTGGGAGAGCGATCATCAATCAACCTAAAGTTGTTGTAGCCGACGAGCCGACCGGCAACTTAGATCCGATAAGCGCTCATGATATTGTACAGATTCTGAAGAGAATCAACGACCTCGGGACTACGGTGATTCTCACCACGCACAATAAGGGGATTGTTGAATCAATTGGCAAAAGAGTTGTCACCATAGATAAGGGGCGCATCGTGCGCGATGATAAGGATGGGAAATACGTTATTTAATAATCTACGAAATACGAAAAATTACGAAAATACGAACAATACAAATACTTAATCCTTTTCGTACTTTCGTACAAAATTCGTAGTTCGTAGAGGTCACATATGGGAAACTTCAAAAGAATTTTAAAAGCTGGCTGGATAAATTTTACCCGAAACGGGGTTGTTTCGGCCGCCGCCGTTCTTGTCATGACCATTACTCTTTCCGTCATCGGTTCTCTGATTTTTCTGCAAGCAGTTTTGCAAAATTCCCTGGAAGGGATCAAGGACAAAGTTGATATCACCATCTACTTCACCTTGAACACTTCGGAAGACAAAATTTTTTCTCTCAAGGGGGCGCTCGAAAAATTGCCGGAGGTTAAAGCCATAGCTTATGTTTCTGCCGACGAAGCTCTGCAGGCTTTTCGCAAAAAACACGAAAATGATTATTTGGTCATTCAAGCCCTGGAAGAATTGGACGAAAATCCGCTCAACGCCTATCTCAATGTTAAAGCCATGGAGGCCAGCCAATATGAAGGCATTGTTAAGTTTCTTGAAGGCGACAGCGCCAAGGTCTTAGGCGGCGCTTCGATTATCGACAAGATCAATTACAATCAGAATAAGTTTATTATTGACCGTCTGGTCGGGATTATCAACGGGGCGCAGAAGCTAGGATTTATTGTCACAGCTATTTTGATTTTGATCTCGATTTTGGTTACCTTCAACACGATTCGCCTGGCCATTTTTACATTCCGGGAAGAGATTAGGGTGATGCGGTTGGTTGGCGCCAGCCGGGCTTATATTCGCGGGCCATTTCTGGTAGAAGGGGCGATTAGCGGCATTCTCTCCGGCCTTATCGCCATGCTGCTTTTCTTGCCGGCTACGTTGTGGCTCGGCAACAAGATGACGACTTTCTTAGGTTTGAATCTTTTTGAATATTATCTCCAAAATATCTGGCAAATGCTTGTCATTCTGCTCGGTTTCGGAATTCTCCTCGGCGTTATCTCAAGCTTCCTAGCTGTCAACAAATATCTTAAAGCATGAAAAATTCCAAATCACAAGCACCAAATTACAAACAAATTCTAATATCTAAATTCTAAATTTCAAATGGTTTCATATTTCGATCATTAGAATTTTGGTATTGTTTGTAATTTGGAATTTGTAATTTGGTGCTTTATTTATGGCGCATGGCTGCCGGACTTGGATTCGAACCAAGATACTCGCCTCCAGAGGGCGAAGTCCTACCATTAGACGATCCGGCAATTTTCTCTAATACTTTACCCCAATAATCAAAAATACTCAAATATAAAATATGGAAAATCACATATCGTTTAAACACAGTGAGGCGGGCGCGAGGATGGTTTCAAATGTACCGAGGGCAAGAGAGAGCGATTCGGTGGAAAGCGTCGTCAAAATGCTGATGGAGAAAGCCAAAGATTTTGCGACGATAAATTATATTTATACAGTCAATGAAAACGGAGAGCTCCTTGGCGTTATTTCAATTAAAGAAATTTTTTCTTTGCCGAAAGACAGGCCGCTTGGAGATTTTACTAAAAAAGATATAGCGGTCGTCCATCCGCATTCGCATCAGGAACGCGCCGCCATGCTTGCCATCAAGCACAATATCAAAGTTGTGCCAGTCGTTGATAAAGAAAAAAAACTTTTAGGGGTTATTCCTTCGGACGTTATTTTAAATATCATGCACGAGGAGCACGTTGAGGACGCTTTGAAAGCTGGGGGCTTTATTGCCGCTAAAACATTCGTGAAAGATATCATCACTTCCTCAAGCGGAACATATTTTAAAAAGAGACTGCCCTGGCTTATTTTTGGGCTTGGCGGCGGATTGCTGGCCGCTCTTGTTGTTGGTTTTTTTGAAAATGCCTTGAAGGAACTTCTGACTCTGGCCGCTTTTGTGCCGGCCATAGTTTATATGGCCGATGCCGTCGGTGTTCAGACTCAAACTGTCTTCATTCGAAGTTTGGCTATTGAACCATCTTTTAATTTTAGAAAATACGCAGTTCGAGAAATTTTAGTCGGAATTGCCCTGGCAGTAGTCCTAGGATTTATTATCAGCATAGTTTCATTTATTTGGTGGGAGCCGGCCGCACTGGGACTGATTCTTGGGTTTTCACTTTTTGCCACAATTATTTTAGCTGTTCTAATTGCTTTGTTTTTGCCTTGGTTTTTTTCGAAAATGGATATTGATCCGGCCATTGCCTCTGGCCCCCTTGCTACGACAATCAGAGACTTACTCTCTGTTTTTATTTATTTAGGCATCGCTACTTTTATTTTGGGTTTTTAATTTTTCTGACGATTTTGTAATTCTTTTGAAGAAGCAATAAGTCTTTTTTGATTTCTTGCACTTTTTTGCTGGTTTTTTCAGAAGTTTGATTCATGAGATCTAAAACTGTGGCAAGCGTGCCGAAATAGTCTCCGGTTTGGATGTGGTATTTGAGTTTTTTAACCCTTTCTTCCCCGCCTGTGCCGAGGCTTCGGCGGGCAGGTCGAC
>Ga0155770_115_pt1 | contig 7085 bp, 8 predicted proteins | sample RifCSPlowO2_01_FD_107424 | JGI IMG/M metagenome (GOLD analysis project Ga0155770, IMG submission 107424) | Candidatus Nomurabacteria bacterium RIFCSPLOWO2_01_FULL_42_20 | reverse complement strand
GGTGCCTTCTTTCTCAACCGCTTCTTTGTCTACTGCTTTGTATCGGAATAACATGATTAGGTTCTAGGTTCTAGGTTCTAGATTCTAGGTTCTAGGTTCTAGGTTCTAGCGAATTTCACTAGCAACTAGTCACTAGCACCTAATTAATTATACCATTCTTTCAAGGGTTTTGGGATTAAGCGAATAACGATAAGCATTTTCCATGGTAATTTCGCCGGAACGCACCAGTTCGAGCAAGGAGCGGTTCAAATCAATCATACCCTCTCCCGAGCTGGTCTCAATCACCACATCAATCTCATGAGTTCTTTTCTCCCGAATTAAATTAGCCACCGCCTTATTATTGATTAGGAGTTCATAGGCCGGCACCAGGCCGCCGGAAATCCTCGGAATAAGCCGTTGGGAAAAAATACCGAGGAGGCTCGAAGCTAACTGTATTCGTATCTGATCTTGCTGGGTTGGCGGAAAAGAATCAATGATGCGGTCTATGGTCTGGGCGGCATTATTAGTATGCAAAGTTGAGATAACAACATGGCCTGTCTCGGCCGCCGTGACAGCCGTGGTGACGGTCTCGTGATCGCGCATTTCGCCGATAAAAATGACATCGACGTCTTGGCGAAAAACCGATTCCAGAGCCGCATTGAAATCTTTGGTGTCGAGACCGACTTCGCGCTGATCAATCATGGAGCGCTTGGGTTCAAAAATATATTCTATTGGATCTTCAATGGTGACAATATGTTCGGCTCGCTCCGTATTGATCATCTCAAGCATGGTGGCGGCCGTAGTTGACTTGCCGTGTCCGACCGGGCCGACAAGCAGGAAAAAGCCCTGCTCTCTTTTAGTGAAAGACTCGAGGACCTTGGGTAATTTGAGTTCAGAGAGAGTTTTAATTTTGGGAATCAGGCGGAGGGCTATGCCGATATTACCACGCTCAAAAAAAGCGTTTCCTCGAAGTCTTGATTCTCCCTTGAAATCATACGAGAAATCCAGCTCCTGTTCACGCACAAAATGATCAACTTTTTTATCATCGAGCATTAATCGAAGAAAGGCCATTATGTCTTCATTAGTCGGCGCCGGCCTATTCTGCAGGAAAATTAATTCAGAAGCGACGCGGATAGCCGGATGTCGGCCGGCGGCAATATGCAAATCCGAGCCGTTTTCGCGGACAACCGTTTGAATTAAATTTTCTAGTTCTTTTTTTGCATCGGACATAGATATTATAATGCGAAACTACGAATGAGTTATGCGAATCATGCGAAAGGGATTTTTCGCATTACCCATATTTTTCGCGTTATTCGCATGGATTATTTCGCTATTTTCGCATTATTATTTTATCACAGATTATACACTTCGCGCATGGGAACTTCTCCGCGGAGCGCCTTAAGAATGGCGTCTTCTTTCATGGAGAGCATGCCTTTGGCCCGGACGGCCTTCCAAATTTCCGGCTCTATCGGATTCTTTAAAATCACATCTTCAATCTCCTTATCAACCATAAACATTTCATACACGCCCGTTCGGCCGGAAGTGCCTAAAGGACATTCGGCTGACGGCACGACATCATAAGTCTCGCTTGGCACAATGATATTTTTTCGAAACGCTTCCGGCAAGCCAGAAAATTCCTTTTCAATTATGGTTTTTACCCCTTCGTCCATCGGTATTTTTTTACGAGAGTCATCACAGACCACCGGCACCAGACGCTGTGCCATGGTTAGAAGCAAAGTTGGGGCGATCAAATACGGGTCGACACCCATATCAACTAAGCGCGGAATAACGCCAATGGCGTTGTTGGTGTGCAGAGTTGAAAGGACGAGGTGGCCGGTCAGAGCGGCCTGAATGGCCAAGCTTGCCGTTTCCTTATCTCGGATCTCGCCGACCATGACAATGTCCGGATCTTGGCGGAGAATAGATCGCAGGCCTGAAGCAAAAGTGTAGCCGATCTCCGGCATGACTTGCGATTGATTGACTCCCGGAATATGATACTCAACCGGGTCTTCCAGAGAAACGATATTGTCCTTCTCCCGATCAAGCTCGTTTAACATGGCGTAGAGCGTCGTGGTTTTACCACTGCCGGTCGGGCCAGTGATTAAAATGAGGCCATATGGCCGGCTAATAGCTTCATGAACCATTTCTAAATGCCTCGGCGACATGCCGAGTCTGTCCAAAGTCTTAACGCCTTTTTCAGTATCCAAGATACGGATGGCCACTTTCTCGCCATAGTAAGTCGGCAAAGTTGAGACGCGGAAATCAATTTTTCGGCCCTCGATTTTAGCCGAGAAGCCACCGTCTTGCGGTTTTCTTTTCTCGTCCAGCCGGAGCTTTGACAGGATTTTGATGCGGGCCACCACTCCGGCATATACATTGAGAGGCAAAGTGAGCGATGTGTGCAGAACACCGTCCACCCGGAAGCGAACTTTGACCTTCTCGCCAATATTTTCAATGTGAATGTCGGAAGCAAGCCCCTCGACGGCCGTGCGCAAAAGAACGGCGACTATCTTGATGATCGGCGCCTCTTCAACGATTTTAGCTTCTTCTCCGCCGCCGGCGGCTTTCAATGCTTCCGGTCCGACCTCTTTCTCAATTACGACACCCTCACTGCCGATAGCTCCGCCCTTGCTCTCGGCTCCGATATCAATATCAAATTGCGAGAGAGCTTTTTCCGTCTTGCCCGGACTGATGCCCCGATAGCCGTTTAAAATAGAATTGAGGTCATCTTTAGAAATCAGGAAAATCTTGAAGGGGGTGCCCGTCTTGGAGAAAATAAATTGCAGGGCATCAAGCGCTTCGGTATTCTCCGGATTGGCAATGCCTACTTCAAGAATTTTATTCTCCACGCGGAGCGGCACTACCCGGTAGTGCAGAGCAGAATCTTCTCCGATGTATTTCAGAACTTCCGGATCGAAAGTCCGAGTATCTACTTTTCTAATAGGCAAATTATAAAAATTGCCCCTTAAATTAAGAAGGGTGTCTTCAGGCAGACCGAATTCAAGAAGAGCTTGATCGATATCGCCGCCAAATTTTTCCTCGGCGCGGCGTAAAATCGCCTCTATTTGATTTTCTCCGATCACGCCCTGTGAGGCAAGTTGTTCTAAAAAAGTCATAATTTAAATAAGTAAATCAGGTAAGTAAATTAAGTGAAGCAAGTAAATCAAGCTTGACTCGCTTGCCTAGCTTGCCTCGCTTGATTTACTGTTCCGGTTCCTCTGTTTCTTCTGGTTCCTCTATTTCCTCTAAAATGAAAGTCCCCTCCGTTTCTATTTCACCGCCTTCTAGCAAGACTTCATCAAAACCAAGCGGAGCAAAAGGATTGGGCCGGCCTTCATTGCCAAAGCTTATAATCGGCACAGTAAAGTCATCTAGGTTTTTGAAAGCTTCCGTATCAAATATGGAAACGTCCAGCCTAATGCTTTTAATATTGAGAAGCACGCCCAAAAATTGGCTCCTCTCCCCTAACTGGGGCCCTTCGCCAAAAAGAACCGAGGTCCTCTGGAGAAGAGGCTGGCCGGCTTCATCCTTAGCGAAAAAGATAAAATAGGCCGCGGCTGCCAAAATCACGATTATGACCAGAAACAATATATTTTTTAATACTTTACTCATTTAATTTAACGAAATTAATTGCTCTTTAGCCAATAAGTCTTGACTTTGAAATCATATTTATAAATATCGCGCGGCGTTCCCTGCATGCTCAAAATATCAGTCGAGGCGAAAGAAATCGATTCAATATCTATGACTCGCAGGCTCTGCTCCAGATCTTTCAAGAAACTGATGAAATTGCCATAAGAGCCTTCCGTCGAAAAAGAGAGCTCAAAAATTCCGTAATTTTTCTTGGCCAAGAGTGCTTGCTCGCGGGAGAGAGCCCGGCCTTCAGTCTCGGGTTTCGGCACTTCATATTTAACATTCTTCAAGGTCATGCCGCGGCCGGCCGCCAAACCGATCTGCTCAATTTCAATCGCCACTTGGACATTGTTGACGTAATCCGGCAAAAGAACGCTAAGCTTTTTAACATCATCGCTCCCAATTGACTGATAGCGGTCCTGCAGAGCGCGATTGATTTTCTCAAGCTCTCTCGAATTAGCGATCGCCTCCTGGTAAGAATTTTCCTGCCCGCCTAGATCCTGCACTTCCTTGTAATAAGGATTAATAAAGACAAAAAACAAGCTAATCGCCGCGAAGAGCATTATTAAACTGAAAATTGATCGAATCATAATTTATTGGTATGACAAAAATTTCGAATCCAAATTAAAACTTAAATCAAAAGAAACACGGCCTTTGTCGTCTAAGACAAAATTTGAAAAAATGGGATTAACAATGCTCGCCTGGCCGCCAAAAAGACTGGCCTGTAGCGCAATGGCGCGGTAGCCCGTGGCCTGGCCGGACATTTTAACTTCATAGGTTTTTTCTTCTCCAACGCTAAACTGAAACTTGTTGAAGCGCACGCTCTTGATAGTGATATCCTCCAGAAGTAGAAAGAAAGGCGAGACCGCCAGGTGGCCAGAGAGAATTTCTTTAGAGGCGAGAATACGGCGGTCGAGCCGGCTTACATCGGCGACGAAGCTTTCATCAAATTGAGATTCTATGCGCTTGAGTTCAGTGTCCATTGCTGAAATTCTCTTATTCAGAAGCGCTTTATAGAAATAAAGCGAAACGCTTCCAGCCAGCGCCAAGAAAAAAAGGATGGCTGCAATAAATGCAAAAGGGCTGACCCGGCGGGGAGCCAGGGTTTTCTCTTCGGTAATCGGCTTCTTGGGTATGAAAGATGTTTGGAACTCTTGAGGCATTTGATTTCTCTACGAACTACGAATTTTGTACGAAATTACGAAATAAATCTTTAATCTACTCTATGTTCGTATTTTCGTAATTTTTCGTATTTCGTAGATCAACTTTATTATACTATTGTATCTTTTTTAAAGCTAGCCCGACGGCAACTCCAAAGGGCAAACCAACGCTTTGGAGAACTTTTTGCAGGAATTCCGGCGCTTCAGTCTTGCCAAAAGGGTCAGAAAGAAGGACTTCCGTCTTGAAATTATCCCGAGCTTTGTCTAAAAAGCCCTTCAAGAGAGACCCGCCGCCGGAGAAAATTATTTTATTTGCGGTCTTACCGGTTTTACGCTCGTAATTTAATAATACCTCATTTGCTTCCGAAAAAATATATTCAATCACCAAAGCAGAAACATCGGCTACGTTTTTATTGGTGCCGATCCCTAAAAGGCCGAATTCTTTTTTGAGCGATTCCGCCCTGGCAAAAGGAATATCCAAGGCCTTGGAGAGATTGCCGGAGATCAGAGCCGAGCCCCGGGCAATGATGTGAAACTTGCGCATAATCCCGTTTTCAACTATGGAAAGCTTGGTCGAGGACGCTCCGAAATCAATCAGCATGATTGTCGAGAGATCGTGGCCCAAAGCGGAACGGATATTGCTGAAAATTTCAATCTCAAGAAGACTGCCGCCAAGTCCGGCTTTCTCTGAAATCTCTCTGTATTTGTTCAAGATGTCATTATGGATCGCCGCGACTAAAACTTCCGTCTTGTTTTGGTCAAGGCGAGGCCTTGACTCCGTCAAGGCCTCGCCTTGACTGACTTCTGGTTCGGCATATTCTTCCTCCCTCTTCGGAAAAGACCACCAGTCAAGCGAGACTTCCGAAATCGGAACGGGAATATAACGCCGCGCTTCAATCGGCACGATTTCTCTAAGATCTTTCTCGCTTTGACTCCCTGGCAGTTCCAGAATAAAAATCAGGCTGGAAGCTGCAGGGATGGACACCGCCACGTCGCTCGAGGTAATTTGAGACTCTCTAAAAACATCTTTCAATGCATTCGCCAAAACTTCCGAGCTTAAATTGGTCGGACTGCCGGCGGGCCCACTGGCATAGGGGCCGAGAGAAAGTTCTCCGTAGGTTTCTAAAGCGGCCTTGCCTTTTTCTTTTTTCAGCTGAACCACCTTGATTGAAGAAGCGCCGATATCAACGCCGACAACGCTCTCGCTTCGTCTGGGCGACGGCAAAGAAATTTTATTTAATAAATTTTTTAGAAAGTTAGCCATTTATTAAAATTAAGTAAATTAAGCGAGGCAAGCGAGATAAGTAAATCAAGCTTGATTTACTGTATTTACTTAATTTACTTAATTTACTTGCTTCACTATAATGATTATACTATAGACTAATGAATTTCTTAAGCCAACTTTTCAACATAATTCTGGATTTTGTTTTTCCGAGGTCTTGCCTTGGCTGCCGCAGGACCGCCTGCTTTTTGTGCCAAAGCTGTATTTCTAAGATTCCGATCGCCGAACCTGCGGAAGAAGACTTTATCGTCTCGGTTTTCGACTATGACAATAAGATTATTAAGCGGGCCATTTGGCTCCTTAAATACAGTGGCCGGCATATCTTGGCGAAAGAATTAGCCCGGCCGCTCTACGAACATGTTTTGGCTGAACTTGAGGAAAGAAGAACTTTCGAGAACTTTAAGAATCCGATTCTGGCGCCCATCCCTCTTTCTTCCAAAAGATTGCGGGAGCGCGGTTATAATCAAAGCGAACTTTTGGTCAAAGAGCTTGCTCGGATAGACGGCGGACGCAACTTTGACGTATGCTTTTCGGCCCTAAAAAAAGTAAGAGAAACTCCGCCCCAAGCACGAATTAAAAACCGGAGCGAAAGGCTCAAAAATTTAAAAGGCTGTTTCGCTGTGCGAAATAAAGAGCGAGTCCTCGGACGAAATATTGTCCTCGTCGATGACATCTCAACAACTGGCGCCACTTTGCGCGAAGCCCGCAGAACACTCAAATCCGCCGGCGCCAAAAAAGTCATCGCCATCACCCTCGCCCATTAAAATAAGTTGTAAAAATATTTATAGTTATGTAATATTTTTTAACCGCATCTCGCCCCGTACTCAGAAATTTGTGCACCCGACTAATTTCTGTAGTACTGGGGTCGCCATAACGCTCGCCCACTAGAGAAATATAAATGTCTCCTATCTGAACGATCGTTTTTATAGTAGACATTTTAATAAGGCGTATTAAAAATAAAAAAGCCCCGTACAAAATACAGGGCGATGGGACTTATGCCGGTCCCTTACTGTTTGACACTCATTAACTTCTCC
>Ga0155770_123_pt1 | contig 7692 bp, 5 predicted proteins | sample RifCSPlowO2_01_FD_107424 | JGI IMG/M metagenome (GOLD analysis project Ga0155770, IMG submission 107424) | Candidatus Nomurabacteria bacterium RIFCSPLOWO2_01_FULL_42_20 | reverse complement strand
GCGGAAATTCTTATTAAATGTTCTGATTTTATAGTGAAAGCTCCTCGCTTAATTTTCAACAACAATGTTCCTGAACTTTCTGCGAAGGAAAAATTTCTCCATTCTGAAACTGTCACAAGCCAGAAAGCCGAACATAATGTTGGGAACCTTGATAACGCAAGAGTTTCTATGCCGGCTCCGGGGCATCTCCGTTATAATGACGGAGACCCAGCTATTCTAATTTCCGGTCAAATGAATGGAACAGAAAAGCCCAATTACTTTTTGGAGGGCGACGAATTTGTTTTTGAAAGTGATCGAATCAGAATCCTTTCTAAAGGGAGCGGAAATAAAAAATTCAACAGAATAGGCGAAAGATTGATTGAGGAGTATATAAAAGTATAAAAGAAAATTATTTTTTCGCTGGAGGCTCAACATACCGAGCCTCCTTTTTGTTTCTTTATTTCGACGAGCGAGGAGCATGTGAATGTGTAATCACATTCACAATGTCCGAGTCGAAGTCGAATCAAAGTAATCTTTATTTTATCTTGTTTAATTTATCTGGTCTATTATTCGGGCATTTAACATTACTGCAACGTTCCGGAATAGTTTTCGTCCCTTGCATCATGAGGGAGCCGCAGAGGTCGCAGATTTTGCCGGTCGGCTTGGCTTTCATGGCGAACTTGCAGTCGGGGTAGTTGGAACAACTGTAAAAAATTCCAAAGCGGCCGCGGCGTTCCACGATTTCTCCAGTTTTACAAACGGGGCATTTTACGCCGGTTTTGGCTTTTTCCTCCTCTTCTTTGCTTTTTTGAATATATTTGCATTTTGGATAGCGAGAGCAGGAAATAAACTTGCCAAATTTTCCTTCGCGCTCGACTAATTTGCCTTTGTGTTTTTCTCCGCACTGCGGACACATTTCGCCAGTTTCTTTCGGCCCTTGCAATTCCTTGCCTTCCATAGTGAGAGCGCCCTCGCAATCCGGATAGCGGCTGCAGGAATAAAATTTTCCGCCGCGGCCGAGTTTAATCACCATGGGAGAGCTGCATTTGGGGCACAAGATATCCTTCGGCGCATCGCCCAACGTCGTCGCTTTTTCCAGTTTTTCTTTTTCTTTGATGGATTTACTGAAAGGCGTGTAAAAATCTTTCAAAGTTTTAACATATTCGCATTTGCCCAAGGCGATATCATCAAGCTCGTCTTCCATCAGGGCGGTAAAAGTATCGCTGATGTATTGGCTAAAATTCTTTTCAATAAAATCCGAAACAACTTCGCCGGTATCAGTTGGGAATAGAGTTCTATTTTCTTTTGTCACATAGCCGCGCTCTTCAAGAGTTTTTATTATAGAAGCGTATGTGGACGGCCGGCCTATGTCCCGTGCCTCAAGTTCTTTCACTAATCCGGCTTCGCTATAGCGCGGCGGCGGCTCCGTTTGTTTTTCCGTGCTTTCCAATTTTTCCAGTTTTAATTTTTCTCCGATTTCCACTTTCGGCAGTTCCACGTCTTCGCCTCGAGCGTCAGAATCAACTTTGAGCCAGCCGGGGAAGAGAAGTCTCGAGCCGGTGGCGACAAAATCCGGAATTTCTTCCCCTCCTTGATAGGGAGGGGAATGAGGGGAGGTTCTTAAATTCACCTCACCCCGGTCCTCTCCTTGTAAAGGAGAGGGGGAAGAAATATTAGCTATGATTTTTGTCTTAGCTAATTTGGCGTCCGCCATTTGAGAAGAGACGGCTCTTTCCCAGATCAATTTGTAAAGTTTTTCCTGCTCGGGCGTGGAGCCGGCCGACATATTTTCAGCATGCGTCGGGCGGACGGCCTCGTGCGCTTCTTGGGCATTCTTGCTTTTTGCTTTATAGAAATGAGCTTCGGCATATTCTTTGCCGTATTTTTTTTCAATAAGTGAGATTATTGATGCTGTCGCGCTTGCGGCGAGCGCAGTCGAGTCCGTTCTCATGTAAGTGATATGTCCGGCCTCGTATAGCTTTTGAGCGATCTGCATGGTCCGCGATGGGGAATAACCCAAGCGCGAGCTGGCGGTCTGCTGGAGAGTGGAAGTCGTGAAAGGCGCTCGAGGGACTCGTTTCTGTTCGGATTCTTTGACGTCTTTTACAAACCAGTCATTTTTATTGCCAAGTTCCAGAATTTTTTCTACTAATTTTTCGTCGCGTGGCTCCTCGATGCAAACGAGGGCGAGACTTTCTTCCTTTTTAGTTTTGAAAAGCCCGGACAAGACCCAATATTTCTCCGGCACAAAAGCTCTGATTTCCCGCTCGCGCTCCATGATAATTCTTAAAGCGGGGGATTGGACGCGGCCGGCCGAGAGGCCGTAGCGCACTTTTTTCCAGATGAGGCCGGACAAATCATAACCGAAGAGCCTGTCCAAAACGCGCCGCGCCTCTTGGGCGGTTTTTAAATTTTGGTCAATGTCTCGCGGGTGTTTGAGCGCTTCGTTCACTGCTTCCTTCGTGATTTCATGGAAGACAATTCTTTTAGGTTTTTTCAAACCAAGAGCTTCTTTCAAATGCCAAGCGATCGCTTCGCCCTCGCGGTCCGGGTCGGTCGCCAGCACGACTTCGTCGGATTTTCGGGCGAGCTTTGAAAGTTCATCAATAATGTGTTCCTTTCCTTTGCTTATTTCATAGTGCGGAATAAAACCGCCTTTGATATCAATGGCTTTCTTGTTTGATTTTGGCAAGTCGCGAATATGCCCGACCGAAGCGCGGACAGTAAATTTTTTATCTAAATATTTTTCAATTGTTTTCGCCTTCGACGGCGACTCGACAATGAGTAGTTTCATAAATTAGGTTTTAGGTTCTGGCTTCTAGGTTTTAGTATTTCTACTAACACCTAGTCCCTGATTACTAGAACCTAACCCCCAGTATTACACTAAACAAAAACTTTTGGCAAATTTTATAGATTGCGCTGGATGAGGCCGCCGACTTCTTTTATCAGGTCTTTGAGTTCCATGATGGAGAGGAGGGCGTTGGCTGTGGGGGTTGGCATTTGCCGGTTTGCGGAAAGTTCGCGAATGAGTTCGTCGCGCGATCTTGGCTCGATCAAAATTTCTAAAACTTTTTTCTCATCATCCGAACACTCGGCAAAAAGTTTTTGCTGTTTTTCTTCGCTTGCTTTTATTTCGAAACCTAAAGCCCCAAGCAGATCCTCGGTGCAAGTGATCGGGACCGCGCCTTGGCGTATAAGTCTATTCGTGCCTTTCGAAGTCAGAGAATCAATTCGCCCGGGAACGGCCAAGATGTCCCGATTATAATCAAGTCCCAATCTGGCCGTTATCAAGGTGCCGGATTTTTCTTGCGCTTCAATGATGAGAATTGCCTTAGAAATTCCGGCCATTAGGCGATTGCGCTGGGGGAAGCTGTATTGGGTTGCGTTGAAATCAGATTCAAATTCGGAGAGAAGACAGCCTCCGGATTTCTCAATCAAGTCGGCCAACTTCGCATTTGAAGCAGGGTAGAGGACGGCGCTTGAGAGACCGGAGCCGGGAAAAGATACTGTGGTAAGTCCTACTTCGAGCGCTTTTTTGTGAGCAATACTGTCAATACCCAAAGCAAGACCAGAGACGATGACGACGGGATAGCCTTTCAGACCCCCAATTAATTTTTCGCAGGCCTCTTTGCCGTAGCTGGTGTATCGACGAGAGCCGACAACAGTCAAAAAGATATTGTCTTCGGAGGGCAGTTCTCCGCGGATATAAAGCTTCTCCGGCGGCTCCGGAATTTCCAAGAGCGCCTTGGGAAATTCATTTGGTGTAAGTTGTCTGATAGCTTTGTCCACATTGTTATTATAGCAAAAATTAAGTATAATAAAATATAATGCGAAACTACAAATTAATTTATGCGAATCATGCGAAAGATAATGCCCTTGTATTTTTCGCGTTATTCGTATAGTTTATTTCGCTATTTTCGCATTATTAATATTATGCTCGACATAAAATTTATCAAGGAGAATCCGGATTTAATCAAGGAAGCAGTGCGCAAAAAGCATGTTAAGTTCGACGTGGACGAGCTTCTAAAAGTTGAGGAAGAAAGAACACAGAATCTTCTTTTAGTTGAAAATCTGCGGGCCGAGCAGAATAAAGTGACGGAAAAAATCAGTCAGACCACTGATAAGGTGGCGCGCGAGCAATTGATCGACGAGATGCGAACGTTCAAAGAACACCTGAAAGAAAAAGAAGCGAAACTTGAAGGGGTTATGAAAAAGTGGCGCGACCTCATGATCCAAGCGCCGAATGTGCCGGACATGTCCGTGCCGGAAGGAGCGGATGAAACCGCTAATCAGGAAATAAAACGCTGGGGCGATATTCCGACTTTTTCTTTCAAGCCCAAAGACCACATCGAGCTGATGGAGAAATTGGATTTAGTTGATTTGGAGCGCGGGGTAAAAGTTTCTGGATTTCGAGGTTATTTTTTAAAAAATGAAGCGGCGTTGCTTTCTTTTGCAATTTGGCAATATGCCATGGACGCTCTCGTCACTAAAGGTTTTTCTCCGCTCATAGTGCCATCGCGAGTAAAAAAAGAGGTTCTTTTAGGCACAGGATATTTACCACACGGAGAAGATGATTTGTTTAAGACGCAGGATGATGATTATCTTGCCGGTACGGGTGAAGTGGGGACAATGGGATACTTTATGAATGATGTTATTGCGGGCACTGACTTGCCCATAAAAATTGCAGCTTTCTCTCCTTGTTTTCGCAGGGAAGCAGGAAGCTACGGCAAAGATGTCAAAGGCTTGATCCGTGTGCACGAATTTTTTAAAGTCGAACAGCTAATTTTATGCGAAGCAAGTCATGAAGAAAGCGTAAAATGGCACGAGGAGCTTACAAAAAACGCCGAAGAGCTTTTGCAAGCCCTTAAACTTCCATACAGAATAGTTACACTTTGCGGTGGAGAAATGGGCAAGCCGCATGTTAAAACTTACGACATCGAGACATGGATTCCATCCGAGGGAAAATATAGAGAAACTCATTCTTCATCTTACTATCACGATTTCCAAACCAGGCGGCTGGGAATTAAATACAAAGACGCGGAAGGAAAAACAAAATATGCGCATTCGCTTAATAATACCGCAATTGCCACCCCGCGCATCATAGCTGCAATTATTGAAAACTATCAGCAAGCCGACGGCTCCATTGCAGTTCCGGAAGTGCTTAAGAAATACATTGGCAAAGATGTTATTAAATAGGAAAAGTATTTATCGCCAGCGAAGGCGTGTCTTAATTAGGAAAATAGGCTTGATTAGTGTTCTTTTTATTGCCTTGTTATGGGGTCTTTCTTATTTTTCCCGGCATCCTAAGGTGATAATTCAAAATATTTTAGTTGAAGGCAATCGGGTCATACCGGCGGAAGAAATTAAAGATACTGTTCTAGAGAAAATATCAGGCAATTATTTTTTTCTTTTTTCAAAAAAGAATTTTTTAATTTATCCCAAGCGCTCACTGGAGAAAGATCTTTTGGACAAGTTTCATCGGATAGAATATCTTTCTATCAAGCGGCTGGATCGCAACACCTTGGCCGTGTCTTTGAAAGAATGGCAGGGGAAATATTTGCTATGCGAGATGAACTCGGATGATGATTGCTACTTTATGAACAGCTCCGGCTTTGTTTTCGATAAGGCGCCTAATTTCTCCGGCAGTGTTTATTTTAGAATCTATTCCAGCAATTTTTTCAAAGAAACTGATGATTTAATCGGACAAACTTTCATGCCCATGGAGGAATTTGCCGAGCTGCTTGATTTCAAAGAGAAGATCGGCAAGTTTTTTCAGATCAAAGCTTTAGAGATAGGGGAAAATGGAGATTATAAATTTCTGCTTGAGATCGACGGCAATAATTTGAATCCTTATATTGCTTTTAAAAAATCGGGCGATTTCGACAAGATTTTTGACAATCTTGCCTTGGCCATAGGAGCAGAACCCTTATCTCTAGAGCTTAAAGATAAGATTGATTCGTTAGAATATCTTGACCTGCGTTATGACAATAAGGTTTTATATAAATTCTCCGCTCAAGGCGAAAAACAGTGAATAATTTTTGGCAAAAATTCCAGCCAAAGACTGGTCCACCTCTGGTGGAGAATAAACCCCTCTTTTGCTTAGCGCCGATGGCGGATGTGACGGACGCGGCCTTTCGGCGTATTATTGCCAAATATGGCAAGCCGGATATAATGTTTACCGAATTTACTTCGGCTGACGGTTTGTGCAATACCATTGGGCGGAAAAAGCTTTTGATTAATTTGCAATATAATGAAGAAGAACGGCCGATCGTGGCTCAACTTTTCGGGGCCAATCCCGAACATATGGAAAAATCCGCCGAGCTTGTGAAAAAACTTAGTTTTGACGGACTTGATATAAATATGGGCTGTCCCGATCGCAGCGTTGAAGACCAAGGCGCTGGCGCGGCGCTCATGAAAAATCCGAAGCTGGCTAGAAAAATTATCCAAGCGGCTAAAAATGGGGCTCCGGCGCTGCCGGTTAGCGTGAAGACAAGAATTGGCTATAGTAAGTTTGATGAAAATTTTTTTATAGAAATTCTCAAAGAAAATCTCGCGGCTTTGACGGTCCACCTGCGCACGAGAAAAGAGATGTCGGAAGTTCCGGCGCACTGGGAGCTTATGCCGAAAATTGTTGAGTTAAGAAATAAAATAAGTCCGGAAACTTTAATTATCGGCAACGGCGATATTAAAGATTTAAAAGAGGGAAGAGAGAAAGCAAAACAATATGGCTGTGACGGCATCATGATAGGCCGAGCGGCCTTGGGCAATCCATTTTTGTTTTCTGAAAACAAAAATGTCCCGAACGAAGTCGAGGGACGTCTCAAAGTCCTACTCGAGCATGCCATGCTATTTAAGAAATTATTTACCGGCCGCAAGAATTTTGCCGTTATGAAAAAACATTTCAAGGCGTATGTCGCCGGCTTTGCCGGCGCCAAGGAACTCCGGATTAAACTAATGGAGGCCGAAAATGCCGCCGAAGTGAAAAAGATCATCAATATTTTTTTACGCCGATATGGATCGGGCCGCTAATTTGATATACTACTACTATGTCTAATCAAGTCTTATATCGCAAATATCGGCCGCAGAAATTTGATGAGGTTTTGGGGCAGGAGCATATTATTAAGGTGCTTAAAGGCGCTCTTAAACTTGGCAATATTTCACACGCCTATCTTTTTTCCGGCAGTCGGGGAACAGGCAAGACCTCGGTGGCTAGGATTGTGGCCCGAGAGCTTGGCTGCTCGGATAATGATATTCATGAAATTGACGCCGCTTCTAATCGCGGCATTGACGATGTCCGTGCTTTGCGCGAGGCGGTTCGGTCTTTGCCTTTTGATTCCAAATACAAAATCTACATTATCGACGAAGTGCACATGCTCACCAAAGAGGCCTTCAATGCTCTTCTTAAAACTCTCGAGGAGCCGCCTCCTCATGTTGTTTTTATTTTAGCTACGACCGAGCTTGAGAAAGTGCCGGAGACCATTATTTCTCGCTGTCAGACTTTTGTTTTTAAAAAGCCCACTGAAGCAATTTTAAAATCATTCACAGAAGAGATTGCCAAGAAAGAGGGCTTTGGACTCGAAGGAGAAGGGGCTGAACTTATCGCCATATTGGGCGACGGCTCATTTCGCGATACGCACGGCATATTGGAGAAGATTTTCAGTTTCTCCCGTGACAAAAAAATAAGCCTGAAAGAAATCGAAGAAGTGACCGGCG
>Ga0155770_105_pt1 | contig 11310 bp, 10 predicted proteins | sample RifCSPlowO2_01_FD_107424 | JGI IMG/M metagenome (GOLD analysis project Ga0155770, IMG submission 107424) | Candidatus Nomurabacteria bacterium RIFCSPLOWO2_01_FULL_42_20 | reverse complement strand
GAGAGTCCGGTGTCAGCATCAAATCCGCCCTGCGTCCACTCACCTGCCGGGTTTATGTGATATTCCTCTGCTTGAATGATATTTTTTACCAATGAAAGCAATGCGTCGTTCTTCGTATTTTGGAAACTAGCGACGACGGCCGTTACTCTGCCGTCCTCTATCGTCACCTGCGTCTTGCCGTCATACGGATAGACTTCATAAATCCTCTGACAAAGCGTGCGCGCTAATTCATATTCAAGAGGCATATATGAATCAGTCTCCGCCGTTGCGTATCCTTTCATGATGCCCTGATCACCCGCGCCGCCTATGTCTACCCCCCTCCCAATCTCCGGGCTTTGCTCTACAATGTTTATAATCACTTTGTAATCCTCTCCTGCAATTCCTTTCACTAAGGCGGCAATGTCGGGCCTCCCGCGCGAAGTAACCTCGCCGTTGATAGTGATAAGATTGTGTCCGCCCATAACCTCGACCGCGACTCTGCTCTCACTATCGTCCTTCGCATACGCGTCTAAAATACTGTCGGCAATAAAGTCACATTTTTTGTCCGGATGAGCCGGACTGACACATTCTGCTGTTTTTTTCATAAATAAAAATTAAAATAAAGAGTACTTTGATTCGACTTTGACTCGGACGCTGTGTGTCCGCCCGAGGCGGACCCACGCGCTCCTCGCTCGTCGAAATAAAAAAAACACACCGCCCCAAAAAAATAAAAGGGGGTGTGCCTCAGCCAAAGGCTGATCCGCCTAGGGCGGAAACCATAATTTGACGCACTTATATATTACTACTTCCTCTATAATTATCAACCCAAAATGTTGATAACTTTACCCCCACACCTATTATGGCATAGCTTTTATTCTGCCATTCGGGTTTCCTCCGGGAAAATATTTAAGATAGAAATTTTTAAATAATTAGCCAAAATATTGCAAAAGCAGAATAATGCCATAATAGGTGTGGGGGTTTACTTTTTCTGCAGATATTGTAAAGTGAGAACCGGAGTACACTAAAATCTAAAATATTATGGAAAAACATGTCAAAAACGATTCCGCCATCAATTACTTGACGGCGAGTGAACACGTCAGAATTGTTTTCTACCCGACAAATGAAGAGCTTGCTTACAAGGGCAAAGATTTAGCGACAATTTTTTGCAAAGCCGCCCAAAAGATTTTTGGCCTAGAAACAACGGTGCTTCTTGAAAAAGCTTTCATTGGCTATATTCATGCTCTAACAATAATTGACGACTTTGATAAAGACACCGAGCGAGACGAGTATGAAAGCCAAATTCTGTACAAAGCAAACCCTGAAGCTTACAGGGTTTACAAGAAAAACCGGCTGGGTATGCAGAATATCCAAGGCGTCATAAATACGCTCTATTTCTTAAGAGACCATCACAATCTTCTTAAGGAGCCGGAGTTTGAGGACGGGGCTAAGGCAATCTTTAAACGCTTCCTGCCGGGCGGAATTGGAGAAGTTTCGATCTCGGCAATCAATGAAGGAAACTACGACATGATGAGCGAAGCGAGAAAAATAATACTTGCAGACAAAGTGGCAGAGTTTGCGAAGGAGATTTGCATAGAAATAATCAAGCAGGCAAAAAAGAGCTTTTAAACCCTCTGGTAATCAGAGGGCTTTTATTTCGACGAGCGAGGAGCATGTGAATGTGTAATCACATTCACAATGTCCGAGCGACGTCGAATCAAAGTACTCTTTATTTTCATACTCAAATTTTACCACTTTCCCTCTTAGTTTGAAATTTTCCATAAAGAAAGTAATTTGCAACTAGAGCAAATAGCAAAAAGGTCGACGACCACAGAACCGATATCACGATATTTTGAATACTTGAATGATAGAGACTGATTAAAACTATTTGCAGCAGAGCGCCGGCCGCAAATGGAAAAAGGAAAGAATTGTTCCGAATCGCTAAAAAATAATGAACGAAGGCGATGGAGAGAGATAAAAGAAACATGGCAATGCTGAAAATCGGCAAGTGTGGCGCAATTTTGATGTAGGTTGCGCCAAAGAATATCCTGACAACAATATTCGGCGCAAAGCCGAAGACAAAAATTACAGGCAATGAAACAGCTGTTATATAACCCAGAGCGCTTCTGAAAGCCTTAAAGGTGCGCGGACTTGAAGCAGTATGCGATTCCGAGACAACCACAAACATAACCGTGACAAAAGCCGAAGCAATATAGATCAATATCTTGCCGACAGCGGACAGAGCAGCATATTCCCCGGCTAGTTGGGGTTCGAAAAAGTGCTTGGCCAAGATGACGTCTATATTGGAAATAAAAGCAACAAGCAAGGCGGCCAAAAAAACAGTTAAACCTGCCCGCCATCGCTTGAGCTCAACAAGCGCTCTGGCGAAAACAGGCGGGAAAGATTTTGTCCGCCAGAGGCGGATCCGCCTCTGGCGGAAAAAAATACTTTTGATTGCCTCGCCCAGCGTGTCCTCTGAAGTGTGGGGAGTAAAGCTCGTTAATGATTTGATTTTTGTGTAATTATAAAAACAGACTGCGCCAAGAGAGACGGCTAAGGCAAGCATCACGCCCGGGACAAATAATCCGATATAAACAAAAATAACGGCCAAAGAAAGCTTCAAAGCTGCGCCTAAGATATTCTGGAAAGAAAAAGCTTTAAAAGACTTCAGGCCTTGCAGCGCTCCGGCGTACACAGTAAGCATAAAAGCAAATGGAATAGAGAAACTAAAAACAATAAGCGGCAAGGGGTCTATCGCCAAGAAGCGAGATAGCATCGGAACCGCGAGCCAAAAGAGAAAAAGCAGGGCCAGAGAGAAAAAGAAAACCGAGCGGGATACTTTCCGAAGCCAAACTTTAGCGGTAAGATAATCTTTCTTGCCTGCAAGAAAAGAAATATGCCTTGAAATATAATTCGATATGGCTTGAGTCGGAGCAACAATTATCACCATCAAGCCGAAAATAGCAGATACTTCTCCAAAAAAAGATGGCGAGAGCATTCTGCCCATTATCAAAGTGAAGGCGTAATTTAAAAAACTTGCAAAAAGAGAGCCAGTCAGAACAATCAGGCTCCATTTCGCATAATCGTTTTTTAGAAAAGGTAAAACCATTTAATTACCAATACCTAACACTTCTTTAACTTTTTTGACCACATCGTCTATCTTCCAATCGCTTTTAACCAGATAAAAAATCGGCCGGTATTCAAGAATGCTTTTGACGATCTTTTCATCCGTGGCGGAAAGATTGGTCAGAATAATGACCGGCACGCCCTTGCCCCAATCATCGGCGCGTAATTTTTTCAAAACCTGCAAGCCGTCCAATCCGGGCATGACAATGTCAAGCAAAATCAAATCAGGCCGCTCCCGAAAAGCCACTAAAAGTCCATTTTCGCCATTTTTGCATTTAATCGGCCCAAAGCCCTCGAAAGCCAAACGATCGGCCAAAACTTCCAGCAAATCTGTTTCATCTTCGATAATTAAAATTTTTTTCATTTGGTCACTAATACCACTAATCTATCCCGGCTCCTCGAGGCCGGGTCTCGGGATCCCTAGAGACCCGGCCTCTTCCCGCCGGGACGAATACCACTAATCCATTCGCGGTATTCGTTTTTTATTCGTGGTATTTGTTATTAACTGGTAATTCTACAAAGAAGGTCGACCCCTTCCCTTTCTTCGACTCAAACCAAATCCGGCCGCCAAGCCGCTCCACCATACCTTTCGTAATATAGAGCCCGAGACCGGTGCCATCGGTCTCGCGAGCGAGCGCTTCTTTTGCCCGGAAGAATTTGGTCCAAATTTTCTCTCGATCACTTTTGGCAATACCTTGACCGGTATCGCTAACCTCAAACAAAATCCGGCCATCTGTCGGTTCAATCTTGATTTGAATTTCACCGCCGGGCTGATTGTATTTAACCGCGTTGGAAAGAAGATTAACAACAATGATGCGCAAGATATCCGGATCCGATTCGATAATTAGGTGGCCAGACGAATATTTTTTCCGCAATTTTAAATTCTGCCTCTTGATGCTCTCGTCGAGCTCATCCAAGACACTTTTAATAATCGAGACCAGATTAACCGGCTTTAAGGTAAGCGCCAGTTTTCCCAGTTCAATGCGCGAAACATTGAGCAAGTCGCCGACCAATTTAATCATGCGCTGATTGTTGCGATAAATTCGTTTCAAATATTCGACTTGCCGCTCGTTGAGTCTGCCCAGTTGATTGCCGAGAAGCATTTCCGCACTCCAATTTGTCGTCGAAAGTGGCGTCCGAAGCTGATGCGAGGCGGTTGAAATAAAATCAGTCTTAGCTTCATCTAGACTTTCCAATTTGTCCACCATTTCATTAAAAGAATGGGCCAGTTCGTTAATTTCATCGTGGCCATGCACGCGCGCGCGTGTTTTCAGATTACCAGCCGTGATGGCACGCGTAGTTTCCGTAAGCCGCCGGACCGGTCGAATGACGAAAAAGTAGCCAAAAAACAAAATTGTCCCAAAAATTCCAAGCATGATCGGTAAAATTAAAAGCGATAATTTCAGTGCTGTCCGATTGGACGGAGCCAAAATCTTCTCGGTCGGCAAACCATAAGACAAAAACCAATTTAGGCCCTTAAAAGACAAGAAGCCCGATTGCAAGACACTGGCCTCTAGTATTTTGGCGTTTGGGTATACATCATCATCGGCAATTTTAAGATTGTGGCCGGAAGACAAAATCTTGTCCAATAATTCCGGCGATTGAAATTGTTTGCTTAAAATTTCACTGTCATCCTCCGACTGATTGCAAGCTACCAAATAACCCTCGCGATTATAAAGCTCGGCGTGGCCCGGCAAGTCATTCAAAATATCTTTGACCGCTCCCCAGGCGAAGTTGCCGATAATGGCGCCGGCAATCAGACGGCCGGGTTCGTTCCGAGCATAAACCGGCGCGGCAAAAATAATCGTGGGCTTACCGGAATAACCAGTCTTTAAAACATCCGAGTAATAAGGCTGGCCGGAAATAGCTTTTTCGAAGGCGACCAAATTTTCCGGATAATCTTTAATATTTTTTGAATTGATTTTATCCAGCACGGAAAAAGAAGAGATTTTTATCTCGCCCTTCCGATTGACGGCCAAAAGCGCGTCCCATGGACCGCTCGAGAGCGTCATCTCTTCAAGTTTCTTATTTAATCGATTACGATCATCTCCACCGTAGGCGAGATGATTGGCAAAAATTTCTTCTTGAGCAATAATGGAGACGTCTAAATACCGGTCGTAAAGCAAGCGATCAATTTTGTTCACTGTCTCTTTTGTTAAAAAAAGCAAATTCTCCCCGGTGGCATCGGTCAGAACTGGCCGGATGGAAAAATAAGTCAGGACGAACAAACTCATGATACTGATCACTCCAGCCGAAATGATAATAATAAAAATTTTCGTCAGTAATTTCATCCCGTTAAAAGCAGATCGCGATCTCAAAATCACCATCTACGCTTTTTTTAATTTTATAATTGTAATTCAACATAAAATATCAATTTATATTACGCGATCGCGGCTTCTAACGGGATTCATCTCAAAAATCTACGATCAATTAAATAATCGGTGTCAATGGCAGAAAGATCCTTGTCTTCATGTCTAATGTGATCATCAATGTGATTTGAAAGTAAAAATTTATTGACGATCCGTAGATTACCAAAGATTGACTCTATTTTGGAAGCAAAAGTGAAAGCAGTTTTGTTTTCGGCGCTATCCAAAATATGAACGCCGAGTAATCCGGCCGTCGCCTCTTCCATCTTAATGTCAAATTGTTTCGCTAAAATCATCTCGCCCTCTTTCTGATTTTTTTTATAAAAATCAACTCCGCGAAAATAAGCCTCCAAAAACAACCGCACTGTCTCTTCGTGCTCTTTAATGAATTCGGTTTTAAAAGTCCAAACATCTACAATGAACCCCGGCGCGTCCGCCGACGAATAAATCACCCGGTAGGCCGAAGAATCAAGAATTTTGGAAGCGTGCGGCTCGTAGGTAACAACCGCATCAACAATACCCGCCTTAATCAGTTCCGTCCTTTCCCCAACCGGCACCAAGACGCTTTGAACGTCTTTTAGCTTAAGCCCGTATTCGTCAAGCGCTTGGTTAAGAAAAAACTCTTCCAAAGCTTTAGCGTCATAAGCCACTTTTTTTCCTTTTAAGTCCTTAATGCTTTTAATGTTCTTTCGGCCGATAATCATGTCCGCACCAAGACTGTAGTTGATAACCGCCACAATTTTATGCCGGACGCCATCATAAGCTTCGTGAATGGCATCCAAAGTTAAATTTGTCCGGCCATCTAATTTCCCGGCGGAATAATCGACCGATAGATTCTTGAGCGAATCATATTTTTGCAAATCAACTTCCAAGCCCGCCTCTCGGAAAAAGCCCAAGTTGTGGGCGATAAAAAGCCCGACATAGCCCGGCCAATCGACATATCCGATCACGACTTTTTTAGACGGTGGCAAATCCTCGGCCTTAGATAATCCGGTGTAAAGAAAAAATAAAAATCCCAAGACAAACAATATCAGAATGATAGACAAGCTTATTAATTTCTTTTTATGAATTTCTTGCATAAATCTCAGAAACTGGGTTTCCGAGGTTCCCTGAAACCAATTTCTTATTCTTAATTATTTTCGGCGACCGTTCGTCGGCCAAAGAAAAAGACATTTTTCGGCCGGTTCGTTTCTCGTATTCCAAAACAAGTAAAGCTACCGTCTTGGCTGGATTCACTCCGGCGCTCAAAATACGTCCGGTCCTTAAATCAGCCTTTGCCCCGGGTACGCTCTGAAATATCTCAATCGCTTTATCGCCCAAGTGGTATCTCATTTCTTTCAGGACACTACTAAGAATTTCGTAATAAATACGCTCTTTCTCCGGTACGTCGGGGCAATTGTGATAAACGTAGTGGCGCAAAAAATGCCGGTGCTTTACATAAATGACAGAGCTCACCGCCAAAACAATAAAAATCAGACCGAGTAACAAAAACCAAAATTGCCGCTCAAAAAACCCTAATATTTTTCTCTCCACCCTAAATTCAAATTGCGAGATCGCAGGAAATTCCTGACCTAGATAATTGATACTCGACCAAACACGGTACAACCCGAGCGGCAAGTCTGACGGCAACTGTATTAACTTTATAAAACTAGCGGTTGTCTCCACTGCCACTGTCTCCGATTGCCTTAAAATTTCTTCATTTTTTTCATTAAAAATTTTATATTCGGCAATGACATCAACTCTCCGATCACTGCCGAAATTAATCAATTTGACTGAAACAGGCAAAAATTCACCCGGCGCAAAGCGAGTCTGGGGAATGACTCCTGTTGTCAGAACTTCTTCGGCCATAGACACTCCGGGACATACTCCAGCAGTAAAAAAAAACAAACTAACCGCAACAAAATTAAATATTCTTCTATTCAATTTTATTTCTGTTTGACGCACTTCTTTTTTTTATGCTACGAATTACAAAAATTATCAAAATTACAACAAGTAAAATTATGACGGCCAGAGAAAATACCGGCAAAGTCTTACTCTCGGCCGGAACTTCCACCGGCGCTATCTCAATGTCAAAGAGAGACTTATCAGAGCTTACCTTGGAATCGGTCCCGACCGCGAGCGCTCCGCCGCTGATGGCTTTTTTCAACGCTAAATTTGAAGATGGCGCAAAGGCCCGGCTTATTTTTTCTGATGTTTTTGATAAAGACGCCAAATAAGGCGGCTCTCTAGTGTCGTTCCCTCTGGCTAATCTATTAAAAGCGGCGCCTAAAGTGGCGATACGATTAACGCTTTCTTTTTTCAACTCTTCTATCTGTGTTTTCGGAAGAACTCCAAATACAATAATCAGCAAAAGAATAGAAATTGCCGGATAAGCGTGCTGTTTAAATATGTGTTTTATAAAATTCATAATAAATAGTTATAAAGTTATAAAGTCTATAATGTTATAAAGTTGGTTTTGGCACTTCCCGCCCCGTAGGGAGCACGAGGCGCATTCGGCCGAGCGATCTCCTTCGGGGTGTTTTATAAAATTCATAACAAGTAAATTAAAAGGATTTCGCAGGGTTGACAAATTTTTTAAATATGGTAAGTTATTAAAACTTTACTGTCATGGGCGCTTAGATGAGACGCGGGTTGGTTAGCACATTTTTGCGTCACTCGCGTCTCATCTAAGCGTCCATGTTTTATAAAATTCATAACAAGTAAATTAAGTAAATTAAGCGAGACAAGTAAATCAAGCTAAAATACTTACTTCCCGCCCCGCACCGAGCCGAGCGCGCACTCGGCGCGAGGATCTGGTGCTGGGGTGTTTTGCTTTTGCAAACAAAAAATTGATAATTCGCATGAGCGCATTCGTAGCGCGCATTGCCATTTCCGGACTCAATGTCCGGAAATGGCAACCTTAACACAAAAAAACACCCCTCCTGACTGCATACTGAAGAGATGTGCTTCCGCCTCATCGGCGGATCCGCCTTGGGCGGAAACCATATTTAAACGCAAACTAATTATACAACAGTTTAAAAAATTAAAAAGCAAAAACTGTTGATAACTTTGCTACTGCGGTTTTATTTAAAATTAAATCTTGTTTTGTAATATTTATATTGTCATAGCACTTCGCGCCCCGTGATCGCGAAGCGATTTTACGGGGTGGATAATTGTTTTTTAATTAATTAAAAAGGGCGGAATCTAAATCCATAGATCCCGCCAATTTTTTAACTATCTTTTTAACTATCTGTAACTATCTACTACATTTTTTTACCGGAGCATGACAGTTCGTATTCGCATATGAGCGATACACTAACGGGGTGGATTGAAAGCTTACATAGCCACCGTAACCATAGTTGAGATTGGAGTAGCTTTGTTGAATCCTCAAAGCTCTCATTCTTTCCAACTCCAACTCGTAGTTGCTATAGTGATACTCCACCGGTCTCCTAAAATTCCGGTAGTAATCTTGCTTCGGTTTGGTGTCGCTGGGAGAGCCGTCGCGGTCATAGTAATTATTAGTGATGTAGGTGTCGCTTTTATTTCCATCACTACTCGTATTTCCGGGGAAACTATAACTCTGTGAAACCGCCTCATTATCGCGCGTATTTCCGGGTCCGGGAAAACTATAACCCTGACTCTGTGAAACTGAAACCATTTCATCCTCTCCGCTTAAGGAGTATTCCGGATCCAAAACTATTGCCATCGGCAAAGTTTTAGCAACCTTCTCATTTTCTTCCTCTTTATCAGAGGGAGCCAAGGCCACATTTTTAGGAAGATTTCTGACTTCCTGCTGTGTCTCCTCCTCCTTATCGGGAGGTGATAGGGCCACATTTTTAGGAAGATTTCTGACTTCCTGAATTTCCGATTTTTCGCCCGGGGACAGAGCAACCTTCTTGGGTAAATTGCCGGTTTCTGAAATTTGAGTTTGCCCTTTTTCGGCCGGAGATACGGCTACCGGTTTAGGTAAATTATTACCGGTTTCCGAAATTTCCGATTTGGCTTCGCTCGGAGACATGGCTACTGGTTTGGGTAAACTGCCGTTTTCCGAAACCGAAGAAGGAGAAGTGGCATCTTGCGGCAACCCTTTCTTCCCTTCCTCTTTGCCGGCAGATTTTTCTTCCACAGCCAACGTGTCGGATATGTCGGATTTTTCTATCTTAGCCCTTTCTTTTTCTTTGCCTTTCTTAGGCTTATCCTGCGCTTGAGCAATCATGCCGATTGCCATTACAAGCGTTAAAAAAAGTAATTTTTTCATAATATTTTGTTTTTAATTTGCAATTTTTCCGCCAGAGGCGGGGCAATGATTTATTGATTTAAAATCGGTTTTCAGTATATCAGAAAAAGCAAATTTTGTCAAATAAAAACAGCCGGGTATAAAACCGGCTGCAATAGACGTATTTCTGCTCTTTTACTTTGTTCCCGCCGTGCTGGAATCAGACGGCTTTTTCTTTCTTGGAGGCCCGTTCGGCAAAAGGTCCCCTGTATCATAAACGTAGGCGTGACCGATATCTTTCTTCAATATCTCCACCTTATCTCCATGTTCCCTCTTAAGCTTTTTGTAAAGCTCCTTGTTGAGAAGCTCCACCGCTAGTCGCTGATGTTTTTTGAGGGCATATGCCGAATGTTCTTCCGGCAAATAATCAATGATGTAGATGGTTTCTTTATTCGCCACATTAAGCCCGCCTTTTCTCTCTTCATTAGGAAAAGAGTATATGGGAAAGCTGCCGATGTGCCAGGGTTTGTTTTTTGACCCGGTGTTTTCTAACCGGATCATTGACTCGTCAACGTCCTGGAAGAGAATTTTGTAGAGAACTTTCCTATCGAGGTTTTTTTGAGCAGAAGCGAATTGGGCCAGAATAAGGCCAAAAATCGCGATAAACAGTATTTTTTTCATATTCATATATTCAATTTTTAAAGGTTTATACAAAACAAATGAATTAGCCTAATTTTACATATATTAGAGAATTAGTCAAGTCTTTTCAAATACTCCCTTTTATGTTGGTCAACCCTGTGAAATCCTTGCCTTCCGGCAAGGAAAAATCCTTTTGGATTTTTATTTCACAGGGTTATTATCTACATAAGCCATCTCATCCTCGTGGCAAGCCACGAGGATGAGATGGGTAGATAATAAAAATCTCCGGACGAATTAACATTCCGGAGACAACATTTTTCTTTTACTTTTTACTCTTTACCCTTTACTCTTTCTATTCTTCTATTTTTTTACTAAGGGATACTTTGACTCCGATTTCCAAACTGGAGCCGAAAATTTGCCCTTCCGTCAACGTTAAAAAGTTAAACGATGACCGGAAAAAACATCCGATATTATAAGCCATCTCTTCCTCTTCTCCAATACTCTGATTAACAATAAAATTATAATTCAGTTGGAGAAACATCCTGAAGAGATTTCCTCTGGCCTGCTCGTCAATGTTTGGAAAAGCGCTGCCGAAGGAGATTCCTCCGATCGGCCCAGCCAGATGAGGTAATTTCTCGGGAATATTAGCAACGACCGAGAAGAGGATGGCCGGCGCTTGGATAAACCTGCTTTGTTTGAGCGTAGTACTGTCCCCCTGCATCACGGTGAATTTCTGATGAAAATCATTCCCGCTCTCCAGGCCAATCCCAAGGCCAACAAAATCATCCATAAACGGCAGGGTTATCAATAAATCAGCGCCATAGGTCGGATTGAGCCAGCCACTCTCGACAGTAGAGGACGCCATGGTCTGAACCATGCGGCCGCTATTGTCAAAGCTGTACCCTGCCCGTGGTAAAAACGAAAGAGTTTGGGCTTTCGCCTCTTCCTGAAGCCCGGCAAAAATTGCCAGAGAAATCAGGTAAAGTAGTGTTTTTTTCATATATTTAG
>Ga0155770_109_pt1 | contig 11636 bp, 12 predicted proteins | sample RifCSPlowO2_01_FD_107424 | JGI IMG/M metagenome (GOLD analysis project Ga0155770, IMG submission 107424) | Candidatus Nomurabacteria bacterium RIFCSPLOWO2_01_FULL_42_20 | reverse complement strand
CTTGAAGACCGCCTGTCTTATTACAAAACAATCATCCGCGAAGCTTTTTCCAAAAAAAGTTCCATTTTCTTTTGCTTGCCCACAAGGGGCGACCTAGACTTGTTTTATGAAAACTTAGCCAAAGGAATCGAGGAATTCGTCTTCACATTCCATGGCGACCTAGGGAAAAAAGAGTTTATCAAAAACTACAACAATCTCATCAGCATGGATCATCCAAAAGTGATTTTTGGTACGCCAAATTTCCTCTTTCTAATGACAATTTTCAAAGAGTTCAGCCAAATAATCCTGGAAAAAGAAAGTTCCGGCGCTTACCGAACCTTCTCCCGCCCCTTCATAGATCAGCGCTACTTTGCCGAAGCTCTATCCGCCGAGACCCGAGCTAAAATTATTTTCGCCGATACATTTTTAAGAATGGAGACGCTCTACCGGGTCGAGCAGGGAGAAATAACGGAATTCATACCGCTTTCTTTCCGTCTTCAAAATTCCGTTAAAAAAGAGCTCATCGACCTCAAAGCCGGCTCCGGGGCCTTGGCCGACTCTGCCCTCGCTCCGACGGCCAAGGAAGAAAGGAAGCCCTCCTTCGCTTTAGCTTCGAAGGGCAAGAAAGAATTTAGCGTTTTAAGCGAGCCTTTGAAGAAAATTATCGGCGAAGTTAAGAGTTCAAAAAAGAGAATGTTTTTATTCACCTTGCGCAAGGGCATCGCCGGCATAACGATCTGCAATGACTGTCATACCATACTTCTCTGCGACCACTGCAGCGCCCCGATGGTGCTGTACGGCACCGAAAGCCAAAGCCGGGTTTTCGTCTGCAACAAATGCAAGGCCCGGAAACAGCCTGAAACAAAATGCGAATATTGCCAAAGCTGGAATTTAGTACCGCTTGGCATAGGCGTCGAGCGGGTTCTGGAAGAATTAAAAAAAGGTTTGGGTACCGACACTACGAATGTCGGTCATGCGAATAAAAAAGGTTTTAAGGGAATAAAAATATTCAAAATGGACAAGCAGTCGGTTAAGACACCGGCCGCGGCTCTTCAAATAATACAAGATTTTTACAAGGCTCCCGGGGCAATACTCATTGGTACGGAGATGGCCTTATTTTACCTGAACAAGAAAATTGACTATAGCGCAGTTGTGTCTTTCGATTCGCTCTTTAGCATCCCGAGCTTTAGCATTAACGAAAAAATCATTCATCTGATTTCCGCTCTGGAAGAATTCACAAATAAAAAAATAATCATTCAGAGTAGAAATCCGGACGAGCCGATCTTGCAGGCAATATCGGGCGGCAATCTATCCATATTTTACCGGGACGAACTGACCCTGCGGAAAAAGCTATTTTATCCCCCATTCTCCATTATTATCAAAATAACCCGCCAAGGCAGCAAAGAATCTGTCAAAAAAGACAGAGAGCGTCTGGCTTTGATTTTCAAAGAATATGATCCGTCTATCCTGCTTGGCTTCATCCCAAAAATCAAAAAGCTTTATGTCTTAAACGCCATTCTCAAAATAGACCGAGAAAGTTGGGTCGACGAGCGCCTGCTGGCTAAGCTTCTTGGCCTGCCGGGAATCTTCAGTATTCAAGTTGACGCTGAAGATCTTCTGTAGATTTATTCCACTACTGTCCGGGGAAAATTCTTTTTTTTGGGGTGTCTCGCAGGCCGACGGGCCGAGAGGCAGCGCTCCGCCAGCAGGCGGAGACAGCGACCCCAAAAAGAAGAATTTTCCCCGGACAGCCATGAGATTGACCTAAAATTCCCCATGTGTTATCTTTCCTCATATGACAAACAAGGCAGTTATCGAAGTAAAAAAGAATCAAGGTGAAAGCAATACGAGTCTGCTCCGCCGTTTTTCTAGACGCGTGCAGGAATCCGGCATCATCTACAAAGTTAAAAAAAGCCGCTATAGCGAGAGGCAAAAATCATCTCTCACTCAAAAAACCTCCGCCTTAAGGCGGCTAAAGAAGGGGAAAGAAATTGAACGCCTAAAAAAACTTGGTAAAATTGCTTAAACAAATCAAAGATGAAATTTTAGGTAAAAATTATATTTTGAGTTTGGCCTTTATTGACGCGGCCAAAATGAAAAAGATCAATCGGATATATCGAGGCCAGAATAAGGCCGCTAATATCTTAAGTTTTGCCTTTTCCAAAAACGAGGGTGAAATTCTTCTAAACAAGGCCCGGATTAAAAAAGAAACCGCTTTGTTTGGCTTACCCTACAGGAAACTCTTGGGGCGACTTTTTATACATGGCTGCCTTCATTTGAAAGGAATACAACATAGTAGTAAAATGGAGAGAGCAGAAAAAAAATGGCAAAACACATTTCAGTTGGAATAGACATCGGCACAACCGCGACTCGGGTCGTTGTCGGTGAATTTGTTCGAGGTGAAAAATTTCCAAAAATAATTGGGGTGGGGTTCAGCGAATCCCACGGTCTTCGGCATGGCTATATTACGAACATTGAAAAGGCGGCCGGGAGCATTCGTCGGGCCGTAAACAGCGCCGAGAAAAATTCAGGGGTTAAAATCCGCAAAGCAATTTTTTCTATCGGCGGCGTAAGCCTCGGTTCGGAAATCACCTATGGCTCTACGATTATCTCCAAGGCCGACAGCGAGGTCACCGTGCTTGATGTCTCCAAGGCAATCACTGAAAGCGAAAACAATCTGGAGATTATAAACAAGAGAGTCATTCATACTTTGCCCGTTTCGTTTAAGTTAGACGGCAAAGAAGTTACCGGGCGGCCGGAAGGCATGAAAGGAATCAAGCTGGAAGTAAAAACTCTTTTCGTTACCTGCCTCGAACAGCATCTGGAAGACATGATTGCGGCGGCCACCGAAGCCGGAATAGAAGTGCTTGATATTATCGCAGGCCCCTTGGCCTCGAGCCTTGTAATCTTAAACAGCAAGCAAAAAAATGCTGGCTGTCTTGTCGCCGATATCGGCGGGGAGACTGTTTCAATCGCCGTTTTTGAAAATAACACGCCGATTTCCCTGCATGTTTTTTCTATCGGCTCGACTGAAATTACCCACGACATTGCCTTGGGACTGAAAATAGCGCTGGAAGAAGCGGAGAATTTGAAAATTGGCAGTCTGATTAACAGCTATCCGAAGAAAAAATTGGAGCAGATTATTACGGCCCGTCTTTCGGACATCTTTGAATTGATTGAAGGCCATCTTAAAAAAATAAAACGAAGCGGCTTATTACCGGCCGGCGTTCTTTTAATCGGCGGCGGCTCAAATATGTCCTTAGTTGAAAATATCTCTAAAAATATCTTGAACCTGCCGGCCAAAGTAATCACCCCGGAGATGTTTCCTTATTCCAAAGGCAAGATCAAGAACGCGGGGTGGTTCACAGTTTTGGGCCTCTCCATAGCCGGGCGCGATGTTTATGGCCAGGACTTCTCTTATAATTCTTTTCGCCGTTTTATACGGAACATTAAAAATTTCTTTAAGTCAATAGGCAACCAGCTATTGCCTTAATTATTTTAATAGCTATAATAATTTTATGCCTAAAATTAACCCAGACATAGAAAGTTTTGCCCGCATCAAAGTTGTCGGCGTGGGCGGTTCGGGGAAAAATGCTTTGAACCATATGATTAATTCCAAGGTGCGGGGTGTTGAATTTATTTGCTTGAACACTGACACCCAAGATCTGCACAGGTCCTTAGCTGACAAGAAAATCCACATAGGAAAAACTCTGACTCGCGGGCTCGGCACCGGCATGAATCCGGAAATCGGCCGCAAGGCGGCCGAAGAAACCAAGGCCGAAATCGAGGAGGCTATCAAAGGAGCAGACATGATCTTTCTGGCCGGCGGCATGGGGGGCGGAACTTGCACCGGCGCGGCTCCTACCGTCGCTAAAATAGCCAAGGAGCAAGGGATCTTGACTGTCGGGATAGTGACCAAGCCTTTTCTCTTTGAGGGACAGCAAAGAATGAAGATTGCCGAAAAGGGCCTAGAGGAACTGCAGGGGGCAGTGGACGCCATCATCATAATACCAAACGATCGCCTCCTTACGGTAACCGATAAAGATACGACTTTCAAAAATGCTTTTGCGATGTGCGATAATGTTCTGCGCCAGGCGGTTGAAGGAATTTCCGACTTGATTACGACTCCGGGTATCATTAATGTCGACTTTGCAGACATCCGAGCAATTATGTCCGACACGGGTTCAGCTCTAATGGGCATCGGGCAGGCGACGGGCCAAGGCCGAGCGACTAAGGCGGCTCTGCAAGCCATTAATTCTCCCCTCTTGGAAATTTCGATAAACGGCGCCAAGGGAGTTCTTTTCGCCATTTCTGGCGGAGAAGATATGACAATGCATGAAGTCCAAGAGGCTGCTAAAATTATTACTGAATCGGTTGATCCGGAGGCCAAAATTATTTTTGGCACAATCAAAGATGACCAGCTCAAAAAAGGAGAAATTAAAATTACCGTAATTGCCACCGGCTTCCCCACCGACGCCCCGAAGAAAACTCTTTTTCAAACTAAGGCTACTTCCGAACTCTTGAAAGAGAAAGAAATCGAGAACGTCAAGCAGAATGACCGTAAAAAAATTGAGGTTAAAGAAGATGTTATTGAGATTCCTGAAGATGAAGATTACCTTAGCGCCATTCCGGCATTTTTAAGACGTAAAAAATAATTTAACAGTAAATCAAGTAAAGCAAGTGAATCAAGTAAATCAAGCTAAATAATATATCAGCTTGACTTGCTTGCCTCGCTTGACTTGCTTGCCTCGCTTGCATGTACGACCTTATAATTATCGGCGGCGGGCCGGCCGGAGCGGCCGGAGCAGTCTACGCCGCCCGCAAACAATTAAAAACGCTTCTCATCACAGCTGACTTTGGCGGTCAGAGTGTTGTTTCAAGCGGCATCCAAAATTGGATAGGCACGCCGGAAATATCCGGCGCCGAACTGGCGGAGAATCTAAAAAAACACGTATTAGCTTATGCCAATGATGTTGTAACAGTCAAAGAAGGAGAAAAGGTGGTTTTCATCAAGAAAACCACCCCGAGCGAAGTCGAGGGGTCTAGAGACATTTTCTCTGTTACGACTGACCAAAATAATAATTATCAAGGAAAGACTATTTTGATCTGCGCCGGTTCGGGACGCAGGAAACTTGAAGCAAAGGGAGCTGACAAATTAGAACACAAGGGCCTGACTTACTGCGCTTCCTGCGACGGGCCTCTTTTTGCCGGCATGGACGTGGCGGTCATCGGCGGCGGCAATGCGGCTTTCGAAACCGCCGCCCAATTGCTCGCTTATACTAAAAGTGTCACCCTTATTCACCGAGGTGATTCATTCAAAGCTGACGAGATTACGGTTAAAAAAGTCTTATCCCATCCAAATATGAAAAGTGTCTTAAATTCTGAAACTTTAGAGATCAAGGGGGACAAATTTGTGGAAGGAATTATTTATAAAAATAAAATTACTGGCGGCACGCAAGAACTTAAAGTTTCCGGCATTTTCGTCGAGATCGGCCAGATTCCCAACACCGGCTTTGTTAAAGGCATTGTTGAATTAGACGAATACAATCGCATTAAAATTGATCCGTGGTCGCAGAAAACTTCTGTCCCCGGCATCTGGGCGGCCGGCGACTCGACCAATATCCTATACCACCAAAACAATATAGCGGCCGGAGACGCCGTCAGAGCTTTAGAAGACATATATCTTTCAATCCATGCAAAGTAGGCAACCGGCTCGAACTTTAATATGCAGAAAAATGAAATTATAACAATGGCCGGAGCGCTAGGCGGTGGGAAATCCAGCACGGCGGATGGTGTTGCGAAAAAGCTTGGTTTCCGCCGCTTTTCTTCCGGCGACTTTATGCGCCAAATCGCTCTTGATATGGGCATGTCTTTGAATGAACTTTCAACAATGGCCGAGACTGATAAAACGATAGATGCGAAAATAGACGAAGAAGTGAAAAAAGCCGGGGAAATGGAAAAAATTGTGATTGATTCCCGTTTGGCATTTCACTGGATTCCAAATTCTTTTAAAGTCTATCTTGATCTGCCGCCGGAAATCGCGAAACAAAGAATCTTAAATAATTTAAAAGTAAATGCTTTGCGCCAGCAAAGCGAGAGTGCCGCTACTCTTGAGGAAATTTATAAAAAAATAACTGAACGATTGGACAGCGAGAAAAAAAGATACAAGGAACTTTACGGCGTAGACCACACGGACAAAAACAATTTTGATTTGATTGTAGACACGGATAAAAACAATCTGAAGCAAGTAATCAAAATCATAGTTTCGGAATATAAGAAGTGGGTAGCTAAGTAAAAGGTATTTAAACTAATTGCACACGAAATAAATCAAGTGCAAGTACCCATTTGTCCACTATTAAAGCGGCTGTTTGGATAGTGGACATTTACCAAAAGTCAAAATAAATGAAATAAAAAAACCCGCTTACATTAGAAACGGGGTTTTGTTTATTTTAGCACTTCTTTAAGCAACTTTTCCGCATTTGTTGTTTTGAACTTCGATTCCATTCTTCTGGTTCCGCACCAAAACATTGAAACAATCTGGCGAGGTTCATATTCGCAAGCTTCCGCGAGCGCTTTGATGTGCTCCTCAATCAGATCATACTCGCTCCTTCGCGGAGAAAAAGTCATTATTTTTTCTCTCCAAACATACATTTGCGAAAGCCCGTATGCACCCATGATCCGCGAATCAACAACGACAGCATTTTTGTCTCCAAGAAGCGCGTTGGCAAAATTAATCACCTTTCGTCTCCTGCCTCGGCAATTTCTCTTGAAGTCAAGTTTTTTGTTTCGAAGATCTTCGAGCATTATCTGGACAGAGTACATGAATTCTTCGCCGCGAAATTTTTTATTCTTTTGGAATAAATCATACGCCCGCAAGGCAAGCACCAGATTTGAGTGAAAGTGCGTCATTGGACTGGTTATGGCAAAAATTTTGGCAAACAATTCAATATCATACCCAACAAGATATTTCTTAAACGCGGCCATAGTTTCCGAATACCAATTGAGATCATTCGCACCGCTTAAAAAATAACGATTGAGCGTGATAAAAGAAGGAGAATACACTTTTAGCAAACCATTATTCTTTTCATAGAATGAGTGGTAGGGCTTATAATTCTCGAATTTTTCCGACCCGCTGTAAAGTATATCCATTACCTTTTCTGCTGGATAATTTCCAATTGAGATATGATCTGCGATATCCCAGAGCTCACTGGCAACTTTTTCATAATCATCGGGTTCTGTTCCGGTCATGAAGTTCTCCGCCAAAGCATAGGTATCACGATCGACCTTAGTTTCTTTCAGGCCGCTCAATATAAAGAAGGGTATGATGCCAACATGTTCATGAGTGTATTTTGATTTGAATTCCTTAGATTTCTTTTTTAGGGGCTTAGTCAAAACACATGTGTCTCCGCGAGTTAAAGTTGATTTTTTCATTGTATTTTAGGTTTTAAATTTACAGTTTGAGTTTACGTTTCTGTCATTACACTATCATCTAGGGCCGATTTGTCAAAGAATAAAAATGCCTCCGATTTTGGTCGGAGGGCTTTTAAAATGGCGGGTCTTCATCGGGAACTGGAATCGGCTCGGGAACCAGCTGCTCTTCCTCCTCTACTTCTTTGATATTGTCGCGGGGATTAAGCTGTTTAATCAGGTATTTTTCAAAACTAAAAACTTCCTCTTTGAAACATTTTTCACTTCTGCCAATAGCCGGAACTTCAATCAAAGCAACTGTATAATCATACTTATCCAGAGTTTCTGAATACTCAACACGATAATGTTGAGAATGCCTGTCAAGCTGGTACGGAGAAAAGTGATTATACATGGCCTGGTAAAGCCATTTCACACTCATCCCGACATAAACTACATTTTCATTCTCTCGAATGATATATGTTCCACCCCGGACATTGTATGATGCTTTACTGAAAGTGCAAATCCTTTTGCCGTTTTTATATGCATAAGGTGACCTAAAATCTAAAACTTCAATCGGAAGTGTTTTTTTATTTTTAAAGAAAATTTCAATCTTCTGATATTCGTCATTGATAGGAATTTTCTTAATTTCGTTCCGGAGCAAGTTTAAAATTTTAGGAATTTCTTTTTTTTTGCTCGGAATGACAGCCACTGTGCAATTGTTATTACCTAAACGTATTAATTTTCGAATACATCGTGTAATTGCTTTATAAAGACAGTACTTGGCATTCCCGATTATGATTATTCTTTCTTTTTGTTCGTCCTTAATAACATAAACTCCTAACTTACGCCAGTATTGACTTAAGCTCCATGTTCTATTAAGACCATTTATTTGAAATGGTTTTATAAATTTCAAAGAGCTTAAAATAGGCAATTCTTTCTGCAAAAATGGTTCTATATGAGAACCATTTTTGCCATAATGGTTCTTTTTCATATAGATTAGTTTTTGTTGGTTATCTAATTCCCATTCTATATATATCAAATTGGAAGTCAAATAAAAAAACCTTAGGACTTAACAGTGCCTAAGGTTATTTTGTGATATTTGATAAGGTAATCGCAGTCGAGGAGCGGGTACTCCCCCGGCAGAAAACCTTCAATGAGCAGGGCCTGGATGAGTTTGCTGACTCTTCCTTTCCCTATCCTTGGAACCTCCAAAAGGAGTCGGGGGGTCAGGAAGAGCAGTTTTTTGACAGTCAGCGATCCCAATGATTCCAGAGCAATTTGGATAGGCACTTTTATCTCTCGCCCAATGAGGCCGTCTTCAAACAAAACATCTACGGAAGATTCTTTAAGTTCAGCCAGCTTTTCATTTTCGGCCTTGCTTCTGACGCTTTTGGCTGTTTTTTTCCATTCTCTCACAAAATCTTCCAGATGAATTTTGCAGAAGACCCTGTAGTTCTTTTCTATTCTGAAATCTTTGTCTTTTGATAACATTTCCAAAATTTCAGAATCAACTTCGAAGAGTTCGAGCGGTTCCCCCTTTTCAGTTTTTAAAACCATGGAGTTTTCGTAAATCATTTGGCGGTCGGCCAAAAGCTGCCCTATCATTTTCATCAGATCCCTGTCTTTGGAATTGATGTACCATATTATTTTTTTCATGTGCTTAAGTTTTTGATTCAAATTCAATATACCTTAAAACTTGAATTTAGTAAAGCAGGCGGAGGTGGTGAGATTTGAACTCACGATCCGGTTTCCCGGATGCCGGTTTTCGAAACCGGTGCCTTCAACCGCTCAGCCACACCTCCTTTGAAGTCATCTTACCATTTTTGCCTTTAATCTTAAAGAATGCTAAAATCTTAGGGCCTAAATCAATTCGCCTTGCGAATTGATCGGCCGAACATCTTGCACAGCAAGATGTTTTAGGCCCTATCGTCTAACGGTCAGGACGTGAGCTTTTCAAGCTTAAAATCCGGGTTCGATTCCCGGTAGGGTCACAAAAAAACGCTTCGCTTATTTTTTGTGACCCTAAGCGAGCAAACTGCTTTGCTCGCGCCCGGGAATCGAACAGCGGAGTCCGCGATTTCCAGCAGGAAATCGGAACGAGCTGGTGCCCAGACCTCATTGAGCGGCGGCGAAATGAGAGTCGCGGGCGATTTCCCGGTGGAGTCACCAAGAGAGATTGTGGAAATTAAAAAAGGGCCCGAAGGCCCAAGCGGTTTAATTCTCATCAAAATAAAAAGTATTTTTTGGAGCCGCTTCTTCTTCTTCATGCAAAGAGAAGGGTTGGAGCATCATTTCCGCAAACCCGGCCTCAAAATCAACATCAGCTTTAATAATATACAACTGCTCTTTATTTTTTTCTTCGGCCCTAATTGAAAAATCTGAAATATAACATTTGATTTCTTTTTCCTCTCTAAGCAAGGTCAGAAATTCTTCTTTATATTTCTCATGTAAAGCCAAAAGAATCGCGTCATTCCTTTCAAAATGACCTAAAACAAAGAGAAGTAATTTTTCCATATTTTCATTCTTTTCAAAAAAATTAAAATCGGATTTTGAATCAGAAATCATAATCGGGAAAAATTTTCCTTTTTGAATGAGATTGTCCGTCTTCTGGTCAACGTAAACCACTGGTGATTTAGTTGATAAATTAAAATGCTGATTAACAGTTTTGTTACCGAAGGTAACGATATATAAGCGTTTCATAAGTTTTTGTATTTGAAAGTTTAAAGAACTGAAAAGAGTTCTATCTTAACACAAAGTTTAGATTTTGCAATATTAATCTTGCTTTCAATAAAAATTTGATGTATTTTTATAGATACCGGGCGGTTAATCCCAACGTTCTTGCGGAGCAAGAAATCGGGATCCCGACACCGAAGGTCGTCGGGACTCAGTTGATAAAAAAATAAGCATATGCGCGGTTAGCTCAGTTGGTAGAGCATCCCCTTGACGTGGGGAGGGTCAGAGGTTCGAGTCCTCTATCGCGCACAAAACGAAGTTTTGTGCAAGGACGAGAAGGGCGGAGTCATGTTTTTTCATCAGAAAAAACAGACGAGCCGGGGTCGCGAAAATTTCGGAGCGGCGGCGAGGAAATTATTCGTGACCGAGTCCTCTATCGCGCACAAAACGATTTACAACCTATTCTACAACTACCGTGCCGGTTTGGGATGGATTTAGGTGATTATGATATTTCCAACTGCCGGCGATATCAAATTTGAATGACCAGCTGTCGCCTGGTTGAATGCCTTGGCAGGCGTCAAAGGTGCTGCCAACACAGCCGCCTTGGGTCGGGTAAAGCGTGTGAGTCGGATGAATCGCTGAAGCCGGCCACATTGCCCCGCCTGATTTATTTAAGAATGTGACTTCTCCTCCTTTTTTCACGTTAATCACGCTTGGCGAAAAACCGCCTGACGTGTAAGTAATGACATTTTGTGTCTGGGCTTCCTCTTGTGTCTCCACTTCCCCTAAATCTTCCAAAATCACCGGCTCTTCAGTAATTATTCCGGAATCTGCTGGCAAAACTATTGGGGATTCTACCGGAGAAACAAGTTTTTCCCCTCTGCTTTTTAATAAAAAGTAACCGCCTACTAAAACAACTAAAATTAAAATGTATGTAATATTTTTCATGATTTAATGTTTTTTTGATAATTTGTTAATGCTTGTAATTGCGACTCTTCCAAATGAATTGTCGGTCTTTGTTTTTTAATTATTTCAATCGCTTCTTCTGGAGTTTTGCCTTTCTTAACGAGATAGGCCGCCATGACAGTCGGCGCCCGGCCGTGGCCATTCTTGCAATGAAGATAAATCTTTTTGCCCAAACTCACAAATTTATCCAAAATCGCCGATGCGCTATCCAGATGTTCCATCGTCGGCGCGCTATGATTGGCAATCGGAATCCAAAAATAATATTTAACGCCGAAGGGCGCGTCAACTCGGTTTTCTTCAAGAGAGAAATCGACCTCAATTCCCTCTTTCCGAAGTTTTTCATCGAAATGCGTCTGGCAACATTGATTCGTACCGATATAAATCCCGTCAGTAATATAATTGAAATCAAGTTCGCCGATAACCGGCGAATGAGCGCCTTTCATTATTCCCCCAGTCGCCCATTTTTTAAGTTCTTCTAAACTTGCTTCGCCGCAAAGAAAAGTCTTGTCTTCAGTATTATAGAAAAAAGGCACGCCGCCGCAGAGGCCGCGGTCATATTCCTGCATCTTTTGCAGATTTTTGTCGTCGTGCCAGACTTCATATTTTTCAAT
>Ga0155770_113_pt1 | contig 12299 bp, 12 predicted proteins | sample RifCSPlowO2_01_FD_107424 | JGI IMG/M metagenome (GOLD analysis project Ga0155770, IMG submission 107424) | Candidatus Nomurabacteria bacterium RIFCSPLOWO2_01_FULL_42_20 | reverse complement strand
AACCTACAACCATCGCCTTAACAGGGCGCCGCTCTACCATTGAGCTACTGCGGAATATTGTTTTATTATTCCAGGTACATTGAGTCCCGACGTCCCGCTATGCGGGAGTCGGGATCCCGACTTTACGTCGGGACTACCGCGGAATGCATGTTTAAAGGAACATTAAATATATTACCAAAAATATTTAAAAAACCAAAGAAATAAAAATCTCCCGCATTGAGCGGGAGGCGAACTTTGTCGGGCAAGGCCCAAAGTAATCAAATCTCGTCTTCCAGCCATTCCAGGAATACATTTTTTGTTCGAAAGTGGCCTCGGATTGGATTTTCCATTACCTTGGACATTATAAAGAGGGAAGACATGATGTAGGTTAAAATAAAAATCCAAGCAACGCCTTCCATCCAGTCTTCATAGTTTCTGGCAAAAAATGATGCCACCATGAAGAATGAGATGAGTGCCATTTGGGTGTGGAAGTAGAGAGATAATCTACCGTTAAACAAACTCAAATATTGGCTTTTTATTTTTCGCATATCATCCAGAAATTTGTCCTCTTCTTCTTTTTTGTCGGCAAATTTTTCGGCACCCTTTTTATAATCATGGTACCGCTCAAACATCACTCTGTTTCCTTCTACAAAGGAATTTACCTGGCGGTAGTATTTATGCACCTCACCAAAGGCATCCTTAAAAAGAAAGAAGTATGCTCCACCCAGTAAGCCGTTGGCAATCAAGACAATAACATAGGCATGCTTGACCGAGAGGATATTCCAATGATGAAGTGTAAACCAGATGGCCGAAGTCATAAAAGCTGGAATGATGGCGATCATAAAAACATATAAGCAGTTTGTCAAAATGCGGTAATTTTCTTTATTTTTTATCAATTTCATAGAACCTCCTTTTAAGTTATTTCCAGTTTTACTCTACATTATTTTATTAAAAAGTCAATACCAGAATTTTAATAAGCTTGGTATAATAATTATATGCTTTGGGAAAATATTAAGGTAAATTTAAAAGCGACTAATATGGATCTAACTGATCCGATCAATGATTACGTCATCAGCCGGGTGACCAATCTCGGCAAGCTCCTAAAAAAAATTCAAAGTAACGGCGGGGAGGTTTTAGTTTATTTTGAAGTTGCTAAGACGACCAACCATCACAAAAAGGGCTCGGTTTACCGATCAGACTGCAGTATCACCGTAGATGGCGAAAATTTTTATACCAGCGCGGAAGAAGAAGATTTGTACGCTTCAATTGACGCTTGCAAGGACAAGATTTTCCGTGAAATAAAGCGCGGGAAGAACAAAAAAGAAGTTCTATTCAGAAGGGGGGCGCGCAGTATCAAGAAAATGTTCCGCGGCCTCTCTAAACGCAATCCCTTCACGTCGAAATAGCTAAAATAACTAATAACTAATAACTACTAGCGCGATTTCTTTTCCGCCCTCGGGGATTACCCCGAAGGACAGCATAGCTGCCTACGGGGCATTTTTTTTTAAAAAATTTTGTAGTTGGTTTCCTTTTTACCCTCGGGTAATATTTTCTTAATCACAAACCTTCCATTTTCTAGGGTAGCCTCAGTTATAATTATTCTTTTGCCGTCTTTCATCCCCACTTCGCTAGGGCTACGCGGGGCAAGAAAATACACCCTCGGCCAGTCATAGAAAGCTCTAAATTTATTATAATTATCCGCGTTTATCTGCGTGGAATCTGCGTTGATCTGCGTTAAGAGGCCGTCTTCTTTTTTGATTTTCGGAGCGAGAGTCACTTGACTTTCATCTTGTTCTATTGCAGTCAAGGGTAACCCTTGACTGACTTGATTGAGGATTTTTGTCAAGAGTTTGGCGCCGATTTTTGTAAGACGCTCGAGTAATTCTGGTGTTTTTTCGTCTGGACTAATTTCAGTTTTTTCTTGCGCCACGATCGGTCCGGCGTCGAGTTCACGCACCATTTTCTGGATTGTCACGCCAGTTTCTGTGTCGCCATTTAAGATTGCCGCTTGCACCGGAGAGGCCCCGCGGTATTTAGGAAGAAGGGAATAATGAATATTTAAAGTGCCGAGTTTAGGAAGATTAATCAGCCATTCGGGAAAAATTTTGCCATAGGCGACCACAATAGAAAGTAGAAAGTAGTTAGTAGAAAGTAGTTTTTTAAAATTTTCATCTAATTTTTCGGGTTGGAGAAAAAGAATATTATTTTTTTCCGCCCAAGTTTTAACCGGCGGGGGAGTCATAATCATTTTCCTCCCTGCGGGCTTGTCGGGAGCTGTAACAACAAGCGACGGCAAAAAACTATGAGATTTTAAAATCTCCAGAGTGTCAACCGCGATTTGCGGCGTGCCAAAAAAAACAAAATTGATTTTATTCATAAAGTAAATTTAGTAAATCAAGTAAATTAAGTGAATCAAGCTTTATTTACTTAACTTGCTTACCAGCTTTATTTACTGATTCCGGCGGCAATTCCTGCAAATTTCTAGCTTTATCTATAAAAAGTATGCCGTTTAAATGATCTATTTCGTGTTGGAAAATTTGGGCCAAAAAACCGCCCGCCCCGCGCCTGAATTTTTTACCGTGCTGGTCATACGCTTCGACTGTCGCATTTGCCCTACGCAGAACTTCTCCGTAAAGCCATCTGCAAGAAAGACAGCCCTCGAGCAGGTATTCCTTCTTTTTAGAGAGCTTTATTATTTTAGGATTTATAAAAACCAGATCTTTGGGAATATCTTTAGTGCCTTCCGGTACGCCCTTCCCGCGCACAAATTCTTTCGAAAAAATTTTTCCGGAAACGACAAAAATTTTGAGCGGCACGCCGATCTGCGGCGTAGCAATAGCTACTCCGTCGTCTTGTTCGCCGAGCGCCAGGGCCATGTCTTTCAGAATTTTTTGAATTTTAGGAGAGGGGATTTCATCAACCGGCACTTCTTCGGCTTTTTGGCGGAGAACTTTATGGGGTTGCTGAAGTATAGGGAACGTCATAAAATTTCTAATTATTCTAATTGCTCTAATTTCTAATTAAATCCCAAGCACCAAGCACCAAATTACAAACAAATTCAAAATTCTAAATTAAAAATTCGAAACACATTTTGGTCATTTGGATTTTGGTCATTAGATATTGTTTGTGATTTGGAATTTGTAATTTGGAATTTTTTAGAATAATTAGGTTAATTAGACATTTACTTTAGTTTCTTAAGATATTCAAGCAATTTATCAATTTTCACAGTTTCTTGCGATCTGGTGTTCATATCGCGCACGATGACGGAACTCTCAATAGCTTCTTTTTGGCCGAAAATAATGACGTAAGGAATACCTGTTTTTTCAGCAATGCTAAGCTGGGTGCCGAGACTGTCTTTAGAAAGCGCTTGGAGAACGGGCACTTTGGCTTTGCGGAGCATTTCAATGATATTCAAGCTCTTTAACTTGGCATCGAAGCCGAGCTGAACAAAATAAATTTTCGGCTTTTTCAATATTTTCGGGGCAAGCCCGGCATACCAATTTGATTCAACTACTCGGTCGACCCCGATGCTAACGCCTACGGCCGAGATATCTCTTTTGCCGTGGAGAAGCTTAGCCAAGTAATCATAGCGGCCGCCGGCGGCGATCGAGAGAGGAAAAATTCCTTCAGTTGTTTCCTCGTTCTCAAATACTTCAAAAACGGTTCTGGTGTAATATGACAGGCCTCGAACCAGATTTTTATTAAGCCGGTAAGGGATTTTCATTTCTTCCAGGTATTCCAACACTTCCTTAAAGTGATCTTTACAGCCATCGCAGAGATAGCTGATGGCGTCCGGGGCGCCTTCTTTGATTTCTGCGCATTTTGGATCTTTGCAGTCTAAGACCCGAAGCGGATTTTCTTTGATTCTTTGCCGGCAGGTTGGGCAGACTTGATTGATATACTTTTTGTAATACGAAATCAGCTCCCGGACATATTGCGGCCGGCATTCTTTGTCGCCGATACTGTTTATATCCACAGTCAGATTTTTAGCCCCGGCTTCTTCGAGAATGATTGTGGTTGTTCTTATGATCATGGCGTCAGAAATACTTTTCTCTGAACCGATGATTTCCAGGCCGAATTGATAAAACTGCCGATAACGGCCGCGCTGGGGACTGTCGTGCCTGAAGAATGGTCCGTAATAATAGAGCATGACCGGCTGCGGCCAGGAGATCATTCCGTCCTCGAGATAGGCTCGGATCGAGGGAGCGGTGCCTTCCGGCCGGAGGGCGAGGCGGTCGCCGCTTTTTGTTCGAAGAGTGTACATTTCTTTGTCGACAATATCTGTGCCCAGGCCGATCGTCGTCGTGAAAACTTCTCTTTTTTCTAAGATCGGCATTTCGATCGGCTTGAATCCGTAATAAGTGGAAATTTCTTGAGCCTTCTCAAAAAAGCCCTGAAATTTAAAATATTTGTCCCCTAATATATCGCGCATTCCTTTAGGCGATGTGATCAGCTCTTTTTTTCTCTGTGTTTTTTTAGTTGTCATATTTTTTTATTTTACCCCCACACCTTTCATGGCATTGCGCTTTGCGCGTTTCGGCACTGCCGAAACTATGCCATGAAAGGTGTGGGGGTTTACTCTACAAACTCGTAGCCGCCGGGTCGCAGTCCAATTTCATTCAAAGGCAGGAGCCGAATAAATGCCCGGCCGATGATTAAATTTTTCTTGACATTGCCCCAGCTGCGGGAATCCGAACTGGCGCCGCGGTTGTCTCCCATCAGAAAATATTCATCTTGGTTTAATTTCACGCTTTCATAATTATAAGAAACATTTTTAATATAGGGCTCATTTAAGATAAAGCCACCGGGATTATCTTTATTGACAATGGTGATGCTGCTGTTTTTGATTTCCAAACTTTCTCCGGGCAGGCCGATAATTCTTTTAATGAAAAATTTCTTTCGGTCTTTCGGAAATCGAAAAATGATTACGTCGCCGCGGGCCGGCTTTTCAAAACGGTAAGAAATCTCGTCCACAATCAGGTAATTGCCGTCCTCGAAAGTCGGATACATCGAGCTGCCGGAAACGATAAAGGGCTGGGCGACAAAAGCACGAATAGGGACAACAATTAAAAGAGCAATGATGGCAAATTGCAAAAGTTCCCAAAACGGATGATCCTTTCTTTTAACATTGTTTTCTTCCACATAGCTCTCTTCCATAAGGTAATTTTAGTATAAATAAGGCCTTGACGCAATAGCCTTTTGTTTAGTAAAATAAATTTATGTTTATCATCGTTGGCCTTGGCAACCCCGGGGAAGAATATAAAAATACGCGGCACAATACCGGATGGATTATGCTTGATTTTATGCTGGGTAAAAAGATCGAATGGAAAGAAAGTTCAGGAACAAAGTTGCTTTATTATAAAGATTCTATAGGAGGTAAACCAATTGAATATATAAAACCTACAACCTTTATGAATAATTCTGGTATTGCTGTGACTTATGTGAAAGAGAAACATAAACTGAATCTGAAAGACATTGTAATTATTTATGATGACATTGATTTACCGATTGGAAAAATGAAAATATCATATGACAAAAGTTCTGGCGGCCATCGCGGTCTGGAATCCATAATTAAAAAATTAAAATCAAGAGAGTTTTTGCGCATCAGAATCGGCATTACTCCGGCGACTCCGTCAGGCAAAGTAAAAAAACCGAAAGGGGAGAAGGCCGTCCTAAAGTACATTTTGGGCGAGTTTAAGCCGAAAGAAGTCGAGATACTCAAAAAACTATCTAAAAAAGTTAATGAAGCCCTAGAGACTTTTATATCGGAAGGCAAAGACAAAACCATGAGCATTTATAATCAGTAAATACAGTAAATTTAGTAAATACAGTAAATACAGTAAATTTAGCTTTCTTCTGTTCTCGCTTAATTTACTGAATTTACTGTCTTCACTGTCTTTACTTCTTCTCTTCGAGGTAGGCGAGCATCATGCGCTGGTTTTTTGGTTCAAAGAGGGTGATTTGGAAATTGTAAGTCTTGCCGAGCTCTAATTTCTCGCGAAGTTTGGCTTCACTACCCAGAGTTGAATTGTGCACCAGTCCGGCGACGCCTTCCTTGATTGAAACAAGCGCGCCATGCTTATTGTATTTTATGACAACACCTTTGATGATATCTCCTTTCTTCAATTTGCCTTCAAATTCCTTCCAAGGATTTTCTTTCAAGGCCTTGATTGAGAGGGAAATTTTGCCGTCTTTTATTTCAATTATCTTGGCTTTGATCTTGTCTCCGACTTTGTGCATTGACCTCGGGTCTTCCACTAGGCCCCAATCAATTTCTGAAATGTGAACTAAGCCCTCTAAGCCTTCCTCGATCTTGAGAAAGATTCCGAAATCAACCACGCCGGTGACTACGCACTCCAATTCATCTCCGACATTGTATTTGCCGATAATCTTTTCAGCTTCTTTCGGATTGGAATCTTTTTCAGAGAAGATTAACTTTCCTTCTTTTGGATCAACCGAAATGATGATGACCGAAATTTTTTGTCCGACAATTTTTTTAAGTTCTTTCAAGATTTTATCCTTGTCGCCGTCAAGCACTCTAGGATAATGTTCCGGTTTTAATTGCGAAGCCGGCAAGAACCCGGGGATGCCTCGCCATTCCAAAATAAGCCCGCCTTTGTTGGCCTCCTTGATTGGCATTTCGAAAACGATTTTGTCTTTAATGGCATCTTCGGCTTCGTTCCAGAGGATGGCCTGCCTGGCTTCTTTCAGAGACAGCTCAACATAGCCGTCTTCATTTTCTCTCTCTATGACTTTGGCTTTGACGATATCGCCCACCTTGATTTTTTTGATAATGTCTTTGGCATTCAAAAATTCCCGGCCGTAGATGATGCCGGTTCCCCAGTGGCCTAAATCAACGAAAACAGAATTTCGCTTAATTTCAATAACCGGGCCTTCAATCAGAGACTCGGTTTCGAGCGGAGCCACTTCAAACATCATGACGAAACTCGGGGCCGGTGTGACTTTTTCCTTAATTGACATAAATGGAATTATACTTAAACAAAAACCTTTGTAAAGGCTTTCAAATCTTTGCTGGGTTTGCTATAATTCAGCCCATGGTTATCAGTTTTTTAGGAAAACAGTTTTTTAAGATTTCTCAAGGCAATCTTACTTTGGCTTTTAATCCAATCAGCAAGGAATCAAAGATTTTAGACAAAGGATCGCGCTTCGGAGCCAATATTGCCATTATTACGGCTAATCATCCTGATTACAATGGAGTGGAAATGGTGACTCACGGCGATATCATTCCTCTCGTCATTGACGGCCCGGGTGATTACGAAGTGGCTGGTATTTTCGCAAACGGCGCGGGGGTTTCCACAGTGCTTGGCGGCAAAAGTTACATCAATACTGTTTACACCCTGATCGCTTCCGATATTAAAATCTGCTTCCTTGGAGCCTTAAGTAAGGACTTAAATTCGGAAGTACGGGAAGCAATCGGAGTTCCTGATATTTTATTCGTGCCGATCGGCGGGGGCGACCTCTTGTCGCCCCAAGACGCTTACAAACTGGCCGTGTCCCTTGAGCCCTCCTTGATTATCCCGATGGATTACAATGAGGCGAGCTTGAAGATATTTCTCAAGGAAGCCGGAGGCGACAAAGTAGCGCCTGTTGAAAAATTGACGCTCAAAAAGAAAGATTTGGAAGGCAAGCAGGGAGAAATTGTAGTGTTACAACATGCATAAATTAATTAACAAAGTCAGAAATAAGCCGGAGCCGGTTCGCCGCCATATTATTCTTATTGTTTCGCTTGCCATTACCGGAATTATTGTTTTGTTTTGGGTTTTTACTTTGCCTTACCGTTTCAGCGGCAGTAAGGAAGAATTAAAAAAATCAATCAAGCCGTTTGAACTTTTAAAGCAGGAGGTTTCAAATACGATTACAGGTATTGGAGATACGATAAGGTAATAGTTAATCCTTAATCCTTAATCCTTAATCTTAAATCTTTAATCCTTTATCTTTAATCTTTAATCTTAAATCTATTATATTGGCTAGCGAGGAGCATGTGGAAGTGTAATCACTTACACAATGTCCGAGCGAAGACAATATATCGTAATCGATATAAATGAGTAAGAAAGAAATAAATCAAAAAGAGGAGAAGGGTCCGGAAAAAAGAGCGGCCATAGTGCCAGTGGGTATTACAAGTGAGATGAAAGATTCTTATTTGGATTATGCCATGTCGGTTATTACCGCGCGAGCACTGCCTGATGTGCGCGACGGCTTGAAACCTGTCCATCGCCGCATTCTTTTCTCCATGTATGAGATGGGCTTATTGGCAGGTGGCCGCTTCAGGAAGTCGGCGGCGGTAGTCGGCGAGGTCTTAGGTAAATATCATCCTCACGGCGATACGTCTGTCTATGATGCCATGGTCGGCATGGCCCAGGATTTTTCTTACCGCTATCCGCTTGTTTTAGGCCAAGGAAATTTCGGCTCAGTCGACGGCGACAATGCGGCGGCCATGAGATATACGGAAAGTAAGATGTCCCGAATTTCCTCGCTCATGCTCCGCGACATTGAAAAAAATACTGTCTCATTTCGTTTCAACTATGACAATAGCCGTCGTGAGCCGGTTGTTCTGCCTTCGGCTGTGCCCAATTTGCTTCTAAACGGCACACTGGGCATTGCGGTCGGCATGGCGACCAAAATTCCGCCGCACAATCTCTCTGAAGTGCTCGATGCCACGATCCACTTGATTGAAAACAAGGAAGCGACGACCGAAGACCTTCTCCAATTTATCAAGGGTCCCGATTTCCCGACCGCCGGCATTGTCTATGGCCAAAAAGATCTGGCTCACGCTTATGCGACCGGCCGTGGCGGCGTGGTTGTGCGCGGCGAAGCCGAAATCGTCGAACAGAAAAGCGGCTTATTTCAAATTATCGTCACCTCATTGCCTTACCAGGTTAATAAAGCCGATCTTTTGGTGAACATTGCCGGACTGGTTCATGAGAAAAAAGTTGACGGCATCAAGGATATCCGGGATGAATCAACTCGAGACATCCGCATTGTCATTGACCTTAAGGGCAGCGCTCATCCGCAAAATGTTCTGAACTATTTGTATAAGCACACGGCTCTTGAAACAGCTTTTCATTTTAATGTCGTCGCCTTGGTTGACGGCGTGCCCCAGACTCTTTCTCTGAAATCTATTTTGTCGAATTTCATTTCTCACCGCGAAATCATTGTCCGGCGGGCGGCGGAATTTGATCTGAAAAAAGCCGAGGAAAGAGAACATATCCTGCTTGGCCTGAAAAAGGCTCTGGATCACATTGACCGCATTATCAAAGTCATTAAGGCTTCTAAAGATCCGAATGTTGCCAAGACTAATTTGATTAAAGAGTTTAAGTTCTCCGAGCGCCAGGCTCTGGCCATTCTCGAAATGAAGCTTCAGAAACTCTCCGGTCTGGAACGCAAAAATATAGAGTTGGAGCTGGAGGAGAAGCAGAAATTGATTGCTTCCCTAAAAGACCTTTTAAAGAGTCCTAAAAAAATCCTCAAAGTTATCGCCGACGATCTTAAAGAAATAAAAGAAAAGTTCGGCGACAATCGCCGGACCAAGATTGTGAAAGGCGGAGTTAAAATTCTCGCTCCGGAAGACCTTATCCCGGAGAAAGAAGCGATGCTCTCTTATACGGCTGGCGGCTACATCAAGAGAACGGATCCCGGCGAATTCCGAGCGCAGAAACGCGGCGGGGTGGGTGTTGTTGATTTGGAAACGAAGGAAGAAGACTTCGTGACTCATTTGGTCTCGGCCAATACGCACAGCGACATGCTTTTCTTCACTAATCTTGGCAAGGCCTATCAGCTAAAAATGTACGAAATTCCGGAAGGGCGCCGCGCGACCAAGGGCAAATCAGTCATGAATTTCCTGGCTCTGGCGCCGAATGAAAAAGTAACTTCAATTTTGCCGATGCCCAAGGAAATCAAAAAATCGAGCGAGGCCATGATTCTGGTAACTAAGAAAGGCACGGCCAAAAAAGTTTTGGCCGATAGCTTCAAAGATGTCCGGCGGAGCGGACTTATTGCAATAAAGCTTGATAAGGGAGACGAGCTTGACGCGGCGCATTTCGTGGAGAAAGGAGACGAGGTGATGCTCGCGACTTCCGGCGGCCAATCAATTCGCTTTAAGGAATCCGACATTCGCACCATGGGGCGAACTGCCTCCGGCGTAAGGGCAATGAGATTAAAAAGTGCTGACATCATTGTCGGCGTGGCCATCATTTCCGCCAAGGGCGGGGAGACAAAGGACGCGCAATTTCTGACCATGAGCGAAAACGGCCTCGGCAAGAAAACGGCTTTGAAAGAATACAAGACGCAGAAGCGCGGCGGCTCGGGCATTAAGACGGCTAAAGTTACGCCGAAGACAGGAAAATTAATCGTGGGAAAAATTGTGACGCCGGAGTTTAAAGAATTGATTGCGATTTCCAAGAAAGGGCAGGTCATTCGGACAGCGCTTGATTCAATTCCTTCGCTCGGCCGGCAGACGCAAGGAGTGACGATTATGAAATTAAGAGCGGGCGATAAGATTGCCTCACTGGCATGCTTGTAAAGTAAATCAAGCGAGGCAAGTAAATCAAGTAAATCAAGCTATGGCCCAAATAACAAAATTCGAAGACCTAAAAGTCTGGCAGAAAGCACGCAGATTTTTTCCTTTGGTTAATAATTTAACAACTAATTTATAAAAAAGCAATTCAGCTTGATTTACTTATCTCGCTTGATTTACTTGATTTACTGATTATGCCATTCACAGATCCCCAAACAAATTTAAGACAATTTGGAATCAGGGCCACCGATCACGTGGCCGATTTTGGCGCGGGCAGCGGCGCTTATTCAATACCGGCCTCTCGCATGGCAGGGGAAGGGAAAGTCTACGCCATAGAAGTTCAGAAAGATCTTCTGGAGCGGATCAAAAGTGATGCAACCAAAGCCCACATTTCAAATATAGAATTTATTTGGGGCGACATTGAAAGCTCGGGCGGGACAAAATTAAAAGAAGGAGCAGTTGACTCGGCCATTGTTTCCAATGTTTTATTTCAGGTCCCGGACAGAAATGGTCTAGTCGGCGAAGTTAAAAGAATTTTGAAACCGGGCGGCCGCGTTTTGCTTATTGACTGGAAAGATTCCTTCGGCGGCATGGGGCCCAATTCGACGCAGCTTGTCTCAAAAGCCCTGGCCCAAAGCTTCTTTGAACAAGCCGGTTTCCAGCTAGAAAAAGAAATAGACGCAGGAGAACACCATTACGGACTAGTCTTTAGAAAGTAGATAGTATCCGTCAAGGCCTCGCCTTGACGGAACATTTACCCCTCTTTTGCCCCGTCAAGGCGAGGCCTTGACGGATGCCGCTTGTCTTTTAGGGCAAATATAGATTATACTAAGGTTATAAATGTCGACGTTTCAAATAATTTTAATGATTGTTTTGGTAGTTGCCCTGGTTTTAGGGGTGATGATTTTTGCCGGCCTTATTCCGATAGGCGGCGGTCCGGGCGGGCAAGTTGTCACCGGCAATTTGGTCATGTGGGGCTTCGCTCGTTCCAGTACCGTCAGTCCGATCCTGACTAAATATAATGAACAAAACCAAAATATTACCGTTAGCTATGTTGAGAAAAATCCGGCCGCTTTTGACAGAGAGTATATAGAGGCCTTAGCTAATGGTGCCGGCCCCGATCTTTTGCTTTTGCCTCAAGACTTAATCTGGCGCTACAAGGGGAGGCTCACGCCGATTCCTTACGCTTCTTTTCCAGCCGCTACTTTCCGAGACAGTTTCGTCTCCATGGCTGATTTATATTTGGATCCTCGGGGAATCTTGGGCCTGCCGATTATCCTCGATCCGCTGGTTATGTATTATAATCGCAATCTCTTGGACAGCGCCGGAGTGGCCAAGCCGCCGGAATTTTGGGATGAATTCCTAACGCTCGCTCCGATCCTGACCAAGCAAACTACTCCCGGCTCGATCGATACCGCCGGAGTTGCCTTGGGCACATATTCAAATGTCACTAATGCCAAAGAAATTATATCGGCCATGATCCTCCAGTCCGGCAACCCCGTCACTCTTTTAAGCGGCGCCAATTTGATCCCCAACTTAAGTGACGCCGGCAGAATTACGGAAGCTGTCCTTCGTTTCTACACCGAATTTTCAAATCCGAGCAAAGAGGCCTATTCCTGGAACCGCTCTTTTTCTTCTTCCAGAAATGCTTTTATTTCAGAAAATTTAGCGATTTATTTTGGTTTCGCCGGCGAGCTTTTCTCCCTGCGCGAAACTAATCCGAATTTGAATTTTGACGTCGCCAAATTGCCGCAGAGCCGCACGGCTAAGACGGAGGCCACTTTCG
>Ga0155770_102_pt2 | contig 12952 bp, 8 predicted proteins | sample RifCSPlowO2_01_FD_107424 | JGI IMG/M metagenome (GOLD analysis project Ga0155770, IMG submission 107424) | Candidatus Nomurabacteria bacterium RIFCSPLOWO2_01_FULL_42_20 | reverse complement strand
ACTTTCTGGCAATTCGGTGCTTCTTCTGCCGGTTTAAACTTTAACGCTGACACAGGCGCCGGTGCTCAGACAAAAATACAAAAAGGGTTTACTGTGACATATGTCGCCACAGAAGGTCCCAGCAGTTATACGTTGGTTCCAAATTCTGATGGTTCGACAAGAGTTCAGATTAAGTTTGATGTCGCGCCGCCTTGTCCAGATGGCACTGATTCAACTAATGGTTTGGTAGGTTCATGGAAGGGAGAGGGCAATCCTTGCGATTCTTCGATCAACAACAATTACGGCAAAGAAATCGGTAATGTCACTTACAACGCAGCCGGCCTTGACGGCGCGGCGTTTAGCCTTGACGGCGCCTCTGCCATTGAAGTCAATCATTCCAACACTCTTAGTCTCACAAATAAATTTACTTTTGATTTCTGGATGAAGCCCGCTAGTCTCTCGGATTCTCAAAAATATGTATTCAATAAAGTAGCAGGTGCGGACAGTGCTTATGGACTCCTCTGGGAATATACCGATGACGCTGTTGAATTTTACGCTGGCTCCGGCAGTTACACTGGCGAGAACCCTAGAATAGGTTCTGCTATTCAAATTTCTGATACTGATTGGCACCACGTTGTTTACGTCTATGACGGTGTTACGTTTAAGGGTTTTCTGGATGATCAGCAAGTCTTTTCTCTTACAACAAGCTTTACTCTCCTTCCATCAGCAGAGAAACTTTATCTTGGCGCCTTTAATTCGACCCTTGACTCAAGTCAAGCAAGATTTTTTAAAGGCCAATTAGATGAAATTAGATTTTACAACACTGCAGTTACGCCCGGCCCGACGGTGACGGGGGCAGTGCCTGGTACTGTTACTACCACCACAGCGGAACCTGACGGAACATCCACTGTTACATTTACTGCTGATGCTGGGAATGGCGATGTGAATGTTGCTGGATTAAATACGGGAGACAAGGTTACTTTTAGCGGAATCGATGTAACAGCAACCGTTACGGCTCCAGCTAGTAAATTGAGTCTTAGTTATACACCCGGGACGATAACAGGGAAAGATTTTCGTCTCACAGTTACAACAGGTGAATTTAAGGTGGAAGGGGTCGTGAGAAACGATCTTGGAGATTTAGCGAATGAATCTGCCACCTATAAACTTGACCTTAAAACCGGAGAAATTTATGCCGCTACGGGGTACAGGTTTTTTGAAGCTTCTGACCCGGATCTAAAAGTCCCTAGCAAAGGATTCGAAACCGAAGAAACGCGTTATGTATTTAATGAAGCAAAAACCATTCTTTACCAACACAAAGAGAATCCCCATAACCACATTCAAGCTAAAGAAATCTATTCAGACAGTGGCGACTATACAAAATCCAAGACTGAGGAAGATTGGGACCGTATAACGCTTACGCATACTGATGAGGCTGCTGGTATTACTTGGCAGCAAGATCATTGTTTCGAAACAACCAAAAAAGCAAAATCCGCAAAACTCGATAAAGCAACTGGCCTATATGAACTTTTTGCACCAAAAAGAGAATACTTCCGTGGTGATTTATCGACTATATTAGAGGTAACCGAAGCAAGCCAGGATTATGGTAGTGCCGTCGGATGTTCATTTAAACAGCAAGATAAGTCCAATGGATATGACGTACGCAGGGTTAAAATAGATGCAGGAGCACCTGTTTTAGAATGGTTAAATAAAGCAACAGCGGAAGTACTTGCAAGACTTGAAATCAGCGGAGGCGCTTATTTGATTGAAGGCAAGTTTTTGGAAGAAAACTCGGTTACTGGCCAACAAAGGGAAATGATGTTTTCAAATAAAAAAGATGGAAGTATCAACGTAACGTTCGGTTTAATCACAGCAGCTGTTGCTAAGCATCAAGGTATGTATGGAATAAAAGACGCAAATGGCGTTGCCGAAGTTACGGAAGTTGGATTTGTTTATCCTTCTGGTGTGCTGCCCCCTGAAGCTGACCCCAGAGTGAGATTTTTTGAAAAACAACTGCACACGGCACAAAAAGAGGGACTCGCCACTGCGCTCGGAACCACTCTTTCTGGCCTTAAGGCAGAGGTGACAGCGGCTCTTGCAAACACAATAAGCGATGCAAGTGGCGCGACGGTTACCGCACCATCTGATGTCACATTTACTTTTACTGCTTCTGCCCAGCCCACCCCCACTCCAACCCCTGTTCCTGTCTTTGCGCGAGTTGGAAGCACGGATCTATTCGTTAGATCAACAGACAAGCTAGCTGTTGAAAAACAGCTCGTTGGTAAAACTGATGTAAAAGTTCAGTCATATACAAAAGAAACACTTTCATCTAATGAAGTAAAATACACTCTCCCTAGAGTTGATAAAGGAAATGGAGACTGGATCGCTCTTAAATCAACTGATCTTGACGCCGATGGCATTTCAGACTTTTTGAACGCCGACCAATGTCCGACAGTACCCGGTTCTCCTGATCTCCGCGGCTGTCCATTTGCTAAAGAAGTTTCCGTAATAATGCATAGCATTGTTAAAGGCGGCGCAACAACCAAGGCCCCCGTTTCCGGCGCCACAGTTCGCGTAGTTGAAGTAAAAAGCACAACTCCCGTTGCCGACTTGTACAGCAATATGGCCTCGCTCTTCGCTGGTACATTTACAAGCGAGTGTAGAACTGGTCTCAATGGTATCGCTTTGTGCGGTATTCCAAGTGTTCCAGCCAGCTCCACTACTGATTGGTTTACGATCGCTAAAATTGTAACCGGCGGAAAGACCGTTTATACCGGCCAGTCGAACTTCCAAAGCAGCCCCGGCGAAGATAAAATAATCAACGATAATTTGCAAGTTTCCTGTGTGTTTGATGGATCAGGCAACCTTCTTTCCTGTTCAGGCGGAAAAAGAACCCAAGTTACCGGCTCGCTCCTTGATATCTACGACCCAGCGGTGATTATCGTTTCCCAAGCGACCGAATACGTGCCGTTTGTTTACGAGACGCTGGATGACTACTGGTCTGTCGTCACCAGCTTCACTCCGCCTTCCGGCTGTACGGCTGATGTTCCCGAAATTTCAAACACTGTTGACGCCACTACCAATGGCAATGGCACCCAAGCCGCTGTCTTTACCTTGACCTGCGACACTTCCGCTCTCGCTCAAGCCAAGAGTTTACTCACCGCCCAAGTCGGCGCGGCTGTCTCTCAAGCGGCAAAAGTCAGTCATGAATTGAATGACTGCACTAAAGTAAATCCCGCCGGCAAGAAAACTTGCGTCCGAAAAACCGCTTCTTCCGTAATCAGCGTCTTAAAAGAACTAGGCAAAGCAACGAGAGCAAAAGTTTCTACTAATTCTCTCTGGGGTATGGTCGCGCAGAAATACAATAACGGACCTACTGCCATTGCCGCCAAAGTCATAGAAGTGGCCAAGGCAAACGATATAGCCATCCCCGAATGGGGTATCGCCGGCAAGATTGATTCTCGCACCCTCTCGGCTTCGGCCCTGAACGCCTTGAATTGGTAATCCGTAGCTAGCACTCATAGCCCCTAAACCCAAAAGCCGCTCCAAATGGGCGGCTTTTGTATATTAGGGAAGACTCAATCTTGATTAACTCAACTTCATTTAGTATATTGGTAAGATATGAAACGGATCTCATTCGTACTGCCGGTTTATAATGAAGAACAGGTTATTGATGATTTCTATTTGGCGATTACAAAGGGAGTTGAAAAAATCATCGAAGATTACCATATTGAATTTATTTTTATAAACGATGGCAGCAGCGATAAGACGGAAGAAAAACTTACTTTACTTCATAAAAAAGACAAACGAGTTTCTATAATTAATTTTTCCCGCAACTTTGGCCATCAAATGGCGATTACGGCTGGTATTGACTTCGCTTCCGGCGATGCGGTTATTGTTATGGACAGCGATCTTCAGGATCCACCCGCAGTTGCGTTAGAGCTTATTTCAAAATGGGAAGAGGGTTTTGATGTTGTCTACGGCGTGCGCAAAACTAGGAAAGACAGTGCCTTTAAGCAGTTAACCGCGCGTCTGTTTTACAAATTAATCAATATGCTATCGGAGGTGGCCATTCCCCAAAATGCCGGCGATTTTCGCTTAATGGATAAAAAAGTTGTGGCTGAACTGCGAAAATTTCGGGAGCAGGGCCGATTTATGCGCGGTTTAGTCAGCTTAGTTGGCTTCCGGCAAACCGGTGTGCTTTTCGATCGGCCCAATCGCTATGCCGGGGAGACAAAATATCCATTTAAAAAAATGCTGAAACTCTCAATTGACGCCGTGACAAGTTTTTCGACTGTGCCGCTGACTTTAATTTCTCGCCTTGGCTTTATTGTCTCGGGACTTTCTTTTTTAGGCATTCTCTACGCTCTTTTAATGAAATTTTTCTTTCCTCAAGTCACGGTTTCCGGCTGGACACTTTTGATTATTGCAATCTTCTTTATCGGTGGAGTGCAAATGATCATGCTTGGCATCGTCGGCACATATATTGGGAAAATTTATTCCGAAGTTAAGGGTCGGCCGCTCTATATCGTCTCCTCGATTTATTCTGATTCATATGACCAAGATAAAACAGCTAATAAAAAAGCAATTCGAAAATAACCGGCAGTTTCTTACTTACGCGGCGATCGGCGCTGTGGGTGCCGGACTAGATTTTATTATTTTTATTGTTTTAAATCAAAAGCTCGGCGTGTATCATTTGTACGCTAATATTATCAGCACAATGGCGGGTATCACCACGAGCTTCTTTCTAAATATTTTTTACAATTTTCGAGTTCGTGATTTTTTATGGCAGAGATTTTTGTCTTTTTACGCAGTGGGTCTCTTGGGTCTTCTGCTAACATCCGGCCTGCTTTATCTTTTCACAGATTTGCTGGGGTTTCATCCCGTTATTGTAAAACTCGGCACGCTTATTGTTGTACTTATCGTTCAGTTTACTTTAAATAAATATATTTCTTTTCGATATATACCCAAATCATGAATTCTAAATCAATAAAATCGATTGCTATCATCGGCGGGGGATACACTGGCTTGACAGCCGCGTACGAACTCTCAAAATACAGCAATTTTGAAATAACTCTTTATGAAGCCTCGCCTAATTTGGGCGGGCTAGCCGGCGGGTTTTCTCTTCTTGGAACTCATCTCGAGAAGGCCTATCATCACTTGTTTAAAACAGATAAAGATATTATCCAGTTGATTGACGAACTTCGACTAGGCGCAAAATTGCTCTGGCATAAGAGCAATGTTGCCATCTACTACGACGGAAAGTTTTATCCATTTAATTCCCCGATGGATTTGCTGCGATTTAAACCATTATCATTTTTGAGCCGCTTGCGTCTCGGTATTGTCTTGCTTTATCTCAAAAAGAAAAAGAATTGGCAGAAGTTTGTCAATGTTTCGGCGTATGATTGGATGGGAAAATGGTGCGGCAGAGAGGCGATGAAAGTAATTTGGGAGCCGCTTCTTCTAGGTAAATTCAGCAAGTATTACAAAGAAATCTCCATGGCCTGGCTTTGGGCCCGCATTCATATTCGGGCTAATTCGCGCGCTCGGGACGGCGAAAAGCTCGGCTATATCACGGGCGGATTCGATGTTTTAACAGAAGCGCTCCAGAGTAAATTGTTAAAACAAGGCGTTATAATAAAAAAAGAAACTAGAGTTCAGTCAATCAAGAGAGATGATAAAACAAATGAAGTTATACTTACTTTTGATAACGGAGAGCAGAGGTTTGACAAAGTAATTGTTACTTTACCCTCACAAGTCTTTGCGGGGCTAATTGGGACAGCTTCCGTGTCCGCCTCGTATATTAAAAAGCTTTCGAGCATCAATTATCTCGGCGCAGTGCTGCTTGTTTTTGCATCTGACCAAAAACTAAGTGATTATTATTGGCATAACATAAATGACCTCGGCGCTCCCTTTTTGGTTTTTCTCAATCACACGAACTTGGTTCCTTGTTCAAATTATAACGGTAAGTATCTTTATTATCTTGGCACCTATGTGCCGCACGAGCATGAATATTTCAGGATAGGCGAAAATGATTTGACTGATATTTGGTTTCGTTATTTAAAACAAATGTTTCCGGAATTTGACCAGAAAAAAATTACCGAAAAGCATCTATTTAAATTTAAATTTGCCCAGCATGTTGCCGATCTAGATTATAAAAATAAAATTCCAGACTATCGGACGCCGATAGCCGGTGTGTATTTAGCGAATTTTTCCCAAATTTTTCCAGAAGATCGAGGCACAAATTATGCGGTGAGAGAAGGCAAAAAGATTGCGGAGCTTTTAAGGTCGGACCTCCTGGGGAAGTCCGACCTTGTATAATCGTGAATTTCCAGTTTCAAAAACAATTTCGCCTAAAATATTCCATTTTTCTTCTTTGAGGCCGGGGTAGGTTTCTCTTTCAAGATCGCCAATATACACGTAAGAAATATCATGCCGCCGGAGGAGCGCTTCCGTTTCTAAAGGATCGTCGATTAGGTAAATTTTTGCCGCGTCAATGGCGATCGCTTTTATATCTTCAAAGCCGGTGTCGACCTCTTGGCCGATTATCTCCCGCCAGCTTTCGACGCCGGCCGGATAGCGGAATCGCCATGTCCACTGGTGCGAAAACCAATTAATTGGATTTTTCATTCCTGTGAAAACACCGATTCGGCCGAAATAACCATAACTGTCGCCCGCGGCTTCAAGGATAGTTGTTCGCTTTTTTATATTACGGTTGATCCACTCTATAGTTTGGGAGTCATCAATAGATTTATTTTTGATGAAAGCTCCGCCGTCGAGGGTAAAAAATCGTTTGGCATTCTCCGGCACGGGAGGAAAATATGCTTGGCTTATTCCCGCGATTGGGAAAATGAAAACTATAATTATAAATACCGACAAGAGGGAAACGTAAATAGATTGCGACACGACGCTCTTTAGCTGACCCCAAAAAGCCCATAGAAGCACCGCGCTTGCAAACCCGCTCAATATCCATGCATGATAACCAAATTTAAAGACAGTGTTGGATCTGAAATAAGGCGGATTGGTTATATGGAATAAATCCTGCAAGAAAAATAATTCCGTAAAGGCAATCAAAACAAACGCGACAAGGAACAAAAGAAAAGGGAATAGGCCGCTCGCGATCTGCTTTATTTTTTTTATATTTATCAAACCGATTAAAAAGATTAAAGCATATAATCCCCAAATGCCAAACAAAAACCAAAAACTCGATGGCCATTGGGTAGTACCAACAAGATTATTTTTGACGACAAACTCCGGAGCAAAGCCAAGACCCGTAACTGGACTTTGATAATGAGCAAAAAATGGAAAGTAGAGAACAAATGGACTCAAAGCTGTTAGGATGGCGGTAAAAATCCAAGGGCGAAAGGCAATTAGCGCATTTTTTATTACGACAAGCGAGGAGCGCGTGGCAGTGTGCTCACTGACGCGGCGTCCGAGCGAAGTCGTATCAAAGGGTTTAATACCCTTTATTTCAACGAACGAGGAGTAAAATTGCGTAAAAAATTTGGAGATTATAATAATGGCAAAAATAAGCCCGAGGGTGATAAAGTCAAACGGATTAATCACAGCGGCCGTGGCCAAGATAGCTGAAAAAAGAACCATGAGCAGCACATTTAGCTTCTCTTTTTTATAAATAACCCAAAGCAGATATAAGCCAGTCAGGAAAAAAGGCAGGCTCATGACATGGGGATGGAGGTCGCCCAAAATAAAGCTGTAGCCGGGAAATTCGTTAATGGTGTAGGATGGATCAAGGATGCGGGTGGCTGTTGGATAAAAGCATTTTGTTGCCAGTTCTCCGCCGATGTTTTTGAAAAAACAGACGGCGTAGTGGAGGTTGCCCGCCAGCGCCACTAAGCCCGCCGAGAGAATCGAAAAAAACCTAGATCTCGTGATGCTGTAGACAATCGCAAGTGAGATGGTAATTGTTTGACTGAAAATAAGCGCCAGGCTAAAGTTGTAGCTGAAAGCGTAGGCAATTCCTCCGAGCTTAGACAAAAGGGCGTACAGATAAAATCCGTAGTAATAATAATTTACCGGCAGGGCCGCCTGCCAAGGATCGGCAAAAGGAAAGAAATCAGTTTTGCCGGCGCCGGAGAGCAGAGTTAAATCCATGAATTTTTCCGTACTCTCAAGCGCTCCGCCGAATCCTCTTACGGCAAGATAGGCAAAATATAAAAGAAGCGAAACACATTCAGTAATCAAAACAGTTTTTAAAAATTCCTTTCTTTGTCTCGCGTCCAAAGTTCGAAACTGCTTGAAAAGAATTACGCCGCTTACAACAACCACGATAAAAAAGAGGGGGAGGATGATAAGCATATTGTTAAAGGGCAAGACTTTCAATGAAGCCAAGAGCCAAATCGGATAAGCAAAAAGCATCAGGCCGATAATCTTTCCAACAACGTAAGCAGAATTTCCATTAATGACTTTCCTTGCAATAAGAAAGCCCGGCAGACCCATCAGGAAAAAAATAAAATAAAATAAAAACATAGTAAAATTTTACCATATTTCGCGCGCCCAAACGACGCCTATCAGATTGACGAAATATTTTATATATGTTAAGGTAGGGGTAGAAATAAGTTAAAACTAAAAAACTAAAATCATGAAAAAGGAAAATTTTTATGCTGTTATTGCCGCCATCTCCGGTATGCTTCTGTTCGTGATAGGATTTTTATGGGTAGTCGGGGGAGTCAAAAGTTTGTTTGAACTTCCGTTTGTTGCTCTTTTAATACTCTCTTTCACAGTAATATTAATCGGCTTTTGTTTCTTTTTTGGAACAAAGTCGCAAATATTGCAAAAGAAAATCATGAAGTCAATGGAGCAACAAAATAAAGATGATAGTTCACTGCAAACAGAGTCCAATTCGCTGAAGGCAGAATCCGATTTCCTGGAGACGGAATCAGATTTTCTGCGGACGCAATCAGATTTTCAGCAGAAGAAATTAGATTCATTAAAAAATCTAACTGACTCATTGGAAAGAAAAAGAAATACGCCGGTTTTCAAAGTTGATTTGAATTAACTTTTATCTTTGCTCTTTACTTATCCACATCGCTCCGATCTCTGATCGGAGCATTTTTACAATAAGCCCATTGTTGAAACCAGGTTTCAACAATGCGACATTTTAGAAAAAGTTTTCTTGGGCAAATATGAACGTTAAAAAAAAAGCCCTTTAGTTATTATATATTTTATGGTATAAGATATTAGATTAAAGATTTAAGTTATCAGTTATTGGTTATTAGTTAGTTGTAAGTTAACTATAACCGCCTGTAGCTCAGCTGGTTAGAGCATTGAGCTTATAAAATCTAGAGAAAATCAAATAAAAATCTGCCGTGGGCGTGTAGCTCAGTTGGTTAGAGCATCGAGCTTATACCTCGAGGGTCCCTGGTTCGAGTCCAGGCACGCCCACGATAGATTTTTATTATGTTTGAACGACGATTTTATATCGTAATCGATATACCTAGAGGGTCCCACGTTCGAATCGTGGCAGGTGGACTAGCTAAAATTTAAACCCAAACTCTCTAAAAATTCTTTTAGTTCCAAGCCTTCTATTTTTCTGGTCGCGCCGGTTTTTAGATTGCCCAGTTTAATATTCATGATTCGGATTCTTTTTAAATTAATGACGTTGTAGCCGAGCGCCTTGCCCATTCTCCTAATCTGCCTATTTTTGCCTTCGGTTAAAATAATGTCAAAACTTTCTGGACCGGTTTTTCTGATTTTTGCCGGCCGAACCCGCTCTTGGCGCATCGGATAATGATGCGCACCTGTAGACGGCCCAATATTAAAACCTTGTTTAATTTTTAGCAAGAAAGTATTGCTGATCGGCCGATCAACGGCGGCAGAGTATTCTTTCTCGTGAAAAAATTTCGGATTGAGCATCTTGTCGGTAATGCGTCCATCGTTGGTGATGATAATGAGCCCGCTTGAATCTTTATCAAGCCGGCCGACAGGGAACATTCCTTCTTTTAATTTTAAAACTTGTTTTATATCCTTTTCTCCGGCCTGCGGTGAATGGGTCACCCTTCGACTTTGCTCAGGGTGACCCTGAGGTTTACTCGAATGGGTCACGACGCCAGCGGGCTTATTGTAAGCCAAATAAACCCCCACACCAAAATTTTTGGTGTGGGGGTAGGCATACTCTTTTTGGATTTCTTTTCCGACTTCAACTTTATCTCCAGCAAGAACTTTCTCCCCCAATTTTGCCACCCGGCCGTTTATCTTGACCAAGCCGGCGGAAATAAGCAGATCCGCCCCGCGCCGAGTGGCCACATTCTTCTCCGCCAAATATTTATTTATCCTGATAGGGAATTGCATCCGTTTAGCCTAACATTTTTCGTTCTATTTGTCCTAAAATTAAAATGTCTACTATCTATACATATGTAAACTTGGTGGACATTTTGATTTTTACACTCCTTACGCAATGATTACTCAAAAACGGAATTCAGAACAATTTTTTTGACAAAAGATAGATCCTATGCTATTGTTTTAAGGATTTAAAAATGCACTTTAATTCAAATTCATATATATTATGACAGGAATCATTTTAGAAGTAGGCAAGTCCTACACAGCAAAAGATGGGACAATTATAGAGATATTTGATCAAAACGGCCAGTTATTTCTTGGCTCCATCGTCGAGCAAAATCTTAGCGAAGAAGAACGCGATACGACTGAAGCCAAAGAATTTTTCATAAATGGAAGTTATATTAATTCTGATGACGATGGTCTGAATATTGTCAGAGAATTTGTTTCAGCCAAATGAATTATTAATCCCATCGTTGTTAAACCACCGGCCCCCGTGGCCGGTTTTTTCATTTACCCCCACACCTTTCGTTACGATGTTGCCGAAGGCAACGCGCAAAGCGCATCGTAACGAAAGGTGTGGGGGTTTACTCAAAATGAAATTCGCCGACTTTTAGTTTGACCATTTTTTTGAGGAGGGGATGGTGATCTAGTTCAGGATCGGTTTTGATGAGCGCTTGGGCTTCGGTCCGGGCGGCTTCCACCATTTTGATGTTTTTAATTGCTTCCATGCCGAGGTCGGAAATGCCCCATTGCTTTGCGCCGGAAAGCTCGCCCGCGCCACGGAGCATGAGATCAAGTTCGGAAAGCTCGAAGCCGTTTTTGGCCGTCTTGAGAGCTTTCAATCGGTCCATTGTTTTGTCCGATTTAGCTTCAGCGAAAATATAACAATAGGCTTGATGGGTGCTTCGCAATACTCGCCCGCGCAGTTGATGGAGTTGCGCGAGTCCGAATCGTTCTGCCCCTTCTATTATTATGACGGTTGCGTTGGGAACATTTACGCCGACTTCAACAACGCTTGTTGCGCAAAGAATCTGAATTTTGTTTTCCAAAAATTCTTTCATCACTTTCTCTTTTTTATCTTTGCTCAATTTGCTGTGGACGATCCCAGTTTCGTATTTAGGGAAAATTTTTTTAAGCCGTTTAGCTTCTTCGGTGACTGATTTAGCGTTCAGGACTAATTCTTTGTCAGGATCCGGCTCATCAATGCGCGGACAGATAACATACATTTGCCGCCCATTTTTTAATTCGATGCGGATTTCTTCATACGTTTCTTCGCGCTTATTCGGCGGGACAATTTCTGTGATCACAAGTTTCCTGCCGGGCGGCATTTCGTCCAAGAGCGTTAAATCAAGGTCGCCGTAAATAGTTAAAGCTAAGGTGCGTGGAATTGGTGTAGCGGTCATCGATAAATAGTGTGGAGCAAAACTTTCTTTTTTGGCTAATTTCATTCTTTGGCTAGTTCCAAACCTGTGTTGTTCGTCGACAATCACTAGGGCTAAATGCTTGAATTTTACGGATTTTTGAATGAGAGAGTGAGTGCCGAGTAAAATGGGGATTTCCCCATTTTGCACCCATTTCAGAAGTTGGGGTCTGGAAATCGTTGTCCAGTCCTTCGCCCCCGCTTCGCCAAGGCTACGCCGGGCGAGCAAGGCTTCGGACTGCGCAGCATCCCCAAATTTCTGAGATGATTTTGACGGGAATTTCTTACAGCCGCTGGAAGTAATAAGGCCGATGTTAATTGGTAAATGTCGAAAATAAGAAATAAAAGATTCGAAATGCTGATTGGCCAATATTTCAGTCGGCGCCATATATGCGACTTGCAGGTTGCTCGCAGATAAACGCGGATCAAACGCAGATAAACGCAGATGATTATTAATGGTAGCGTAGGCGGCAAGCGCGGCCACTAATGTTTTGCCGCTTCCGACATCACCTTCAAGTAGTCTGGACATAGGTCTATTTTTAATCAGATCGGCCGTGATTGTTCCAATGGCCTTAGTTTGGGCCGATGTCGGTTTAAAAGGGAAGCGTGATAGAAACTTTTCCACTTCTCCTGCTTCAATTTTTATTTCAAAAGATTTATTTTTTTCATATTCCATGCGGTCGTGGGCGCGTTCAAGCTGGATTAAGAAGACTTCCTCAAAAGCAAATCGTTTGCGAGCGGCCTCGGCATCTTCTTTTTTTTTGGGAAAGTGAATCCAAATGAGGGCGGTGCGAAGAGCGGGCAGGTGGTATTTTTTCAAAATTTCTTCAGGAACATAATCTTCGACCCTCTCCTTACTCCTCCCCCTTATTAAGGGGGAGGACGGGTGGGGGTCTAGAGTTGTTAGTATTTTTTTAATCGCATGATAGAGCCATTTTGAGGTAATTCCGCGAGTCTCCGGGTAAATCGGAAAAATTAATGATTCAGTCAAGGGTAACCCTTGACTGAATAGGGAGTCATGCAGATCAACGGGCAAGGTGGGACTTTTTTCAAATTCCGGATTGGCCAAATAAATACCAGATTTACTCTCTGCCACTCGACCGGTCAATTTAACAGTTTGGCCAACATGAATCATTTTGGCCATGTAGGCTTGATGGAACCAAACGACCTTGATTTTGCTGCGCCCGCCATAGCCTTTGGCGACGGCGGGACCAGAGAGGTCTTCAACCGTTGCTTCGCCCATGGGGATCTTGCTTCGGA
>Ga0155770_106_pt1 | contig 14842 bp, 12 predicted proteins | sample RifCSPlowO2_01_FD_107424 | JGI IMG/M metagenome (GOLD analysis project Ga0155770, IMG submission 107424) | Candidatus Nomurabacteria bacterium RIFCSPLOWO2_01_FULL_42_20 | reverse complement strand
CGGTTTGGATGTGGTATTTGAGTTTTTTAACCCTTTCTTCCCCGCCTGTGCCGAGGCTTCGGCGGGCAGGTCGACGGTCAAAAATTGGCCAACCTATTAGACTTGGGTATGAAATTTGATAAATTGTTTCAGTCATGATAGTCGGCCTTTATGCTGGCAAAACTGTTTTTAGTGATGATAATGTGGTCAAGAAGCTCAACGCCTAAAATTTTACCGGTTTCAATTAGCTGTTTGGTAACCAAAATGTCGTCTGTGCTCGGCTTGGTGCTGCCCGAAGGGTGGTTATGGGCGAGAATAACTGCCGTCGCTGAATATTCTAAAGCCGGCTTGAAGACTTCTCTCGGATGAACAATGTTTGAGGTAAGAGTGCCGATAGAAATAACTTCATCGTGAATGACCTTGTACCGGCTGTTTAAGTAGATGCCGCGAAGGTGTTCTTTCGGTAGATCGCGCATATCTTTGAGATAGTTGTAAACTTCTTTGGCTGTACGGATTGTCGCGCTTGTTTTGTTTTCTTTTTGAAAAAATCTCTTGCCTAAGGCGAAACAGGCGACAATCTGACAGGCCTTTATGAGCGGAATACCAAGTTCTTTTTCTAAGACTTTCGGATTAGTTTGATTGATCAAGTTTTTGTCGCCGTATTCCTTGAAAATTCGAGAAACCATGTTCATTACGTCTTCCTTTTTTGTTCCAACATTCAGAATAATGGCCAGCAGTTCATTGGAAGAAAGGGGCTCCGGTCCGAATTTAATCAGCTTTTCCCGAGGCTTGTCTTCCGTGCTCATATCTCTGACCCGCAAGACATACTGTCGTTCAGGGTTGTCTAAAACCAGATCATTATCCTGTAAAGTGTAATTTTTAACAAAGGCTTTCATGTTATAATTGTAACACAAATGGAAATAATATCTATAATAATATTTGTCTTAATATTTGTCCTGCTTTTGGCGATTCTTCTTGCAACGGCGATTTTTTTGGTTTCTACAGTTGAGATGATTTTTATCGCCAAAGTTCCTTTTGTGCCAGTGCCGAAGATGGTTTTGCCTGAAATTATCGAGGCGCTCAAACTCGCAGACAGAAGCATTCTGTACGATTTGGGCTGTGGTGATGCCCGGGTCTTGGTAGAAGCAGCTAGGGTAAGTAAATACAGTAAATTAAGCGAGGACAGTAAATCAAGTAAAGTAAGGTTTATTGGTATTGAAAAAGTTGCTTTGCCTTTATTTCTTGCTAAGTTTAGAATTTGGCGAAGTGGTAATTCTAGCAACATTTTATTAAAAAATAAAAATCTTTTCAAAGAAGATTTAAGCCAAGCCACTCACATTTTCACTTATCTTCTACCAAAGGCCATGGACGACCTTTTGCCGAAGCTCGAGAGGGAACTCAAACCGGGGACTCGCTTGATCTCCTGCGATTTTAAATTCTCCAACAAAGAGCCAACAGAAATTATTGACCTAAAAAGAAATAAAAAACTCGGCAGTTTTCTGTATATTTACGAATTTTAATTCTGCCAAAGCCTTGCTTTGGCAGAATGATCTTCCTGATTTTATATTTTATAGATGCCTGGAATTTTTTCTTTTATTTTTTCAGCATGGCCAGCCTCATGAGATAATCCATTATAGGTATAATTAAAAATTATACCTACTGATATTGGTTGGCCATCTATCCATTTACCAACCTTACTTGAATAGCCCCACTGTTTTTCTGAAAGACCTTGTAATTTTTCTAACAATTTCTCAAATGACAGATGCCATTCTTTAATTACTTCCTTACTGTCAATGTTTTTCCTTTTCATTACTGCTCTTTCGTTAAATTTATCAGTACCTTTTTTACTACTATACAAATCTTGCCATGTTGGTTTATCATTTAAAATATTATCTATTTCCTTAAAGTATTCTAAATTCCAATCTACCAAATGAGAGATTATATCTTTTGGTGTCCATAAATTAGTGACTAAAGAATTTTTTATCTGTTCTTGAGATAACATTTCAAGGGTTTTAGTCATCGACTGATGAGCAGATGTGAGAGATTTAATTACTGAGTCTTTATCAGAAATTTTTTGTATTTTCATGGATTCTTATTATAACATAAAATTCTAACTCTCTATTTTGCGCCAAAGCCTTGCTTTGGCAAACTAGATTTTGATATAATGACTCACATGTCTATGCGCGAAGTTCCACTTGTTAGTGGTGAATATTATCATATATTTAGCAGGGGAAATAGTAAGCAGAAAATTTTTCTCGATGACGAAGATAGAGAGCGCTTTTTAAAGCTTTTATATCTTTGTAATTCTAAGGGAAGTATTAATTTTAGAGAAGATATTGTCAGGGCAAAAATTAATGCGTGGGATTTTGATAAGGGGGAATCTATAGTTTTTATCGGTGCATGGGTTCTTATGTCGAATCATTTTCATTTATACATAACAACAAATGCCAAAGCAAGGCTTCCGCAAGATAATGCTATCACTGTGTTTATGCAAAAAGTTTTAACTGCTTATTCTAAATATTTTAATGCAAAATATCATAGAACAGGTTCTCTTTTCGAAGGGAAATTCAAATCTGTGCACATAAATAAAGAAAGTCAGGCAAGATATCTTTTTTCATACATTCATTTGAATCCGTTGAAATTAATTGATCCAAAATGGAAAGAAAGGGGAATTATGAACAAAAGAAAAGCAATAAATTTTTTGGAGTCTTACCAATGGAGCAGTTATTTTGATTACCTGATGATTTTAAGGAAAGAAAATAAGATCATAAACAGGGATAAGTTTTTAAATTATTTTCAAACCAAGAAATCTTTTCAGCAAGATATTTTCGATTGGATAAAAATTGAGAAATAGTCGTTGCCAAAGTTGCCAAAGCCTTGCTTTGGCAACTGCTTTGGCAACTTAGTTAGTGTGATTTGAGTTGTTTAGGTTTCGGATAATTAAAATACTTAAGAGCATAATTATTCCCAAAGTTAGGAATATGTATTTGAAGGGGAAGAGAATAAAGAAGACAGTTGCTAAAAGAGGGGCGATGACATAGGAGAGAGGAAAAGTGTTTCGAAAAAAGCTGATAATGTCAGAGTCAAGCGCGCCGACTTTTCTGAAAAAATAACTCTCGGTCATAATTTCAATAGTGGCGGCGCCGACGCGGGTCATGAACAAAATAGCGGCTATGACGGCAAGCGTCGGATTGCCGATAAAACTAATTAAAACCGTGGCAATTCCAGTCACTAAAAATCCGCCAATTAAAAGTTTTCTTTCGCCAATTTTGTCTGACAGCCGTCCAAGGGGATATTCTATCAGCACAAACGGCAAGAGCATGATCATAAAAATTACCCCGATTTTATCCCAGCTAAATCCGAGGTACTGATTTAAATAAATTGGCATGTAGATAACCATCCAGGCATAAAAAAATTGCAGCATAAAATTAGCTAGGTATATTTTTCTAATATCTTTGTTGACAATCATTTTTTTGATGGTTTCAGTAAGCGGAATGCGCCGATAAGAGAGGTCTTTTAGTTTTCTAATTGGCCCCAGAATAAAAATGAAAGCGATAAACAAGAATGCCGCCGCCAAGAGGTACATCTCCGAGTAGCCGAAATATTTTATCACCAAGCCGCTAGCGAGCGGCGCGAAAACCCAGCCTAAATTAATGGCGGTCAGCAAAATACCGCGAGTCTTTCCGGTTGTCTCATCGCGGGTATAACTTTCGGCAAATATATCGCGGGAAAAAACAATCAGATAATTAGTCAGTAAGTATAGAATAAAGAAAAATATGACCCAAGGCGCAGTCTGGCTCTCAAAAAGTCCAAATAAAGAGACTAAAGAAATTGAAACTAAACTAAAAAGTATTTTATGGTTGCAATAGACCGCTAGAATCCTTGGTATATAAAAAAGACCTATGATTGCGAGCACCGCAGAAAGGGTAAAGATTAGGCCGACTGTTTTTATCGAGACAAAGTTGGCGAGAAATGTCGAGTTGACATAGGCCGTAAAGGCAAATTGGATAGACAGAAAAAACGTCAGAAAATATATGGATTTGAGAGGTTTCATGAATAGTAAATTAAGTAAATTAAGTAAATTAAGTAAATTAAGTTGGTTAACAGCTTAATTTACTTGCCTCGCTTGATTTACTTCTTAGACTGAAATAATAACCGGAATCACCAGCGGTCTTTTGTTGGTTTTTTGGAAGAGGAAGCGCGAGACATTATCTGTTACGGCCGACCTTATGTATTCAAAATCAATTTGCATGGGCCCTCTTCCGGTGCCTATTTCTTTCTCTATTGTTTTCTTAATGATGTCGCGGGATTCATGCAGAAGTTCTTGCGATTCTTTCAGATAGACAAAGCCGCGGGAAATAAGGTCGGGCGACTTTTTCAATCGGCCGGTGCGGGAATCAACAGCGGCGATGATGACGAACATGCCGTCTTGAGCAAGCGCTTGCCGGTCGCGAATGACGACTTCTTGAGTGTCGCCAATGGAAAAACCGTCCACCATGACGACATTCGACGGCGCTTTCTCTTTGCGCATCCGAATTTTTAAATTTTTTAAACCTCCACTTGCCCCGTGATCGCCCTGCGATTTTACGGGGTCATATATTTCAATAATGGATCCGTTGTCAGGCACCACGACGTTTTCCGGAGGCACGCCGAGAGTAATTGCCATATCTGCATGCTGGCGGAGCATGTAGTGATGTCCGTGAATGGGCATGAAGAATCGGTATTTAATCTGGCTGTGAATCCACTTCAGTTCTTCCTTATTGCCATGGCCGGAGGCGTGAATGTCCGAATCAAGGTAGGTGATTATCTTTGCCGGCGAACGGTAGAGATTATCTTTAAGTTTTGAGATTGATACATCATTGCCCGGGATGATCGAAGAAGAAAGCAGAACCGTGTCGCCTTGGACGAGCGTGATGAAGCGATGAACTTTGTTGCCGATGCGGTCGAAAACGGAATACTCTTCGCCTTGAGCGCCGGTGGCAATAATTAAAATTTTGTTCGGCGGATGATCTTTCATTTCTTCAATAGGAATTAGGTTTTTTGTTTTGATCAAACCAAGCTTCCTGGCGATTTCCGTATTGGTTTTCATTGACCGGCCGTCGATGATGACTTTCCGGCCGTATTTTTCGGCAAGGCCGATGATGGCGACCACTCTTTCTACTTGCGAAGCGAAAGTGCCGATGATGATGCGGGCGGGGGCTCCAGTGATGATACGCTCCAGAGTTTTGACAACTGTTTGTTCGGAGAGGGAAAATCCGGGCTTTTCAATCGAGGTTGAATCCATTGTCAGCATGAGCATTTCTTTGCCGGCAAATCTCTTGTATTGCTCGACTTCTTCTTCTGTCGGCACGCCGGCAATGTTATCAACGCGCACGTCTTCGATAAAAGCTATTTCTCCAAGCGGCGTTCCAATAACAAGACCCATTGAGTCCGGAATAGTATGAGAAATGGCAAAGGTTTTAACTAAGAAATTTTCACTGATCTTAATCTCCTCGTTCGGCTTCACTATATTCATATTTATCTTAGGCGAAGACACAAATTCCTCCTGCCGCTTTAGTATCATCATGGCTCCGAATTCCCGCGAGTAAATCGGAGGATTGCCTATGTGCTCCATGACGTGGGGAATCGCGCCGATGTGATCGTAGTGGCCGTGAGTGATAAAGATGCCTCTTATTTTCGCTTTTCTTTCCTGCAAATATTTTGTGTTTGGAATCATGTAATCGATGCCCGGCGTATCCCTCTTGCTAAATTCAAAACCGGCATCGACAATAATAATGTCGCCGCCGTATTCCAAGGCAGTCATATTCTGGCCGACCTGCTCGACTCCTCCTATGGGAATAATGCGAAGTATGCCCGCCTCGATTGGAGGAATTTCTGAAGAACCTCGACGAGGCATGATATGACCACCTCTTCTGCCCCCTTTGCGGGCAAATGGCGGCCGGCGATTAGACTTTGTAGACCTACTGATAAATTTATTCATATTTATTTTTCTTTACCCCCACACCTATTATGGCATTATTCTGCTTTTGCAATGTTTTGGCTAATTATTTAAAAATTTCTATCTTAAATATTTCTCCAGAGGAAACATGGGTGGCAGAATAAAAGCTATGCCATAATAGGTGTGGGGGTTTATTTTGAAGCGGAGAAGACTTTCCAGATAGAGTCTGTTTTCAGGTACCAATTGCTGATACCCAGGAATCTATCGGAAGCTCCTTTTAGGTTATTAATATTTAGACCTTTGGGGTTTTTTTGGCTAATGTAAATAAAATAAGGCGAGTAAACGAAGACGGCCGGCACATCTTTGCTGATTTCTTCCTGGAATTCAAGATATTTCTTGGCTCGCTCTTTTTTATCCAAGGTGACTAAAATACTTTCTAATAATTTGTCGACTTTAGCATTTGTATACAAAGCAATATTGAGTCCGGGATCGCTCCTTTGAGAAGAATGCCAAAAAGCAAACAAGTCTGATTCATGATTAATGACTTGACCGAAGAAGAGCGCGTCGTATTTGCGCGGCTGAATGACATTTTGGTTCAGGGCGCCGGTTTCAAAAACGCGCAGTTCGACTTTAGCTCCAATCTTCGCCAAGTCTTCCTGGATCATTTCGGCCGCGCGCTTCAATTCAGGAATATCGCTGGTCGAGATCGAGAATTCCAAGCGAGACACCTCTTTCTTAGGAGCGGTCTTACTTTTAGCCAGCTTCGCCTCTATTTTGGTGATTTTATCTTTTTCTCGGATACCATCCTCTCCGATTTTCCAGCCGGCTTCGTCCAAAGTTTTATTGGCCTCCTCTATGGAACCCGCTTCCAGTTTTTTGTCCGAAGCTTTAAAGGAGGCATATTCAATCAAAGAAGACGGCAGGGGACTGTCAACCGAAATTCCGTAGCCCCTCAACACCTCTTCAATAATTCTTTCTTTATTTATGGCCTCCCCGATTGCTTTTATGACCGCCTTGTCCGTGAAAAGAGGCGCCTGATTCTGGTTGAAAAAGAGCCCAAAGATTCTAGGCAAGACGGCTGTCTCGACGTGGTAGCCCGCGCTCTCCAGCCGTAGGGCATTCTCCGGCGAAATAGAACTGATTTGATCCACCTTATCTGCCAAGAGAGCTTTAACAAGCCCGTCTTCATTGTCGTAGAATTTGAAAGTTATTTTTCTCACAAAAGGTTTGCCGTCGACATAGTTTTTGAAAGCAGTCAGTTCGTAGGATCTCGGAATTCCAGATTTCTTTTTAATCTCGCTTATTTTATATGGCCCGGAACCAACTGCTTCAATATTCAAGTTGCTGAAATTCCACTGGTCCCGAGAAATATCTTTCCAAACATGATAGGGCATTATGCCCAAGGTTAGATTGTCCAGAAAGGAAGCGTAGGGTTGTTTTAAATTAAATTCGACTCTTCTCTCATCTAACTTTAGGACAGTTACGCCATCCCAATTAATCTTCTTAGGGCTTTTAATCAAATTGTCTTTGACTCGCTCGATAGTAAAAATCACGTCATCGGCTGTCACCGGCTCTTTGTCATGGAAGACAATATTTTCTTTTAAGGTGACGGTGTAGCTTAGACCGTCTTTCGATATCTCGTATCTTTCGGCCAAGTCCGCCGTCAAGCTGCCGTTTGGCTCCCGGCGCATCAGGCCGGAATAAACTAGGGCGGTCAGATCCTTGTCCGTGTCGGAAAATTGCAGAAGAGGGTTGATGAAGCGGGGAGTGCCGATGACGCCTTCCCTAATTTCTCCGCCCCAGGTTGGTATTTCCACTATAAAATTTTTATTGATTTTGGAGATTATGATAACAGTGCTAGTCAGGAGTACCAGAAAAGAAACAATAAAAACCGCATACTCTCTCTTAGAAAGAGATTTAAGAGATTTTTTCACTTCTTCTTTGTTGGGAAGATTTAATCTTCTAATAAGGTCTTGCCAAAATCTTTTCATAATTTAGTCTTGAATCTCGAATGATCTCTAATGAAGAAGTCTCTAATGATCATGAATAATTTATTCGAGATCATTCGTGATTTTAAAATTCGCGATTAATTAGCGATTTTAGATGAAGACGGCGATCAAGGCGGAGAGGGTAAAAAGAACGGCCAAAATAATTGTAAGATAAAAGAAAAACTTTTCTAAACCTCTTTTGGTATGGTAAAAACTCCCGCCGCCCCCGCCCAAAGCTCCGCCCACTTCAGCACCAGAGCGTTGTAATAAGATTGCGACTACTAAGAGAATTGATAAAACTATTTGAATCCAAGGTAATATTGCACCTAGCATTTCCATCCCGTACGAAGTAGAACGCGAACTATTCAATTCTATGTTCTACCTTGTTAATTATTAAGAATAATTTTATTTAAACAATATCCCGTATTTATCGCGCGTTTGCGACTTCGTACGGGATCCATTGAATTACTTATATCATATGCCGGCAGTCAAAGCAAGAGATTGATAACTTTGTCTCTCTGGTTTTTAAAAAGACTAAGTTTATCTTGCAATACTTGCCCTATTTAACCACTTCCCGCCCCGTACCGAGCCGAGCGCGCATTCGGCGCGAGGATCTGGTATGGGGTTTTAAGGGTCAACCCCGTCGCTCGCGAGCGACGGGGTTGACTTAGTTTTGCCTTTGAATATAATGATATAACGCCTATGGGTATAGGTTGCGCCTTGAAAATTGCATAAATTAAATGTAAGTTTTTGTTTATTCAATTAAATAACGGAACAATGTTTTTTCTTTTGTTTCGTTCGCATATAAGCGCGGATTTACGCGGATAAAAATACACGCAGATAATCGCAGATGAATTTCATCAGCGTTGATCTGTGTTAGATCAGCGTATATCAGCGTTTTTTAGTAGAGTTTGATCCTAGCTCAGGATGAACGCTGGCGGCGTGGATAAGGCATGCAAGTCGAACGGATTTTCTATTTCTCGAGATGAGATTATATCAAGTCAAAGGTCGTAGAAGATTAGTGGCAAACGAGGTAGTAACACGTGGGAACTCACCCCAAAGTCGGGCATAATTCGCCGAAAGGCGGACTAATTCCCGATGGTCTGGATGTTACACTAAGATTTTAATTTTGTTATCAGCTTTGCGAGAGTAGCTCGCTTCGCGAGGAACAGAATTCTATTGAAATCTTAGTGTAGCATCCAGTAAAGATTTTTCGCTTTGGGAGAGGCCTGCGGAGTATCAGCTAGTTGGTAGGGTAACGGCCTACCAAGGCTATGACGCTTAGGGGAGGTGAGAGCCTGACCCCCACCGATGGAACTGCGACACGGTCCATACACCTACGGGTGGCAGCAGCCGAGAATATTCGACAATGGGCGAAAGCCTGATCGAGTGACGCCGCGTGGTGGATGAAGTCCTTAGGGACGTAAACACCTTTTGTCGGGGAAGAAGTTTATTGACATTACCCGAAGAATAAGAGGCTCCTAATCTCGTGCCAGCAGGAGCGGTAATACGAGAGCCTCGAGTGTTATCCGGATTTATTGGGCGTAAAGGGTGCGTAGGTTGTCTGGTTAGTCTTTTGTTAAAGACCGCCGCCTAACGGCGGGAATGTGGAAGAAACGGCCAGACTAGAGAGTGTGAGGGGTGTACGGAACTCATGGTGTAGGGGTGAAATCCGTTGATATCATGGGGAACACCAAAAGCGAAGGCAGTACACTGGCACATTTCTGACACTGAAGCACGAAAGCGTGGGTAGCGAATGGGATTAGATACCCCAGTAGTCCACGCCCTAAACGATGATGACTCGCTCTTCGGAGTATCGACCCTCTGAGGGGCTTAGCTAACGCGTTAAGTCATCCGCCTGGGAATTACGGCCGCAAGGCTAAAACTCAAAGGAATAGACGGGGACTCGCACAAGCAGTGGATCATGTGGTTCAATTCGACGGTAAACGAAAAACCTTACCAGGGCTAGAAACCCAATCGAAGTCTCCGGGAAACCGGGGGCGTCCGCAAGGACGGTTGAGCAGGTGCTGCATGGCCGTCGTCAGCTCGTGGCTTGAGTTGTACCCTTAAGTGGGGTAACGAGCGCAACCCTTGTCGTCTGTTATAGATGTCAGGCGAGACTGCCCAGCCCTAATTTTCCGAATATATAGTTCACTTAGTGATAAATTATCACTGAGCGCACTTAATGTCTTAAATTTTTGTCTGAAAGACAAAAATTTGTAATAAGTTAGTGGGAAAATTAGGGCTGGGAGGAAGGAGAGGATGACGCCAGGTCAGCATGGCCCTAGATGCCCTGGGCTACACACATGATACAATGGTCACTACAATGGGTTGCCAAGCCGCGAGGCGGAGCTAATCCTAATAAAAGTGGCCCCAGTTCGGATTGGAGTCTGAAACTCGACTCCATGAAGTTGGAATTGCTAGTAATCGCAGGTCAGCACACTGCGGTGAATACGTTCTCGAGTCTTGTACTCGGGTCGCCATGCGATCGTGTACACTAGTTGGTGTAAATCCAGCCTCACTAATTCACAATGGTGAGAAGCGAAATACCAGATCTTTTTCCGCGAGGAGATTGATTGAAGGGGTAAAGTAGCATTTTATAGCTTGAATGCCAGTTATGGCATATATCAAAGGTCATCCTGCGAGTACATGGAGAAACCTTTTGTGAAAAAATTTGATATATGTATCGTGGCATCGAGATGTAAGAAAAATGTGTATATGGTTACCGTGGGAGATCTTTCATTATTCCTCGTGGGGTGTTCCCCTTGAGGTACGGTATATAGTAATGTATACTGGAAGATATGAAAGAAGTCAGCAGAGTTCGTAGTACCAAACGTGAAGATGCTCGGTTTAACCCCGGGCTAGCACTTCCGATTGGGAAGGAACAAATTCAAAGGAAAAAATTAGATCCTCAATATGTCGCAGGATTTATTGACGGAGAAGGATCTTTTTCAATCAGTATTGGTAAACACAAGACTTTGCGTCGAGGCTTCGAAGTCCGTCCGGAATTTGAAATAGAATTACGGAAGGATGATCAAGAAATACTCGAGCGCATACTTGTGACTATCGGAATTGGAAGAATTTATGATTGCTCATATGAGCGATATGGATGGTATCCGCATGCGAAGTATAAAATTACCAGCATTTGGGACCTGAAAGAATATTTATTTCCATTTCTTGATAAGAATCCCTTACAAGCGAAAAAGAAAAAATCCTATCTGCTTTTCAAACAAATAGTTCTGATGGTTTGTGCCAAAGAGCATTTGTCTGACGAGGGATTTAATAAAATCGTTTCCTTGCGCGAAGATTTACGCGCATTAGGAAAAAAAGCTAAAACTTTTCATGGCATGAAAAGTTCGCTCGGCCGTAAAACGGTTTAGAGCTAAAACCTTTGAAAACCGCGAGGGTGCGGGAAAACCGCTTGCCCCGTGGTGTCGAGAGTTATAGTAGTAATACTATAAAACATCAAATACCGCCCGTCACTTCAAGGGAGCCGGGAGTACCCGAAGTCTCCGCACTTTGCGCAGGAGCGCAAAGTGCGAGTAGAAAGTTTGTAAAGTTATTCCGCCGAAGGCGGATCCGCCTCTGGCGGAAATGTTATAAAGTTAATGCATTTTGTATTTACTTTATAACTTTATAACTTTATATTGGCTAGCGAGGAGCATGTGGAAGTGTAATCACTTACACAATGTCCGAGCGACGTCAATATATCGTAATCGATATAACTTTATAACTCGCACTTTGCTCACCTCGTGAGCAAAGTGCGGGGCCTAAGGTAAGCTCGGTGACAGGGAAGAAGTCGTAACAAGGCACGGGTAGCGGAAGCTGCTCGTGAATCAATACAATTAAAACGGTCTCGTTGGTATTCATATCGGCAAGACCTTTAGGTCGGTCTCGATTTATCGGGATTACAAGTTTAGCAGTTCTTACAAAATTGTTTGGCGCTTCGGAAAGACGAAGAAAATGCGAACGGAACAGAAGAAAGAATGGTGTTCTCTACGAAATACGAAATTTGTACGAAAATACGAATTTAAAAACAAAAAACTGCCAAGAAGGCAGTTTTTTGCTATACTAATTTTGTCCTGCCGTGGTGGCGGAACTGGCATACGCGTACGCTTCAGAAGCGTATCCCGCAAGGGTTGAGAGTTCAAATCTCTCCCACGGCACAAGGCAATTTTTTGCTATACTGAATTTATGGAAAAAAAGATGAAAATTTTGGCGATTGTTTTTCTGGTTGTGGCGGCGATTGGGTTTTTGGATGCGACATACCTAACCGCTCAACATTACAGCGGCAATATTCCGCCGTGCTTAATCGCCGGCTGTGAAGTTGTTCTTGTCAGTCCGCAGAGTGTTATCGCCGGCGTGCCGCTTGCGCTTTTGGGCTCGATTTATTATTTAGCACTTCTTATTTTGTCCATTGCTTATCTGGACAGTAAGAAAAAACAATTTATCCGACTGGCTGCATATCTGGCGATCGCCGGCTTCGCCGCTTCTCTTTATTTTGTCTATCTCCAACTTTTCGTGATTAAAGAAATCTGCCAGTATTGCATGCTTTCAGCCGGCACCTCTACGACTCTTTTCATCCTCGGTCTCTTTATTCTTTTTAAAAGCAAAGAAACTCAAGCTCTAAATGTCTAAAAAACTCTTGAAACAATTAGGACTTTTTATTTTACTGATTGCTATTGCTGGCGGAATTTTGCTTGCCTTGGGCAAGCTACCGGTGCAGATTGATCAGGTTGACTTTGTCGCCGAAAGTCCAAGCGAGATCAGGCGAGTCCAAATACTTGCCCCTCGTAGCCTTGGCGAAGTGGGGGAGGATTCGATCTTTAACGTTGAACTGGCGCTCTCGCCGGAGGAAAGACGGCAAGGACTGTCGGGCCACAAACCACTGAAAGACAAAGAAGGCATGTTGTTTGTCTTTGAAAAGCCGGATACTTATGGTTTTTGGATGAAAGACATGCTTTTCCCGCTTGATATATTATGGATCACTCCCACCCCCCTCCCCCTTAATAAGGGGGAGGATCAAGGAGGGGGGCCTTTGTCTATTATTCATATCGAAAGAGATGTAAAACCTGAAACTTACCCGAAAGCTTTTGCCCCGTCCGAACCGGCCTTGTATGTTTTAGAGATAAATGCCGGATTGTCCGAGAAAAATAATTTCAAAATAGGGGATTCAGTCAGATTTTTAAAATAACGAATACCGCGAATCTATCCTGCACATAACGAGTTATGTGCAGGACGAATACCACGAATAAACATAAAAAACCCCGAAAGGGGTTTTTTATGTTTTCCGCATTTAGTGGTATTGGTCCCCCGACCCGGGTCGGGGGATAGATTCGCGGTATTCGTGATTATTGATTATCTAGGAAGATTACTCGGGACCGGACCGTTGCTTTTAGCAACTTTTTTTCTTTCCAAATCAACATAGATTTTTCGGCCGAGAAATACCAGGGCGCCGATTACGATTATAAGGATAATCCATTCAGCGATAGTATTTGGCAGGATGCCGCCTTCACCGAAGATTGCAGCAGCGGCCAATTGATTTCCACGGCTGACAATATCTCCGACAACATAGCCTAAGACATCTTCTTTCTCCTTAGTTGTCGGATTAACATAGGAAGCGGTAACGGCGACTATGGCATTCTCGCGGGTCAGGGCATTTTCGTCCACTTGGCCTTGGACGTAGAGTACTCGGCCCTCGCCGGCTTTCAAGGAAACAATCTTAACGCTCAAGGAATTATCAGAGGAGCTAAAGTCTCCGTCGCTTGATTTCAAGAATTTGATTTCTCTCGGCAAAGTTACATTGATCGCAATATCTTTAATTTCTTTGTCAGAATTGTTCTTGTAATTGATGAAGTACTCAACAATTTGGCCCGGAGCGGCTTCGCTATTCTTGGTTTCGATTTCCAAAGAGAGGGCTTTGCCGGCAACGGTTGCAACTATTGCAGGACTTGCGATTGTTGAAGTTGGGCTGGAAGATACAGGTACGCTTGAGACAGTGCCGGACTTACCGGTCTTGAAGACTAAGATTTCGCCCTTAGACTGCCCGCCAGAATTTTCAGCAACTGCGCGGAAGTAATAAATGGTATCTAGAGAGAGACCGGAAACATTTGCTTTGAAAGTCAAGCTTGAGCCGGAACCAAGAGATTGCTTGGAGGTAGAATTGGCAAGACTTAAGGTTGTGCCGTATTCGAACCAAGCAGAAGTTGAAAGACCGTAGCTATTTTTTGCTTCGCCGTTCAATGTGACAGAAGTGCTGGCAACATTGGTTGTGAATTTAGTTGTTGCGATAGGGTATTGGCCGGAGTAAGTAGAGTCTGCGGGGAGGGTGGTAAAGCTGTAGATAGAGCCATCATCCGAACCGCCGTCGTTGTAACCTTGGGCGCGGAAGTAATAAGTGGTATTGGCAGAAAGTCCGGAAATTTTTTCACTGAATGAACCGGAACCTGAGCCGACATATTCATAATCAGTGTAGCTTGTGAGACTTGAAGATGAAGTTCCATAAGCGAAGCGGATATATGTGCCGTCTCCGTTCGCGTCAAAAGTTGCGTTTAAGTAAGCAGAACTTGAGGTAATTGAATCAGCTGAATCGGTGGCAATGTCAGGTTCGTCTTGAGATGGAGAATCATCATCAGTTGTGAAATTGAGAATGCTTCCTTGGACGGGAGAGCTTGAGCTCGATCCGCCGATGCCGTTATAAGCTTCAGCTCGGAAGTAATAAGTCGTGTCTTCAGCAAGACCGGAGATGCTTTGAGCGTTTGAACCGGAGCCGGTGCCGACTGATTGGTAGCTGGTGAAACTATTTAGATTAGAATAAGAAGTGCCGTAGGCAAAACGGACATATGTAGAAGCTCCATTGGCATTGTAGCTTGCATTTAAGGTAGCCGAATCTTCATCAATGCTTGAAGCAGAAGAAGTGGTGATGGAAGGAGCGGAA
>Ga0155770_112_pt1 | contig 14993 bp, 14 predicted proteins | sample RifCSPlowO2_01_FD_107424 | JGI IMG/M metagenome (GOLD analysis project Ga0155770, IMG submission 107424) | Candidatus Nomurabacteria bacterium RIFCSPLOWO2_01_FULL_42_20 | reverse complement strand
TTGCTACCGCCGATGTTTTTGCGGCCAAGCTTGATCCTGCTGATGGCAGTATTGTGACTTCTGGCTGGCCGAAAAGAATGAGCGCCGAGGCAGTGGAACTTCCATCACTCGCGCTTGATGAATTTGATAATGTTTATGTCGCCGGAGACTTCATAGGTGCGGGGGTAGATTTTCTCGGCGAACTACTGACTTCTGGCAATAGCGGCAGTAGCAGGGACACCTTTGTCGCCAAACTTGATACTGATGGCGTATTGCAATGGCTCAAACAGGCTGGTCTCAACACCGGCAGTGCTTCCGCGCTCGACCTATCGGCTGTTGCCGAAGACGAATTGCGGGTCGCTGGATATTTTAATGACACGGTCACTTTCGACGACATCGACCGAACTTCTCTTGGAGGACTCGACGGCTTCGTCACTGGTCTTGAGTTTGCGCCCCCTAATAATGCGCCCGTAGCCGATGCAGGTCCGGATCAAACGGTTAATGAAAGCATTGAAGTTACCTTAGATGGCTTGGGGAGCTCTGATCCAGAGTCTGACCTGCTAACTTATTCTTGGACGCAGACTGCCGGTACGACTGTTACACTGACAGGTGCTGATACAGTAGCTCCAACTTTTACGGCCCCGAGTGTTTCCTGCAGTGAGTCGCCGATAACGTTCACATTTCAACTCATAGTCAACGATGGTGAATTTAATAGTGCCCCAAGTACTAGCGACGTTTTTGTCAATAGAACAAGAAGTTGTATTACGGCCAGCGGCTCATATGCTCGCCTGCCACAGCCACCAACACCACCACCACTGCCGCCAGCGCCTGAAAAACCAAAACCAGAAGCGCCACCACCAACTGAATGTCCTCTTGGCCAAGTTTTAGTAGAAGGAGTGTGCGGCTCTCCGCCCGGTTCAGTTACTCTCGAGGAGCTAGCGCTACTGCCAGAGGCGGTAACGTTAATGAAAGAAGAAAAAGAATTTGCTCCCGGATTAGGAGCACCGACTGGATTAGCGGTAATTCTGACACCCGAGGTACTTGACCGAGAACGGCTATTAGAAGAAAGGCCATCAGAATTATTAGCGCCAGAAGGTTTGCGGGTAGTTGAAGCACCGACGAGACTAGAAATAAGACCAGAAGAAGCTGTCAAATTTAGACCACAACCATTTCAACCACAACTGCTAAGACCCCTTCAGCCAGTTCTTGAGCAAGTTCGGCCATTTGTTGATTTCGCTTTTAATTTTTATCGTGATCTAGCCCGAAAAGTTGTTCAAAATCTTAATCTTCAAAATATATTCCCAAACATATTCTCACCTCAACAAAATGGATTTCAACCACGTGACCTCCGAATTGAAGTTAAATGATTAACACGGATAAAAACGGATTTTCACGGATCAATTAATGCGCCGCCTGATATCTAATTTATTTGAACCAAAGTTTATTAAAAAACCTAATTTAAAATTTGTTCCCTTAAGATAATGGATTAATTGCTGCTCATAATCTTTAGGCATAAACGGAACAGCTTTTATCTCGATGATAATTTTCTTTTCAATAATAAAATCTGGTTTATAATAACCAATTTTTTCTCCCGCATAATTTATCGGTAGCGTTTTTTCTCTTTCTGTTTGTAAATTTGCTTTTTCTAATTCTATCGCTAAAGCCTTTTGATAAACAAGCTCTTTATGTCCAGACCCAAGATTGTTATAAACACTAAAGCAAGCTCCCCGAATTTTATATGATTCATCTTCATATACTAGCTTTCCTTTTTCTTTATTCATAGGCAAATTATATCCCATTTATTCTGTTTTATCTGTGAAAATCCGTTTTGTATCCGTGTAAATCCGCACTTAAGGATTAAGGATAGGGATAAGGATACTAGAATTCTATTCCAAAACCCCCTTCAATTTTTTATAGGGTGGTAAATGAACCCCACCGCCTCCAAATAGGGCAGAGCTAGACCGGGTCTAGCTCTCGAACTATTTATGCCTGCGGATATTTATCAACGAATAAGTATTTTTTTCAATAAAAAAATAGAAACGGACATTTCCGTCTACTCTGGCCTGCCAGAGACCTGAGGATTCATCATATTTCTTGGCGCGCAAAGACGGATGGCGCAAATTTTGAAGAAGGAAAGATACCTGTTTATCAAATTTATTCTGTATCGCTTTTGGAAATTTATTTAATTTTTCCTTAAAATCAGGGTGGTAAGCGATTTTCATATTCATTTACGAATGGAGAGATTTTATAAGATCCTTGACATTATCAAAAGGGCCGATGACTTTTCCCCGGCGAACTTCGCGGACGGCCTGGGTTAATTCTTTATCTAGTTTGTCATAAAATTTCTCCTGTTTTCCAGGCACCTTAAAAGAATGTTTTATCACTATGTCGTCATTTTGTTTGACGCGCAAAAGGTTCTCGTATTCTCGGCGAGGCAAAATAACAAATCCTTCTTTTATTAAATTTCGCGGAATCGTCAATGTATTCATGCACAGAGTATAGCAAGGGAGAAGAAAAGATGCAAATTTCTATGAAGACTATGGTGAAAGCGAGCATTCGGAGCTAGAATTCGGGCTAACGGGGTTGACCCCCACACCTTTCGTTACGATGCGCTTTGCGCGTTGCCTTCGGCAACATCGTAACGAAAGGTGTGGGGGTTGACTTTTTTCATTTTTATGATATGGTTGAGGATAGTTTAACGCATTTTTTAAAGTAGTTTTTTAACAATTTACTAACCAAAACCTTAAAATTATGAGAAAGTTTATCATCTTATTATTAGTTTTTGGTTCATCAGCTATAGCTTATGGACAAGTCCCCGGCAAAAGCCGAGCAGAGTTGGATTCAATTAGAATAGCGAAACTTGAGGCAAACAAAGCGGCTCGGCAGGCAAAGCTGGACTCAATCCAAAGCATAAGAGACGCAAAGATTGCGGCTCGGCAGGCAAAGCTGGACTCAATTCAAAGAGAAAAGGATTTCAAAACGGCATTAAAAAGTATCGAGAACATTGATACAATAAGTGTCGAAATTGGGCGCCTTAATCTTTTAGAATATATCGCGGCTGGAAATTATCGGAAAGTAGATGACAAAATTACTGAAAAGAACTTTGTAATACGGCCAAGCGTCAAGCCAGGAAAAGTAAAGGTCGCACTGGTGCAGTTTGCAAAACAGACACCTGTGGACTTGGCCTTAAAGACAGTAAAACAACTCTATCTCTACCCCGCTTCGATTGAGTATTTGCTCGCGGTTGGGACATGTTACGAGGTAGGAGAAGAATTCCCGATTGCCGCCCCGATAGAACCCAACGGAATTAGAATGACCCGGGTTTATATTCCAGCAATAGAGATCGCTGTAGGAGAAATTAGCGGGGAAAAAGGCAAAATGTTATCCCTTTACCCCAGGGATAGCTTTTATCTGGGTTTTGATCTGGATCAGAATTTTCTTTTTCTGGCTCTCTTTGAGCCAGTTACAGAATAAATCTGTTCCGGCTTCGCGCAACAAATAGCCCCACTTTTTTATTTAGTCGGGGCTTTTTTATTCCTCATTTATCCAACATCCAACATCCAATATCCATATCCATATCCAGTATCCGTAAGGATAATGATAATGATAATGATATTCCTCTTGTCAGGTATTTTTGAGTAAGTTATAATTAACTTGCTTCATTTAGGAGTTGGAGCAATCAGTGTTGATCAGTCCCTTATCAGCGTTGATCAGTGATTGAAGGGAGTTGGAGTACGTAAGGATTATTCAATATCCATAAGGATAAAGATATATAAATAATTTGCTAGTTGCTAGAAGCTAGCCGCTAGAAGCCACGTTTAGTACTTAATTAAAAATTATTATCAGTTTATTATTTTAATTTCTAACCAAATTTTTCATTCGTATTAATTTGTAGATTCGGATGAATTCGCAGGTTAGGATCGCGTTTATGACAAAAACATTTAATTTATCAGGGTTGATCAGAACTAAATCAGTGTTGATCAGCATAATGGCTTTAGCCATAGTCGTCAGCCTCTTTGCTTTCGCCGTCAATACCGCAGACGCGCAAGCTGGCCCATTTAGTCACTGGGGCTTCAATGAAGGAAGCGGAACAAATGCTCTTGATAGTGTCGATGCTAATAATGGAACTATTTACGGCGGCGCCCTTTATGATCCGAATAATAAAATAGAGGGAACTCATTCTTTGCTTTTAAACGGCGTCAATAATTATGTGGGTTTATTTGAGCCACCAGCAAATTCAACAAATCTTTACACTGGCACTCTAGGAGCATGGATTAAAACAGATAATGCTGGCTCATCATTTAGAGGAATTTTTTTAAAACAATTGGCCTATTCTATGTTTTTGAACAATAACGAATTTGGTCTTTATGATTGGAGTGGCGGCGGATGGAGAGGAAGTGGGACATTTCTTAATGATAATAACTGGCACTATGTTGCTGTTACTTTCCAGAGCGGAGTTACGAACGGGACAATTCTTTATATTGATGGGGTAGCAAAAGTTACAACCACAATGACTGTACTTAGTCAAAGCGAGGGTGTAGTCATGGGAGCGGGAAATAACCCGGGAACCGTACAATTCTTCAAAGGCAACATCGATAACGTCAAAATTTACAACAGTGTGCTTACTGCTTTTGAAATTCTAGGAGAATACACACAGAACGCACCATTTCAAATTACCACAAGTAGCCTGCCTCCTAACACCATCGGTGTTTCTGCTTCTCATCAATTGATAGCGGTAGGCGGAACTCCTCCTTACACTTGGGGTCCAGTTTCCGGAACTCTTCCTCCTGGCATGACACTAAGTCCAAGCGGTGTTTTTAGCGGAATTCCTACTACAGGAGGAGTATTTAATTTTACTGTTACGGCTACAGATAATAGCAGCCCCGTGAAAACTGCAACTAAACAACTTAAAAAAAATGTGCGGCCTGCATGGCCTGGCGGCGACGGAACTCCAGGAAACCCGTTTCAGATTACTGGTTGTGAACTGCTTCAGGCAATGGAGGAGAATCTTGTTGCATACTATAAATTAAATAATAGTATTGATTGTTCTGATACAGTTAATTGGGACAACGGCGCCGGCTTTAAGCCTATTGGTAAGACGGATCTTGAGTGGCCTTTTTCAGATACTTTTCAGCAGTTTACGGGTTCTTTTGACGGTATGGGCTTTACAATCTCTAACTTGTTTGTAAACAGACCTGGAGAAAATAGCGCTGCTCTTTTTGGTTTTACAAACAACTTTGCCAATATAAAGAATGTTACGCTGGAAAATTTTGATTTAACTGGAGGTTGTTTAAATTCAGGTTGCGGTGTTGCTACTTTGATTGGTTTTACTTATAGGACAAGCATTTTGAATGTTAATGTTATCGGAGGTAATTTTGAAGGTATTCGGCAGGTTGGTAGTGCAGTTGGTAATCTCTTTGGCTCTTCTTCTGCTACTAATGTTCATGCTGAAAATGTTACCGTAACTAGCACCCAAGGTCAGTCTGGTGGCTTGTTTGGTCGTGTTCAGGACGGGAGCGTTGTTGATAGAAGTTCATCCCGTAACGCAACTGCTTTTGGTACCGTGGGCGGCCAAGTAGCCGCTTTCGTTGGTAATTGTCTTAGAAGCACTATTCGAAATAGTTATACAACGGGAGGAATTATAATTACCACTGCCGCTGGTGGTGGTTTTACTGGTGGCGATTCTGGTTGTTTGATTGAAAATACTTATGCTGTTGCTAGCGTAACATCTTCTGGTTCTGGCGGTCATTCAGCTTTTGTTCAATTTTTTTCGGGGGCGGTGGGTATTGCTAGGAATAGTTGGGCTGCTACTGCATTTTCGGGAAGTACTCGCTATGGTTTTGCTCGCAAAGGTTCTAGTCCGGATTGTGATACTGGTACTTTCTGGGATGCGGACGTATCTGGACCAACTACTGCTGGCTGTGGCACCGGTAAAACAACGGCACAAATGACAACACAATCTACTTTTGTTGGTTATGATTTTGCGAGTACTTGGAAGATTGTTCCTCATCCTACTACTGGCCTTCCTTCATATCCTTGTTTACAATGGCAGGCTAATGCTACTTGTGTTTGGCCTGCCATTCCATCCGACACCACTCCGCCAACTGTCGCCATCGTAAGTCCTACCGCGGATGACATCTTAACTTCAACAACTGTCACTGTCACTGGTACGGCGTCTGATGATGTCGGCGTAACGGGAGTTACTGTCAATGGAGTTAACGCCACTACAAGCGACAATTTTGCTAATTGGACGGCCACGGTTTCCGTCACTCTTCCAGCCAATGTTGGTGATCCAGCTTTGAATTTCACCGCCACCGCCACTGATGCTGCTAACAACTCCGCTTCAGATACTAAACTCGTTGACAATGACGGCATCGATGCGGTCGTCGACACTGATGATAACTTTTACTCCAACACCTTCACCGATGGGGTAACCAACGGCACCGTCACTGCTCGCAGCGGCTGGACTCTCCACATCAGTGACATAACAACCAACACGCCTAAGACATTGGGTACATTTTCTGTCACAGAGAACGGCGTCCAAGCAATAATCACCGGCAGCGGTACGGCTAACGCAACAATTAATACTTGCCACACCTTTCCCACTTCTTCTTCCCCCGAAACAGTGATCCTGAAAGCAAACAACGACACTGGCAATATCACCTGCGTTACCACTTCTACTGGTACTAACAACACCACCATGCTAACTGCTGTTCAAGCGGCAACATCGCTAAGCCTTAAAAAAGGCCTGACTACGATCAACCTCTCTACCGGCCAGACTGGCGGCGCCGGTTCGCCCTTCATGGCCGCTAAAGAAAATGAGCTAAACATCAACAAAAACATAGAGTGGAAAGTAACTAATCAAACAACAAACTATACCTACATGACCGGTGTCCTTGTTCCCAATGACGCTAAAGACATTGACTTCACCGGCACCGAAGAAGCTCCCGAGAGCATTACAGTTAAAAACCTCACCGCTAATATAACCAACACCTTCACTTCTGATAGTGACACCATTACTTTATCTCCCGGCGACGTCTTTACCGATCAATGTCTTGGTGTCGGCGGCAACACTGGCAATACCGGCTGCCCGTTTGCCAAGAAAGTGACCGTTGGCGGAACTTTGATCAACATGGCCAATAAAACAACTGTCCAGTTTCCGCCTGTCGGAGGGACAATTCGGCTCTTCCCAAGACAGTATTCTTCAACCGCTTTAGAATTCCAGAATCTGGATAATACCTTCGAAAATGGCCCCAAGATTTCCGAATGCGTGATCAGTTCCGTCAGTGCCAACTGGGGCGAGTGCACCCTTGGCGTACCGACGCCGGCTCAATATTTTGTCATTGCCAAATTTGCCACCAGACTAGGCAATTTCTACGGCGGTTTGCCCAATTACGAGAATAGTTTCGGAGCTGACGGTTTGGCTCGCGAAAGAATTCATGGCGTGGTTATTATCCGTCCGGATGGACAGACAATAATGACACCGGGCTTGGTGAGAATATTTACCGGCTCACTCTTGGAAATCGTTGAACCGGCTTTGCTTGAAATCGAGAACGGAATTAACTATGTGCCGTTTGTTTATGAAACCCCTGATCAATACTGGCAGATTGTCACCAACTTTACGCCGCCCTCAGGCTGTACTTCCGATATTTCTTCTTACGAGGACAGCATCGCCGATGGAATGAAATCCGCTGTCTTTACTCTTAGTTGCGATACATCGCAACTCGCAGACTCACGCAGACTATACGCAGACGGACGCAGACTAGTCGCTCAAGTCGGCGCGACTGTTTCTCAAGCGGCAAAAGTCAGTCATCATATTGAAGATTGCACCAAGAAAAATCCCGCCGGCAAAACAGTTTGCCGACCCCAAACTGTTTCTTCCGTTATTGAAGTCTTGAAAGCGGCCGGCAAACCCGCCGGCGGCAAGCCGCTCTCGGCGGGAAACACTTCCCTCTGGAAAATGGTCGAGCAGAAATACAATAACGGACCTACTAGTGTTGCCAACAAAGTCATAGAAATTGCCAAGGCAAACGATATAGCCATCCCGGAATGGGGCATCGCCGGCCGAATTGATTCAAGAAGCTTATCGGCGTCAGCGATTGAATCTCTCCTTCGCTAACCTTTGCATGCTATAATTTAATTATGCCTAAACAACCGAGAATAATTGAAAAAGGTAAAATTTATCACGTTTTTAATCGTGGTGTCGAAAAGCGCAAGATTTTCATGAATGATCAGGACTACAGCCGTTTCATTATTGGCCTTGAATTTTTTAATCAGAAAAATCCTATAGATCTTTGGGGTTTTCTAACTAAAAATTTAAAAGGAAAGAATGTTCAAAAGTTACTAGCTGAAAAATTGAAAGAAGAACGTGCAAAAAAATCTAAGCCGATTGTTGAAATATTAGTTTTTTGTTTAATGCCCAATCATTTTCATTTAGTTATTCGTGAAATTGTTGAAGGTGGCCTTTCATGGTTTATGAACAAAATGGGTGGTTACAGTTCTTATTTTAACAAGCAAAACAAACGAGTCGGGCCGCTTTTCCAATCTCGTTTTAAGTGTGTACTGATCAATAATGACCAACAACTTCAAGCCATTTTTAATTATGTTCATACTAATGCGGTTGAACTGATTGAGCATGGCTGGAAAGAATTTAGAGTTAAGGATTACAAAAAAGCAATTGATTTTCTGAATAATTACAAATGGTCCAGTTACCGTGATTATATCGAAGAGCCAACAAATTCACTGGTAACTAATCGCGACTTCTTCAATAATTTACTAGATGGCAGCAATGGTTGCCGAGATGCAGTTGAAGAGTGGATCAAATTTAAAGCTCAAGATATTATAGGAGCTGGAGATGAAGAGTTGGAATCTATTTTCTTAAATTAAAATTCAAGGCCAGAGGAGGACCAGGTCCTCCTCTGGCCTTTGGGGGAGTCCTTTGTTCAGGCGATTGTTCAAGCTGGGGAGCGATTTGCTTTTTGGCGTTGATTTGATAAAATCATTATCATGAATTACGCATGTGAACACAGAGAGCACCGGCTAAGAAATACTCTAATATTAATAGCTTTTTTAATAATAATTTTGCTTATTGTTGGCATGTTTACGAAACCGCGCGCAGCCAGCAAGGACGAATCTAATCAAATGGAAAATGTACAAAATAATTCGGAATTAACAATGGAAATTTTGAAAGAAGGCGCTGGTGTGCAAGTTCAAAACGGTCAAATTGTCTCCGTGCACTACACGGGCTGGTTGGCAGACGGCCCTTCGACGGAGCTCAGGGCAGGCACAAAATTTGATTCAAGTCTTGATCGCGGAGCGCCATTTGAATTTACGCTCGGCGCGGGACAAGTCATCAAAGGCTGGGACTTGGGCGTCTCTGGCATGAAAGTGGGCGAAAAAAGGAAGCTGACTATTCCTCCAGAGTTCGCTTATGGCGAGCGGGGCGCCGGAGGAGTTATTCCGCCGAATGCCACGCTTATCTTTGAGGTGGAACTATTAGAAATAAAATAATCAGAATGATTCGAATTAATATCCGAATGCCCCGAATAAAATTCGTGAAATTCGGATGAAATTCGCAGATTAGGATTACATAATTATGGAACTTTTTAAAAACAAAAATGTCAGTAATTTACTAATCGCCCTTTTGGTTATTTTGGTTTTATTTTTTGCTACTAAAACTATTTCTGAAATAAAGGCGCTCCGATATGTCGGTGCGGGGATAGGGCCCGCGACAACAATTTCTTTTGAGGGCAAAGGCGAAATTTTCGCCAGTCCCGATATTGCCAATATTTCTTTTTCTGTTCGAGAGAGCGGCAAGACTCAAAAAGAAGCTCAAGACAAGGTAAGTGTAAAAGTTAATAAGGTTATAAAGTTTGTAAAGGAAAATGGTGTGGCTGAGAAAGATATCAAGACCGAAAATTATAGCGCCTATCCGCAGTATGATTATGGGCCGCAGTGTATTGACTATCCTTGCCCGTCCCAGAAGCCGCCGAAGATTATCGGTTTTGAAGTCAATCAAAATATCAGCGTTAAAGTAAGAAACGTAGATGAGACCGGAAAAATTTTAGATCTTCTGGCTTCCGCTGCGGTAACTGATATAAACGGTCCGAATTTTGAGATTGATGAAATAGAAAAGGTTCAAGCCAAGGCCCGTAAACTTGCCATTGAAGACGCCAAGGCCAAAGCTGAACAATTAGCCAAAGATTTAGGAATCCGACTGGTTCGCATTGTGAACTTCTCTGAAGGCGGCAATTATCCGATTTATGGAAGGGCAGAATTTAAAGCGCTGTCAGCTGATGACGCCATACCCTTGCCTGAAATTCCGGTTGGCGAGAATAAAATTGTCTCGAACGTGACCATTACCTACGAAGTAAGATAGGTCTTGCAATTTTAAATCAAAGGGGTATTATATTTTTAAGGCCCCGCGAGGGGTTTTAAAAAAGCCTAAAAAGCAAATTTATGAGCAAAATAACAGAATTTTTAAAAGAGACTAAGGGAGAATTGAAACAAGTTGAATGGCCAACGCGCAAAGTTACGACCTTTTTCACCATTCTGGTCATTTTAATTTCGATAGCCGTGGCCTATTTCTTGGGCTTGTTCGACTTTATATTTTCTACCGGATTAACTAAATTACTTGAAAACTAACAAAACAAATACCACGAATCTATCCCCCGACCCGGGTCGGGGGACGAATACCACGAATTAATATTAGCGGTATTAGACAGAGATTAGTGGTATTAGTGACCTTATGGCGAAACAAGAACTACAAGCAGAAAGGAATTGGTATGCCATCCATACTTATTCCGGATATGAAAATGCTGTGATGAGAAATCTCAAACAGCGCATCGAGTCGCTCGGCATGAATGACAAGATTTTTAACGTGATCGTGCCGATAGAAAAAAAGATAAAAATCAAGGGCGGCAAGCGCGCTGAAGTGGAAGAGAAGATATACCCCGGCTATATCTTAGTGGACATGGTCGTGACTGATGATTCTTGGTTTGTCGTGCGCAATACTCCGCGCGTGACCGGCTTCGTCGGTTCGGGGGTAAATCCAGTCCCGCTTTCAAAACAGGAAGTTGATTCCTTGTTCAGCAAGATGAAGGCCTCGGAAGGAGTCGTCAAGCACAAAATCGATCTTGAGGTCGGAGAAACAGTATTAGTGATTGACGGCCCGTTCAAAGACCTTGAAGGAAAAGTTTCCCAAGTTGATCAAGAGCGCGGCAAGATTAAAGTCTTGGTTTCCATGTTCGGCCGCGAGACACCGGTGGAACTCGACTTTTTACAAGTCAAAAAGATATAAAAAGTCGAGTCAAGTTCCAAATAACAAATTCCAAATCACAAACAATCTCAAAATCCCAATTTCTAAATTTGAATTTTGATCATTGGAATTTGTTTGTAATTTGGTGCTTGTAATTTGTAATTTAAGCCAGCCCTTGTCTTTTCTTAGAATTTCACTTAATCTATAACAACATATGGCAAAAAAAATAACCAAAAAAATAAAATTACAAATTCCGGCCGGCAAGGCGACCCCCGCGCCGCCTTTGGGTCCCGCTCTCGGCCAGGCCGGCATTAACATTGGCGATTTCGTTACCAAGTTTAATGCCGCGACAGCCAAGATGGCCGGCGAGACGCTCGGTGTCGTGGTGAGCGTTTATGAAGACCGCAGCTACACCTTTGCTTTAAAAACTCCCCCGGCTTCAAGTCTGATACTCAAAGCGGCCGGAGTGGAAAAAGGTTCCGGCAAAACTCCGGTAACTAAGGCCGGTAAAATTTCAAAAGCGCAACTGCGTGAAATTGCCGAAAAGAAAATGCCGGACTTGAATACGGCTGATATTGAGCAAGCCATGAAAATCGTGGAAGGCCAAGCGCGCTCGGCCGGCATCGACGTCAAAGACTAAATACTAAATTCTGCTCAAGTTTTCTTATTTAAACTCCCGTCAAGGAGCCTCCTTGACGGGATAAAAGTGTATCTCGTTAAACAAGCGATCGCCTTGTTAACGAGATAGATTAAAGCAAAATATCCCGATCGAGATAAAGCTTGGGCAGCATTGCCTCTGGCTTCCAATTCTTGATCAATTTTTTCAAATTTTTTTGACTTTGGTATTTTCCCCCTTTAGTGTAATCATGCTTAAATATTTCACCGGTTTCAAAAAAAATCATTTGAGCAATTCGTCGGCCGACGACGAGCGGAATGGCGTAATGACTTGAGTTGTTGGTAATTTCCATGGTCCAGCGATTAATATAGCCGACATCGCCCCAGCCGGCGCATTTGCAAACTTCAATAAAATTACGGCCTAGAGAACTCCGTGCTTTCATCATTGTTGTTATGTGATTTTGGCCGCCGATAAATTCATTAGTATGAGCTAAAATTGTTTCCCCGGGCTGCAGTAATATTATTTTATCAGCCGGTTTGATGCCTTCCCACTTGAAATTATATTTCTCAAAAATTTTCTTCGCCTTTTCCGCCTTTAGCGGTTTAATACCCCAAACATGATCGGTGTGTACTTTAGACCAAATATTGTAGATATTGTGATAATGACGGGTTGGTTTTTCTCTGAAGTACCACTCGCCGAGGGTGACATCAAAAGAAGAGGTGCTTAAATTTTCCTTTTTAAAAGGATAAATTACGATGTCGCCCCGCTTCATTTCCGAGAGGATTTTTTTGTCGCTTAGAGCCATTGTTTCTAGAGTATAGCAAAAAGACAAAATAAAAAAAGCCCACAAACATTGTGAGCTTTCACTTTTCGTTATGGAATTATATAGATGAATATCGAACAGCAATCACGTCTTTCCCTCGCTTGATATCCCATTCCGATTCGGATTCATCAACATAGAGCGTGATGCCGGGGAAATTCTCCCGAAGCGACTTTGTCACTTTAAGAGCAACCGCTCGTTCAGTCGGATGGACGCGAGTGCCGGTCCGCAATTCCACGTAATACACGGTTGACGGGAACGTCAGCGTCCGCTCGCACGGCTGCCTGTAGCCCATTGGCACGATGTACTGGAATTCAAGAAGTGTTGACTTGTTAGAAACAAACGGAAAACCCCAGACAGTATGACGATAGCAATCTTTTGTGTTCTTGCTATAAAATTTTTCAATTTTATAAAGAACATTTAAAGATTTCCGATAGAGATCTTCATTAAATATCATCTGTTTCTCATACCAATCCTCCATCCCAAAATTCATCACTGCGCAGGGAACTCTGTTTGTGCCGTCACGGTGCCGGTAACCATCACGCATTGAGCGGTAATCCTGCAGATGAGTAACGCGGCAGTTTCCGAGTTTGCGCATTTCTTTAGGAAGCTCGCATCCTTTTGGACGCTCTTTTAATGCCCAAGACCAGTTTTTCCAAACTGTCTCGAAATCAGTAAGATCATGCCCAAAACGATATTCGGGATAATTTTCTAGGGTAAGGAAATAAGCCGTTTCTTTTCTGACTTTTTTCCAATACTCCGCCTGACCCTCATATAACTTTGGCGGAAACGAGCTTGGATAAATCGCATGTAAAAATTCCATGCAATCCTCCGCCAGCCAGGAAACCTCCGGCAATGGGTCAAAACTCATCTGCTGAAGGTGCTCGCCCAGCTGACGGATGTTCATGATGATGCTCATGTTTGTCTTCGCGCCGCATGGCAAATACGCCCCTAAAATGTCGCATGTTTTAGCATGCACCGCGTTTTCGTATTGGCTTTCTGACTCGTTTTCGCGAGGAAAACGAGCACGCACTGTTTCTTTCATTTTTGGAAGCGCGTCTTTGTAAAAACTAAAAAGCCAATCAAATGCCTCATAAAATTGCTTTATGGCGCTATTCCCAAACGTTTTTTTGAGCGAAAGCGGGTTCAGCCAGCCAACCCCTGTAACATCCACATATCTCGTGGAAGTTTCCTGCCCGGAAAAAAGCGGCCAGTTTTCAAATTGCTTGGTGGCGACCATCGAAAGGCCGTCAATCCAGAGCGGCACAACACCGCAGTCACCGATGCTTTTGTGACCATAGCCCACAAAAAACTTTTCCATAAACTTTTCAGATCCGCGCTTTATTACCTCGGTAAGATTTTTGACAAATCCACCGGCTTCGCGTGAATTAAGCGCTTGAAGCATGGCCTGATTTTCGGGATTTTGCAGCATGCCGCCTGTAATCGTAATTAAGCGGGCGCCAGTCCGGCTTTCGGCAACATGAATAGAATTAAGAATTTCATCTTTTCCGGATGTTTCGGTGTGATCCAGAGCTTCTTCCAGAAGCTTGGCCACTTCATCTCGTGATAGTTTTTTCATTTGTTTTATTTTTAAGGTTATTCCTGTCCAAGATTACTTGAAGGGCCGGCATTTGTCGATTTGCGGCCTGATTTGTTTTTATGCTAAGCTTAATTCCCTCATCCCCTAAATAGCATAAGACTTATGCAAGACAAAGAAATAGAAAAATTGATAAAAGCTGAGCGAGCACGGCAGAAAAGCGTCATTAATTTGATTGCTTCGGAAAATTATGTTTCAGATGATGTCCTGCGCGCGCTTGGGTCGGAGCTGACAAATAAATACGCCGAAGGTTATCCGGGCCGGCGCTATTATGGCGGTAATGAAATAATAGATAAAATTGAAAAACTGGCTCAAAGTAGGGCATTAAAACTTTTTGGACTAACAGAAGATAAATGGGGAGTTAATGTCCAGGTTTTGTCCGGATCGCCCGCCAATTTTGCCGTTTATTCCACGCTCGTGCCAATTGGCGGAAAAATAATGGGAATGAAATTAATTTCTGGCGGACATCTGACTCACGGACATAAAGTTTCTATGACTGGGAAATTATGGACTCAAGTTTCTTACGGCCTTGATCCAAAAACAGAAAGATTGAATTTTGAAGAAATAGAAAAAATTGCCTTAGAGAATAAGCCCGACATTATCGTGGCTGGCTTCACGGCCTATCCGCGGATTATTGATTGGAAAAAGTTTCGGCAGATTGCCGACAAAGTCGGAGCTATTTTGATGGTAGATATGTCGCATTTGTCGGGCTTGGTGGCAGGCA
>Ga0155770_111_pt2 | contig 16289 bp, 15 predicted proteins | sample RifCSPlowO2_01_FD_107424 | JGI IMG/M metagenome (GOLD analysis project Ga0155770, IMG submission 107424) | Candidatus Nomurabacteria bacterium RIFCSPLOWO2_01_FULL_42_20 | reverse complement strand
TGGTCTGCCGGAGTCCCTCGCCAATTTTTACATAGTTTATAATATTGACCCGGATGGAAACCTAACTTCATTTAAGACGCTGACCTTAGAAGATCTCAAGCGGCAGGATATTCTTTTCTCGCCGACTATCGGGCTTAATCGAAGGCTTATCCGCCTTGGCGATGTTTTTAGCGCCTCCGGCTTTGCGACCCAGGGTTCCTTGATTGAATTTGAAATTGACGGTCAAAAAATTGCAACAACCGCTATTGCTGGAAAAAACGGCAAATATGAAGCTCTGCTTAGCACTGCAAATCTCTTGTTAGGCAACCACTCTGTTCGCGCCAGGCAATTGGTTGACGGCACTCGAAGCGATTTCTCGCCGAATAAAACCTTTACTATTACCAACCTTTTCGTTCCCGCGCAGGATTTTAATCAAGACGGCAAAGTTAACATCCAGGATATAAATATCTTCCTAGCGCGCTATCTGCATAGCAACCCGGAAATTAGAGCATTGGCTGATTTGAATAAAGACGGTATAATTGATTTGAGTGATTTTAGCATTATGCTTACAAATCTAACTAAAACTCCTTAAATGGCGGCTAAAAAGAAAAAAAATATTAATTTTATTATTTCAGCCTTGGTGATTTTGGCCGGAGTTTTTTTGTATGCTTTTGTTTTGCCAAAGTTTCAAACAGAGGCCGCCACTTTCAGGCTTCTCTCCACCGGCGAGACTTTTACAATCGGCGAAACTTTCAGCATGGACATTAAAATTGACAGCGAAGACAAGAGCATAAATGGCGCTCAAGCCACTCTCCAATTTCCGGCTGATAAAATAGAAGTGACTAAATTAGATAAAACTGATTCGGTTTTTAATCTTTGGCTGGCAGAACCGAGCTTTGACAATCAAAAAGGCGAAATTAGATTTATTGCCGCCTCAATCTCCGGATTCTCCGGGGCGTCTCTGCAGGTTTTGAAGGCGACGTTTAAAGTCAAGGGAATCGGCACTGCCGACATTGTCGTTTCCGACGGAGCGATTACGGCTTCCGACGGTAGCGGCACAAATGTTTTCTCAACCAGTCAGGGCCTCGGACTCCGAATAGTTCGAAGCAAGGCGGAAATTGCTCGCCCGCCAGAAGCGGGTCCAGTTACCGAAGAAGCTCTGGGGTTTCCAGCCAAGCCGGTCGTAAAAGTGCCTCTCTATCCGGATTCCGAAAAGTGGTACAACTTCTCCGGGGACTTCTCGGCTTCTTGGGACTTGCCAAGAAGCGTCTCCGCGGTGGCGGTGGCGGTTAATACGGTTGCCAATTTTAATCCAACTCTCACTGAAGGGCTTTTCGGCCATAAAAACTTTTCGGCCTTGGCGGACGGCGTATGGTATCTGCATGTCCGTTTCAAAAACAATATTGGCTTTGGCCAGACGGCTCACTATAAGATCTCGATTGACAGCGCTCCGCCGGCTCCTTTTATTGTCAGAGGCGAGACGGATGTCCCAACCGACAATCCGGCTCCGAAGATATTTTTTGAAACCACTGATCAGCTTTCCGGCATCGCCCGCTATCTGGTGACTGTTGACGGCCGATCTGAAATTCAATCACTGGCTACGGAGACGACCTTGCCCACCCTCGCCCCGGGCCGTCATGGCGTTAAAGTCATAGCTTTTGACGCGGCGGCCAATTCCACAGAGTCAAGTTTGGAAATTGAAATCCTGCCCATCAGTTCGCCCAGCATTTCTTCAGTCAGGACCGAAATTTATGCCGGCGAAGGCGGGCTTTCAGTCAACGGACTCGCCTTGCCGGATATTAAAATTTTAATAAATATTAAAAATGAGCTTGGAACAAGCGTCTTTTCGACCGAAGCTTTTGCCGACCAGGGCGGAGAATGGTCTATAAACATAGACAAGCCTTTGAAAAAAGGAGCCTATGTCATGGAGGCGACGGCAGAGGATTCGCGCGGGGCTCTTTCCTTGCCCGTAAGCTCATCTCAAATTAATGTTCGTTCCCGGCCGTTTATTATTGTGGACAATTTGGCCATCGGTCCCTCGGCCTCGATTATCATCTTAATATTGATCTTTGCCATTTCATTTACTCTCGGGTCATGGACGCGAAAGGTGGCCAAAGAGAGCCGGCAAAGGAGAATATTAATTGCCCAGCGCGATGTTAATTCCCAGCTGTTAAATATCAGAAAAGATGTCGGGACTTTGATAGAAAAGCATAAAGACAAGGAAGCCTGTACGCCTAAAAATATTGAAAATGAAGTCAATTATATCCTGAAAAAAATTGATACTAATATTGTTAAAAATAAAGAATATATACTTGAAAATATAGAGGATATAGGATAGAATTCAGTAAAGAGTAAGGAGTAAAGAGTAAAGAGTAAAGAGTAAAGAGTAAGGAGTAAAGAGTAAAGAGTAAAGAGTAAAGAGTAAAGAGTAAAGGGTAAAGGGTAAAGGGTAAAGGGTAATTCGAATCGGTCATATGAAAATACTTATAATAGAGGACGAAGACGTATTGGCAAAGGTCCTTGAGGAAAAATTTAAAAAAATTGGTTTTACACCTAAAATTGCCAAAGATGGCGAGGAAGCCACTAAGATGGCAAAGGCTTTTAAGCCGAATCTTATATTGCTTGATTTGATGTTGCCCAAAAAAGACGGCTTTGCTGTTCTGAAAGAATTGAAAGGAGATCAATCTCTAAAGGAAATACCGGTCGTCATAATAAGCAATCTTGAGGAAGATGACAATATTAAAAAGGGCTTGGCCATGGGGGCAGTTGATTATTTTGTAAAGAGCAGCCACTCGATAAACGAAATTGTAGATAAATTAAAATCCGCCTTTCTTAAATCAAAATGAGCGACATTAATCCTGAAGAAATAAAAAAAAAGATAGAAAAAGTTGCAAAAAAAGCTCGTTTTTGGGTTGGCAATCTGGTTCAGAAGATATCTTCTACTTTTTCCAGATCAAGAGCTAATCTAAAAAAGACTGAACATAAAGCTGAAATTCGCTTCAAGGAATTTGGTCACAAAGCTTCCGAAAACTTCACAGAATTTGAACACAAAGCGGCTGAAAAAATAAGTCATGTGGCGAGTGATGTAAAAAATTTTGAACAGAGAGCTGAAATTGGCTTGAAGGATTTTGGCCATAAGGCGGGTGAGAAGATGAGTCATACGATGAGCAACCTAAAAGATTTTGAGCAAAAAGCCGAAGTTGGCTTAAAAGATTTAGGACACAAAGCGGCCGATAATGTAAAAAGAGCGGCAGATAAGGTAAAAGGCTTTGAACATAAGGCTGAAGAAAAGGTAAAAAAAGTGGTTGAAGGCGTGAAAGGCTGGGAGCACCGTGCGGCAGATAACGTAAAAAGTTTTGAACATAAGGTTGAAGAAAAGATAAGTAAAGCTGCCGTTGATGTGAAAAATTGGGAACACGCCGCGGAAGATAATGTCACAGAATTTGAACACAAAGCGGCTGAAAAAATAAGTCATGTGGCGAGTGATGTAAAAAATTTTGAACAGAGAGCTGAAATTGGCTTGAAGGATTTTGGCCATAAGGCGGGTGAGAAGATGAGTCATACGATGAGCAACCTAAAAGATTTTGAGCAAAAAGCCGAAGTTGGCTTAAAAGATTTAGGACACAAAGCGGCCGATAATGTAAAAAGAGCGGCAGATAAGGTAAAAGGCTTTGAACATAAGGCTGAAGAAAAGGTAAAAAAAGTGGTTGAAGGCGTGAAAGGCTGGGAGCACCGTGCGGCAGATAACGTAAAAAGTTTTGAACATAAGGTTGAAGAAAAGATAAGTAAAGCTGCCGTTGATGTGAAAAATTGGGAACACGCCGCGGAAGATAATGTAAAAGAATTTGAACACAAGGCGGTTCTAAATGTGAAAAAGCTCGCTGAATCGGTTAAACATATTAGGCCGTCTACAGGTGTCGACAATAATCCTGTCGACCCGCAAAAAAAGATTAAGACTGGGGAAAAACTGATACCGGAGAAAACCAAAGAATATGAGCCCATTACTCCGACTAAAAAGTTTGGTTTCACTGGTCTGCTTAGAAAAATAGAATTAACTAATCCGGTCAAAATTCTTATCATTGAAGATGAAGAAGTATTGGCAGAGGTCTTGAAAGAAAAGCTTAAAAAGGCGAATCTGGAAGTAAAAATTGCTAAAGACGGAGAAGAGGCAATTTCTATGGCCAAGTCGTTTGAACCGGATGTCATTGTGCTCGACCTGCTGTTGCCAAAGGTGAGCGGTTTTGAAGTTCTGAAGCAAGTAAAGGCGGACGAAAGATTGAGTAGAATACCGGTTGTTGTCCTCTCAAATCTTAGTGATGATGAAAATATCAAGAAGGCGATGAATATGGGGGCAATGGATTACTTTGTAAAAGCCAACCACCCGATCAATGAAATTGTGGAGAAAATCAAGGGGACTCTGCTTAAAGCAAAATAACTTTAGAATTTTTTAATCTTTTCTATTTTATAATCTAAGAATGAATAGATTTATAAAATGGCTTTCTGATAAATTACTCAATCAAAAGGGAAATCACCTTGTTTCGCACTTTTTGTTCTATTTCTTATTTATTCTGCCTCTTGTCATAATGAGCGTCTTGAGCCTCGTTTCTCATTATAAAATTTTGACCAAGTCGGCGCTCGACAGAAGAGAGAATATTTCTTTTCTAGCCGCCGCCACAATGAAGGAAAAGCTTGACCGGGTAATCGATGTCGGCATCTCCCTTGCCACCCGGGTCCAATTTCAAAGACATGTTGAATCCGGAGCGTGGGACGAGGCAATAAATATTATGCAGCGTGTGCCGGCCCTTTTCCCCGATATTGAGAGAGTGGTGCTTTTTGATAAAGAAGGAATATTAAGATCGGTCATGCCACTGACGCCGGAAATTTCTTCCGTTATCGGCCAAGATTTTTCTTACCGCGATTATTATCAAGGCGTATCGAAAAATTGGCAGCCGTATGTGGCCGAGATTATCAAGCCGGCGGTGCCATTAGGATACAATCTAGTACCGGTTGCCATTCCCATAAAGTCCGAGTCCGGCGAGGCCATCGGTTTTTTGCTGCTGAACATAAAACTTGAAACCATTACTGATTGGAGCAAAAATATAGATGTGGGCGAAGCCGGATTTGTCTATATCGTGGACCAGATCGGCAATTTGGTCGCGCACCCGACTCTTTTGCCGGCGGAAGAAATTATTGATTTTTCTTCCGTGCCGATAGTGCAAAAAATTCTGCAAGGCTCGCGCGGTTTGGAAATTTCTTTTAATCCGATTGAAAAAGAAGAACGGCTGACGGCTTATCGGCCGATAGAAAAATACGGCTGGGGGGTTATTGTTCAAGAGCCGACCAAAAGCGCCTTTGCCGATCGCCGGATGGCGATGGCGATGTATGGCGGCATTTATGCCCTGTTTATTTTATTCGGACTTCTACTGGCTTATCTTATTTTAAAAATGATTCACCTGACGAATCAATACCGCCAGAAAGAGAAGGCCATGTTGGAATCGATCGGCGATGGCGTGGTGGCCATAGACCGCTCTTGGAATGTTGTTTTATGGAACAAGGCGGCCGCAAAGATTACCGGCTGGTTGGCGGAAGAAATAATGGGCAAGCCGCTCCGCGATTTCGTGAAGTTTGTCAAACAGCAGGATCGGGCCGAAAATATCGCCTTCATTGAAGAAGCGATGCTTTTCGGCCGAGTCGGCATCATGAGCAATAATACGGTCTTGATTCAGAAAGACGGAAATGAAATCCCGGTCGGCGACAGCGCCGCGCCGATTTTTGACCCCGGCGGAAAAGTTGCCGGCGCGATCATAGTTTTCCGGGATGTTTCCCAAGAAAAAGAGGACCGGTCGCTGAAATCCGATTTTGCCTACGCTTCGCACCAGCTCAATACGCCGGTGACTAAAGCCCTCTGGAATCTGGAAATGGCTTTGGATGAAAAAGACAATGTAAAGATAAAAGAAAAAGTCAAAATAGCGTATCAATCTGCCAAAAGCATTCAAAAATTAAACACCCAGCTTTATATTGTTTCAGAGATTGATCAGAAAATTACTGTTCCGAAATATGAAAATGTCAGACTGATCAGTGTTATTGATGAGATTGTCAGCAATTTTAAAAACAAATGCCAGAAGTGCGGCATAAACCTGAATGTTGAACCTATTTCTTCGGTTTTGGGAATTAAAACAGACCCAAAAATTCTTAAAAGAATTCTGCTTGAAGTTATAGAGAATGCTTTGTTTTACAATAGACCCGGCGGGAAAATAGATTTTAAAATTACTTCGGATGAGAATAGCTTGTTGTTTGAAGTGACTGACACCGGCATCGGCATACCAGCCGAACAGCAAAGTCTTGTCTTTACAAAATTTTTCAGGGGAAATAATTTTGACACCACCGAAATTATCGGCGCCGGTCTAGGGCTTTTCATATCCAAGAGTTACACAGAACTTCTCGGCGGCAAGATCTGGTTTTCCTCCGAAGGCACCGCGCCTGCCGTCGGAGAGCCCAAAAAAGATAAGGGCACGACTTTCTACATCACTTTACCGGTTAAATAAATCCCCACACCTACTTATGGCATTATTCTGCCATTCGGGTTTTCTCTGGGGAAATATTTAAGATAGAAATTTTTAAATAATTAGCCAAAATATTGCAAAAGCAGAATAATGCCATAAGTAGGTGTGGGGATAAAAGGCAAGAACTGGCCTTGCTTGCTCGCTCTTGAGAGTATTGCTATCTGCGCTGACTTTGCTAAACTTGCAAAAGTCCTTGAATGTTTAGTCGTGGTTATGAGTATGGTTAGCACGTATTTATTTGCGTCCTCATAACCACGACTAGATATTCAAAGAAATAATTGACCACAAAAAACACCGCAAACTCGCGCAACTTCAATCTCACCGCGCGCTAATTATATATAGTGCATATAATATAGTTAGCACATTATAGGGCGGGCGGCTTTAAATTTAGTTAAAAATTGTATTAAAAAAAGATAAAAACTAATGGCTTTCCGTCAAGGCTAGGCCTTGACGGAAGGGAAAGTGATTCGAAATTCCGTACCCTTCCCAAGAGCGCTTGAAACAGACATGGTTCCTTGATGCTTCAGAACAATGCGCTCCGCGATGGCGAGGCCGAGCCCTGCGCCCGCCGGCAAGTGAGCATCGCTTGAAGCTCTATAAAAACAAGTAAAAATTTTAGGGATATCCTCGGGCGCTATGCCAATGCCGTTATCGCGAACAGATAATTGGATGCTTTGGCCTGTTTCCTTAAGCAGGATTGTGACAACGCTTTTTACCTTGATATTACGATATTTGATCGCGTTGGAGACAAGATTTGTGAGCATTTCTGCAAGCAGCTGCTTGTTGCCAAAAATCTGAATGCGAGGAGAAATATTTGAAATAATATCCACTTTATTTTCTTTTGCCATAACTTCAAAATATTCAATTTGCTCGCGGGCGAGCGCGGATAAATCAAGCGATGAAAAATCCGCGTCGTAGGACGAGCCTTCAAGCCGCGCCAGATGGAGCAATTGTCTGATAAAATCGGAAACTCTCATTAACGATTTTTCGACGGCGGCTATCTTGTCTTGGTCGGCGAGGGGTATGGCCAATGCTTCAAGTTCGCCTTTGATGACCGTAAGCGGGGTCTGCAAATTATGCGATATGTCGATCATTATCTGTTTTTGCTCTTCCTGAAGTTTCTTAATCTCGGCAGTGCGCTCTGAAACCCGCTGTTCAAGCTCGGTGCTGTATTTTTGCACTTTTTCATAAAGCTTGCCTTTCTCTATGGCGACCGCCGCTTGATAAGCGAATGTCTGCAAAAGCTGAACATCCCCGCTATTGTAAGTATCGCCTGATAATTTCGGGCCAAGTTCTATGGCGCCAATCTGCTGACTCTCAAAAATTATGGGCACAGAAGCTTGCCCATCTCGCAATATTTTCGTAGATATCTGTTCCCGCACGTCCGAAAAATTAAAAACAACTTCTGCCGTCTTAAAAATTTCCTTGAGCGCCAGAGAAGAAGCGGCAACAATATCGGTCTGGCTCAAGTTCGTATTAAGTATTTTGGAGAGCCGATGGAGCGCATCGGCATAATTATACTTGCCTTTGAAGAATATTGGATCGGTAATTCTTTGAAAATAATTTTCGAGCGGCCGGAAGAAAAAGATGCCGAGAACCATGGTGATGCCGGCACTAATGACGCTGTTGATGTCAGCCACTTTGCTGAAAAAATATCCCAAAACCTGCAAACCGCTGATATAAATAACGGCAATAATTCCCAAAAGCACAAGATAAATCAACCCGCGCTGGATAATGATGCGGATATCCAGAAATTGATGTCTCAAGATCGCATAGGTTGTCAGGCCGACCATGAAGATGCTGAAAAATGGGCCGAGTTTGGATAAAGTTGCATTACCAGTCAAAAGTGGCAGGAGGGCGCTTACCACAATGACTCCCACTAAAAATAATCCCCAACCGATAAGCGTATAACGAACTTGTTCTTTAAAAACTCCTTTGAGCGATGAATATTTTTTAAAAAGATTATAAATCGCATGCCCAAAAATAGCGACTAATAAAATCATGATCGGCATGAACAGAATGCTATTGTCAACGTTGCTAATCCCGATAGCAGGATCAATTGTTACATTCCGGATGACCGCTTTGGTCATGGCCAGAACAGAAAATGTCGCAATACTTGCAAGATAGATTAAAGATACGGTGCGCTGGTTGGACGTTTTTTCAGGAAAAAGATAAGAAAATATGAAAACAAACCAAAACATCATTAAGCCCGAGGGAATTGTCGCGCGAGTATAAAAAAGCGCCTGCGCATAGTTTGAAGTGGTGTCCGCCAAATAATTGAATATCGTCCAAAGCAAGAGAAAGAAAACACTTAAAATAAAACTCAGATAAACCGGATTTTTAAGGTTTTTGCGCTGTTTAATAATAATCAATAACAACAACGCTGAATTTATAATTAATGTAGTCAAATAAACAATAAGAGTGAAATCCCCGTTTATTTTCATAATTTATATATTACCATAATTTAATATATAAATTAAAAAACAGCCTTCACTTTGCAATAAAGGCTGTTAAATTTCAGAAATTTGCTTCATTTACCCCATTTCCCAACAAGGTTGCTCTTATCCAAAAAATATTGCCGAATGTCATTTTTGGGAATCATGTCTGCAACTAGCATTATGGCCGGAATAGTCCAGCTACCCTCGCAGAAAAAAGGAATGCCGACTGGCATAACAGGAAACCCAAGCTTATGACACAAGAGAAATGTCTTCACATCCGCTACCATGAAATATATTTCTATACTGTTTGAGACGCCAAACCAATACATCGCTTTCATTAGGTCATTCATATAAACTCGTCTTGCTTTAGTTTCAGCGATACAACGGGTTATTTCCATGATCTTCGAGCGATCTGCAGTTTTAACTGCATTTCGTATCTTTGGATCAATATTGGCATTTCCCATGTTGGTAAAAGATACCATGGATACATGCTCATGGGGGAATCCTTTTTCTGAATCAGCAACAAGACGAACACCAGAAATTAACTGATGTCCGGAGTAAACAACCAAAAAAACTGAAACCTCATCATATTCATCCGTAAATATCCCTTTGGGAAATTTTGCGGGATCATGCCAGCCTAAATCCAGGCAATAAGTTTTAAACAAAAACTTTTTAAAATCCTGGATTTCTCCACCTTTGGCGATCCTGATGATTACATCATTGCACATGCTTACCACCATTTTTCATTCACAACTACCGCGCAGATTTTTCTGGCATCCAAGTATGCGTAACCGGGCATTGGTGGAATCGGTATTGCATTATTCTTGTAGCCTAATCTGGAAAGCAGATGTAAAAGTACATGGTCAGCCACAAATCCAGTGGCAAATGATGGGTTAGTGCTGATGATCGGAGCTTTGCCTTCAATAAAAAGACGGCGCCAAATTTCAGGAAATTCATCCGGGTTTTGATTTTTTATTTCCGGAGCAACTATCAGCAAAAGCTTTTTAGTCAGCTTTTCCATTTCGGGAACAGATAGTTTGCTGTTTCGCCTGTCGCTGTCTATTCTTTCGGCTTCCTCAAATGTCACGCCGAAAGCTTCTTCGATTGCCATCGATGACGGAGTGAAACGAAAAAGATGCGTTCCAAAACCAGAAGTATTGCATCCAAAAATATCAACATTGGCGGAACGGGCCGCCCGATGAAGGATAATAGCTGGAGCAAGCTCCCAAAATTCAATTTCATCAATAATGGAATGGCAACCTGAAGCAAAATGCTCCGCCATATCCTTTCGAATTCCCATCGGATATACGACAATACGGGTGTCTTCAGCGATATTTCGCATTAATCGCGCAGTTTCAAAAGCTTTGCTTTTCCCAACCGTTGTTCGATTGGCTGCAAACTGACGATTGATATTGGAAATATCAAAGGATTCGCAATCCGCAATCCTGATCTCCCCAATGCCAAGCCGTAGTAATATCTGAGCAAGAGCCCCGCCCATGCCCCCGCAGCCGGCAATGCCGACAACTGAATTTTTTAACATTTCCTGCTCCTCTCTGGTTATCCAGCCGATATTTCTATCGGTTCTCTCGTCATAGTAACTTTGAGAAAAATCTTTAGGCAGCAATTCATAGACGCTATCAGCGTCAGGATTGCCCGGCAAATCATATGCCTGTACGATTTTTAAGTTTTTCATTTTTTTAGGTTTTTAATTGTTAAAGAAAAAAAGTTAATTTAATAATAAAAAAAACTTCATAATGGAATTATGAAAAACATTTAAAAAAAATCTAAACGCTGGTCTAAAAACCGGAGTGATAATCCTACGAAGCGTAGAAACGATATCCGCGCTTCGGAACAGTATGGATGAATTTACGCTTCTTGTTTTCAAGCTTTTTGCGCAAAAGGCGTATATGAGTGTCTACGGTGTTAGTAAAAGGATCAGTATTCATATCCCAAACATGCTCAAGCATCATCTCTCGGGAAAGAACAATATCTTTGTTGCGCATTAGGTATTCAAGCAGGCAAAATTCCTTATTGCGAAGCTCTATCGGCTTTTCGCTTAATGTAACTGTGTACTTGGTAGAATCGAGCATAAGGTTGCCCGCCTTTAAAATATCGCCGTGAAGCACTTCGCCGCGGCGGGCAAGGGCTCTAAGGCGCACGACAAGCTCGCGCAGAGAAAAAGGCTTTGTCATGTAGTCATCGCAAATTGAAAGCATGTCCACTTTTATATCCATATCCTGCTCAACGGAGAGGACGAGGATGGGGGTGGATGGATTGCATTTCCTGATGGCGGAGGAAACTTCCGAACCTTTCATGTCCGGCAGATGAAAATCCAAAATTACGGCATCGTAGGAGTTTCTGCACGCAAGGGTAACGCCTTTTGCTCCCGTATTTGCTACATCAACTACAAAAAGCTCGGCTCCAAGGCCTTTCTTTGTAAAATTCGCAATGTCTTTTTCGTCTTCAATGATGAGAATTTTCATATGATTTAACAAAATCATGCGATTCAACAGAATCGTGCCGTGTACTGTCGATTGAAACACGGCCCGCGTCGATTAAAACGCGACACTTAATAAATAAATTATACCACATAGTAAGAATAATAAAAAGTACTTTCATTGTGAATGTGATTACACATTCACAATGTCCGAGTCGAGGTCGAAATAAATATTACTTTATAAAAAAAACTCGCTTTGCGCGAGTTTTCGTACTTTAGAGAGCGAGCGTTGTTTAGTAGGAAAATCGCAGCTTATCAAGAAAATCGTACATTAATCCTTTGAGCGAAGGAGTTTCCCTGCACCGTTCATTGTCTTTTGAAAAGCGCAACTGTCCATAACCATTTGAAAAACACGGATACTGCTTGTCAGAAATTCCTAATTTTTCAAGCAGTTCAACTTTCTCGCTGAGATCATGATCGCAAAGAAGAAAAGAGAGCACTTCTTTCTTTTCTTGAAACGACCGGACTGCCAAGTCAATAATCTCGAGAGCACCCGACTCTTTTTTGCCGGCAAAAATGATAACCTGCTCGAGTTCGTTTTTATGAGCCATCAGCCGAACCCAGTTTGGATCTGTCGAAAGCACGCTTACTGGAGATTTTGGATTAAAAGTTTTAGAAAGAATCAAAATATCCTTTCCGTCAATTGAAATGACTTCACAGCCATTTTTGTACGGCGGTATCTCATTATAAGACACGACCGCCACTGTTATTTTTTTCATGGTCTGAGTTTTTTAATTATTGTTTTTATTTCGTCGAGCGAGGAGCATGTGAATGTGTAATCACATTCACAATGTCCGAGCGACGTCGAATCAAAGTACTCTTTATAGAACAAGTTTCACTTAATATACAGCTTTCACCTTAAATTTTTTCTAAACTTTTTTATGTTGGTTCTAAGGGCGGTCCTTAATTTTTACGGTTTTTTTTAACCCTCCTTTCCCAAATTAGCCCGCCCGCGGTGGCGGCCGCGAGAAATATGGCGTATGCGAAAATCAAGCGGGTTCCCTCGTATTCTCCTAAATAATCCATGGCAAAGGCGAATAACCATGAGGAGAGAGCGAGGGCGCCGATTACAAATATCGGCTTTCTTAAGGACGAGAGGGGAGACCGCTTGCGAGGCATTTCCGGCTCTTTAAACGGGATCATCACTAAAAACGGCTCAAAAATTATCATCAAAATCGCGCTCATGACGGCCGCGATAAAAAGCGCGGCTGTTTGAACCAGAAACGCCGCGGAGGCGGCCAATATTTCGGCGTAAGTCACATACAAGGCAAACTGGCTGACAATGGTAAGGGCGAGCCCGAGCCAGATGAGCTCGGAGAGCATTTGCAGAGTTTTTAGTTCAATCTCGTCAATTTTGCGGTCGCCCAAAAATTTTGAGAAAAGAAACGCGGCGGCCATAGCTCCGCCCAGCCCAAAGACAAATCCGATGGCGTGCATCGCTTTCAGAGCCGTTGTAATTTCTGTCAGAAAAGCAACGGCAAAGCCAATACTTCCAAGCGAAGCGATAAAGATTATGATGGAGAGCATCGCGGAGAGAAGACACCAAATGCACCACTGCCGCAGAAGAAAGGCCTGCGCGAACAAGAGATATAAAGAGAAAAGAAAAGCGCCGGCCGTGAGGGCCATGACGACGGAAAGCATTGTCGTGGAAAGCGTGTGCGGCGCAAAAATTAAAACACTGTACGCGCTTATGATAATCAAATAGTAAGCCATCCCCAAATACTCAATAGGTACGCCCAAAAACTTTGAGTATCTGCTGGTTATGACGACATTGCAATCTGAACCCGCTGGGCAGACAAGCTGGCCCCCTCCTTTTTTTGTGCGGAAAATATAAAAGGCCACGCCGAAACCGCCGGCCGCGGCAAAGGCGATGAAGGCGTAAAAACCAACCGTCTGCGGCCAGAGAACGGTGAAAAAGAAACCGCTTGCCCCCAAGACGAGAAGGAAGAAATACAAAATAATATTCGGCTGTATGAAACGCATCATTATAGACTTAATCTTAACATATTAAAATCTAGCCAGCCCACCGAGTTTTTGGATGGCTTTTTTGACCCGGATAATTGGGTCGTTTGGCCCTAAATCAGCTGAAGGCTGATCGGGCGAACCGTCGCAAAGCGACGGTTTTAGCCTCAAAGAAAAACCTGCGGCTTTCGACTGGGTAAAATTTTTGATGATTTCCGGTTCGCGGATGCGGATGACGCGCCAGCCATCCCGCCTCAAAAGCCTGTTTTTTAATCTGTCTTTTATTTTCTGGGCGGGGCTGGAATGTGCTTTTTGATTGTCGCACTCAATGGCGATTTTGCCGCTCTTGCAATAGACGGCAAAATCCAGCCGAAAACCCCGAAAAGTTCTCGCCTTGCTCGAACCTCGGGGCAGGCGCTTTTTTATTTTTACAAAATGTTGCGGGATAGCTTTGATGCCGGCTTTTTTTAGCTCACCACCGATAATTTCTTCCAGTGGAAAGATATCATAAATTTCAAGAATGTTTTTGGCGTTGCGTAGTTTTTTATGCGTGGTGAAGCCAAAGGATATACGGCGCGGGGCAACGTTTTTAATCGGCGGCGAAAGCCGCATTATGTTTCCAACTTTAATTTTTAGATATAATTCTTTGGCCTTAGGGTGTTTTTTCTCATCAGGCAGAAGTTTTTCGCGGCGGATTTTGCGGATGCTTTTGACGCGGGTGTAATAATTTATGCGTTTGTCTTCTGGGGCAAAAGGCTTGGGCTGATAAAATGCAAGATAATTAAACTTGCTCACCGGCGCGTGTGATGCAGGAATGCGATACCAATGTTCTTTTTGTAAAATCCCCAAATCTCGCCTGTTCTTAAGCACGCAAATCAAAACCATCTTAGGCGATCGCCCCTGGCGATTTAGCCCTTTTTTATTCTTTTTACTCATCTTTGTATTTGACCTATAGAAGCGCTTCTACTGCTTGTAAAGATAACTATGATCAATTAAGTGATGTACACAAAAGTGTAAACAACGCTGTTGAATCTTACAAATTACTATAGCAAGAACAAGCCCTTTTGTGGAGGAAAAAGGAAAAGAAAAGGGGTCAGAAAAAAGGCCCCTGACCCCTTTTCTTCACACTTGACAAGTGTATATGCTTGGCGCTACAATTATATTATCTCTATGGATATTAAAATTTTTGAAAACGCTTTTAGCTTTGATTGGGATAAGGGCAATCAGGGTAAGAACTTTGTTAAGCATAAAGTAACTGACGAGGAATGTGAGGAAGTGTTTTTTGATCCGTACAAGAAAGTCTATAATGACATTTTACATTCAGGGGGTGAAACAAGATATTTATTAGTTGGTCGAACTAAATCCGAAAGATTATTGTTTGTAGTTTTTACCTTTCGGAGAGACAGATTGCGAGTAATTTCAGCTCGCGGTCTTAATAAAAAGGAAAGAAAATTATTAGCGACGTAGAGCGAGAGAAAAGAAAAAGTAATCTTTTTCTTTTCCGAGCCGAGGAGTTAATATTGTACCCAGTTATATATGAAAAAAATTAAAGTGCCAAAATTTAAAAATGAAGATGCCGAACGGGCTTTTTGGGCCAAGGTAGATTTATCCAAAGCACTCAAGCCGAAGGATTTTGATTTGGCAATTTTTCCTAATTTACAGCCGACCTCGAAGCCGATTTCCTTAAGAATTCCTTTGTATTTACTAGCTCGACTTAAAGAAAACGCTCACGATTTGGATGTGCCTTACCAGTCGCTTATAAAAAAATATATCGCTCAAGGTGTGAAGAAAGGTTAATTATTAGTGGAGGGAGAAAAGGGGTCAGAAAAGGAGAAAAGGGGTCAGGTACCTTTTTCTGTTATCGCCTCAATCTCATCTTAACAGGGAGGGGGGAGAGTGTATTTAGATCCTCGAATTTCCCCGCGGCATTTTGGAGAACTGCACCTGCATTTGAAAGGAGTTGCTATCTCGTACTCATTTAAATTGTAATCAAAAGAAAGCTCTTCGCCTTTGGAAATATCTCTAAGCGCGCGGACAGCTTTTTCGCCCGCGCTTATGTATGTATTCGGATCGCAAGAATGATTCAGGTATTGCCCCAGAGCATCGTCAATGTGCTTTTCCCGAGAAAGCTGGATCGTGTATTTTGTCGGCTCTTTTAGAATTTCACCCTCCAAAGAAAAAATTACTTCTCCTTTTTTAAAGTCTTTGTCGGCAAAAAGCCCTTTTTGCTTCTGCTTATTTATTTTTACAACTACAAAATTATTTCTCATAGAATTTATCCTAAGTGGCCTACGGCAAGACTTAGTTTTGACATAAGGCAACTCCAGTCCTTATGAATTAATTGAATTTACGTTTGTGGATTGATTTGAAATACTTTGCAGTCACCACCGGATTCATCTTTTGTAGTTCGCCGCAATAACCACCCATTTTGCAAGAGAAAATTTTCGATTACTGGATTATCGGTGCAGGTTAATATAATTTGTGCATTGTTTTTCTTAAAGTGTTCTATTCTCATGTTGTATAAACTCTTATAAATACCTCGCCTGCGGTATTCTGATAGCACAACAGCATCTGCAAGCCACGGCAAACCATTATCAACTTTATCAGGACTTGCAATACAAGTAACGGACCCCAAACCAACAAGCTTCTCGTCGTCAAAGCAACCAATAATATGGTCTGATTCCTTAAGTTCGCTCCATGCATTTACTGGATAATCAGTACCCCACGAATATTCCTGAATCATTCGGGCACATTCTTTAGCCACTGATTCATTCGGAAGAATTTCTCGATAAATAAGCATACATTAAATATTCCAACTGGCGGTGTCTGTTTGAAAATATCCGAACGGAA
>Ga0155770_117_pt1 | contig 17582 bp, 17 predicted proteins | sample RifCSPlowO2_01_FD_107424 | JGI IMG/M metagenome (GOLD analysis project Ga0155770, IMG submission 107424) | Candidatus Nomurabacteria bacterium RIFCSPLOWO2_01_FULL_42_20 | reverse complement strand
TTGACGCGCAAAAAGCCAATTGAAAAGAGCCGTCCGTGCCGCCCCAATATGCAAATACCCCGTCGGAGAGGGCGCAAACCTCGTCACAACTTTTTTAGATTTATCACTCACTTACCTATCATATCATCAAAAAATGTGCTTTTCATTATATTGACAAATTAAATTTTATATGATATTGTTTGCTCATTAAGTACATTTAAAATAATTGTTGTTTTCTGAATAATCAACACTAATTACCTAAACTCTTTTAAACAACAAAATTATGAAAATTCTTCTGCTAATTTGTATTATTGTCACGGCTATAATACCATATTTTCAACTTTGCATCGGCATAGCAAAAGATAAAGTTAAACAAAATTTCGCGACATGGTTGCTTTGGCTTATACTGGACTCTGTAGTTCTTATGGGAATTATCGCGCAACATGGAGACATTGCTTTATTTTCTGTCTTTACGGCTGGAACATTCGCGGTGACTGCTGTTCTCATTATTAAACAGCAGTTTTCGTGGAAATGGTTTGAAACACTTGTAACCGGGCTTGTGGTTGTCTGTATAATCATTTATCTTACTTCGGGTCCTTACATGGCGGTAATTGCTACAACTGTGGCTCTCAACATTGCTGGTATCCCGCAAATTGTTTTGACTTACAAAGACCCAAAGACAGCATCCGCCTCGGCTTACTTTTTTTTCATGTCATCATCAATTTTGGCAGTTATTAATGCGCCAGCTTGGACGGTCCCGGACCGATTGCCGCAGATATCTGCCGCGATTTTTTGTTTGATTGTTTTTTTGCTGTCCTTGAGAAGATCCAAGGAGAAATAATGCAAGTTAAATGAAGTTTAAAAAATACCCTCGCAAACCAGCGAGGGATTTTTATTTAGCCTAAAAATTAGCCTAGAAAGTCGAGATATTCTGTATTCGACTAACCTCACGATCGTGAGGTTAGTCGAAAAACAGTTAATAGTTAAAATATGAACTGGTAAGGTATGAATTGGTTTTTTGGATTATTTTAATTTTAAGAGGGTGCCGCTTTTACTAATTTCAAAAATCTCCACAAAATCAAGAATGCCTCTCTTCCCCATTTCTAAAATAAGTTGTTTTGGAATTTTTACTTTCCCCAACCAGACACTCTTATGAACCATTTTAAAATCAAGAAAGCGTAATATACTTCTAAACCAGTCTCTATCGCTCCTTTGGTCTTCTGGTATATCGAAAGTAACAATAATCAAAATATTGCTTATTTCTTTCGGTAATTTTTTAATATCAAAAATTTTATCCAAAGAAGCCAACTTTTCTTTTCCTTTTTCGGAAATTTTAACTTTATTATTATCGATTTTTACTATCAAGCCGTCTTTTTTTAGATTATACAAATATTGCTGAATTTTCTTTTTTGTTTCAAGAAATTCTGCATACTCGATTTCGCTGATGTATCTTTCCTCTCTTATTTTTTTGTATGTGTAGTTAATCTTGCCCGATGAAGCTCCGTAGCCAGACGCAATAATGGCTTCCAATAAATCAACTTGACTTAAAGTGATATCTTTTAGTACATTTAAAATTTTTTTCATTAATTCTCCTCTCATGTTGAATTTAAATATAATCTTTTTCGACTAACTTCACGATCGTGAAGTTAGTCGAAAAAGAAAAAGATTTAAAATGGCTATTTCTCGTGTTCGAGGGCGAGAGTTATAATTTCTCTGGCGATTTTTTCAGCTGCGTCGGGTTTGGCAAAGGCCATAGCGGCCTTGGACATTTCTTCCCTTTTGCCCTTATCTTTCATTAAACGATTAATTTCTGAAATAAGAAGATGGGGCGACAAATTGGCCTCTTCAATAACATCACAAGCCCCAACACGCGAATAATTATAAGCATTTTTGCGCTGATGGTCACGATTGGAATTTGTGATCGGGATAATAATTGACGGCCGGCCCCATGAAGCAATCTCAAAAATTACCGAGCCGGCCCGAGAAATAATCAAAGAGCTCGCCCCGGCGGCCATGCGCATGGCCAGAAGATTCAAGTAAGCAAAAGGCTTGTAGCGATCCTTATGCGGATGATTCTTGAGAGAAACGGAAATTATTGTATTAATATCTTCAATGTTTTTGGTGCCGCACTGATGAATAATCTGATAGCGATTGAGCAATTCCGGCAAGGCCTCCACCACGTTATCATTGATAATTTGAGCCCCTTGTGATCCGCCAATGATGAAAATTACAGGTACGGAGGGATCTAATTTAAGATATTCAAAAGCTCCTTCGCGAGCGACTCTCTGGAGAGATGTCCGAACTGGCTGGCCAACCCAGGCAGTTTTCTCCGGCGGAAAATCTTTTCCGGCCTCATCAAAAGACACGGCGATCCTCCTGGCAAATCGGGCCGCCCATTTATTCACCCGCCCCGGCGCCGAGTCGGACTCATGAATGATGACCGGAATGCGCAAAATCCAGGCCGCCAGCAAAGCTGGAAAAGAAGCATAGCCGCCCTTGGAGAAAATAACATCCGGATAAATAGTGAACATTTTAAATAAAGCTGTGAAAGATCCGAGAACAACTTTTAATCCGTCAAAAATATTCTTAATTGAAAAATATAGGCGCAGTTTGCCGGCCGGTACTTGGATAAAAGAAATACCCTGCTCGTACAAAGCAGTCCTGTCATACGGGGCATCCGACATGAAGTAAAGCTTCCAATCGAGAATTTTTTCTTTCTCGGCCAAAAGATTTAACTTCTCGGCTACGGCAATAATCGGATAAAAGTGCCCCCCTGTTCCTCCGCCTGTGAATAAAACGCGCATAATTTATATTTGTTGACCATAGCTGTCCGGGGAAAATTCTCTTTTTGGGGGTGTCTCGCAGGCCGACGGGCCGAGAGGCAGCGCTCTGCCAGCAGGCAGAGACAGCGACCCCCAAAAAGAGAATTTTCCCCGGACAGTAGTGATTTGTTAACGCTGATATTTAGAGATATTCAATATTATCCCGACTGCCGCCAAAGTAATTAAAAGCGACGTGCCGCCGTGGCTTATGAAAGGCAATGGCACGCCGGTCAGCGGGAAAACCCCGGTAATCGAGGCAATGTTTAAAAATGCCTGGGCTCCTATAAGTATAACAATTCCGGCAACTAGAAGTCTACTGAATAAGTCCGGCGCCCGATTGGCAATACGAAGCCCTCTTAAAATAAAAGCTATAAAAAGAAGAATGACCAGGGTGCTGCCGACAAAGCCGAATTCTTCTCCGATTACGGCAAAAATTGAATCTCCTTGGGGTTCCGGCAAATAACTGAACTTCTGAATGCTCTGGCCGAAGCCGCGGCCGAAAACTCCTCCCGAGCCTATGGCGATCAGGCCTTGTTGAAGCTGATATGAGGAGCCGAGCGGGTCGCGAGAAGGCTCTAAAAAAGTCTCGACCCTATCCAAAAGATACGGCTTTTGGAAGATCATGAAGCCTAAGATAGAAACCACGACTAATCCTAAAATTAGAATATTTCTTAGCCTGACTCCTGAAATAAAAAACATTCCCAGCGAAGCTAAAACGATCAAAATAAAACTTTTTATGTCCGGCTGTTTGAGCAATACAACTGCCGAGAGCCCCAAAAATATCAAAAACGGCAAAATGCCCAGCTTGAAATTCCTGACTCGGTCCTTAACGGAAGAGAGCCAAGCGGCAAAATAAATAATAAAACCGATCTTCAAGAATTCCGCCGGCTGAAAAGAAATTGGGCCGAGAGAAATCCAGCGCAGGGCCCCGGCATGCTCAAAACCCAGCCCCGGCAGGAAAACAAGCGCGCTTATTACCAGAGCCGCCAGAAATATGTAGAAGGAATATTTCCGCCAAAATTTATAATTGATTCGGGAAGTTATCAAAAGAACAATAATTCCTCCGCCGAAGCCCAGAACCAGCTGATTAAACAAGACTCCGTAAAATTTCGCTTCATTCTTGGGCAAGATTCCTAAAGAAGCTGAAACGAATACCAAAATGCCAACTACTAAAAGAGTAATTACTAGACCGAGAAATATTTTGTCCACCGACTTCGTCTTCATATAAAATTAAAGTTAAGATTTAAAAATCGGCACCTTGAATTAACCTAATTATTCTAAAAAATTCCAAATTACAAATTCCAAATCACAAACAATATCTAATGATCAAAATCCAAATGACCAAAATGTGTTTCGAATTTTTAATTTAGAATGACCAAAATGTGTTTCGAATTTTTAATTTAGAATTTTGAATTTGTTTGTAATTTGGTGCTTGGTGCTTGGGATTTAATTAGAAATTAGAGCAATTAAAATTCCAATGACGGCAAATACCACTGATATAACCCAGTAGCGCATCACAATCTTCTCCCGCGACCAGCCGATCGCTTCAAAATGATGGTGGAGCGGCGCCACTTTGAATACTTTGCCGCGCGGCCCGAAGAGCTTTTTGCCTACAATCTGGATTGCCGAGGAAAGAGCGGTTACGGTAAGCGGCAGAGCGATAATCGGCAGAAGAAGCACCGAGTCGGTCAGGAAGGCGATGATGGCAAGAGTAACCGTAAGCCCCAGCATCCCTGTTTCGCCCATATAAAATCGAGCCGGCGGAATATTAAACCAAAGAAATGCCAGGATTGCACCCGAAATAGCTCCACAGAGCGCGGCAATGTCCATAAGATTTTGGAAATAAGCCAAAAAGGCGTAGGCGGCAAAGGTTATCGCCAGTACCCCGCCTGACATGCCGTCGACGCCGTCAATCACACTTCCCGAAAATGTTGCCAGCACCACAAAGGCAAATAAAGGCACAATCAGCCACCCCAATTCCAAAAATCCGTTAAATGGCACCGCGATTGCCGTAACACCGAGTTTTGCAAAAAACCACCAGCCGGCAATCAGCCCAATGGCAGTCACAATACCAATCATCATCCGCCGCGGAAAGCCGTTTACAAAAACTCCGCGCCGCACAAAAACCGCCATGAGGTCGTCGGCAAGCCCGATTAAGGAGCCGGCGATGAGCGCGAAAAATGGCAGAAGCGTCTGGCCGCGCGAAAGAAAATCAAGTTTTTCCGTGACGGCAGTTGGAAAAATTTTAGAGACGATAAAAATAACCAGAACGGCCAGAGCAACACTCACCCAAATAATAAGCCCGCCCGGCCGCGGAGTTTTAAGCTCGGCTTCGGTATTGTGAATACGCTTGAAATTCTCTGATATTTCTTCTGTCTCCGGAAGCTCATCTGCCTTGCGCGGCCGCCTTTTCCATAGCCTGTATTTATAAAAAAAATGGGTAAAAAGCGGCGTCACCAAAACCCCGATGAAAAAAGCCACCGCCGTCGGCACAAAAACCTTAATTAAAGAAAGCGGCAATATCATGATAGATTTTATTAATGAGAACGAGTGTAGCGATGTTCGAATTCCATAAAATCATCACCCCTGTGAAATTCGGCCTTCGGCCGACCCGCCTTTGGCGGGATTTCACGGGGTAATGAAAAATATAGTCGTTCGCTTTGCTCACTCCTTATTTTTCTATTATACCTAATTACTCAATTTTTGCTAAATCTGTTAAATAATTTACGGTGGCAAGTGACAAGGCAAGCGCGTCTTTGAACCGGCCGTGCTCGCTTGAGCCCAAGACAACGACAATAATCGGATTTTGGATGCCAAAATCGAAAGAAATCGCCAGATTGCCGCCGGCGAGCGTCGTAAGTCCGGTCTTGGAGGCGATCATTTGCGGAAATAAATTGGCTGATTTATTTGTATTTTGGACAGTATGCTTTATTCCGCTTAAAGACTGGAAAATCTGCTCGGAATAAGCGGTTGGTTCAAAAATATCGGGATACTTTTCCAGGGCATAAGAAAAAAGCAGAGCCATATCTCTCGAACTGCCAAGGCCTCCCGCCTGACTATTTAAATCCAAACCGCTCGGAGTCAAAAAACTTGAGTGCCGAAGGCCGAGTCCCCCAGCCTTCCTGTTCATTAAATCAACAAAATTTGGCTCGCCGCCATTTTTTACCTTATTCGCGTGACCGACATTCGTCCTAAACCCGACGACCTCGGGTCGGACTAGGGTAGCGTCGGTACCCAAACTATTTTTTTCATATGTTTCAGCTATCGCCTTGGCGGCATCATTTGAGGAGGCAACGAGCATAAATTTCACCAAATCATCCAGATTCCATTTTTCATCCGCATAAAGGCCGCTGTCTCCTTCTTCGTAGAGCGCCTCTCGGCTAATCCGGACAACAGTATCTCGAGGCATATCTTCCAGGGCAACAATGGCCGTAATAATCTTAGTTACGGAAGCCAAAGGCAGCTCTTTATTTTCCCGCAATCCAAAAATGGCTTTTTTATTTAAAACATCATAGACCAAGGCGCTCTCGGCCAGAAGCGTCAATTTGCCAAAATTATCTTTATAAACTTCTTTTCTCATCTCTTCTTTTTTTTCCTCGGCTCGAATAATTTTATTTTTCCTTTCAAGACCAACGAAATTGAGCGCGGCCAAGATCGCCGTAATAAAAAAGATGCTGATTAATTTTTTTTCACTTGTGGTCAACATAAGTAATGATGGTTATATTTCTGATTTCAATTGGATTATCGTTCATAATATATATTAAAATGAGTCGCGCCCTGCCCTGTTAAATAATTTTGCTATGCAAAATTAAAATTTGATTTATCAAATTTTATTTAACAGGGCTGGGGTGGTCATTGGTCTTTATCTTCTTTAAGCTCTGTTTCTCTTTTTTCCAAAACTGCCTTAGTTTCCGTAAATTCCGGCAAGTCCTCAATCCGAGAAAGACCCAGGAAGGAAATGAGTTCAAAAGTCGGCTGATAAAGATATTTCCGGCTGTCGGAGGGATGCGTCGTCCTTTCGATCAATCCGCGAATAAGAAGATTTCTTAAAATAAAACTTGAGTTGACTCCGCGGATCCAATCGATTTCGCTTCTAGTCGTGCCGTTCTTGTAGAGTATGATCGAAAGAGTTTCCAGGCTGGCTTTTGAAAGGTCTTTGGTAATCTCTTCTTTATGAATTTTTTCCAAAAGCGGGCCTAATTCCGGCCTAGTGCCGAGCATAATCTCATTTCCTTTTATAACCAAGTTGAGCCCGCCCTCTTTAATTCTATCGGTCAGAATTTCAAGCGAAGCCTCGATTTCCTCCCCAGTAACTTCTAAAAGCTCGGCCAGTTTTTTGACTGATACCGGCTCGCCTTTTAGAAATAAAACTGCTTCTATTTTTTGATCAAGAGTCATGTTTCTTCTAGAACCTAGTCCCTAGAACCTAGTCCCTGTCTTTCAATGATAATATCTTCAAAATTATTTTCCTGCGCCACTGCTAGAATGCCGGTGCGCACCAGCTCAAGCATCGCCAAAAAAGAAACAATAAAATAAATTTTTTTCTCTTTAGGGCTATCAGCCTTGTGATCGGAGGCAAATTCAGAGAAACTGACAGAGAGACTGTTTTGAATTCTTTTAATTAGACTGTTGATAACTTCTTCAATGTTTATGACTCTCCCCATTTTTACTTTCGGCAAGAATTCTTTCTTTGGCATCGCCTCGATAACAAGACTAATGGCTTCTAAGATATTTGGCAAAGTAATAGAAGGGTCTGGGCTAAAAATCGGACTAAACAATTCTTTTTCTGAAGTTCCAAAAATAATCTGCCTGCCGAATTTTTCCTTAATATTTTTACTGACTTCTTTAATAACCTGGTACATTCGAAGCCGGGCTTCCAGATCGCCAATCTGTCCCTCTTCGTCTTCTGTCAGTTCCAAATTCGGCAAAAGCGACTTTGATTTTATCAAAAGAAGCGTCGCCGCAATCACCAAGAATCCGGTAACTTGGCTTAAATTCTTCTCTCGCAGGCTCCGGACATAGGCAATATAATCATCCGTCACTTGGGCCAAAGAGATCTCATTGATAAAGAGCTTGCGCTCCTCAACTAATCTTAAAAGGACCTCGAGCGGCCCTTCAAAAACCGGCGTTTTTACTTTGTATTCTGGAATTGTTTCGGTTATCACAGCTTTATTGTACAATAATTTACTGGGTTTTGGAAGACCTGCCCGCCAATGCCAGAGCGATTAGGGTGGTAAAAGTAATAAAGTGAGTAATTACCTCTTTATTACTTAAACCACTTAATCAGCATTTAGGCGATGGCAGGCGGGGAGAATTTTCTCAATTTTTTTCTTTGCTTTTGGCATAAGATTTAAATTATACATAATTTTTCCAAAAAAGAAATATGGATTTTTTTAGATTTTATATACCCTACCTAACACATTGTTTGTAGGTAATTCTAGCATATGCTAGAATTACCTACTTTTTATATTTATTAAATTTTATACTAAAATTTTTATACTAAAATTAAAATCTAAAATTAATTTTTTTATGCTAAATTAAAATGTTTTTTGAATTTATTTTCGCGCAAAAAAGAATCGGCTGTAAGAATTTCCACGTATTTCCCAACACCAAAGAAATCCGCTATAAATAAAATCTCGTCTTCGCAAGGATAAGGATAAATCCAAACACTTTTCTGCAACTGAACAAAGCCCAAGTCTTTTATCTTCCACCGCAGGGCTTCACGCGCTTTTCTGAATCTAATAGGAATATCAAAAATCACAAGCCGCCATTTTCCGTCCCATCGGTTCGGTTTTTTTATTTCTATGAGATTAATCGCAAAAGCCCTAAGCTTGATTTCGCCTTTTTTTGTGATGCGCATTATTGTTTTCCCGTCTTTATCAGCAACATATTCTATGAAACGTTCGCGCTTCAGATGATTAATGGCAGTTATTGCCTGTTTTTTATCAAATTTGCTTCCTGCATCAAACCGCTTGAATACTTGCACGGCATTACCCATAGCTGCGGCTGCGAAAACTAGTACCGGCAAGGAAGCAAGCGCTAGCGCACAAAGAGCTACATATGTTGCCTTTGCCCCGGGCGTATCTGAATCCAAAAAATCCCTGAATTTTTCCAAATATTTATTTTCCATATTTTCATTTATCTTTTCGTTATTTTCCGTATTTTTATTTATTTTTATTTCCCATATTTATTCCCCCCTATGTAGGTAATTCTAGCATATGCTGATTTTACCTACAACAATAATGTTGACAAAATACAATAAAATTTGATAAAGTAGCAATGAATAAAAGTACAAACCATTAAAACTACTATAATATGTGCATGACAAAACGCGAATTAAAACAAACAAGCAATAAAAATTTGCTTGAGTTCTTTGAAAAAGCCGTTTATCTTGAGACAAAGCAAAGCGGCAATGGCAAATCACCCTTTGATAAAAAACAATTGGGAGAAGAGCTTTTAAAAAGAATGGGAGTGGAGAAGATGAAAGCCATTTAAAGAAAAACCCCCGCGCTCTACAAGATAGAGCGTTTTTTATTTTTTATATTAGATTGTATATTGCCCGTTTTTATAAACAACGCGCTTTTTTCCGTCTTTTAGATATGCGGTAATTATTCTATCAGTCGTCGAGATGATATCGGTATGAACGGCCGAATCATTAAAGCCGAGCTTCTCCCAGCCCTTCTTTGTCACTTTACTGGGATCGCCACCGTAGCAGTCATGATAAGAAGCGCCAAGGGCAATGTGGGTATTTCCATATTTACCGCCCACATTCTCATCATAGAGAGTCTCGGCCATAAAGGCAGTTATGCGGGAAAAACGTTTATCGGTCATCGAAAATTCGCCAACCTTGTCGGCATTTTTTTGTTTTATCATTTCTTTTAGAACCTTGTGATTTTTGCGAGCTTTGCTTTTCACCACCCGGCCGTTTTTAAACCAAAGTTCAATTCCGGTTATAAGATTTCCATAGCGATAAAGGGGCTGGTTAAATCTAATCCAGCCCTCGGTGCCGCGCCAGTCGGGAGAAGTGAAAAGCTCAAAGCTCGGAATATTCCTTCCGGTGCCGCCGACCCAAGCCCTTTTTTCACCTTGGGTAATCCAAAGATCAATATCTTTGCCTTTGATATGAAACTTTTCAATCGGCAGCTGATTCAGCTTCTTTCTATACTTTTCAAGCTTTTCAAAAACTTTTTTCCATTCTTGGACTGGATTCTTTTTATCCAAAAAACACGCCTTTATAATTTGGTCCCAATAAGTTTTTAAGCTTAGCCCGGCCTCGCGGGCCATCGCCGGCGTGCCGAAAAGACCGAGCGTCCAGGTAAATTTTTTCTGATTTTCTTTTTTACGCAGCCACTCCTGAAGAAGTTTCATCGAGCCGCTAGCCAGCATAATCTTTTTAGGATCAACTCCTTCCAGCTCTTTTTTATTTTCTTCGCTTATAATGACAACATTATGATCAATCGTATCAACCAACCCTTTGTAATATTTTTCAGGGAAGAAAGTAAGCTGATCGCGGGAAGCCAGCTCATAGAAGTCTTTAGCCGGATTGTGTTTTTCATCGGCTTCAGGACCATAATGGGCGATAATATGCCCGCCGGCTTTCAATACGGCCTTCCTAAGCTCAATAAAAAGCGGCTTAGACGATTCACGCGCCACAATGCGCACCACCTCTCCCCCTTTGATGCCCCTGCCGCTTCCGAGCGCAAAATTCACCAGTACATCGGCGTACTTCTCTAATATTTTTCTTGAAATTGTAAAACTCTTAGCCATTGTTAATACGTCAATATGTCAATACACCAATACGTCAATCTTTCTTCTTAATCTCAAGCCCTAATTCTTTAAGATGCTTTTCGGGAATTATAGACGGTGAGTCCATCATGAGGTCGCGGCCTTCGCCGGTTTTAGGGAATGCGATAACCTCGCGGATATTCGGCTCGTTTTGGAGGATCATGATCAGCCGATCAAGGCCCCAAGCGATGCCGCCGTGGGGTGGAGCGCCGGATGAAAGAGCGCGGAGCATGTGGCCAAAGTCACGCTCAATATCGCGCTCTTTATGTCCAATGGTTTCAAAAACTTTTTTAAGTAAATCAGCGCGGTGGGCGCGAATGCTACCGCCGCCGATCTCGAATCCGTTTAAGACAATATCATACTGCGAGGTTAAAATTTCGCCGATATTTTTTTCATTCAGCAAATCCTCAATATGCTCTTCCTTCGGCATAGAAAAAGGATTGTGGGTAAAAGTGAAGCCGCCTTCTGCCGTTTTTTCGAAGAACGGAAAGTCTAATATCCAGCAGAAAGCTAATTCATCAGGATCATCTTTATTGACTCGCAAATCTGGCCGTTCTGTTCCATATTTCTCCATTGCTTCTTTGTAAGAAAATTTGGGAAACGGAATTTCTTGAATTTTTTTGTCAGGATAAAGTTTTTTAACTATTTCAATCAAAAGTTTTTCATTAACATCCATCACGTCTTCCCTTTCGACAAAGCTCATTTCCATATCAAGTTGAGTAAATTCCGGCTGGCGGTCGCCTCTCGTATCTTCATCGCGCATGCACCTAGCAATTTGGAAATATTTTTCAAAACCAGCCACCATTAGGAGCTGTTTATATTGTTGAGGCGATTGGGGTAAGGCGTAAAATTTACCTTTCTCAAGCCGAGAAGGCACAACGTAATCACGCGCACCCTCGGGCGTAGACTTCGTTAAAATCGGCGTTTCAATTTCAAAAAATCCTTCTTGGTCTAAAAAGTCTCTGATAAATTTAATAACTTTATGACGGCTCTTGATATTTTTAGCAAGACGCGGCCGGCGAAGATCAACATATCGGTATTTTAAGCGATGCTCCTCGCCTATCTCGAGTCCGTCGCTTGAAATGTCAAAAGGCGGAGTTTCGGCCTCGTTTAAAACTTTAATATCTAAAATTTCTAATTCAATATCTCCATTTAATTGATCTTTATTTATATTTTTCTCCGGACGCTTATTGACCTTGCCCTGGACTCCCAAAACCCATTCTGTCCGAATTTTTTGAGCCACCTCCATTGCACCGGATTTGGGCCCGGCCTCGCCTTGACGGCGAGTCGAGGCGGGCAATACCACGCCTTGCACTTTCCCGCTCATATCTCGAAAATCAAAAAAGACCATCTTGCCTTGGTCGCGCCTGACATCCACCCATCCGGCGATAGTTACCTCTTGACCAATATATTCTTTTAAATCTTTAATAAAAATGCGGTCTGGCATAATAGTAATCTAACATAAAAATTGTTTTTTGGGAAAATCAAAAACCCGGCGATTAAGCCGGATTTTTGATTTTTTAGAAAAAGGTACCTGACCCCTTTATCCCCTTTTCCTCTTGACTTTAAAATTGCTTTGTATATACTTTAGGTATCCTCCTTCGTTCCAGGCTAACACGGGACCACGGACGGACAAGTATGAAAACATCAGCCTTGAGCATAAAAATAGATCCAAAAGTAAAACATGAGGCGCAGAAAGTAGCCGATCAGCTTGGTTTTACTCTTTCCGCCATTATAAACGCTTCCCTTAAAAATTTAGCCCGTTCCAAGACGGTGTCTTATTCGCTTCTCGAACCCACCCCGCTTTTAAAAAATGCCATTAGGTCTGCTCGGGCGGACCGAGCTCGTGGTAAGTCTATTGGACCATTTAGTTCATCTCGAGATATGATGAAGTCGCTCCTATCTTAATTTTTTATGGCTATCACATATAGCAGGATCTTTAAGAAAATGTTTAGAAAAAAGGATGTCTGGGTACAAGAAAAATTCAGAGAACGCCTCTCGTTGTTTATAAAAGATATTAATCATCCTTTGTTAAATAATCATCCTTTAGATGGTGTATGGTTTGGGTGTAGAAGTATAAATATAACCGGAGATTTTCGCGCGGTATACGAAGAATTGGGCAATGACTGTTTTGAGTTTGTTGCCATAGGCACGCACAGTGAATTGTATTCTTAGCCCACCCTCTTCACTTAGAAAATTAGTGATGCGATAAAAAAAATCCAAATCAAAAACCCGCCCGGCTAAAACAAAAAACACCGCTTTGGGTGTTTTTTGTTCGCCCGATCCCGCAAAGCGGGATTTAGGGGGTGGTTTTTGATTCCGTGTCCTGCGGAGCTTTAGCGAAGCAGGGGCTTGTCCTGCGAAGCTCTAATCTAACGAGCGAAGCAGGGACAGAAAAAGGTGACTGACCCCTTTTCCCTTCGGATTTTTGATTTTTTAGAAAAAGGTACCTGGCTCCTTTTATCTAAACTGCTTATCCTTAAATTTCAATATTTGCTTTTGTTTCCCCAAGGAATGCACACTGTTTACTGTCCATAATTCCAGTTCTTGTACAGTCAAAACCTTCAAGAGGCTCTGATAACGATCCCTGGCAAGTGGCAGGTGTTATTCGTACAACGAGATTTGAAGATTGTTTGCTTCCTGAGTGAACAATCTCACATTGTCCATTAACAAAATCCGTACTCACAATACCTCTTAGCCCATAATTCTGCCCTCCCGTCACTGCTGGCTTGGAAGCCGCCACGATGATGCCGACGACTACTGCGCCTATAATGATACCCAAAATCAGGGTACCCCAATTGAATTTTTTTTCTGGCATATTAATCACTAATACCACTAATCTTTCCCCGACCTAAGTCGGGGGACAAATACCGCTAATAAATTCGTGGTATTCGTCCCGCCAATAAGCGGGATAAATTCGAGGTATTAGAATATTACTAAATTATTCGCGAATAATACCAGCCGGAAACTCGACTCCATTTCTAGCTGACTGCTTCATTATATCCTTCGATTTCGCTTTAGGCAAGCCCCGTGAAAAATGGCTGTGGAAAACTTGATCTTTATTAAAAAAGTCTTTTCCATATTGAAACAATCTTGATTTTATCAAAACTAGAAATATGTCCAAGGGAATACTCAATATCCACTTTTTCAATACAAGTGACTTTTGCCAAGCGGAGCCAAGATTCGTTAAGCAACCCGCCCATCTGCCAATCTTTTATTTTATAATCGCCTTTTCCTTTTCTGGGAGTCGTGGTAATCGGGGCCAGAACAATATCATCATCCCCAATATCAAGAACTGCCATAGCTGGCCTTTTCTTCAATCCGCCGTCAGTTTGCGGAAAAATTACTAAGACTATGTCGCCAAACTTATATTTGGTCATAAATTGAATCAGCTTTGCTATATAATTTGAAAAGATTTTTTTTAGCTGATTTTTTCCAAGTCAATTTTTCTCTGTCATACTTAGTCTTAGTGCTTGATTGCTTAAGCAATTCTTCATAACGCCTGCGAGGCAATATAATCAAGTCATCGTTAAATATTAATTTTTTAGGTATGGTAATTGTAGTCATGATTTAAATATATCAAATTTTAATCTTTGACGCAAGCCAAGCATTATATTTTCTTGTTATTCAAAAATAATCTATCTTCACCCCAGTAGCAGATCCTCGCGCCGAATGCGCGCTCGGCTCGCTACGGGGCGAGAAGTGGTAAAACTATGAAAGTATTGCAAAACAAACATTATATTTTCTTGTTATTTAAAAATAATCTATTTTCATCGCTCGGCGGACTTCTTTGAGGGTTTCTTGGGCTATAATTCTAACTTTTTTAGTTCCCTCTTCAAGAATTTGCATGATTGCCTTTGGGTCTTTGGCTAAATATTCTCTTTTCTCTCTGATCGGCGAAATCAAATTATCTAGGACATCAATCAGTCTGCGCTTAATTTCCACATCGCCCAAGCCGCCTTTTTGATATTGCTCCTTAAGTTCTGCAACAGAAAAATTACCACCCCTCCCGTCCCCTCCTTGAAAAGGCGGGGAGGCTTTCACCCCCTCCTTGTCGAGGAGGGGGTTGGGGGTGGTGATCTGCCCTTGTCCATCAAAAGCATCAAGATATGCAAAAACCACATTACCTTCGATTTTCCCGGGATCAGCCGCGTGAATGTGACCGGGGTCGGTGTACATCTGCATCACTTTTTTTTCAATTTCTTCGCGCGAGTCGGAAAGAAAAATCGCATTATTCAAGCTCTTCGACATCTTGGCCTTGCCGTCAATTCCCGGCAGACGGCCAAATTCCGGAACAATTGCATGCACTTTACTGAATGTTTTTCCATAGATGCGATTAAATTTTTCAACAATTTCATTCGTCTGCTCAATCATCGGCAATTGATCCGCCCCGACCGGCACTAGTGTTGCTTTGCAAAATAAAATATCAGCCGCCTGGCTTACCGGATACATTAAAAAACCAGCCGGTACATTTTCACCGTAACCTTTTTGTTTCATTTCATCTTTAACTGTAGGATTTCGCTTCAATCGCGCCAGCGTAACAAGATTTAAAAAATACATCGCAAGCTCTGCAATCTCCGGAACCTGCGATTGAATAAAAAATATGGTTTTAGCCGGATCCACGCCAACAGCCAGATTATCAAGCATCACCTCAAGAACATTATTTCTTACTTTCTCCGGGTGCTCGAAATTATCCGTCAGCGCCTGCATGTCAGCCACCATCACATATTGCGTATATTTATCCTGAAGCTCCACTCGCTCTCGCAGAGAACCCGCGTAATTCCCAAGATGGAGTTTACCAGTGGGCCTGTCGCCAGTTAGAACAATTTGTGATGAGTCTATCGAACCCATGTTGCTTTTTTTGCTTGTTTTTTTCGACTTTTCATTAGTCATAAAGATAATTTTAACATATCCACAGTTTACTCCCAAATTTTTAAACTAACTGATTTTGACTTTTAAACCTTTAGGGGTAGTATGAAAGTATGAGTAAATCTCCTCTGCGAATCCCGCCCCAAAATCTAGATGCCGAAAAGGCAGTTTTAGGCTCCATAATGCTGCGTCCAGAAGCTCTTTACGAGATAGTTGACCTCGTGACTCCGGAATCTTTCTACGCCGACAAACACCGTATAATTTTTGAAAACATGCTTGAATTGGCCTCAAAAAACGAGCCGATTGACCTCCTGTCCCTTGGCAGCCGCCTAGGGGAAAAGAAGGCACTGGACTCCATCGGCGGCAATTCCTATTTAGCCCTGCTCACGCAATTTGTTCCAGCCTCGACCAACATCAAGCACTATGCCCAAATCGTCCAAAAGAAAAATATTTTGCGTAAATTAATTGAAGCGGCCGATCATATCGGCGAATTGGGCTTCAGTGAAAATGAGGAAGCTATTGAAGAGATCTTAGACAAGGCCGAGAAAAAAATTTTCAATATCACGCTGTCTCCCGGCAGCCGTAAATTTACGCTGCTTAAAGACACTTTAAAAGAGGCTTGGGAGAGACTGGAGAAACTTCATGAGAATAAAGGCGAACTGCGCGGCATACCAACCGGTTTCAAAGACCTCGACATTGTCCTCTCCGGCTTTCAAAAATCGGATTTGATTGTTTTAGCCGCTCGGCCGTCTGTCGGTAAGACAACGCTTGCCTTAGACATCGTCCGAAATGCCGCCACGCGCTCGAGCGTGCCGACTTTGATATTCTCTCTGGAAATGAGTTCGCAGCAGCTGGTGGACCGATTGCTCGCAGCCGAGGCTAAAGTCAATGCTTGGAATCTGCGCACCGGAAAACTTTCGACTGATGAAGAATTCTCGAGACTGCGCGATTCTTTAGACAAGCTCTCCAAAGCTCCAATCTATATTGACGACAGACCTTCCAACACAATCGTCCAGATGAAATCAACTGCTCGGAAACTCAAGGCCGAACATAGTCTCGGGCTCATTGTAGTAGATTATCTTCAGCTTATGACTACCAGTAAAAATTATGATTCAATGGTCAATCAAGTTACGGAAATTTCCCGCTCGCTCAAATCGCTCGCCCGCGAACTTGAAGTGCCGGTGATCGCCCTTTCCCAGCTTTCTAGAGCGATCGAATCGCGCGGCGGCAAGCCTCGTCTTTCGGATCTGCGCGATTCCGGCTCTATTGAACAAGATGCGGACGTGGTCATGTTTATTCACCGCGAAGATCGCTATAAAGAGGAGTCCGAGAGAACAAATATTGCTGAAATACTCATTGAAAAACACAGAAATGGGCCAACTGGCAAAATAGAACTCTATTTTGACGCAAAGCGTTCCACCTTCCTTCCGCTTGAGAAAAGCAATATCGACGAACTGATTGCATCTGGACAGCCAAAAAACGAAGATAGGTTTTAATAATCTACGAAATACGAAAAATTACGAAAATACGAACACTAATTTCGTACTTTCGTACAAAATTCGTATTTCGTAGAGAATTATGTCTTTAATCGAAAAACTTTCTCAATATTTCAAAAAATTTCCGGGCATTGGCGAGCGGCAGGCGGCGCGTTTCGTGTATTTTTTGCTCAACGAAAAACCGGCTGATGTTAAGGAGTTTATTCAAACAGTAGTTGATCTAAAGAAAAACATTGGCCAATGCGCTTACTGTTTCCGCTTCGCTGAATTAAATGAAAAAGTCTGCACTTGGTGCCGAAACCATGGAGACGCAAAGATTCTGGTCGTGGTTGAAAAAGAAGCAGGCTTGGAGACACTTCAGAAAAGCAACCTCGCGGCCAAATATTTCATTTTAGGAAACCTGCCTAGACAAAAAGAGTTGATTGAGAAAATTAAAAAAGAAGACATTTCAGAAATAATTTTGGCTTTTTCGCTCACTCCTCAAGCCGAATACAACGAGGGAATTTTGCGCCAAGCACTCTCCCCTATCATCACTCAAAAGAAAATTAAAATCTCCTCCCTCGGCCGCGGCATCTCCACCGGGCTGGAGCTGGAATACTCCGACCCCGAAACTATCCAAAACGCCCTCAAA
>Ga0155770_107_pt3 | contig 19252 bp, 20 predicted proteins | sample RifCSPlowO2_01_FD_107424 | JGI IMG/M metagenome (GOLD analysis project Ga0155770, IMG submission 107424) | Candidatus Nomurabacteria bacterium RIFCSPLOWO2_01_FULL_42_20 | reverse complement strand
AGTTCTTGGCTCGGCCCTTTTTGGTCTCAATGGTAATTTCACCCGCTTTCACGCCAACATGAACCACTGCTTCTTTGTGGTCAAGATTATTTGAGATAATAAATGAAGCCACAGGACTTAGAATCTTGCTCTGAATGAGGCGATTGAGCGGCCGCGCGCCATAATGCGGATCATAGCCGGCCTTGGCTAAGTACTCTAAAGCTTCCGGAGAAATCTCCAGTGCAATGCCTTTGCCAGAGAGCCTAGTCCTGACCACATCTATTCTCAAATTCACAATCTGCTTGATAACCTCCGGCGAAAGAATGTCAAAAATAACTATCTCGTCTATGCGGTTCAAGAATTCCGGACGGAAATATTCTTTCATGGCATCTGTAATTTTATCTTTAGCCTGATTGTATTCCTGATTTTCCGTCTTGTTTGAAAAACCGATTGATTCCATTCTCTCAACATACTGCGATCCGATGTTGGAAGTCATGATAATGATCGTATTTTTAAAATTCACCTTGCGCCCCTTGGCGTCCGTAATATGGCCTTCATCGAGAATTTGAAGCAAGGTGTTAAAAACTTCCGGATGCGCTTTCTCAATTTCATCAAATAAAATAATCGAGTATGGCCGGTGCCGAATGGCCTCGGTTAATTGTCCGGATTCTTCATAGCCGACATAGCCCGGCGGCGAGCCGATAAGCTTGGAGACGCTGTGGCGTTCCATATACTCGGACATATCCACTCGAATCATTGCTTTCTCGTCATTGAATATAAACTCCGCCAGAGTTTTGGTCAATTCCGTCTTGCCAACGCCGGAGGGACCAAGAAAAATAAAGGAGCCGATCGGGCGATTCGGATCGGCGATTCCAGCTCTAGAGCGGCGAATAACGTCGGACACTCGGACAATCGCCTCATCTTGCCCGACAACGCGTTTTTTGAGGTCTTTTTCCATTCTTTCTAATTTTTTCTTTTCCTCTTCGAGCATATCGGAAACCGGAATGCCGGTCCAGCGAGAAACCACCTCCGCAATGTCTTCGGCCATAACTTCTTCTTTTAAAATCCGGCGGGATTTCTGCAATTTTTTCAAGCGGGAGAGCTTGACATCAAGGTCTTTCCTCAAAGACGGGACCCGGCCGTAGCGAATTTCAGCCGCCTTGGCCAAGTCAACTCTAAGTTCGGCGGATTCAGCCTCGACCCGAAGCGTATCCAAATCTTTTTTTATGGTTCGGATTTCTATCACCAAATTCTTCTCATTCTGCCACTTAAGTTCAAGCTCCCCGCTAGCCTCTTTCAGATTGGCGATTTCTTTTTCGATTTCTTTGATTCTTGATTTAATTTCCTTGCCCGCGGAATTTACCCGCCCTTCTCCGCCAGATGACGCTTTGCCTTCAGTGGAAATTTCTTTATTCAGAGCTTCTTGCTCGATCTGAAGGCGCATAATCTTCCTATGGGTATCTTCTAAAACAGCAGGCTTATTTTCCAGGGTAATTTTGAGGGCCGAAGAAGCTTCGTCAATTAAATCTACCGCCTTGTCGGGTAAAAATCTATTGCTGATATAACGAACGGATAAATTTACGGCCGAAACAATCGCATCATCAGTAATGCGCACGCCGTGATAAAGTTCATATTTTTCTTTAAGTCCGCGGAGAATGGCAATGGCGTCCTCCGTGTTTGGCTCGTCAACATAAACCGATTGAAAGCGCCTGGCCAGAGCCGAATCTTTTTCAATATACTTTTGGTATTCCTTGATGGTCGTCGCGCCGATCGCCCGAAGATCGCCGCGCGCCAAAGCCGGCTTCAGCATGTTTGAGGCGTCCATCGCCCCTTCGCCCGCCCCCGCTCCCACCAGAGTGTGAATCTCGTCAATGAAAAGAAGTATCTTGCCTTCAGCTCTTTCGATTTCTTTCATAAGATTTTTCAAGCGCTCTTCAAATTCTCCGCGGTATTTAGTACCGGCCACCAGCATTCCCAAATCCAAAGAAACCAGCTCTTTATCTTTAAGCGACTCCGGCACATCCCCGCGGGTAATCCTTTGCGCCAGTCCTTCTACCACCGCCGTCTTGCCGGTTCCAGCTTCGCCGATCAGAATCGGATTGTTTTTGGTCTTGCGGGAGAGAATTTGCATGATGCGCATGATCTCGGTATCTCGGCCGATGACTGGATCGAGCTTGTCTTCTTTAGCCAGTTTGGTCAGGTTGCGGGTATATTTGGAAAGAATTTTGAATTTTTTAACCGGGCTGACATCAGTAATATTTTGACTGCGGAATTCTTCTAAAATGCGTATCACATTTTCCTTATTGATTCGAAATCGGGCCAGCATTTCCTTGGCTTCGCTCGGAACTTCTAAAATGGCCACAAATAAGTGCTCCACGGAAACAAAGTCGCTTTTGAAATAGCTGGCGACCTTGCTTGAAGATTCGATCACTTGAGCCAAGTCGGGAGTCAGATAAATCTGATAAGCGGGAGAAAGGGTGTTCCTGGACTCCGGCGCCTCAATGGCCTCAAGCAAAGAATCCGTCAGTAAGATCGTATCAACTTCAAGCCGGTCTAAAATAGAAACAACGTTGCTTTCTTCCTGAAGCAAAAGCGTGGTTAAAAGATGAAGCGAGCTCACATGATTCTGGCCGCGCTCAATAGCCAGCTCGTGAGCTTTCCTGATGGCTTCCTTGGCCTTAGTTGTAAAATGGTTAAATGGTGGCAACATGATAGTTTTAAGATTAAAGATTAAAGATTAAAGATTAAATAATGACGACATTACTGCATATATTACCATATAAATGTCAAATGTCAAATATTATTGTTCTGGTAATGGCTCTTCTGGCAGAGTTTCAGGCTGTGTTTCCGTAGTGTCCGTGGTGTCTGTGATATCTGTGGTGATTATTTCAGTTTCTTCTGTTATTGGCGTTTCTGGCGGAATTACGGTTTCTTTTTCCAAAAGAATTTTATTCACCAGGGCGGTAACTTCTTCTAGAGACAACCCGCCGGGCTTGGGCGATTCAACTCTGATAACTTTTTCAACCGTCTCTTTTATCACTTTAGTAATTGGGCGGACAATCTCTGCCGGCGCTTCCTGCATCAGAGAGACAATGGCAATACTTGTGCCAATAGAAATGACGAAGGTGACCAGTATCACCAAAAGTATCAGCTGTGATTTATTCAGATCTTTTACGTCCATTTTTTAATTATACCACCTTTTTAGCTTTTCAAGAATATGCTTAAGAGATCTCAAAACATAGTCGATATCCTCTTTCTTAGTGTTTCGGCCTAAACTGAAACGAATTGAACCCGCCACGCTACTGGCTTCCGGGCGGATAGCTTTTATAACATATGACTCGCCTATTTCTTCGCTCTTGCAGGCGCTTTTGGAAGAGACGGCGATGCCGCGCGCATCCAGCTCCAAGACAAGGAGCTCGCTCTCTATTAAAGACTGATCAACCCCAGTACCAGAGCTTTGCTCGCTACGGGGCGCGGCACGGATATTATCCATGGGAACAATGGAAATATTAACGTTATTGGGTAAGCGGCTCGTCAAATCGCCATTTATCAACATTCTAACATTCGTTAGAATGTTAGAATGAACTAATTGGCTAATAAAATAATCGCGGAGTTTTGTTAATCTCTTTACTTCTTTCTCTTTCATTTTCTCTGTGATTTCAAGAGCGCGGGTCAAGCCGACAATGGCCGGTAAATTCTCGGTCCCGGGCCGGAGGCCGAATTCCTGACCGCCGCCGTGCATGATTGGCTCAAGCGGAACAATTCTTTTTTTGTAAAGCGCGCCGACACCTTTTGGGCCATAAATTTTTGAACCATTGAAAGTCATAAGGTCAACGCCGAGCTTACTCACATTGATCGGCAAATAATTTACTGCCTGACAAGCATCAGTATGAAAATAGACCCCACCCTGCGCCCTCCCCTTAGTAAGGGGAGGGTTGGGAGGGGTCAGGGATTTTCTGAAATTGCGAATAATCTTCGCAATTTCAGTGATCGGCTGAATCGTGCCGATTTCATTATTGGCATACATCACAGAAACTAAAACAGTGTTCAGCCGCAAGGCTTCTTTAATTTTTTTCGGGTCAACAATGCCGTTCGGCTCGACTGGCACATAAGTCACCTCCGCCTGGCCGGTTTTTTCTAAATATTTGTAAACTTCCAAAACAGAGGGGTGCTCGATGTTTGTAGTCACAATGTGCGGCACTGTATTTACTTGCCTCGCTTGATTCACTTGCCTTGCTTGATTTACTACCCCTAATATTGCCAAATTATTACTCTCGGTGCCAGAGCTGGTAAAAATAATCTCATCTGATTGCGCTCCCAAAATACGAGCAATGCCTTCGCGCGCTTTTTCTATTTTCCTCCTCGCCAAAACCCCCTCCTTATGAATGGCACTGGGATTAGCGTAAGACGAGGCGTAATCTAAAAAAATTCTTTTCATACCGTCTACAGGTGCGCATCATTATCCGATGCGCCTTGCTAATTATACACAATATAACTATACTATAATTTCTATGCTTGCACTCGAAAACATTATCATCTATGGAGTTTTATTTTTAGTCCTTCTCCTAGTCATCTGGGCCATTCTAACAGAAATTCGGCTACGCAAATTCTTTGCCGGTAAAAATGGCCAGAGCCTTGAGAGTGTCATCCGGGATTTGGAAAAAGAACTCGGCCGGCTGGGAGGGGCTAAAGAAAATATCGAGAAGAATTTGAGCCACATAGAGAAAAGACTCCGCCGGTGCGTGCAAGGCGTCGGCATCGTGCGCTTCAACGCCTTCGCCGATTCTGGCGGCAATCAGAGCTTCGCCATCGCGCTTATTAATGAAGCTGGCGACGGCGTCATAATCTCAAGTCTTTATTCCCGGGAAAAAGTGAGCGTTTTTGCAAAACCGATAATAAACAATAAATCGGAATTCGAATTAACCGAGGAAGAAAAAGAAGCCATTAAGAGAGCGAGACTCTCTTAATCTCTACGAACTACGAATTTTGTACGAAAGTACGAAAAGAATTAAGAATTTGTATTGTTCGTACTTTCGTAATTTTTCGTATTTCGTAGATTATTTTTCGTAGAATATTAAATTATGTCTCCAAAAACCGCACAATCTAATATTGTTCTGCGTCCGCCCGTCGTTGTCGTCATGGGGCACATTGATCATGGAAAATCAAGGCTTCTTGACTATATCCGCAAAACCAACATCATCGAACATGAAGCCGGCGGCATCACCCAGCAGGTCGCGGCCTACGAAGTAATTCATAAAGACGAAAAAGGCCTGGACCGCAAAATCACCTTTCTGGACACCCCCGGCCATGAAGCTTTCTCGCGTATTCGTGAGCGCGGCGCCGAAATAGCCGACATTGCCATCCTGGTCGTCTCGGCTGAAGACAGCGTCAAAGATCAAACAATTGAAGCTCTGAAAGTGATAAAAAAAAGCAATTTACCGTATGTGGTAGCCATAAATAAAATAGACAAACCGGCCGCCAATGTAGAGAAAACTAAAATGGACTTGATTGAAAAAGAAGTTTACTTGGAAGGTTATGGCGGCGATGTTCCCTACGTTCCTATTTCCGCCAAAGAAGGCACGGGTGTTTCCGACTTGCTCAATTTGATTCTCCTGGTCGCAGACTTGAAAGAATTCAAGGCAAATCCTGAAAATGGAGCTCAAGGTTATGTTCTGGAATCAAATCTGGACCCCAAGCGCGGTATCGCGTCGTCGCTCATCATCAAAGACGGCACATTGAAAAAGGGTATGTTTGTCGCGGCCGGAGACGCTTTCGCGCCGACGAGAATTTTCGAAGACTTCTTGGGTAAAACTATCCGAAGCGCAACCTTCTCTTCCCCGGTGAGAATTGTCGGCTGGAATAAAGTGCCGGAAGTCGGAGCTCTTTTTGAAACCGTGGAAAGTAAAAAAGAAGCCGAAAATATAATTTGCCAAAACATTGAGAGCGAAAAAAATATCAAATCAACTCCACCGCTTCCGAGCGGTGGGGTAAGTGCAGAAACTAAACTTATTCCGCTCGTCATCAAAGCTGACCGGAGCGGCAGTATCGAAGCCATTAAAAAAGGACTGGCTAAATTAAATACGGAGGAAATCGCCTTCAAAGTAGTCAAAACCGGCATCGGCGCTATTAATGAAAGTGACATTCAAGCAGTCTCGGCTGACAGACCTGCCCGCCGGGTGCATGGAAGCGGGAATCCTCTCGTTGTCGGCTTCAATGTCAAATACGACACCGCCGCCTTCGAAAAAAGTGAGAGACTCGGCACCCTCCTTAAAACATTCAATGTCATTTACGAATTGCAGGACTTCTTGAAGGCGGAGGCGGAAAAGGGGCGGCCAAGAAAGGAAGTTAAGGAGATAACTGGGCAAGCCAAGATCATAAGATCGTTCAGCCGCGAGAAAAACAAGCAGGTCATAGGCGGCAAAGTTATCTCCGGTAAAATTATCGAGAAAGGTTCGGTCCAGATCATGCGCCGAGATTTTGAAGTAGGCCAAGGCATCGCCCTAGAGCTCCAGCAGAATAAAGCTAGAGTTAAAGAAGTCGAAGAAGGCAAAGAATTCGGCATGATGATAGAAAGCAAGATAGAGATTGCTCCGGGAGACGTCCTTGAATCGTTTGTCATCGTCTGCAGATAAATCACGAATACCACGAATCTCTCCGCCGCCCCGACCCGGGTCGGGGCGGCGGACTAATACCTCTAATATTTGTTAAAATATGCATCGTCAAGAAAAATTAAAAAATTATTTAATGGAGTTAACTGCTAAATTCTTAGAAAAAGAATCGGGTCAAGACGCTCTCGTTACTGTCACTAATTGCAATGTTTCCCCCAAATTCAATAGGGCGGATATTTTCATTACCGTATTACCAAAAGATAAAGAAGGGGAGGTCATGCAAATGCTGGAAAAAAAATTAGGTCAGTTGAGAAAATATATATCAGAAAACTTAAAAACTAAAAGTGTTCCTGTTCTTAAAATAGAGATTGATCTTGGAGAAAAAAACCGCCAAAGGATTGAAGAATTGTTGAGTAGTGCCCGGGGCGAGACTCGAACTCGCATGCCTTACGGCAATCGATCTTAAGTCGATCGCGGCTACCAATTACGCCACCCGGGCTAAATAAATATTTTAATTCAAGCACTGAGGCCCAGGCCGGATTTGAACCGGCGAATCGCGGTTTTGCAGACCGCTGTGTTAGACCACTTCACCACTGGGCCTTTTTAACATAAAGTATTTTTGAAATATATCATACTTTCGCCTTAAAAATAAATCTCTAGAAGAATCTTGATACATAAACTTAAATAATTTAACGCTATCAGCTGTCGCAAACCTCAGCTGAAAGGACCTGTGACTAAGATAAACCTTTGTTTGCTTAATCTGTAAATTATTCCGCAGAGCCTTTAAAAGACCCTCAAGAAATTTCTTACTCCCGCTTGTAAAAATAACAGATAATTTTCTTAGTATCAATTTTTGTGTTTTTCCCGGGGATCTATATAAATATATGCAACCGTCACCATCAAAATAACCAAGAATGAACGGATTCAGATATTTCTTAGGCACTTTTGGAAATATAACAGTCAAAGATTTGTTAGGAAAAATCCCATGGTGTAAAAGAGAATTATATATTTCCCTGTCACCTATTCGTAATACATATTGATTCCGTCTCTTTTGCCAAGCAAATTTCATTTTATAAATTTTATGCCCAGAAGACAACCATGACCTAATCTTTTTAATCGTCTTTTCATCTATACTAGAAATAGAAAGATAGCTTCCTCGATTTGACTCATGAATGCTTCCGTCCGCATATATGTAGCCAAGAACATAAGCCATTTTGGGACTCCACTTATAGAAAAACTTTTCATTAACTTTATATTTTATACCCATGCATCTATTATAAGTGGTAATGATATATATTGCAAATATAAAGTTGCTTAGCGATTAAATACTTATAGTTTGAGAAAAAAACAAAAAATGATATATTAAAAAACATGCGCCCATAGCTCAGTTGGTAGAGCGGCTCCCTCTTAAGGAGATGGTCGGGGGTTCGAATCCCTCTGGGCGCACAAGTGCACACACGTGAAGCAATTGTTTGCTTCACGTGAGGGATTCGAACAGCGGAGCCATGTTTTTGCACCAGCAAAAACAGGCGAGCTGGTGCCCAGACCAAAATTTTCGACGGAAAATTTTGAGTCGCGGGCGAATTCCCTCTGGGCGCACTTTGCCGGGGTGGATGAAAAATGAACTGCTTCATTTTTCATCCGAGGGAGGTCGACACACCGGCATTGGTCCCGCTTTGCGGGATCAAAAATATGAAATATATTTTTGAAAATGCCGGGGTGGCGTAATTGGTAGCCGCGCTAGTTTTAGGAACTAGTGGAGTAATCCATGCGAGTTCGAGTCTCGCCCCCGGCACAAAAAAACAGAAGACCCGCAGAAGCCTTGCTTTTTTTTATTTTTAATGTAGATTGTGAGCAAATCTGATCATTAACTTTTTAAAAAAGGAGGTTTTATGAAAATAGCGAATCTTGAGGAAAAGCTCTTTTGGGGCAAAATTTTCTTTTTTATTGCCTCAATATTTTTTCCAATTATCATTCTAACTTTCTCTTACCAGTCCCTAACCGGCATAATTATATTCCTGATGTATTGCGGCTTTGCCATCTTATTCAGTTGGACAAATCCGAATGCTAACACCGGCTTTGTTCATGCGAAACCAAGCGAGGTTATGATTATTGAATGCTGGGGCTGGATTCTCTTTGCCATGCGAGGCGGACCCGTGTTTCTTTGGCCGTTCATTTTTCGAGCCGTTAAATTTGATGCCAGCTTGACTGATCGCAGTAAAGAGATGAGCGCCATCACTTCGGTCCGTTCAGCAAAAGACAAAGGGAGTGTTTTTGAATACTTGATTGTCAGCGGGCTGATGGTTTGGTGGCAAATGTGTCCGGACGGGACCGATGGGCTAACCGGCTCTGTCATCGCTCGCAAAAAATGCGGGAGCTTGGATGGGGCTTATGCGCAAACGGAGCTCCAAACACAGCGGACCTTGAATTACAAGGTCTCAGAAATAACCATGCAAGAATTGATCACGGACTGGAAAAATTTTGATCGGGCCTTAACCAGAAGTGTTTGGGGATTTACCGGGCAAAATGACAAGAACTCCGATATTTACGTTGGGGTTAAAACTCTTAACGTCACCGTCAAGGACCCCTTGCCTAAAGAATTCAGAAACAAACTGACTAAATTGGCCGAAGAGAAGGCGGAAGAGGATGTTGTCGTGCAGGTGGCTAAAAGACAAGCTAAAACTCTCGTCATTGGCAAAGAAGCGGAAGCCGCGGGAGTCAAATTGGTCGGCCTTTCGGAAGTAGAGGTTGAAAAAGCGCGCAAGGTCTACCAGGTCATGGTGGCAGCAGAAGGTAAGGAGGCGACATACAAGCTCCTCGGTTTAAAAGAAGGCGATCGCGAAGCGGCCCTGATGATTGAAGCGCTAGAGCAAGCGCCGGCAATTTTGGGAGACAAGCTCCAAGCAGCCGTTATTGGCGGAGAAGGCGGGCTTATCAATGAAGTTTTGCGCGCCATCACGGCCGTCAAAACTCTCGGCAATGCCGGGATTGGAGGAGTTAAAGCGTAAAGAGTAAAGTAAGAACGCAAAATGTGCAACAAAGATGTTGCACATTTTTTTTATTTGATGGTAAAGGCGACTCCTTACACTTTAGGGGAAGGTGTTGCCTTGACCATCATATTATTAATTGTGGTCAAGGGGAGGTCTTGCCCTAAAGAGCAAGGCCTCCCCTTGACCTCCGGAAACACTTTACTCTTTACTTTTTACTCCTTGCTAATTACTTCGCCCCGATTGTGGTCATGATCAGATTCATTATCCCAAAAACTGAAACCATGATAACGATTCCGATTATCCCCCAGATCATATGCTTTGCCCCCTTCTTGCGGGCTTCTGGGTTGCCGGCATTCATAACATAAACCGCCACGCCATAGAGAAAATAAGCCACGCCGGCAACGATCAAAAAGTAAATTATCGGATTGATAATCTCCGCATTTATCGCCTCAACTAGACTATCAATATCAGCATGAGCAATTTTAGGAAGCCAAAGCATTAGACTAGATTAAAGATTAAAGCAAAACCAGAAACATTGTCACAATTTAGAATCCGGGACAAGTCCAAACTTGAGTAATTGGATCGCAAACTTGTTGGCTCTGTATCAATGTAACCGGATTAGTACAAATTCCTGGGCTACCAGGACATAGGGTCTTTTCAAGACCGAATGTATTTTGTAATAACTTAACTAAACCCCAAACAGCGAACATGACAAAAAGACCAATAATTCCATATATCATGTTATTTCTGGCCTCTCCTTTTGCCTTTTCTTCTTTGGCTGTTATATACTTAACAACGCCAACTAAAAAGAAAAGAAAGGCCAAGGCAATAATAATCAGTACAATCGTATTGATTATATTAAGAATAGTAACACCAACACCGCCAAGAGTTTGCTGCGCGGCGGCGAGAAGAGGCAATAATGCCCCGGCCCCTACACCTGTAAAACCAATAATCTTTTTTAACATAAAATTTGTATCTAAAAAATTAATTTAATAATAAAGACCTAATAATTTCTAATAAACACATAATACCATAAAAAAGCTTTGAAAAACAGCAACTGTGGAAAACCATGGATAGCCGCCCCTACCCTAGCTACCAGCTACTAGCTACCAGCTACTACTCTGGAAGTTCCGGAAATGACGGTGGTTCTGGCGGGAGATTGCTTAAGTTAAAGGTTGCCGTAAAAATCTTCACTATGCCCCAAATTGAAACCATGACGAAAAGAGCGATCCCGCCGTAAATCATAAACTTTACACCTTCTTTTCTCTTGGCCGCGTCCCCGCCGCGCATGACATACAAGGCGACTCCGTACAGAAAGGCCGCGAATACGAGGGCCCAAACTAAAGTTACTATCGGACCGGTAATAAGGTCGGTGACATCTAGGATAAGACAACGCAATGTTTTTTTGTTTGGATCATCGCATGGGGGTATGGTGGAATGGAGAGCCAAAGTAACGAGCGGCGCGCTTACGAGAAGAAGCAAAAGAAAAGTAAAAATATATTTTTTGAATTTCATATTTAAATTCTATTACTGACCATCATTATATCTGAACTAACTTATATTCTTAATAATAGCCGACCCCTGGCTTTTTTGCAATTTTTGGATCGTCTGGCCGATGGCCGAAGCGAGGACCCAGGCGCCGAGAACAATCGCCGCGCCGATCAAAACGGCCATGAAGGCCTTCTTGGCCTTAGTAAGTTCTTCCGGCTTGCCTTGAGCCTGCACGAAGCGAAAGCCCGAATAAATTATAAAGATGGCAATGACCGGAATGCCGATCTTCCAGATAATGTCAAAAATCTTCTTCACAAAATCAAGAATATTTTCCACCTTGATCGGATTATCTAATTTACCGGAGTCAGTAGTGGTGGTAATTGTGCCACCGACAACGCAGTCTCCATTAACAATGGTACCGCTAATGGTACCGCTAACGCATTCTTCTCCTTCTTCTTGAGCCAAAATATAATTTGGTGTCGCCAGAATAATAGCCATAGCAACGATCAATAAAAACAGCTTTAAAAAATTGATTTTCATATGTAAATTATACAGCAAATTAAGGCTTAAAGTAACACTTGACAGATAGCTATTTTTTATGCTATTATTTGACGGTAAATTTGTAATATTAACAACAAAATAAACCTAAAAAATTATGAAAGAATTGATACCAATAGGGATCGTACTTCTGTACGACATTTTGATTGCCATGGCAGTAATCACCCTAAGAAATATTAAATGGAGAAAAGAAGGTCCAAATCCGGAACTGGATCGAGTGATTGCCTTTATTGCAATTCACTTAACTTTCCTACTTGGGATTTACACGGTAAGTCGAACCGGCTACATTGCCTGGTTCGATAATCATGTTCACGGGGGAAATCCGGATACGTTCCGGACAAGCTTCTGGATACTAAACATGGTTGTATTCCCCATGTTTATCTGGCTGAAGGAAAAAGCAGACCCGTTGATTAACTGGAAATTACTGCGCAATATCGCGGCTATCTGCTGGTTAGTCCCGATGGTTTTGCTTTTCTTCTTCCCCACCATTGGCTGTAATAATTCGGGTGATGATACCGTAGATGAGAATGAGTATTCAATTGTTCAGCCGGTCGGCTTCCCTAAGGACATAAGATTGGGACCAAATGAAGAAATAGATATAGTTCCAGTTGGAGGTTTCTGTTACAGAGGAAAGCCTGATGAAGGCAACCTGGCCATAAATGAAATAATAAATAGCCAGAAATTCCACCTAAAGGCCGGACCAAATGGAGTTCATCTCAAACTGGCAGCCGTTTGCAAAGGGAATTACCATGACCCAAATTTGTGTCCCCAAATTATACCGCCTACTACAATCCAAGTTGAAAAGTAATGTAGGGGTGGTCAAGGCGAAGCCTTGACCAAAACCATGATGGCGTTCGTTATTGTTATAACGAACGCCATTTTTATTTCCATGATCTAATTATGCCTAAAATAGATAATTATAAATTATAAAATTAAACCCGCTTGTCCACTAACTAAGACGATCGTTCAAATTAGGAGACATTTTTCAAGTGCCAAAGGGGAGTCCTTTGTAGCCAAAGGACTCCCCTTTGGCATACTACATTTCGCTCGTCAAAATAAAAATCCTCCGACCTGGGCCGGAGGGGTTTTGGGAACTTTGGGAACTTTACTTTTTAACAGTATCCTTCTTATCCGTCTCAACAGAATCTGTTTTCTTGTTTTCCGCAGGCGGCTCCTCTGCCGGCCTTACGAAAGGTTTTAACTTCTCCCTAAGGTACGGATTGTAAACTTTGCTCGGAAGCGAATCGGAGTTGGCCCCGGCCCTCTCGGCAATGTCGCGAAGAATTTCGTCCAATACTTCAATCTGCGAGTTTTGGATTGAGTCCTGGCGGGCGCTCTTATCTACGGCGGCACTGATGCTGCTTAACTCGTTGCTGTTCGCAACCACTCTGTCTCTGTCCGCGAATTGCGAATAAGAAACAAAGATACCAAGCACGACTAAGAGAACAAGATTGACTACGGAAACCCAGCTAATGCCAGGCGCAGGCATTTCTGCCTTCATGACGCCCTTAAACTGGCTGACAAAAGTGTCATTCCAGATTTTCTTCAGTTCCGCGATTCTGCCTTCAAACCAGTTTTCCATGCTCTTCTGGAAAGTTTCCTTGGCGGTTCCATGCCTCTGTAGGGCGCTTTCCAGTTCTGCTGCCGTCACGCCTCCCTCTTTGCTTTTTACTACGGCTTCAAGGGCTTCAGTGATTTTCCTTTCAAATTCATCCAGCACACTTTTCACCGCTTCGCTGACTTCAGCCGCATTGGGGCCGGTGATGGTTACATTTTTACCATCTCCGGAAGAAAGGGCGACAATTAGACGCTGTATTTCATCCTTCATTTCGGATTTCTTCAAACCAGAACACTGGCTGCCACTCACGGCCTGAAGAATGTCTGCGATTTTGTCATCCAGTTCCTCTAACTTGTCGGGAACCAGCTGAAATTTTTCCGCAAGCAAATCCCTGACCTTTTTCAATTCTTCTTCCAGATTTGCCTTGGTCGCATATTGAGCCGGGTTACCGGGCAGATGCGGCACATACTTCTCCGGGTCCCATTCTTCAGGAAAAGAACCTTCTTCCAGAAAGTAGTTCTTGCAGTTCGTTTCTTCGGCGCATCTTTCGGCAACAGAATAGGATAGGCCCGAAGTTGCGTCACTTCCCGAAATGGATTTCAATTTTTTCAATATTATGAAGCCCAAGTTAGTGAATGCTTTCTGACGAACGGCAATCACATTGGGTCCTCTTCGGAAATTATCAATCTCGTGGAAATGACTTAGCAGAAGGTCAAGCGATGACTCCCTGGCAAGCCCGGCAATTAAATCTGCCGTTTGTCCATTTAATTGATTTTTATCACAAGTTTTCAACTCGCTTATTTGGCGTCCGATGGATTTCGGATTCAAGTGACTGTTCCCTTTGTTTTTTCGGGTCTTTTTTGAGCCCTTCTTTGGTGCATTTGCCATAACTGTATTGTTTTAGTAAAAGTTAGTTAATATTCAATTTGTAATGAAATTAATTGGCTAAATGTTATCACTTTATATTCTATATGTCAACAGTTGACTTTTATCTTTAAATAATGTATTATTTGCCAGTAATTTTCTTTGTAAAAATCAAATATAAACTTAAAAACACACGATTATGGAAAACTTAATTTTCTTCGCAGGCCTAGCCCTTATGATACTGGGGTTGACCTTAGTTGCCTTCAAAGAAAGAGGCGCAAAAATTACCGGATTGATTTCTATTTTTATTGGTTCGGGTATTGTAATCACTCACCTTTCAGACATGGGGGGTTTGAGTATTTTCGTAGAAGAACACCGAGTTCTTCTGAAAGGCCTGCTGATGGTTGTCGCGTCAACTGCGCTTATAATCTCTGCATTCAACCTCTATCGCATATTTGTGCCGCGTGAGGGGCAGGCGAACCATTTCCTTGAGGAAGCAATAATCGGGACATTGCACGCGAATTATTTTGCCACACTCTTTTTCATAGACAAATATGTAAAGAGTGTCGGCGAAGACCGCGAGAAGGGTAAAAAGATTTTCCATGAGTTCCTCTACGGACTCGTTGGGGCGTCTTTCATTCTCTTAACCATTCTGCTTCCTTTGGCCATGGCCGGAGGACTGTACGTAACCCAATACTTCCAATTTAAATTATTCGGTCTCAATGTCATGGAGGTCATTACTTACCTCGTGACAATCGGGATCGGGTGCTTCGTAGTATTGTATTGGATTAATGCAGTGCTAAATCACAGACATCAAGTCCGGCCCGGACACGATATGCTCGTCTACTGCCGGACCAAATTGATGTTCATTAAAGGTCCAACGGAAGGAGATATTCTTGCTCCAGGCGGATTCTGCAAAGTCATTCAAATGAAAAAATACCTTTCAATTGAATGCTCTGCGAAGGGTCTGACTTGTGTGGGAGAAGAGAGGCGAATGAGGGCGAAAGCTAAAATGACCGCTCGCATAAAAATTAAGGACACAACTGTCGTCCTAAACAACGAGCTGTCTCTCGAGGCGCTGGAGGAAGATATCATAATAATAATGCGGTCTTGCTATCTTGCCGAGATAGGCAAGATAACTGGCGAAGTAGCGGTTCGCGACAAAGATAAGTTAGACCAGGATATTAAAAAAGCTCTGGCTGCTGAACTCTTAATTCGCGGAGGCGGAAATTTGGAACTGGAGGAACTCCTGATCCAAAAAGTAGGCCTTAGACCATCAGAACTGATGGCCGCCTAAGCCAATCCAAAGGATTGGCCGGCCAAAAAAACAATAATTGGGCCCGATCAACATCGGGCCATTTTTATTTGACAAGTAGCTATGTTTTATGCTATTATCCAGACAACAAATGTATATAAATTGAAAATAAAATAAGTTCAAAAACCTGTAAAAACCCGAAAAAAATGAAAAAAATAGCTAAAGCAGAGGAGGACTTAAAAGTCATCCAGATAAGAAAAAAGGCGGTGCAAGAGTTAATTGAGCCGCTGGAAGACATAGGAGATGATTTAGGGACACGGGAAACAAAAACGCCCCTGGAAATTTTTGATCACATTTGGGATAAAATTTTTCCAAAGCCGGTTCAGAAAATGGGTGTGTTACCCATTATCTTCTTTCTGGCCCTCGCCTTTCTTTGCGGGTCAGCAATTTATTTTTCGGACGAAGTCGTAAGGCCTCCGAAAAAAGAGAAGAGGAAAAGTGAGAGCAAGGTCATATATGTCCCGACCTCCCTGCCACAACCAGAGCCGCAAAGAAATGGCAACGGCAGCAGACAACGGCGCGAGCAATCAAGTAGCGAGGTTGAATTAACAGTCAGCATTGTCGTTGACACCTTAACATTCATCGCTCACCCGCTGGATGAAGATGGGTTCGCCCTCTACGCAGACAATATCTGCACGCCAACCGACAAGGCAAACGGGGCAATATTCTTTGCCATAGATGAGGCAGAAGATAGCGTCTGGATCTCCCTTGATGATAGGGAGTATGAGGCATACAAATTGCCTCTCCGTCCCACTGCCGAAGAAATAAAAATCGGTGAAGTGGCGAAGGATTTGCCTAAGGGTCCCCGCATCGGCGAAGCTGTCTGCCACAACTTTGTGTCTTATTATACAGATAAGCCAACAACTTTTTTCGTAATTTTTTTCAAGGAGAAAAAAATAAAGAAAAAAGTGGCGGTATAGCTGTGGGCTAACATATGATATGGTCCGGCGCATCTTACATGCGTCCGGGCCATTTTTATGTTAAGGTCATGATTTTTGAACATTGAGTTCAAAAATCATGATGCCCACTACCTGCCCGCCAATGCCAGAGCGATTAGGGTGGTTATAAAGATAAAGTAATCAATTTTACAATAATCTTTATTACCAAGTAATCAGCATTCAGGCGATGGCAGGCGGGCGAATGCGCTCATGCGAATAAAAGAAAGAATAGTTACTTCCTACTGTTGTACTTCTGTCCGGGGAAAATTTTCTTTTTGGGGGTGTCTCGCAGGCCGACGGGCCGACCTGCCCGCCGAAGCCTCGGCGCAGGCGGGGAGGCAGCGCTCCGCGAGCACGCGGAGACAGCGACCCCAAAAAAGAGAATTTTCCAGAGGACAGCAGTAGCTTGCGGAGCATTTGCTTTTTATAAATTTATATGTAGATTATGAGTAACATAGTTTTTTAATAATCCTTACTTAAAAATGGAGGTTTTATGCAAATAAGTGAAATTGTAGTCATCAGTGTGACCGCTTTTTTCTTTCTTTTTCTTTTGGTTAAGCCGCATCTTTCTAAAGTCGGCTTCAATCCAATCGAGGGGGTAAAAAGTTCAAGCGGCTTTGATCTCTTCATGAGATACCTTTCAGCCATCGTGGCCTTCTCTTGGTATCCAATTATCTTTTTCTATTTCTACTACATTTGGAAAAGTTGGATCTGGATACCCATTGCCGAAGGGTCCTTCAGGTGGCTAATTCTTGTCATATTGGGAATACTTTTTGCCGGCTGGGCCATCAATGAGTTTAACAGAGCCGAATGGAAAAGGATGAAATGGAGCTTGATTTGGATGGTCTCTATTCTAATGATTTCAGAAGTGGTCAGATATCATGTAACAAAAGATGATCCGCCGCCGACAGACGACCAAGTCAACTCAAATCTAGTTTTTATCAAACCGGCAGAAGTCGTAAAGCAAGAGACTCAAGTAAAATCAGAGCCCACTCCTCAAAAAAAAGAAAAGCCAAAGCCAAAAGTTGTCGAGGTAGAAGTGCATAAAACAATCTATACAGTGCTTGCTCGAACTGAACATGTGATTATGCCCGGTAAAACAGTTATAGAACACTTGAAGCCCACGCTGCCGAAAAATGTCCATTGGCAAATAGTTAATTTCTTTGCCGAGGACAGTATTAAAACAATTTACAACTGTTTTAATTTTCCGTGGGATAAAAAGGAGGGGCCAATCGAAGGATGGTTGACTCCAGAAAAAGAGCCAACGGAGGAAGATCTTTTGTCAGGCAAGCTAGATCTGGGACATAGCCCAACATGCACGCAAGGTGCTGTATCTATAGGAATGACAAATTCATTGCGAGACAGGCCAGTCAAAGTCGTCATCCATTATTACGATGAGCCAATAGATGTAGTATCAAAGAAAAAAGTGGAAGTGAAATTTTAAGCCCTCCGACCCAAGGTCGGGGGATTTTTATTATCTGCATTACAACTAATTAACTGTGAAATATGTTCCCTAGCTTGAGCAACCATAATAAATTTTCTTTATTGGCTTATTCGTACGAATAGGTAAATAGAATTCGAATGGATAAATTGAATACGAATTTATTCGGGTTTGACGCCTTCAAGGAGAATAAATTCCTTTTTAACACCGAGGCCCGAGAGAATGGCCGAGACGATGAGCCAGGCGGCGAGCGCGATAATGAGCCCCTTGCCAACCGCTTTAAAAATTTTCCAAGCCTCGGTCCGTTTGGAAACATTATCTCCCGCAGTCATGTGAATAAAGCCGGCATAAGCGAAAAGAAGGGCGGCCAAAGGAAGCGATATATAGAAAAGCAAAAAATTAATGATGCTGGAGACAAGCTGCATGGCCTCTTTCCAACCACAGCCTGTCTCTTCCGGGCATGTCGGGACCAGAGATGCTTTTCCGCCAGGATGTTCGAAACCGGGACTTCCGGCTTTATGATAAGCGGAAGAAGCCGAAGGCAGGGCCAGAATCATTATCACTATTAAAATGAAAAATATTTTTTTCATGTTAGCGTATTGCGCTCATTTCTTTTTGAGCCTCCGAAATGCTCTGGCTCAATGTAAATCGACCTGACACAATATTATCAATCATGTTTTTGAAAATAAGATCAGTCGCTTCGGGGCTCGGATCAAGCCATGCTTTGGAAATTAAAGCCGACCGATAAAAAGTTTTGAGATAATGTGGCGAGGGCGGAATGACGGCAAGAAGATCGCGGCGCGGTGGAGGCAAGCTAAGCGCCTGGGCAAATTGGACCCCGTAAGCCGGCGCGGAGAGGGCGTTCACCGCGGCCAGGGCGGCCGGCGGATTTTTAGTATTTTTAGAAATGGCCAAGGCAGAGAGCTTGCCGAAAGTGGCCTCCGTCTTAGCCGTGCGGCTCTGCGGCAATTTGGCGACGTCAAAATTCAAATTCGGATTAGTTTCGCGCAGGGAGAAAAGCTCGCTGGCGAAACCAAAATAAACGCTTAGATTTTCTGAAATAAAGGCATTTCTGGAAGAAGAAAAAGAGCGGTTCCAAGAATAGGCCTCCTTGCTCGGATTTGAAAATTCGGTGTAGAAACGAAGGACGGCTTCCGTCACCCTGCCGGCATCACTTAAGTTGGGGATCAAATTGGCGCCGCTTAAGACAGTGACGGGGTTGCCGGACTGGAGGAACATGGCCGATATAATTTCTTTGGCATTGGTGACATTTGAATATGTGCCCAAGGCGACTCCGGCGGTATCGATCAAGCCGGGAGTAGTTTGCTTGGTCAGGATCGGAGCGAGCGTTAGGAATTCATCCCAAAATTCCGGCGGCTTGGCCACTCCGGCGCTATCAAGCAGATTGCGATTGTAATACATGACCATAGGGTCTAAAATGACCGGCAGACCTAAGATTCCCCGAGAATCCAAATATAAATCAGCCATAGAGACGAAACTGTCTCGGAAA
>Ga0155770_129_pt1 | contig 20909 bp, 16 predicted proteins | sample RifCSPlowO2_01_FD_107424 | JGI IMG/M metagenome (GOLD analysis project Ga0155770, IMG submission 107424) | Candidatus Nomurabacteria bacterium RIFCSPLOWO2_01_FULL_42_20 | reverse complement strand
ACTATTTTGTTTCTATAGGGTAAAAATAGAGTAATTCAGGACATTGTCCTTTTAAATTCAATTATACTAATCAATACTAAATTTACCGTTATGAAAAATAGAAACTTTATGCAAATGCTTCGCGCCAAATGGGCCGAAGGCAAATTCGTCTGTGTTGGGCTTGATACTGATTTCAACAAAATCCCTCAATGCGTAAAGGATAAGAATTATCCTGTAAGCGGCACGATAATTGAATTTAATAAAACAATTATTGATGCGACCAGTGATTACGCTTGCGCCTACAAACCCAATTCTGCTTTTTACGAGCAGTATGGGGCCGAAGGAATTAATGCTTTGAGGAGAACAATTGACCATGTTCATGAAACCGCGCCAAATATGCCGGTAATACTGGATTATAAGCGTGGCGACATCGGTAATACCAACGAAGGTTATGTCAAATTCGCTTTTAATTATCTGGAAGCCGATGCAGTGACCGTGCATCCATATTTAGGCAGTGAAGCGATGAAGCCATTTCTTGATTGCAAAGATAAGGGCATCATTGTTCTTTGTCGCACTTCCAACAAAGGCGCAGGAGAATTTCAGGATAAAAAAAACTTGCTTCAACGGGAATTTTACACGGATTCTGTGGAATTGTATAAAATTGTTGCGCGCAATATTACCAAAACATGGAATTATAACAATAACTGCCTACTCGTGGTTGGCGCGACATATCCCGGAGAATTAAAACAAGTACGGAAGATTGTCGGTGATATGCCGATTTTGATTCCCGGCATAGGCGCGCAAGGCGGGGATTTGCAAGCGACTCTTGAGGCAGGGCTCGATTCTAAGGGTGAAGGAGTTATCATTAATTCTTCGCGCGGAATTATTTACGCGTCAAGTGGTGAAGATTTTGCCGAAGCGGCCCGCAGAGAGACACTGAAGCTGCATACTGCGATTGCTGATTTCCGTCAAAAGTATCTGGCAACAGTATGATTTACACAAATAATAAAAAAGGGAGTTCAGAAATTTCTGGACTCCCATTTTAATTTGTTTTCCAGTATCTTTTATGCTGTTTTTAGTACAGCATCTTTTTTGACTCACGGGGCGGGCCCCTTTAGCCCCTTTCTTTGACTGACTGCTATTTTTTAGGTATTATCAAATCATGTTGCAAACTAAGCTTTTTACCCGAACAAAAAAGGAGGCGCCCTCTGACGAAGTTTCTAAAAACGCCAAGCTTCTCATAAAGGCCGGGTTTATTCACAAGGAAATGGCCGGGGTTTATTCATTTTTGCCGCTTGGTCTCCGTGTTCTTAAAAAAATAGAAAATATTATTAGGGAAGAAATGAATGCCATTGGCGGGCAGGAAGTCAGTATGTCAGTTTTGCAGGATAAAAATCTATGGGAGAAAACTGATCGCTGGGAAGACCAAAAAGTGGATGCGTGGTTTAAAACAAAACTCAAAAGCGGTACCGAGCTCGGACTTGGTTTTACTCACGAAGAACCGCTCACAGTCATCATGAAATCTTTTATTTCATCATATCGAGATCTGCCTAAGTATGTGTATCAATTTCAGAATAAATTTAGAAATGAAACGCGCGCCAAAAGCGGACTGCTCCGGGGAAGAGAATTTTTAATGAAAGACCTTTATAGTTTTCATGAATCCGAGGATGATATGCTAAATTATTATGATAAGACGAAAGATGCTTATTTTAAAATATTTAATCGCTGCGGACTAGACGCAATCTATACTAAGGCCGCCGGCGGAGCTTTCACGGCAAGTTATACGCATGAGTTTCAAGTGGTTGCACCCGTTGGAGAAGATACAATTTTTGTTTGTGATCAGTGCAGATACGCGGAGAACAAAGAAATTTCGAATCTTAAGGAAGGCGATAGCTGTCCTTTATGCAAGGGTAAAATAAAAAAGGAAAAGTCTATTGAAGTAGGGAACATTTTTCCTCTTGGGACTAAATATTCCGAACCAATTGGTTTGACTTATAAAACAGAGGGCGGAGAAGAGCGTAGGGTGGTTATGGGAAGCTATGGCATTGGCTTGCCGCGGCTTATGGCCACGGTAGTTGAAGTGTTTTCCGATGAGCGCGGGATTGTGTGGCCGGAATCGATTGCCCCCTTCTCTATCCATGTGCTTGTATTGGGTGAGGATGGCGAAGTCTTTAAAAAAGCAGATAAAATATATGAGGATTTACAAAATAAGGGCATTGAAGTACTCTATGATGACCGGCACGATATAAGCGCTGGGGAGAAATTCGCCGATGCTGATTTGATAGGCCTGCCTTACCGGGTGGTTATATCCGAGCGGAGTTTGAAGGAAGGCGGAGTGGAAATAAAAAAGCGTACCGAAGAAAAAGGTAAAATTATTAATGTTGATGAGTTAATGAATTTACTAGTCCCTAGAACCTAGTCCCTAGAACCTAATTTATATGATAAAAAAATTTTACAAAACATTTTCAAATGAAATCGGCATAGATTTGGGAACGGCTAACACCCTGGTCTATTTGGGCGGGCACGGCATCGTGATCAATGAGCCTTCGGTCGTAGCGGTTAATCAAAAAACGGGTCAGATTGTGGCTGTCGGAGCCGAGGCTAAAGATATGCTCGGCCGTACCCCGAAGCATATCAAAGCCATCCGGCCGCTAGTGGATGGAGTTATTTCGGACTTCGAAGTCACGGAAGAAATGCTCTCATATCTTATTAATAAGGCCGAGAAAATGAATAAGAAATTTTTCCGTCCGAGAGTCGTCATCGGCGTGCCTTCAGGCATAACCAATGTTGAAACTCGGGCGGTTTACGACGCAGCCAGGTCGGCCGGAGCCAGAGAGGTTCACATCATTGAAGAACCTATGGCCGCGGCCATCGGCATCAGACTGCCGGTCAAAGAGCCGGTCGGCTCGATGGTGATTGATATCGGCGGCGGCACTACTGACATCGCCGTAATATCTTTAGGCGGAATTGTCCGGTCAAAGAACTTGAAAATCGCCGGGGATTGTTTTAATGCCGATATTATGACCTACACTCGCGACGAATTTAAACTATTGATCGGCGAGAAGACGGCTGAAAATGTTAAAATCGCGATCGGCCGGGTTGTTTCCGGGCCGACCTTGGAGGCGGAAATTCGCGGACGGGACTTAGTCACCGGTCTGCCGCGGCAGATTATCGTGACCGACGGCGATATTCGCGAGGCTATTTCTGCTTCGGTTAATACTTTAATTGACGGGATTAAAGAAGTCCTGGAAATGACTCCTCCAGAAATTCTCTCTGACATCATGCATCGGGGAATAGTGCTCGTCGGCGGCGGAGGCCTCATTCAGGGCTTGGATTTACTTTTACAGAATGTTTTGAAAATACCGGTCTATGTGGCCCCTGATCCTCTTTCGGCCGTGGCGCGCGGGACGGGCATTGTTTTAGAAAATATCAAGGACTTCCAAGAGATTTTAATTTCGACTCAAGATGAAATCCCGCCGCGCTAAAAAAAATTTTGGGAAAATATTCTATCTTGCTCTCTTGATTTTAATTGTGGCCGGACTCTTTTTTAATTTTCGAAGTCCGATCAAAGGTTTTTTTTCTGAAGTTCTGCAGGCCGTAAGCCGGCCATTTTGGCGCTCCGGCCATAAGGCTGGCGAGAGCTTCTCTTCTCTTCTGGCTTGGTTTAAAAGTACGCGATCTTTATTTGACGATAATAAGGCTTTGACCGAGGAATTGCGGGAGCTCGAAGCGCGCTTGGCGGACCGCAATATTATTTGGGAAGAGAATTTGAAGCTCAAAGAAATTTTGAATCGCCATCCGGCCGAGGAGAATTTTATTCTTGGTGTAATTTTAGCCAAGCCTAACCGCTCACTTTATGATACTTTCATTATTGATGTTGGCGCACAGGATGCGGTTCTGCCCGGACAGAGAGTTTTTGCTTATGGCGATATTTTAATCGGTGAACTGGCAGAGGTCTATGATAAAACTTCAAAAGTTAAACTTTTTTCTACGCCCGGCGAGAAGACTGAAGTGGTTTTGAGCATCCCACCTACACCAGGTGTGGGGGCATCCTTCACACCTGGTGTAGGTGGGGCCGTAACGATGACTGCGATTGGACGCGGCGGCGGCAATTTTGAAATTTCTGTTCCGAGAGACTTGCCTATTGAGATAGACCAAGAACTCGGCATTGCAGGCATTAGGCCTTATGCCTTAGGTAAAGTCAAAGAGATAATTTCAGACGAGCGCGATCCGATCAAGAAAATTCTGATTCGAGGCATGGTGAATTTATTTGAGCTGAAATTCGTGCAGGTAGAAGCAAGATAAGTAAATCAAGCGAGGCAAGTAAATCAAGTAAATTAAGCTCCCCAAAACTGAATTTACTGTACTTACTGTACTTGCTGTATTTACTGAATTTACTAAAACATGAAATTCAATTTCAAAATCGAAAAAAAGTTGGAAGGCACGCTGGCTCGTGCCGGCATCTTAAATACCCCACATGGCGCGATTGAGACGCCGGCCTTTGTCGCGGTTGGAACGAAGGCGACTGTGAAGGCGCTGACGCCGGAACAAATTAAAGATTTGGGAGCGCAAGTCGTTTTGGCAAATACTTATCATCTTTATTTACAGCCGGGCGATGAAATAGTGAAAAAAGCCGGCGGCCTCGGTAAATTCATGAATTGGCAAGGCCCCACCATGACTGACTCCGGCGGCTTTCAAGTTTTTTCGCTCGGCGCCGCGTTTGGCCTAAAACTTTCCAAAATCCAGAAGCTGGAGCTGGACCGGGTCCAGCTCCAGCATGGAGAAATGGAAACGGAAGAGCCGATTGTAAAACTTGCCAAAATTGACGAAGGCGGGGTGACTTTCAAATCGGTTATTGACGGTTCTTCTCACCGCTTCACGCCCGAGCGTTCTATGGAAATCCAAGCTAATCTTGGTGCCGATATTATTTTTGCTTTTGACGAGTGCACCGCCCCTGACGCGCCTTACGAATATCAGCGCGAAGCAATGGAGCGCACGCACCACTGGGCCATACGCTCGCTCACTAAACATCATGAGCTCGCGTCGCAGAAAAACGCAGACAAAACGCAGAAAAACGCAGAAAGGGGACTGTCTCCAGCTCCGCAGGATGGGGGGACTGTCCCCGCTATGCATGATCAAGCTTTGTTCGGGATAGTCCAAGGTGGTCGGCACAAAGACCTTCGTGAAGAATCAGCTAAAATTTTATCAGAAATGAGAATTGACGGCCCCCGCCCCGAGGACGACAAAGTCGGCTTTTCGGGGTTCGGCATCGGCGGCTCTTTTGATAAAGAAGATATGTACACGGTCGTAGAATGGGTCAATAAAATTCTGCCCGAAGAAAAACCGCGGCATCTTTTAGGAATAGGGGAGCCGGAAGATCTTTTTGGCGGCATAGAAAACGGCTGCGATCTTTTTGATTGCGTGGCGCCGACTAGAATTGCGCGCAACGGCACGCTTTACACCAAACACGGCAAAATAAATATTTTAAATGCCAAATATCGCAATGACCTTTCGCTAATTGAAGATGACTGCGAATGTTATGTTTGCGGTCAAGGTGACTCCTTACCAGAAAGGGAAGGTGTTTCCTTGACCTCCACTAAATATTCTCGTGCTTACCTTGCTCATTTATTCCGCTCAAAAGAAATTCTCGCCTCCACATTAGCTTCCATTCACAATCTTTATTTCATCGTCAACCTAGTCAAAAAAATTCGCCAATCAATTTTGGACGGCAACTTTTTTGAATTTAAAGAAAAATTTTTAAGAGAGTTTAAAAAATAAAAGGTCCCAATTCTGGGACCTTGAAAGCAAACTAACTATTTTTTTATTTTATTGTTCCTTCCTTATAGCCATACCAATCACCTTTATATCCGTAAGGATGTTTATATGGGATATATCGGCTTAGCCATATGAGAGAAAAAAGCGTTAATGATTGTAATGCTACAGTTAATGGCATCGCTAAAATCTGAGTAAATACCACCCCAACACTCCATATAAGTATGAGGTCGATTCTGATTTGCTGTAATTTTTTCATAGTGTTTTTTTTAAAAGTTAAATATATTCAGTTATTTTTGATTTATTCAACCGAACAAATCTGCCTAAATGATAGCACAAAACATAGCCATTTGTCAAGTCTTTTGGGTAATGTGCACACACATATGGCGGTTTTCCCTTAAAATAGGGAAATGGTCATTATATGTATTTGCCCCCGAATCCAACTAATCTATACAACCATTGACGTCAATGGTTGTATAGATTAGTTATTATGATATACTGTGTTTTATTATGGAAAAGCTGACAAAAACTCTAAAAGCTGTTGCCAATGAGCGGCGCCTTGCTATTTTGAAGTATTTAAAAAAGAACCAAAGAGCTTCCGTTGATGAAATAGCTAAAAATCTGAAATTTTCTTTTGCGGCTGCATCTAAACACCTTCTTATTTTATGGAGAGCTGATATTTTACAAAGAGAACAAAAAAGTTTTTATGGGGTTTATTCTTTAAAAGGGGAACAAGCTCCAATTATTAAAGATCTGCTTTCAAAACTTTAGGGTATATAAACTGGATATATAAACTTCATTTGTCAAAATTAAGGTATTTAAGCATTCAACCATTGACGTCAATGGTAAATAAGGTCAATCGCTGTTTATTTTTTTATGGTAAACTATTGGCGTGTTAAATAATAAATTCAAACTGAAAACCGAATACAAGCCGGCGGGTGACCAACCGCGGGCGATTTTGGAGTTGGCCAATGGGCTCAAGAAGGGTTTCAGGAAGCAGACGCTTTTAGGCGTGACCGGAAGCGGAAAGACTTTTACCATGGCTAATGTTATAGAGAAAATTCAGAAGCCGACCTTGGTTATCGCGCATAACAAAACTTTAGCCGCCCAATTGGCGCAAGAATACAAAACTTTTTTTCCGGATAATGCGGTGCATTATTTCGTCTCATATTATGATTATTACCAGCCGGAGGCGTATATGCCTATTACCGATACATATATAGAGAAAGACGCGCAGATCAATAAAGAAATTGATCGGCTCCGCCACGCGTCAACACAGGCACTGCTGACGCGCCGCGACGTGATTATTGTCGCTTCGGTTTCTTGTATTTACGGTCTTGGTTCTCCGGAAGAATACAAAGAAGAAAATTTTAATATTAAAATTGGTAGTCTGCCTGCCGGCAAGGCAGGTAAAATTTCACGGACGGAAATCATGGAGCGGCTGATCAAGCTTCATTATGAAAGGACGAATGCGGATTTAAATCCGGGGCAGTTTCGGGCTTTGGGCAATAAAATAGAAATTATGCCGATCTCGGAGACTTTTGTTTATAGTCTAGAGTTTGGCACCCCCTCCTTAATTAAGGAGGGGGCAGGGGGTGGTAATTCAAAAAAGATCACCACCCCTCAAATCCCCTCCTCGATAAGGAGGGGAGGGTCGCCCATAATTCTTCGCATTCTAAAAATCGACCCCGTGTCTTCCAAAATTTTAGGCGAAGAAACAAGTATTTTTATTTTTCCGGCGAAACACTTCGTCACCTCGAAAGAAAAATTAAAAACAGCGATTAAGTTAATTAAAAATGAATTAGAGGGCCAGTTGAAGCAATTTAAAAAAGAAGGAAAAATTCTGGAGGCCGAGCGCTTAAAGAGAAGGACTAATTATGATCTCGCGATGCTCAAAGAGGTTGGTTATTGCTCGGGCATTGAAAATTATTCGCGCCATCTTTCCGGCCGCGCGGCCGGTTCCGCGCCGTTTACGTTGTTGGATTACTTTGGAAATGACTTTTTGACAATTATCGACGAATCGCATGTCACCGTTCCGCAAATCGGCGGAATGTATGCCGGCGACCGCGCGCGCAAGCAAAATCTTGTGGAGCACGGCTTTCGCCTACCGAGCGCGCTTGATAACCGCCCACTCATGTTTGATGAATTCGAAAAGCGAGTGGGGCAGGTTGTTTATACTTCTGCCACACCGGCTCTCTATGAACACAAAGAAAGCCAAAAAATCGTGGAGCAAATAATTCGCCCGACGGGATTAACCGATCCGGAGCTGGAAGTAAGGCCAGTTACTTCAAGCAAGCACCAAATCACAAGCACCAAATCACAAACAAATTCAAAATCTCAAATTCAAAATTCAAAACAATATGAAGGTCAGGTGCAGGATTTTATAAAAGAAGCAGTTGCAGAGATCAAAAAAAATGGCCGAGTGCTTGCCACAACTCTCACAAAAAAAATGGCCGAGGATTTGGCCGGTTATCTGAAAGAGCAGGGCATTAAGTCAGAATACTTGCACAGCGATATAAAAACGCTAGAAAGAATTAAAATCCTAACTGATTTTAGAAAAGGCAAGTTTGATATAATCGTTGGAGTGAATTTGCTTAGAGAAGGTCTTGATCTGCCGGAAGTGTCGCTGATTGGAATTTTAGACGCGGACAAAGAAGGATTTTTGAGGAGCGAAGTCTCGCTTATCCAGACGATCGGCCGCGCGGCGCGTAATGTGGCCGGGCGGGTTATTCTTTATGCCGACAATATTACAAGCTCGATGGAGCGCGCGATAGATGAAACTAACCGCCGCCGAAAGATCCAAGTTGCTTACAACAAAAAACACAAAATTACCCCGAAAACAATCGTCAAAAAAGTGCATGACATCACCGAAGCCCTCGAAACTCTGCACGACAAATCAGTCTCCGAAAATCTCTCCATAGACACAAAGCTCTTCGAAAGGAATCCAAAGAAATTCATCAAACAAAAAGAGCGCGAAATGTCCGCCGCAGTAAAGGAATTAGACTTCGAGAGCGCAGCGATTTTGCGAGATGAAATAAAAATATTGAGGGAGAAGATGGGGAAATAAAAAACGAACATTCCAAGTTTTGAATGTTCGTTACGTCTTTAAAATCAAGGATTTACTCCCAAAACGGCCAAAGAAATAATAAGCAGAACTTAATTTTAACTTTTTTTTACCTCTTTTTTTTCTAATGCTTCCAATTTCTTTTTCGATTCATAATAATCAGGACTAAATACTTGCATATCATCCTGCACATGTTTTGTTGCGTTTGTCTTATCTACAATTATTCCGATTTGGAAATAAGTTGGACCTTGATTTGTGCTTGTTTCTTTTTTTGACATGGTTTTATATTTTTAATGTTTATCTAATTATCGTTTTTTTATTTTGTTTGTTGTGAATGAACTGATTTTCAACTGATCTGGTTAAACTTGAAACTGTGAATTTCGCTTTAAACATTACCAATCTCAAGCTTATTTGTCAACCAACCTTACAAAACTATGCGGCCGCATAGTTTTGTAAGGTTGGTTTTTGGGTTTGAGAGGATTTATGGGGAAATCAGGAAAATAAAAAACCGCTAGAGTAACTCTAACGGGGTATTTTTACAAGAACTATTTCATCATCAACCTCTTTAGTTTTGTATTTTCCAGTTTGCACTTTTTTTGTGCTCATGCTGGTTTTTATTTTAGCCAAGTAGCGTTTTTTTCTTTTACCGCCTTTTTTTATCATTGTCGCCATTCCTTCAAATAGCTTTAAGGGCGGCGGATCGAATTTGTCATTAGGTGAACGCTCCAGGCACGACCACTGGTCAAACCGAACCAGTTTATATGTTTGCCCTTTCTTGACTTTTGCAAGCTTACGGGGGTCTACGCCTCCGGAGCCCGCCATACGTATTTCAATAGCCATAATATGTAATTTTAAATTAACTTGATTTTTTAACTAAACTTCGTTTAAGAGTATAATGTTTTTTACCTGTTGTCAAATTCTTGATTTGTGCTATGATGGGAGTAATTTAATAGAGATAGTTACCCCTATGGAGCAATCTGTGGGGAATTCTTAGTTATAAAGTTGTAAAGTTATCAAGTTATAAAGTATGAAAAACAATGATCAAGGTAAAATAATAGTTAAAGGGGCGCGGACCCCGAAGGACAGCAAAGCTGACTACGGGGCAGGCGCATAATTTATGAAAGAAGACAAAATAAAAGTTCGTGGGGCTAGAACTCATAATCTGAAGAACATCAGTGTTGAGATGCCGAGGAATAAAATGATCGTTTTCACCGGACTTTCTGGAAGCGGGAAGTCTTCTTTGGCGTTCGATACTATTTTCGCGGAAGGGCAGAGGCGCTATGTCGAATCTCTGTCGGCTTACGCGCGGCAATTTTTGAAGCAAATGCCCAAGCCGGATGTTGATGAAATTGAAGGACTTTCACCGGCGATTTCGATTGACCAAAAATCGCGCTCGAATAATCCGCGCTCGACAGTCGCGACCATCACGGAGATTTACGACTATCTGCGCGTGCTCTACGCGCGGATCGGCCGGCCGCATTGCCTTATCTGCGGGGATGAAATTAAAAAACTTTCAAATGAAGAAATAATCGGCTTCGTTTTAGATCGCATTAGAACTAACGATCGCAAGCGATCTACTTCTAACGCGACAAGAAAAATTTTAGGGGTGGAATTTGACGATACACCGATCCAGATTTTTGCGCCGGTGGTGCGCGGCCGGAAAGGGGAATATTATCAATTGCTTTACGATCTTTTGGGTAAAGGTTACACGCGAGTGCGCGTGGACGGCGCGATGAAAAATTTGCGCGAACAGATCATTTTATCAAAAACAAAAAAACATGACATCGATGTTTTGGTGGATGAGATGGCAGTTCATGAATTTTCGAAACCAGGCTTCAAGGGCAGCCCCTCGCCCGGCGAAGCCTCGGCGAAGCGGGGGAAGCCTGGTTTCGATGCCGAACTTCGTCTCGCGGAGGCCGTCGAGCGCGCCCTGCTTGAGGCTGACGGCCTGGTCGCTGTTTTGATCGGCGAAGAGGAAACTTTAATGTCGGCAAAACATTCTTGCCCCAAGGATGGTTTTTCTTTCCCTGAAATCGAGCCGCGACTTTTTTCCTTTAATAGCCCGCATGGCGCTTGCGAGGTCTGCCATGGCCTCGGCACCAAGCACCTCTTCGGAGAAGAGTCATGTGATGAGTGCATGGGCAAAAGGCTTCGGCCGGAAGCGCTCAATGTTTTTCTCGGCGGGAGTAAAATCAACATCGTTGATTTTACTGCCCTCTCTGTCGAAGATGCCCACGATTTTATTAATAAAGCTAAACTTACTGCCAAGGAGCGCGAAATTTCGGCCGTTCTTTTGCGCGAAATTAAATCGCGTCTGCAATTTTTACTCAATGTCGGCCTTGAATATTTAACACTTGATCGCCGGGCCAACACCCTTTCCGGCGGGGAAGCCCAGCGCATTCGTCTCGCGAGCCAGCTCGGCTCGCGGCTCGTCGGCGCGCTCTACGTGCTTGATGAGCCGACGATCGGGCTGCACCCGCGCGACAATGAAAAGCTTATAAAAACCCTGACCGACTTGCGCGATTTAGGCAATACCATCATTGTCGTTGAGCACGATGAAAATACAATTTTTTCTTCCGATTACCTCGTCGACATAGGTCCGAAAGCCGGAGTGCACGGCGGGGAAATTGTGGTGGCTGATTATTTGGATAAACTTTTGACGGCCAAAAAAAATGATTCGAAATCAAGAACGCTGGCATATCTCCGCGAGGAGGAAAAAATCCCGGTGCCAGACAAAAGACGGAAAGCGGAGAAGGGCATGCTTAAAATCGTAGGCGGAAAAATTTTCAATATTAAAAATCAAAATGCCAACGTACCGCTCGGCAAGCTCGTGTGCATTACGGGCGTCTCCGGTTCGGGCAAGTCTTCGTTCTTGTATGAAATTCTGCACAAGAATCTCCAAGCGCGCTTTGAATATAAATACAGGAGCAATCAAATATTTAATTGCGCTTCTTTCGCCGGTTCAGAATATCTTTCTCGGGCGATCTTGATTGATCAGAGTCCGATCGGTAGGACTCCGCGCTCTAATGTTGCCACCTATACCGGCGCCTTCACCCATATCCGCGATCTTTTTGCTGAAACGGAAGAAGCGCGCCTTAGAGGCTGGAAGTCAAACAGGTTTTCTTTCAACGTGAAGGGCGGGCGCTGCGAAGCTTGCGAGGGTAATGGCGAGATCGCCGTTGAAATGCACTTCCTGCCGACTGTTTATGTGACCTGTGATGTTTGCGGCGGCAAGCGCTTTGATAAAGAGACCCTGAAAGTGAAATTCAAGAAAAAAAATATTCATGACGTGCTCAAAATGACCGTGGAGGAAGGGCTTGAATTTTTCAAAGACATTCCGGCGGTGGCCGATCGGCTGAATACGCTATCCGATGTAGGCCTCGGCTACATTGAACTTGGCCAGAACGCGCCAAGCCTCTCCGGCGGGGAGGCCCAGAGAGTTAAGATTTCTTCCGAGCTTTATCGGCCATTTTTGGAAAAAACAATTTACTTGCTCGATGAGCCGACGGTGGGGCTCCATTATGACGATGTTCGCAATTTGATTGCCGTTCTCAATCGTCTGATTGATAAAGGTAATACGGTCGTGGTGATCGAGCACAACATGGACATCATAAAAAATTCCGATTACATTCTAGACTTTGGTCCCGAAGGCGGCTCGGGCGGCGGGCAGATTGTGGCCAAAGGAACGCCGGAAGACATTGCGAACAATCCCAAATCCCATACCGGGCAATATTTAAAAAAAGTGCTTAGAAAATAAAAACAAGCAAGAATTTTTCTTGCTTGTTGATCATAGAAAGACTAGGCGCAACCTAGTGGTTGGATGGCGGAGGGGCGAACCTTCCATAAGTTTTTGCTAGACATCTCAGCGTTTCCTCCACTGAGTTTGTAGTCAGAGTCCCTTTAAACTCTCGTATGTTTGACCCCTATAATACGGGCACTTTAGCAACAAGAAGTATCTAATTCGTCCATAGATCTTTTTTTGTGCCTGCTTTCGTGCCTTACTCTCTATGCTAATTAATATAAACTATCCAATATAATATTAACTTTTTACTAAATTTTCGTCAAATAAAAAAAGCGAGGATGAACCTCGCTCATTTCAATGATATTTTATTCACCTGCCCTTCGGTTTGGGCTGGTCCCCCGGGGGAAGCAATTTGCAAATCATAGCTATCAACAATCCTATAATGATAGTTGATACAAGAATAAAATATACCTCCACGGCTGACCATATTTCCGTTGCTAGTAGCATAATTTTTAGTTTTTGTTGCGAATGTTCCGTTTGTATTATATAATATCGAAAATGAATCGTCAAGACATAAAATTTAATAGATTGCCGGATGGGCCGGGGGTATATATGTTTAAAAAAGGGCGGCAAATTCTCTACGTCGGCAAAGCAACTTCATTAAAAGACAGGGTAAAAAGCTATTTCGGTGACGACCTGATCGCAACACGAGGGCCGATGTTGGTGGATATGGTGACCAAAGCGAAGAAAGTTGATTTTATTGAAACCGACAGCGTGCTGGAGGCGCTTATTCTTGAAGCGAATCTGATCAAAAAATACCAGCCGATTTACAATACAAAAGAAAAGTCCGATAAAAGTTTCAATTATGTCGGTATCACCAGCGAGCCCTATCCTAAGGTGATTATCGTTCGCGGCAAAGACTTTAAAGGACATTCCAACATTCTCAAGAATGTGAGAATGTTCAAAACTTATGGGCCTTATACTTCCGGTTCGGCTTTGAAGGAAGCGCTTAAAATAATCCGCCGGATTTTTCCTTTTCTGGATGAAAAATCAAAGGTGAAGGGAAGTTATGAATTTTACAGACAAATTGGTCTTGCGCCGGAAATCACCCCACCCTCTCCCTCCCCTGTCAGGGGAGTGAGAAGCGAATACTTGGAGCTTCGAAAGGCCGGAGCGCGGCGGCGCGAGGCAGGCCCGAAAGATTTTTCTAGCCTGAAAAATACTTTTGGGTTGGGGAGAGGTTTATATTTGCGAAATATTAAAAATATTAAACTCTTTTTCGAGGGCAAGAAAGCGAGAATTTTAAAAAATTTGGAGAGGGAAATGAAGGAGTTTGCTAAGCATCATGAATTTGAAAAAGCAAATGAGATTAAAAAACAGTTATTTGCCCTAAAGCATATTAATGACATTGCTTTAATTAAAAATGAATCAGAGCTAGCAGCTAGTAGCCAGGCGCTAGGCGCTAGTTTTCGCATTGAGGCGTATGATATCGCCCATACTTCAGGTAAAGACATGGTCGGAGCGATGACGGTGGTGGAGGACGGAGAAGCGGCGAAAAGCCAATATCGAAAATTTAGGATTCGCGGCTATGAGAAGTCGAATGATACGGGAGCGTTACGAGAAGTTTTAGAGCGAAGGTTTTCACATCCGGAATGGAAATTTCCAAATTTGATTGTAGTTGATGGCGGCAAGGCGCAGATTAATGTTGCCAAGCGTGTTCTTGATGAATCAGGCTTGGGCGAGATAATTGAAGTTGTAAGCGTGGTTAAGGATGAGCGTCACAGGCCCAAAAATATTTTAGGGAATCGAAATATAATTCAGAAATACGAAAAAGAAATACTATTAGCTAATCACGAGGCTCACAGGTTTGCGGTAAAGTATCACAGGAGTATAATGAAAATATGAAATTAAAGGTGGGAGTTTTGCGCGGGGGCGTGGGCCCCGAATACGACATTTCGCTTAAAACCGGCGGGGCGGTTTTAGCTAATTTAGACAGGGAAAAGTACCGCCCTGTTGATATTCTTATTGATAAAGAGGGTATTTGGCACGCGGACGGTATTCCCTTGAAGAGCAAAGAAAATCTCAAGTCTATTGTAGATGTTGTTTGGAACGGCATGCACGGCTACCTCGGCGAGGACGGCCGGATTCAAAATTTTCTGGAAGGCGCCGGGGTGCCGTTCACCGGACCTCGCTCTCTGCCAGCCTATGTGAGCTTAAATAAATCTTTGGCTAAAAATAAATTCAGCAAGCTCGGCCTGCGGTCGCCTTTCGGAGAAATGGTTGGCGATGAGATTGAATTTTGGAATTACGGCGGAGATTCGGAACGTTACGTAGAAGACAAAGCCAGAGAAATTTTCCAAAAAATTTCTCCGCCTTGGATAGTCAAGCCGCTCCTCGGCACTTGTTCGATTGATGTCTATTTGGCGGAAAATTTTGCCGAGCTTGTCGCGGCTTTGACTAAAGTTTTGCAAAATCACGAAAGCGCCTTAGTGGAGGAATTTGTGCGGGGCCGGGAAATTGTTGTCGGCATTATTGAAAATTTCCGGGATAAAGAAAATTATACTTTAATTCCGCTTGAGATCATTAAATCAAAACCGGTTTTTGATTATGAAACGCGGCATGGCGGTGATTACCGCTTGCTTCGTCCAGCCGATCTCACTCTCGATGAGAAAGTGCTCATCGGGGAAGCGGCCGCTAAAATCCACGAGCATTTTGATCTCGGCCAATATTCGCTCGTTGATCTTATTTTGACGAAAAATGGAGTGCGCGTTCTAGAAGTGGACAGTTTACCGGACTTGGGCGAGCACAGTCTCTTCTGCCGTTCGCTCGCAGAAGTCGGCGCCGGGGTGCCGGAATTTTTAGAATGTGTCATCAACAAAACCCTAGAAAAATAAATCCCGTCGCTCGCGTGCGACGGGATTTATTTTTCATTTTTTTTGTCTCAGAATAAAAAGGCTCCTGACCCCTTTTCCCCCTCTGAGTGATATAATTAACTTATGAATAAAAATATTGTAATTGGTATATTGACTTTAATTGTGATTGTTTTAGGCGTTTCGTATTACAAAGGTCAAATAGATAAAAATGAAATTGTGATTTCTAAACCAACTGCTTTACTTGTTGGAGAAAAATCTTTTTTCGGGTGCGAATCACTTATTGATGCTGATTTTGATACCGGGCCTTTTTCATCCTATGATAAGATTTTCGGTCGAATAAACAAATCTAGCGGCAATTACCCCTTTCAAATAGAGGGCGATAAGCTATTTCTTACAAGAATTGATGACGGTAGGCGATTTGAGCTAAAAATTTTTTCAAATGATAATGGCTTCCTAGGAGCAGCCGAAACTTGGCCCTCAATTTACGGCCCAATTACCAAAACATTTATTTTAAATAAATTAACTGGCCTGAGCGTATTTACCGAATCTGGCATCACCGGAGGTTCGAGTGACCCAAGCATGGGAGTTAGCTATTTAGTGTGTAGATAACAAATTTATGAAAGAGAACAGAATTACTATCAAAATAAAGCGCCCAATTACGGAAGTTTTTGAATTTACTATAAATCCTAGTAATACTCATCTTTGGGTTGATTCGATCGTTGAAGAAAAAGCTGATTCACTAATCGGCTTGGGGACAAAATATGTAAATAAAGATACAGCTGGCAATGTTTCAGAATATATTGTCATTAATTTTGAGCAGGACAAAGTTTTTGAATTAAAGTCATTAAACTCCGATTATCATGTTAAATATACATATAAATCAGTATCTCCAAATGAAACAGAATTAGAATATTTTGAATGGGTTGATTCCAGCGAACTCCGGCATCCTTTTAATATGAAAACCCTGAAAAAATTAAAAGCTACAATGGAGGGATAAGAAAAGGGGTCAGGAGCTTTTTCTTGGTCTGCCTTTGTTTCTTTCTGTGTATTCTAGTCCATATTTCTTAATCATATCTTCACGCCATTTCTGATTGCCTAGCGGTCGTTCTCTTTTTGTTGATTGTCTGATTTCTTCAATCATTTCTTTTTCTAACGGCTCATTAACAAATAAAAGATAATCTTCTGGAATTTCAAAAGGCCAATCTGATAATAATTTCTTTTGTTTCTCTGTGCCGTTTATTCTTCTGTATAAACTGCTCCATTTCCATAATTCTGCTTTCTTTACCAACCTGGCCCTGACTGGATTTCTTTCCATAAAAATATTTATGATGCAATATTTTTATGCCAAGACAACCGAGATTAAATTTAGGCGGATATGCGTATCATGTTATAAACCGCGCTAAGAAAAAGGTTCCTGACACCTTTTTCTCGGATTTTTGTTCCAAAAATCCGCTCCGCATTTCTAATTTCACGAATGTTTCTCTTGGTGGACCCGAGCGGATTCGAACCGCTGACCTCCTCATTGCAAATGAGGCGCTCTACCAACTAAGCTACGGGCCCAAATTATTCTACTCTTTAGTTTTCAATGCCACATTAGTGGTGGCTTGCTCTGCGCCTCCGGCGGATCAAAAGCTCCAAGTATTCGCTTTTGATAGCCACGGGCCCTTTCAATAGGAGCTATTTTACTATATTTGCTATATAATAACTAGTATTATATCTGGTTATATATTAGGCGCGCTCTTAGCTCAGTTGGTTAGAGCGTTCCCCTCACACGGGAAAGGCCGCAGGTTCGAATCCTACAGAGCGCACTGGGCTTATATCAAAATTCGATATAGACCCTGTAAACAAGCTCCCATTATTCCTTAACTTGGGCCTATAGTAAAATGGTATTACGCATCCATGGCATGGATGAGGTTGGGGTCCGATTCCCCATAGGTCCACAATTCCGAATTTGAAGAAAGATTGACCTCGCCCGCGCCAAAGGCGCGGGCTCGGGCTCCCGTTTCCGCCCTAAATTCCACTTTTTTTCTAAGTAAATCTGGAACAAGATGTTTTTCTAGTGTTGTAGTGAAAAGTTTTTATAATAAACTTCGGAGACAAAGTTATCCACAGATTTTTGACTTGCGTAATATTTTGGTATAATGGAAAAGTAATCATTTAGAAAAAAATTATCACTAATCTTTTTTGATTTATGCCAAGAAAAAAAACAAGCGATAAAAGTCTGTCGGTCGTTAAAAGTATTATTAACCGAGATGGCCAGGTTATTCCATTTGATTTGGAAAAAATAAAAGAGGCTATTTTAAAGGCCTTTCAAGTAACCGGCGAAGGCGACGACAAAAAGGCGTCAGAATTGGCCAAAAAGGTGCTAAAATCGCTCATAAAATTCCAAAAAAGATTAAAAATTAAAGGTTTTATTTCGACAGTTGAAATGATTCAAGATTTGGTTGAGAGAGCATTGATTGCCGAGAACTTGGCTGAAACCGCGAAATCCTACATCCTTTATCGCAACAAAAGAAAGGAATTTAGAAAAGAGTACGGACCCGTTCCGGAGCATGTTAGAAAACTGTCCGATGAAAGCAAAAAATATTTTCGCAACCCGCTGGGGGAATTTGTTTATTACCGGACATATTCGCGCTGGATTGACGGGGAGAATAGAAGGGAGACTTGGATTGAGACAGTAGATCGCTATGTTTCTTTTATGAAAGAAAATATGGGGGACAAGCTTAAGGATGCCGAATACGCTGAAATAAGAGAATATATTTTAAATCAAAAGTCAATGCCTTCCATGAGATTAATGCAATTTTCTGGCCCGGCGGCCAGGAAGACTAACGTTTGCGCTTATAACTGTTCTTTTATCGCGCCCTCAAAGCTCGAGGATTTTGCCGAAATTATGTATATCTCGATGTGCGGAACAGGAGTCGGCTTTTCAGTTGAAAGCCAAAATGTTGAATCTTTGCCGCAGATCAAGATACAAATGGACCGAAAATTGCCGGTTCACGTTGTGGAGGACAGCAAAGAAGGCTGGTGCGACGCCCTGACTCTCGGCGTCAAGGCTTGGTTCAATGGGGACGATATTATTTTTGATTATTCGAAAATAAGGTCATCCGGGGCAAGATTGAAAACTTTCGGCGGCAAGGCGTCGGGCCCGGAGCCGCTTAAGCAGTTAATGGATTTTGCCAGGGGTAAAATAATGAAAAAACAGGGCCGAAGGCTCTCCACGATCGATGTTCACGATATTATTTGCAAAATAGGGGAGATTGTTGTGGCGGGCGGAGTTCGCCGAAGCGCACTTATTTCACTTTCTGACTTGGATGATAAGGTGATGCGCGACGCTAAAAAAGGGCAATTTTGGATTTCGGAAGGCCAACGCATGCTGGCCAATAATTCTGCCGTCTATAATAGCAAGCCCCCAACGGTTGAATTTATGAGTGAATGGCTGGCCCTTATGAAATCAAATTCCGGCGAGCGGGGAATTTTCAATCGGGGCGGATTGCTTAAAACTTTGCCGGAGCGCCGCATCGAGAGCTTAAAGAACGCAGACTATATCTTGAGAGATCAGATTGTAAAGCCGATCGGCACAAATCCATGCGGAGAAATTATTTTGCGATCAAAACAGTTTTGCAATCTTTCAGAGGTTATTGCCCGAGCCGAAGACACCGAAGAAACTCTGATGCAAAAGATCAGAATTGCCACTATTTTAGGCACTTATCAGTCAACCTTGACCAAATTTGAATATCTTTCCAAGGATTGGAAGCAAAACTGCGAAGAAGAAAGACTTCTAGGGGTTTCCATAACGGGCCAATGGGACTGCAAGACTGTTCGTAATCCCGAGATTTTGAGAAAATTAAAAGAGGAGACTATTCGAATAAATAAAGCTTACGCCAAGCGTTTTGGGATTAATGAATCGACCTGCATAACTTGCGTTAAGCCGTCGGGCACCGTTTCACAGGCTTTTGATTGCGCTTCCGGCATGCATCCCCGCTTTGCCCCCTACTACATCAGAAGAATTAGGATTTCGGCGACCGACGCGCTCTTTACCATGCTCAAAGATCAGGGGGTGCCTTATTATCCGGAAGTTGGTCAATTGAATGAAAATGTAACCACTTATGTTATGGAATTTCCGGTTAAAGCTCCGTCCGGCGCAGTTTGCAATGACGACCTTACGGCCATAGATCAGCTGATGCACTGGAAGATGGTGAAAGAGAACTACACCGAGCACAATCCTTCAGTGACCATATATGTCGGCGATGATGAGTGGATAGACGTGGCTAATTGGATCCATAAAAATTGGGAGATTGTCGGCGGGCTCTCGTTCCTGCCTCGCTCAAACCATGTTTACCAGCTCGCGCCCTATGAACCGATAACCAAAGAAAAATACGATGAGATGTTTAAAAAGATAGGACACATTGATTTTGCCAAGATCGTTACGTACGAAATAGAAGATGAAACTGAAGTTAAGAAAGAGCTGGCTTGCGTGGCCGGACTTTGCGAAGTCTAAAAAGAAAACAACATGCTCTACACTCGAAAAGGGGACGCCGGCACGACAAAAGTAATCGGCAGTAAGGAGCGTTTTTCTAAAGGCTCGCTACTTACGCATGCAATCGGAACGCTTGATGAAGCCAATTCTTTTTTGGGCCTCTGCCGTGCCTTGGCCGGCCCCGAAATCGCTCCCATAGTTTTGGATGCTCAAGAAAATCTTTTTATTATTCAGGCCGAGCTGGCTGGCGCAGACCCGAAGTCAGGCTTCAAGGGCGGCCCGAAGCCTGACTTCGAGGAGAAAATTAAAAAAATGGAAGAAGCCATAGACGGCATTGAACTTGCCCTGCCGCCAATCAAAAGCTTTTTAATTCCCGGCGAGACGGAGCTCGGAGCCCTTTTCGATATTGCCAGAACGGTCGTGCGCCGGGCGGAACGGCAAATGTTAAAAGCTAAAGAAGCTAAGCAGGCCGATTTCAGCCAAGAGACGCTCGCCTATATAAATCGTCTCTCAAGCCTATGCTACGCTCTGGCTAGACTCGCCAATCAAAAAAATGGTATAAAGGAAAAATCCCCAACTTATAAATAATAAGTTGAGTTTTAAATACACTACTGTCCGGGGAAAATTCTCTTTTTGGGGGTGTCTCGCAGGCCGACGGGCCGAGAGGCAGCGCTCTGCCAGCAGGCAGAGACAGCGACCCCCAAAAAGAGAATTTTCCCCGGACAGCTATATTTTAAATATGCTTATTCTCGGCATTTTAGATATTGCAGCCGCCTTGATTTTAGCGGTGCAGGCTTTTTCGCCGCTATCTTTGGCGGCGGTAGCTTTTGTTTTCAGTCTCTATCTCATAATCAAAGCCATTTTCTTTATTATGCAATATTCGTTTGACGTCGCCGGAGCCTTGGATATCTTGTCGGGCGTAGCTTTATTTCTCTCCATGTTCATTGTCTTGCCGAAGGCGGCCTTGATAATTTTAGCCATTCTCCTTATAATTAAAGGCGT
>Ga0155770_134_pt1 | contig 39896 bp, 42 predicted proteins | sample RifCSPlowO2_01_FD_107424 | JGI IMG/M metagenome (GOLD analysis project Ga0155770, IMG submission 107424) | Candidatus Nomurabacteria bacterium RIFCSPLOWO2_01_FULL_42_20 | reverse complement strand
AGATTTTTGTCGTCGTGCCAGACTTCATATTTTTCAATCTTAATTCCCTCTTCTTTTTCAAGTTTATCGACGACCAGCGCCATTTTGGCGCAATGAGGGCATTCTTTACCGTAAAATTCAATTAGCATTTTGGTTTTGTTGGTTGTTTAATCTTAATTTTTTAATAATATCCGCCGGCAGTGAATCAATAAGCAATGCCAGAGTTCCCGCCAGAAGACCGACATCGCGGACGGTAATCGGATTGATGCCGACGGTGATAATGATGATAAGTAAATGAATACTTCCCAAAATGGCGGCAAGTAAAACCCAAACATCAAGCAAAAGCAGAAAGCCGATCAGCAAATCCAAAACAGCCGTGCCGATCATGGCAGTTTCAATCGGAATCGGCAGAAGGCCGGCCGCCCAAGGCTGTAACATCGCGCCCCAAGCTTCCGGCTCTTTGAATATCAAAACAGCAATCCAAAGGAAAGTGATAGCTAATCCGACTCTTAAAATATGGAACGAAGTTTTTTTCATGCTCTTTGATAAATTTATCTAGTCTAAAGCCTTTTTCTTTTCCTCAAATTCTTTTCTATCAATCTCGCTGCGGGCATAGCGTTCTTTTAGAATTTCAAGCGGAGGATTCTCGTGGTCGCGTGCATGATCGTGTGAGCCGCGGGGTTGCGCCATGAGCCATTTAATAAGAGCAACAATGCTAACGATAACTAAAACCCATAAAAGAACCACAAATATCCAGCCGAATAAACCAAAAGTACCAAAATTCATCATAGAATTGCCGCTTCCTCCCATCATGCCGCCGCCCATCATCATGTTCATTATATTTTGTGGGATTGACGCGTCAGGCTCGCAATTGCTCATTCGTTTACCTATCGCTATATGCATTTGTTCTTCACCATCTTTCCCCATCATTCCAACCATCATAATATTCATTGCCTCATGAGACGCGCCCATCATAGTACCCATAAAGTATTCACCTAATTTTTCAAAGTCATCATCGGACAAATCCGCACAGGCGGCTTGTTTGGCTTGGAGTTTTTCCAAAATAATTTTACCCTCGGCTTCTTCGCGGGCGGTATGGCCATCTGACACTACCGCGGTATTTTCCATCATTCCTTGAGCAAAAGAAAAGCTGGGGAGTAAGACGAAACCGAAAACAAAAATAAAAGTTGTAATGAGAAAGTTTTTCTTCATATTAAATTAAACGAAACTGTTTACTATCATTATAATCCCCATCAGCCAAAATGTGCAAGCCGACATGACGCACCAAAAACACCACGCCTTGATTACCTTCCACTGTAAATAAATTAAAAATAGCGAAAGCAATGAAGTAAGAGCAATGCTGATTTTCAAAAGAAGAAGCCAGAGACTTGCCGGCCCAAATCCGATTACAAGAAATGCGGAAAGAAAAGCAACACCGATATAGTTTAAAAGTCCCAAAATATCATTTGGCACGCCGAAAATATGGCTCCACTTGCTAGTTAGAACAATTTGGCAATCGCCGCCGATGGGACAAATTGGCTTTTGGGCAACAATTCTCATTCTAATCAAATAAACAGTCTCGCTTATGCCAATCGCCGCCAATGTGAAAATTAAAGATAAGGCAGACATACTTTAATTTTAGCAAAATCTAGGTATAATGCTAGAGCTTTGTTTAAAATATTCCCAGTAATAAATCATTTAGCAAGTAGTTTTTGCCACAAAATAAAATCTTGTCCATACCAGTGATTTGATACAGTTGCAATTTGCTGGTAGCCAAAAGCAGAAAGGATATGTTTTGACGCTTCGTTAGTTGTTCGGCAGTCGCACCATATTTTATGACATCCCCTTAAATGAGTTGTCTTTTCTAATTCTTCTAATAATAATTTTGAAATTCTTTTGCCCCGTTGGTTTTTAAGTATTCCAAACCATTCAAGCCAAATTAAATAATCGTCAAAACGGCTTAAACAAAAGCCAATTATTTTTTTGTTTTCGGTAGCAACTATTGCAGAGTATTTGTCCTCACGAATTTTGTCAGCAAGAGCCGAAGCAGAAAATTTTTTAATCTCGTTAGATTTTGCAAGGTCGTTGTAGTATGGAATATCTTGAATTACTTCTTTAATAACTTGTGAAAGTTCCAAAGAATCGGATTCTGTCATTAATCTAACTTGTGTCATGGAGTTCGTTTTTATTATTACCGCTAACACCTGGATTTGCGAAAGTCGACTAAGTTTCGCGAATACCCACATGTTTATTATATATTTTTGATTTTTAATATGCTAGTGTATAAAAGTTATGATCATACTTTCCATCGAAACATCCTGCGACGAAACAGCGATAAGTATAGTTGAGGCGAGGGGCGGTATAAAAAGCGCGCGTTTTAGGATTTTGGCCAACAATGTCGCCAGCCAAATAAAAATTCACCGGAAATACGGCGGAGTTTATCCGATGCTTGCCAAACGCGAACATCTCAAAAATCTGCCTATTCTTTTTAAAAAAACGCTGAAAGAGGCAGGTCTAAGCGAGAAAAAAATTGATATTGTCGCTGTCACCTATGGACCAGGATTAGAGCCGGCTTTATGGACCGGCCTTGAATTCGCCAAGGCCCTTGCCAAAAAATTGAAAAAGAAATTAATACCGGTTAATCACATGGAAGGTCATATTTTTTCTTCTCTTCTTAAAGAGAAGAAAAAATATGACCAGTTGAAAGTTAAAAGTTTAAAGTTAAAAGAATTTGAAACACTAAGGAAAGTGGGATTTCCGGCCTTGGCTTTGCTTATTTCCGGCGGACATACCGAGTTGGTTTTAGTAAAAAAATTTATGAACTATAAAATTCTGGGCGAGACAAGAGATGACGCGGCCGGCGAAGCTTTTGACAAAGTGGCGCGGCTTCTTGGCCTTCCCTATCCCGGCGGGCCGGAAATTTCAAAATTGGCGAAATTAAATCCACCTCACCCTGCCCTCTCCTTAGTAAGGAGAGGGAAAATTCAAATTTCCCTCCCCCGCCCTATGATTAACAGCGGTGATTTCGATTTTTCCTTTTCGGGACTCAAAACCGCCGTATTATATCTAGTGAGAGATTTAGAAAAAAAATATAAATTCAAAATATCCGCCCAAGGCGGACCAGCCTCGGGCTGGAAAATGGCAATCGCCAAAGAATTTCAAGACGCGGTGACTGATGTTTTGGTTTCAAAAACAATGCGGTCGGCCAAAGAATTCAAAGTAAAAACAATTATTACTGGCGGCGGCGTAATTGCCAATGATCAAATTAGAAAAACTTTGCAAAAAGAAGTGGAAAAACTTAACATTCCGATTTACTTCCCCACTAAAGAGCTTTCCGTTGATAATTCCATCATGATCGCTCTGGCCGGCTATTTTCGCTACATCACCAAAAGCGCGCCGTCCAAATCCCACTCCATCGCCGCCTGTGGCGGTCTACGATTGGAATAATCTGAAAAATTACGGTATTATTTAATTCATGGCCCTCCCCGACCCCATTAGAAATTTTTAAAATTCTAATTTGGTGGTTAATTAAATGATTATTTTGCTAATATATTTTAATTATGAATATTAATTCAGAAAAAAATTCTAACGGGGCAAGAAAACTGCTAAAGCCCTACAACTCTGCCGAAACTGAAGACAGAATTTACAAGCTCTGGGAAGAGTCGGGCTTTTTTGCGCCAGAGGCGCACCCGCCTTGGACGGATAATCCGAACAAAGATAAAACCTTCTCGATGGTCCTGCCGCCGCCGAATGTTACCGGCGTCCTTCACATGGGCCACGCGCTTACTATCGCCATTGAAGACATCATGGTTCGCTTTCACCGAATGAGAGGATATAAAACTCTCTGGATTCCCGGCACAGATCACGCCGCCATCGCCACCCAATCGAGAGTGGAAACAGAAATTTATAAAAAAGAAGGCAAGCGCCGGCAGGATTTGGGACGGGAAGAACTTCTTCGAAGGATAGAAGAATTTGCCAAACAAAGCCACGACACAATCGTTAATCAAACAAAAAAAATGGGAGCGTCTTTGGATTGGTCAAGAGAAGCTTTTACTTTAGATGAGAAAAGAAGTTTGGCTGTGCGCACCGCTTTCAAAAAAATGTATGACCAAGGACTAATCTACCGCGGGCAGAGAGTGATCAACTGGGATCCTAAAGGCCAGACAACAATTTCCGACGATGAAATTGTCTACGAAGAAAGAAAAACAAAATTTTACACTTTTCGCTACTCAAAAGACTTCCCTATTTCCATCGCCACCACTAGGCCGGAAACTAAATTGGGCGACACGGCAGTGGCGGTCAACCCCAATGACCAAAGATATAAAAAATATATCGGTCAAGAATATGATGTTGATTTTGTCGGCGTGAAATTGCACATAAAAATTATTGCTGACCAATCAGTTGATCCGGAATTCGGCACCGGCGCCTTGGGCGTCACTCCCGCCCACAGCGTCATAGATTCGGAAATTGCCCAAAGGCACAACCTGCCGATGATTCAAGTTATAAACGAATATGCCAGAATGATGGTTCCCAATCCTCTGCTGAAAGACAAAAAAGTGTCGGAGGCTCGAGAAATTATTGTTGAGACTCTTAGAAAAGAAGGCCTTCTGGAGAAAGAAGAAGAAATAATCCACAATATTGCTTTAGCCGAAAGAACCGGCGGCGTTGTAGAACCCTTACCCAAGCTCCAGTGGTTTGTTAACGTAAATAAGCCCATAAAGGAACGAAAAAATAAAACTTTGAAGGATTTGATGCGCGAACCAGTGGAAAACAGCGAAATTGAAATTATTCCCGACCACTTCAAAAAAACTTATTTTCACTGGATAGACAACCTTCGCGACTGGTGCATTTCCCGCCAAATTTGGTATGGCCACCGCCTGCCTGTTTACTACTGTAAACAGGCAGGAATTTCCAATTTCCAATTTCCAATTTCCAAACAAAATCAAAAATTAAAAATTAAAAATTTTCCGCCAGAGGCGGATCCGCCTTCGGCGGAAAAATTAGAGTGTCAACCTATTATTTCAATAGAGCCAATAAAAAAATGTCCTGATTGCGGAAATGAATTAGAACAAGATCCAGACACTCTGGATACTTGGTTTTCTTCGGCCCTTTGGACTTTTTCGACTCTTGGTTATCCAGAAAAAACAAAAGATCTAGAAACTTTCCACCCCACCTCAGTGCTTGAAACCGGCTATGAGATTCTTTTCTTCTGGGTTGCTCGGATGATTATGATGTCCGGTTTTTTCTTGGGCGAAATTCCCTTTCGGACAGTTTACCTCCATGGCACCATCCGCGACAGCAAGGGCAAAAAAATGTCCAAGTCGCTCGGCAACGCGATTGATCCCCTAGACATGACTGCCAAATACGGCACGGATGCTGTCCGGATGTCGCTGGTGGTCGGTACGGCGCCGGGCACGGACAGCAAGGTTGATGAAAATAAAATAAAAGCCTATAGGCATTTCGCCAATAAGATTTGGAACATTAGCCGGTTTGTTCTATTGCAGAAGAACGCGGAACATACGCGGAATGATGAGATAATTTTGACGGAAGAAGACAAAACACTGCTTGACGAATTCAGTAGTTTGGCAAAAGATATTACTAAAGATATTGAGGAATTTCGTTTTTATCTGGCTGGCGAAAAAATCTACCACTATGTCTGGCACCGATTTGCTGATATAATACTGGAAGAGAGCAAGGGAATTTTTGCCAAAGGATCTGCCGCCGAACAAAATTCGAGAAAATGGGCTTTGTTTAAAATCTTGGAAGATTCATTGAAAATCCTCCATCCTTTTATGCCGTTCGTGACTGAAGAGATCTGGCAACTGATGGGAAAAACAAATTTATTAATGGTAGAAAAATGGCCCGAACAAGCAAGGTAAGCGAGGCAAGCTGATATATTATTTAACTTGATTCACTTGCCTTACTTGATTCACTTGCTTTACTTGCTTTACTTGATTCACTTGCCTTACTTGATTCACTTATTCTATGACTGATCCAAAAACACTTTTAATAGCAGTTCTGATCGGCGTCATTCCGGCCTTGATTTGGCTGTGGTTCTGGCTTCGGGAAGACAAAGAAAATCCCGAACCCAAAGGCCTGATCCTTCTTACTTTTATTTTAGGCATGATTTCCGTCATTCTTGTCCTGCCGCTTGAGAAAGTCGCCAGCATCTACATTACCGGCGGCAAGATTTCGCTCGTCCTTGCCTTAAGTTTCATGGAGGAGGTTATAAAATACCTGGCGGCGGCCGTTTTGGCTCTTAAAAGCAAGTTCAATGACGAGCCGATCGATCCGGCCATTTATATGATTACCGCGGCCTTGGGTTTTGCCGCCTTTGAAAACATCCTTTTCTTAATCCAGCCAATTTCATTGCAAGAAACGACCGTCAGCCTGCTTACGGGCAATCTTCGCTTCCTTGGAGCCACGCTTCTTCATGCCACCTCAAGCGCTTTTGTAGGCGTAGCCTTGGGTCTGGCCTTCTTTAAAAAAGCCGCTGTTAAGGGATTGTACCTTTTGGGCGGCTTGATTTTCGCCATTGCCTTGCATACTGCCTTTAACTTTTATATAATTAGGGACGGGGGCGAGAACTTTCTCCGAATCTTCGCTTTTCTGTGGGTGGTGACTATAATCATAATTCTAATTTTGGAGAAGCTTCGAAGAATGGGCGCTTCAACCGCCTTCAAACAAATTCAAGGTCAAGTTTAAAAAATTATTAAAAAAATAAGAAGTGAACGGAGTGAACGACTATATTTTTGTAAAATTTTGTAATCCTCACTTCGTTCGTCAACAAAATCAATCATGAAAAAAAGATCTTTTTTTGACAGGCTTACGGGCGGGGTTAGATTAGAAGAAGATGAAGCGGGCAGTGAATACGATAGAATGGGTAAAATGCCTCCAAAAGATAATTGGATGGAAGAAGAGGCCGAAGAGGCTCAATTGACTGTCGATGTTTACCAGACACCGACAGATATTATTGTCCAAACTATGGCCGCCGGCGTGAAACCCGAGGACATGCAGATTGAAATCGGCCGGGACATGATCACTATCAAAGGCCGTCGTGAGGAAAACAAAACCATCAGCGAAGACAATTATTTTATTCAAGAACTTTATTGGGGCGCATTTTCTAGAACTATTCTCCTGCCCCAAGAAGTAGAGCCGGAGGAAGCTGAAGCGGTTGAAAAACACGGCCTCCTTATCATCAAGCTGCCCAAGATTGATAAAACTAAAAAAGCAAATCTCAAAGTCAAGTCTCTCTAAAAAATAGAAAAACAAAAATCCGCCCTAGAGCGGATTTTTGTTTTATATATTCTTGTTATTTTTTTCAAGATACACAATGACCTCCATAATGTTATCAAGATTCTCTTTCAGTATTTTAATATTTTCCTTTTGAATTTTTTTAAAATCTTCAATCTTATCGGCTGGAACTTCGCCCTTATCTATCATTTCCATCATCGTAATGTGACTCTTAAAAGGTCCTAATGCATTACGAAGATGCGCAGTTAAACCCTGTCTTTCCATTAGAATTATATTTTCACTTTTATTATTTTTTGTCTCATCAATATTTTCCATATAAATTTCTGGTGCCGCGGGGGTGAATCGAACACCCGACGCCTGCCTCTTCAGGGCAGCGCTCTGCCACTGAGCTACCGCGGCTTGTTTATGGCCTTAGGCCTTCTATCAAACCTTCAATGTTTCCAATATCAATCTTGCCTAAATTCGGAATCGAATTATAAACCTCGACGATCTGCTTTAAATAAGGCTGAATGTAATAATAGGCGCCGAAAAGAAGGGCTATTATAACAAGCCATCTTAAACCCAGAAAAAAATAATGCTTTTTTTGAACCCCGCGGACTTTGTGCAGGAGCTTATTATTCTCTTTAGAAAGCTTTAAATTCGCCTCAAGTAATGTTTTTATTTCCTCATTTTCCATGTTAATATATTAGCACAAATTTTTATATTTCAAGGCCCCCGTAGCCCCGACGTAAAGTCGGGGAAAGCGTCGGGATTCAATGCCCCCGTAGTTCAACGGATAGAACAGGCCCGTCCTAAGGGTCTGATGTCAGTTCAATTCTGGCCGGGGGCACAAAACGCAATTTCAAGAAAAGTTCCCCGCGGAACTTTTCTGCGTTTTGTGCCCGGCGCAGGTATAATTTTTTCAGCAGAAAAAATTACCGAGCCAGGGTCGTGAAAATTTTTTTGTGACGACAAAAAAATTATTCCTGACCACAATTAAAGCCCGAGCAATTCTTTGATTTTGCGCTTGTCAAAACCAATAAGAGTTTCTGCTTGCCCCGATGGATCCGAGGGATCACCAATGACAATGACCGGCACGCCCATCTGGCCTGTCAGATCAATCATCTCTTTGCGCCTCTCCATATCGGTTGAGACATCATAATCGGTAAATTTAATTTTATTTTCCTTGAAAAAATCCTTAGCCGCGTGGCAAAAATGACAGCTCGGTGTTGAGTAAATTGTAATTTTTTTAGTCATAAGTTAGTTATAAAGTTATAAAGTCTATAATGTTATAAAGTTTGTTTTACCGCTTCTCGCCCCGTAGCGAGCCGAGCGCGCATTCGGTGCGAGGATCTGCTACTGGGGTTGTGATTTTTTTAGTCATAGTTTATTTAGTAGTTAAAGTCTCCTAAATTAAGATCCTCTAATTCTGGTAATTGTATTGCTTCTAAATCTTGTTCAATGCTTGTTTCTAAACTTGTTGTCGGACTTGTTGCCGGACTTGCTACCGGCTCAACCTCTTCGCTGATTGAAGTTGAAGGCATTGTCGCCTTTGCCGCTCCCTCTACTTCTACCTTTGTCTCTACCTCAAAATCCATATCCAGACCAGACTCCAACTCAACTGGCTCAACTTTAAACCTAGCTTCTAATTTACTGAAAACTTCCGCGTGTTTGGCAGACTGCTCTTCAATCTTGATGAGCAGTTTTTCAACATTCGGATTATCAGATTCCGCTTCCAGTCTCTTGACTCTTTCGGCCAGCCTTTCTTTGGACTCGCCATAATTAGCCATGGCCTGTTTGATAGCCGCCGTATTAAGGGGTTCTTTCTCTTCCAGGACCACGACTTCCGCCGCTTTCTCGTTAGCAATCTCAAGTTCTACTTCGGCCTTTCTGACCGAACCAAAAGCAAACAGCTTGCTTATGCCTCGGCGCAGTTCTTTCAAGAAATACCAGGGGCTCCCCGGCAATCGGCCAACATTTTCAATACCCAGTTCGGCCTTAACGTCAATGCTCGCCTCTTGCGCCCTGACCGCAGTCACCGAAAAGGCAAAAAGCAAAGCCATTATCACAAAACCAATAGATATTTTTTTAATCATAAATTTTAAAAAATTACTAATAATTTACTTATTATACCATATTTCGTTCTAGCTCATTAAAAAGGTTACCGTCAAAATACCTACACCTGGTGTCGACACCAGGTGTAGGTATGGCCCATATGGGCATTTTGGCATTGAGGATTTGACTTTTAATTTTAATATGTTACCATAAGTGCAGTTTTCGTTCATTTTTTCATTTTCAAAATCAAAAATAATGGCAAAAGTAAAGAAACGTTCTTTTTATTCAAGGCTAAAAAAAGCCAAAAAAGAGTTTTTTGAAGGGTTAAATCAAAAATCCCCCACAAGTCAAGAGGAGCAAAACCCAAGCGGCGAGGTGATAAAAAATAACCAAACCCTGGATTGTTCGGATTACAGCAGTAAAAAAAGATTGGGAAACCGTCTTGCTGACGGTTTTGGTCTTGCGAGTGATGATTAAAAAACCGAAAGATACAACAAAAGCCCTCTCGCGGGCTTTTTTTTGTGTTAAAGCGGTAAATTCATTGTCGCTTTTTTCATAATAGCCAACGGGAAAATCATCAAACCAAAGGACTCCCCTTTGGCAGACCCCTTTTTCCATAGACTGAATTCAGACCTCAGTAAAGGGCCGTCAATAAAGGGTTTGCTGAGGTCTGACTTCAGTTATCACTTTCTAATAATTTACTAAAAGTCCACCCCCGTCAAGGAGGCTCCTTGACGGGGGTGTTTTCTAGAAAATATTCGACAAAATCTTTAATTTTTGAAGAACTGTTGAAACCAGGTTTCAACAGGGGTTTCCCGGCCAATTCGAGCCAGAGCTAGACCCGGTCTAGCTCTGGCCGTTCTTGCTTGTCTGCTTCGTTCTCTCGCCCCGCCTCACAAGGATCTTCTGCCCTATTCAAATGTTTCATATATTTTCATGATATTGCTTAAGTGGTGCGATTGAAACTTGAGAGTGCCATAGGAAAAATTTGACATTTTCAGCGATTAATGTATAGTTAAAACAATTAAATGTAGATTTTTGAAATTAAAATAGGAGGCAAAATGAAAAAAATACTCATTATTTACAGCATCGTATTAGTTAGTTTGAATTTATTCGGACAGATTGAACCTCACAATAGAAATTCTGAAAACTTAAACCATGATTATATAATACCAAATGCCGATCCGCCAGAAAGCTCTCTTGACATTAAAGAAGGAGGTTGCGGGGAGGATTGCTTATCTACGGTTTTCAGAATGCAAGAGAAAGCTATGTCTCAAAAGGAAATAAATGAATCCGTGAGAAACCCGGGCAGAGGATTACATGGGAATGAAATAATAAAAGCCCTTGAGAAAAATGATATTACATACAAAGACATCTCAATAATTACTCGAAGATATTCAGAATATTTGAATAAAGTAATTATACCAGCAATCTTAAACAATAATCCTGTTTTGCTGGGGGTGAAAATTTATCCGGATGAGCACCCGGAGTGGACAGCGGATCATTTTATATTACTTGTCGGATATAATTCAATCACTAATGAACTTATTTACAATAGTAACAATGAGCGCGAAAGAATATCTGTTCAAAAATTATTAAATAATGAAAGAGGATATTCTATAGTAAATAAGTATGAAAAAATTTTTGCCATTCAATTTGCCGACAGTGCTAATGGTAAATTATTCAGTCCGGAATGAATATAAAAAATACAAAGCCAAAAGGCGGTTCAATAATTGTCGAACCGCCTTTTTATTTTGGAGGATTTATGCTTATCTTCAGTTCTTTTTTACTATTCAGATAGTTTACTATCTCTGCTCTTTTATCTATCTAACGTTTTCTCGCATTTCTTTTCTTAGCTCATCCATTTTTCTCATAACCATGTCAACTTTTTTTTCCTCCTTTCTCCTTTTTTCTTTTTCTTGAGCTTCAGTTTTCCCTTGAAATAAAGTATCCAGCCTAAATTTAATTCTACCAATAAAATTGCTAAATCCACTTTCTTTAAAAAATGGTTCTTTCCCTTTCAAACTCACCGGTGCAACCAACTCAAGCTCGGGTTCTTCAAAGAAAATTGGGTTAGTGGGTGGGGTTGTAAAAGAAGCAATCGCAGTCCAATGGCTTGTTATCAAATTTCCACCACCATTTGTTGGAGGGCCTTCACCTGCCGATTTTACTCGCCAGTAATATTTTGTATCAGGTAAAAGATTTTCAAATTCATAATATATCTGACCGCCTAAATCAACAGACGGAGATATAATTTTGAAATCAGCTAGTGAGGGAAATTCCAGTATAAACTGACCTTGATTCCCTGTTAACGTAAGGGTGGTTGTAGTGCTATTTAGCTCGTTTATAACGATATTGGCAGAGCCAGTGCTTGCGTCTATGACATTAAACGAGCTGCTAGGGTGATTTACAGTAATCACATTTCCGGTTACGATTATCTGCCCATTTATCACCTTTGGCCATAAACAATTCTCAAATTCTCTCCATTGCGAAACGCCAGGATAGTCCATTTCACATACTTTTATAGCCCAACCATAAACACCATCTGGATGGCAAAGCGTATCATATTCAAATTCGCCAACTACGTTAGGATCATTATCACAATAATCAATAAAGAATTGATGGAGTTCTTTTCCACCGTCTATAACAATATCGAAAAACATCAAATGGCCATAATTTATTACAGCATCCCTCATAAGTTTTGCTAGATTTTTGGCAACTACTTCTTCGCTCGTTGGTGTGCCGACAATAACTTTCCTAATTAGAAATGGCATGTCACCATCATTACCACCGCCACCTTGGGCATGAGCAATTTGGGAAATTTTTGCTAAGAGAGAACCGAAGAATGATTTTTTCTTTTCATTCATTAATATTTGCTGATCTTTTGTTCCTTTTCCAGGAAGAATAGGATCTCCCGGGGCCGTCGGCAGAAGATCAAAATCAGCTGGATTTTGGACTAAATCTACGATATCATATTTGGCATTTGGATCTCTATTCCAGAGTACTCCCACATTCTTATACTCAAAAACCGGCTGTTCAAAATAAACACTTCCTCCATTATATGACATTGGCCTCGTTCCAACGACATTCCCATCCCCATCAATCCCTCTCACTCGCCAATAGTAAGCTCGTGACGCTTGTGGGTATTTTACTGGTATTTGATATTGAGGCGGGGCATAGCGTATAAGAGTCCCGCTAGCCCAAGTACCATAACCATAATAGGGATCGTTATTATAAGCCTGATCGGGAAGAGTTATAAACTTTTCATTAGCAGTAGGAGAGGTATCAGGGTTAAAATCAATATAAGTAAAATTTCCCGCGTAACCTGCTACCCCCGGATATTCCGTCCAGTATTCCTCATTAAGGATTTGGAGCTGATATTTCACTGCGCCAGGAATTCTATTCCATTGTAAATAAGGAGTCCTCTGAGTTTCACTTCCAGCTCCACTTGCTCTATAACCTGGTTCTTGACCCGGTTCAGGAGGAATATAGAAAAAATGACCATTGATACTGGTGGGGGGACCAAAATTCCAGGTGAGGCCAGAGGCGTATGTTGTAGAAGGAGCGGGCACACCAAGAACGTCGCCATAGGCATCAAGGGCGTCTAATCCCCAATAATACCACCCCTCTTTTTCTTCCCAGACTTTTGCGCTTGTCTCATTTGCTAGGATATTTCTAAAAGTGTAAGCAGTGGAGGGATTAAAAGATATTATGTCATTTAGATTTTCTCTTATCACTAAGGCATACTCTACAGTACTCGGAGGAGCTGTGAAAACGCCGCTCCAGTCTAATCTTTTTAGCGTTAATGGCAGTGCGTGTGGGGGAATTGATGTAATCTCACGCGGCAGCCATCCATTATTATAAAATGGGAATAGAGGTGCACCATCAACATTAAGCGGCCTTATATCATAAGAAAAAGTTGTATTATTATAGAGTGTGTGGCTCCAAGGTTTCCCCAGCTCTATCGCCCCGCCAGCTCCATAGCCTATCGTTATACAACCAATTGGTTCATCTGTATTCTGGGAAAATGGAGTGCTGGGGAATTGAAATCGTGGAACTTCTTGTCCGTCTGCAAAAATCCTCCATTCATAACTGACCGCGCCCGGTATCTCTGGTAATGGTATGCAAACCGCAAATGGCTTTGCTATTACTTTACTCTTACTCGTCACCTCAATGGCCAGACCAGATTGCTCTGTACCAAAAGTATAACTATTCGTCTCACTATTCCCACCTCCCACTTCTTCCTTTTCCGGAGGCTTATTATGAACTAACACACCATCAGCAAAGAATGTTTGGTATGGCTCTACCACTTTTAGATTATATGTCTGTATTTCACCTTCAATATATTCTATTGACGTAAGCTCCACCCATTCATTATCTTGAGTAAATACAGAATCTCCAGCTTCAAGTGAAAGTATTGACCGCCACCTTAAAAGTTCCTTTGTTTTTTCTGGTAAAATAGAACCCCATCCCACAGTACCATCTTTTTTACGCGTGTATATTGGGTGTTCATCCGTAACTCGGAGTAAGTCATCATTAAGTGCGTAATATCCTTCTGCCATTGGTGACTCAATTTCAAGCACTTTTGCAGATTTCTTCTCACCACTCTCTTCGTCATATGCAAGAACGAAATCGCCTATTTCTACATCTTCAATATTCTTTTCGGCGCCATCAGCCATTGTTATTTTTGTTCCCGCCGGAAAGCATGCATCGTCGGCTACCAGTACTAGCTCCATCCTGTATGATTGATACTGCCCGTTACTCGATGAGTCGCTCAAGACCCATTGTCTTTCCCAGTGCTGTCCTGCTGGCGCTTCTTGAGCCTCTGTATTTTGAGGAAATACGAAAAATCCGCTTGAAAAAAGTAGGCTGATAATTAAAAAACGCAATAAAATTTTTTTTGACATATGTTTTAACATTTTTTACTATTAAAAATTAAGTTAAGTTCAACTACTTTAATACTACGTCAAAAATCAAAAATAGTAAAGAAGCCATGTTTGTTATCAGTTATTCGTTATTCGTTATCAGTTAATTCAGGTTGACATCGGGGGCAAAGAAGTGCATAGTGTATTTAATCAATTCTTTTAAAAATTACTTAAAAAATTAAATACAATGACAGTAATTGTTTTATTGGGAATTCTTTTTTACTTTGTAACCGTGTTAATGCTATGGTCTAAGACGATGCAGTTCCCCATCATGGTCGGAGAGCAAACTTCCGAAAACATAGCTAGCCTCCTGGAGGAAGGCAAAATAGGCAAAGACATCTTCTTTGTTTCCCAAGTCAGAAGAAGAATCGTTATCGCGGAGCTCATATCTTTTGATTGTCTTTATTCCAAAAAAGAGCTAAGGGAAAATTATCTTAAGAAAGATCGATTCCTCACTCCGACAGAAATGGCGGCTTTTGCCCTACGGTATAAAGACAGCAGGAAATTAGAAAAAAGTATGAGTATATTGACATCTCATGCCGCAAATCAGTACGAGTTCATAGAATTTTTCCAAGATGAAAATGATTGGCAAATACAGCTTGCCGATAACAGTAATCTTAGTAATCTTCTCCACCTTAAGAGAAGATTTGGGGATTCTCTAAAAAACAAATTTTACATTGGCGCCGCTAAAAATCCAAAAAATCTATGGATTCGTCTGCTCTGTATTTTTTGCTCGTTCATATTTTTTGTCGAAAGACGAACAAATAGGAAAATCTTCCGATAGCCCTCAAATAGGGGGCTTTTTTTATGGTGCGAGTGACGGGAATCGGACCCGTGTCCTCTGCTTGCCCGCCGCAAGCTTCGCATGCAGGCGGGTCCGCCTGTCCGCCAACATCTGCGAAGTTGTGGCGGACGGCGGAGGAAGGTCTTCGATGTGCGAGATACCAGAATCGAACTGGTGTCCTCTGCTTGGGAAGCAGACATTCTACCACTAAACTAATCTCGCCTATTTTCAATTTCCTTCCCGCCAAAAGCTACGCATTTGGGCGGGTCCGCCTGAATGGCCGTTAAAGATCAAGAATTTACTAACGGACTTTCCGCGGAAAGATTCGCTTCAAAAAATTCTTGATTTTTTGGCCGGAGGTTGCGCCTTTATCTTGATCCAAATCGGTTTTGTCATTCACAATCACGATCAAGCCCTCCCCCTCTTTGACAACCCGAAATTTTTCCCGGATGCTCTCTTCAATACCCTCCGGCGTGCTAAGTTTCTCAACTTGAGCGGTCAAATTATCTTCTCTGGCTTTCAGTTTTCCAAGTTCTTCCAAAATATTTTTTTTATTTTCCGCCGCCTCTTTCATCTTTGGAAAAATTCCTGCCGTGCTATAAATAAGAAAAGCAACCGCAAGAGCTATGATAAAAATCATTGTTTTTGAGTAAAGAAAGCGCGATATTTTTTTCTTTTTTTGATAATCTAGCATGTTTTTAAGCTTCTAGCCCCTAGCTACTAGCATCTAGCAATTAATTCAAGCTACAATTAATTCAAGCTAGGAGCTAGGCGCTAGACGCTAGAAGCTATCCATATTATACTATACCCATGCTATTTAATCCCAAACATCGCAAAAAGATCAAAATTATCTGGGGCGTGCTAGTCATACTCATCATCATCAGTATGATCATGCTCTATACTCCGATCTTTTAGATAACAGTAAATCAAGCAAGGCAAGCGAATCAAGCGAGGCAAGCTTGATTTACTTGCTTTACTTAATTTACTTGATTTACTCTCCTGAACGCATCATCTTCATAAAGACGTCTTGGGGAATATTGACTCGGCCGCGCTCGGCCATTTTTTTCTTGCCTTTTTTCTGCTTTTCTCGCAGTTTCATTTTGCGCGTAATATCCCCGCCATACATGTGTTGAGTAACGTCTTTTTTGAGAGCCGAGAGAGTCCGCGAGGAGATAATCCGCCCGGCCGCTTGGCCTTGAATCTTGGTTACGAACATCTGCCTCGGCAGAATATTATATAATTTTTCAACTGTTTTTTCAGCTTCCGTTTCCATTTTCTGGCGAGAAACTATTCTGGAGAAAGCCGCCGCGATCTCGCCCCCGACCAGTATATCCAAACGCACAACGTCCGCTTCGCGAAAATCACCAATTTTGTATGAAATCGAAGCATAACCAGAAGAAGCGCTTTTTAATTCGTCAAAAAAGTTTCTCATCATCTCCCGAAGCGGCATTTTAATATTGAGGGCCGCACGACCGAGGCCCATGCTCTCCGTCTCGCCGATCTCGGCTTCGTGGTCATGTAAAAGCTGCATAATTTGGCTAAGATATTCAGTCGGCAGAATAATTTTAACAAAAACCCACGGCTCCAGAACCTTTTCATAACTTCCGTGATCCGGAAACTTATGGGGCGAATAAATAATCTCTTCTTTATCATTCTTGTAAACAATTTTGTAAGTGATTGAGGGTGTGGTGATAATTAATTTCAAATTAAATTCTCTTTTGAGCCGCTCGGTAATAATTTCCAAGTGAAGCATGCCCAAAAATCCGCACCGAAATCCCCGGCCGAGCGCCCCGGAACTTTCTTCCTCATAAGTAAAGGCCGAGTCGGATAATTTGAGCCGGGAAAGCGCGCTTTTTAAAATTGGGAAATCGTCTCCGGACTCCGGATAGACGGAGGCCCAAACAACTGGCAGGGGCGACATATAGCCCGAAAGCGCTGAAGCCGGCTTTTTAAATGAAGTGACGGTGTCGCCAACCGAGGCAATGCCCGGCTGTTTGATGCCGGTGACGATATAGCCGATCTCGCCTGAAGCAAGATAATCTTTCGGCGTCTCGGCCGGCGTAAACACGCCGACTTCGAGTGCAATAAATTTTTCTACGGCTTGAGCAAAGAGAAGCTGCTCACCCCGTCTGACCTCGCCGCCGAACATTCTGACATAAACAATAACCCCTTTATGGTTGGAATACTTGAAATCAAATACCAAGGCTTGCACCCCCTCCGCCGGCGGCACCTCCCCCTTATTAAGGGGGAGGAAGGAGGGGGTCGGGGACGGAATTTTTTCTATTATCGCTTCTAGTAATTGATTGACTCCTTGCCCGGTTTTACCAGAGACTTCCAAAACTTCTTCAGGGATGCAACCAAGCAAGTTAACGATTTCCCCGCGAACTTCTTCAATCCGAGCCAAAGGCGAATCAATTTTAGAAAGAACAGGAATAATTTTAAGGCCGGCATCTTGGGCCATCTCAAGAACGCTCAAAGTTTGGGCTTGAATCCCTTGCGTAGAGTCAACGAGCAAAATTGTTCCTTCAACGGCTTTGATAGCCCGCGAGACTTCATACGAAAAATCAATGTGGCCAGGAGTGTCAATGAGATTTAAGATGTAAGATGTAAGATTTAAGCTGTAGTTCATGCGAACAGGCGTCATTTTGATAGTGATGCCTCGCTCGCGCTCAAGCTCCATCTGATCAAGCACCTGATCGCGCATTTTCCGCGCTTCAATAGTGTGCGTTATTTCAAGCATCCGGTCAGCCAAAGTCGACTTGCCGTGATCAATGTGAGCGATGATAGAAAAATTACGAATATGTTTTAGGTCCATAAATAGTAAATCAAGTAAATTAAGTAAATTAAGCTTGTCTCGCTTATCTTGCTTATCTTGCTTATCTCGCTTACTTTACTTGATTTACTTGTTTCTTACAACTTTTCCTGCGGAGGCGCCACCATCCTTCGACTTTGCTCAGGACTTATGGCTTTGATTTTCCAAAACTTTGATCTGACAGTTTGCCAAACATCTAAAAGCTCTTGATTTTTTAGCAGATGAAGAACTACGACGCCGCCGGCAATACCAAGAATGCCCGCCAAAAACCCCTGCATAAAAATGCCGTAAAACGTATTAATGTCGAAAATATTATCAAATACTCCCAAAAGGCCATAGGCCACCGCGGCAATTGTCAAAGCTCCGAGCAGGCTCTGCCAAAAAACCCGACCCAAAAAATCCAAATTTTTCGCTAAAGTAAAATCCCTTCTAAAAAAACGCCAAAGCAGAAAAAAATTGCATATAATGCCGATTGAGTAACCCAAACCAATCGCCATCAACTCTGTCCCCGGCAGACCTTTGACCCGCAGAAGGGACTCAAAAAAAGTTTTTATTTCCGGCACGGCCTTAAATACATAGAGAAAAATGAAGGAAAGGCCGACGATTAAAAAGAGGGAAAAAATATTGACTAAGAGCGGCCGACGCGTCTTGCCGCCGGCATAAAAAGCCCGGACAAAAAGAGTATTCAGGCTTTGAGCAACAACGGAAATTGAAAATAAAGCAAACATTGCGGCGGCCAGGCGCGTGTTTTCCCATGAAAAATTGCTCGTTCCCAAAATCACGCGGATAATTTGCGCCCGCAGAACAATAAAGAGAAAAGTGACGGGCAAAGACCAAAAAATAATTTGTTTAGCAGCAAGACCAATTTGCCTTATGTAACTTTCAATATCTTGGACAGAGAAATATCGGGCAAGACTTGGAAAAGCGGCCACCGAGTAAGAAAGGCCGATGATTGTTATGGGAACGGCATGGATATTGAATGATAAATTCAAAATTGAAACAGATCCTTCCCCCATCGTTGAAGCAATGGCCACAATGACGAGGAAAGCAATGCTGTATAAGGCAAGACCGAGAGTTCTAGGCAGTGATAATTTAACTAAGTTTTTGATTCCCTGCCAATCGATTGCGCGGGAGAAATAGGGCAAAAATCGATGGCGGATTACCACCGGAATATTTACGCCGAAATGAAGAAGGGCTCCCAGAACAACGCCCAGAGCAAGTCCGGGTATGCCAATAAACGGATAAAGCAGGATAATGCCGATGATGATGCCAAGATTGTAAAAGAAAGGACTTAGGGCAAAAACAAAAAATTTTCGAAAAAGCTGGGTGATGGAGCCGAATAGATTGGAAAAGCCTAAAAGAATAGGAGACAAAAGCATGATTCTCGAAAGATAAGTAACTTGCTCCAGCGCCTCTCCGTCAAAACCCGGCGCAATCAACTTGGTTAAAAATGGCATCAAAAGAAAAGCTAGGGCGCAAATTAAAATAATTGTCACAAGAAAAACTGTAAAAACATCAGAGAAAAATTTTTGGGCATTTTTGGGCGCGTCGGTATTCAACTCTCCGTTTGTATCGCGGCCGATTTTGAGATTAAGAGAAGGCAGAAGGGCCGTTATCGCAAAAAGCGAAGCAATAGAGACAAAGATGAGATCAGGCACGCGGAAGGCGGCATAATAAATATCAAGCTCAAGGCCCGGCCCAAGGAAATGAACAAGCAAGCGGTCGCGAATAAGACCTAAGAATTGGGCCAGTAGGGCAAAAAGGCCGAGCAAAAAAGCGGCTTGATTTATACTGCCAATTTCTTTATTGATTAATCGTAGTATTCTCTTGGCCATTGTTGTCTTTTCCTAAGCCCTCAATATATTGAATGTATCGGCTCGCTTCGGCGTAATCGGGCTTTTTTGCCAAAGCTTGTTCAAAATATTTTTTAGCGCCGTCAAAATTGTCCCCTGCGGCTTCCAATAGGCCAAGCCTTAAATCTACAACAGGATTATTCGGGGCGAGACGCCCCGCTTCAAACAGAGCTTTTCCCGCCGCCTCGTAAGCCCCCTCGACGGAAAGCGGCAAAACATTCTCATAAACCGCACCGAGAGAGAGCCAATTTTGATAATTAGTTTTGTCGAATTCCACTCCAAGCTCGGCAGACGCTTCCGCTCGGCTTATGATATCTTGCAGTATTTTTTTATCGGCTTCCCCCAGCTGCCCCTCTTGGAGCAGATTATTCATCTTCAGCAGATAAACATCTGAAAGAGACCTAAAATACAAATCGCTCTTATTTAAGGAAAGAGCCTTGATAATCTTCTCCTCCGCCCTATCCAAAGTCTCGGCCGTCACGGCTCTTTCATAGAAAACAATGGAGGTGAATTTCTTGACAGATTTATAGCCGAGAAATCCGGTCAGGACCATTACGGCAATAATCAAAAGAATGGAAAAGAAAGAAAGTCTTGGATCGTTCAAGAAAGAAAAGATTGGGGTTTTAATAAGCTTGGCGAGCGCCTGCGAGCCGACTAGGACGCCGATTAAAACAAAGAAAAGAGCCAGAGGAGCCAAACTCGGCACATAGACGAAATTAAAAATCAAAAGGTATGCCGCGGCGGCGGCAGAGCTTAAGAGAAGATAATTTAAGGCGGTGTTTTTTATCTTTATGGCATTTGCCGCCGCCTTTAATATGGAAAGCAAAATAAATACGGCCAGAAGGAGCCAAGATAAAATCCCTAAAATTCCAGTCGTGGCCAAAAGAGAAGGAATTAAGCCGAAGCCAAAATTAAAATTGGCGTCCCAAAAAATAGTTTGGTTGATCGCTGTAGGCTTATGCATAGACCAAGCGGCGGAAAATCGATTCGGGCCGATTCCCAGTATCGGATTTTCTTTCAAGGCGCCGTTTATAACCGTGAGGGTCGAAGAGACCGAGGGGCGAACATCAACATTTTTTATATCTAAATAGTTTGCTAAAAAATTAGAGTTTATTGAAAAAAAGAAAACGGAAATCAAAAACACTAAGAGAGAAATAATGGGCCTCCCGGCGGAGACATTTGACATTCGATAAATAAAAAAAATTAGAGCAAGAACGCCTATGGCAAGCCAAACTGCCTGGAAACCGATCGCCGCCGCCGTAAATAAAGATAAAAGAAGAACAAGCCCCGCAGTGAGTCGGGAATATTTAGTCAAGAGGAGAGATTCCAGGGCAATAAGAGAAATAATCGCCACCAGGCCGGCAAATATGGCCAAGTCATTAAAACTGCCGAATAAATTGCCGCTGCCCGAATTGCCGAAAAATGCCGGCCAAGACGCTGAAAAACCGAAAATCATATCTAAAATCCAGAAAACCGAAAGCAAGGCGAAAGAAAGCACCAAGAGAATTTGCAGGTCAAAAATCCGCTTCTTTTCGGCGGAAAAAAAGACAGAAGCTAAAAACATGGCCAAGACAAAAGTGAGTATGGAAACAAAAGTGTCAACCTCAAAACCCTGACCCCACAGAGAAATAGTTTTGGCCGGAGAAAGGAGAGAAGCCAGCAAGTAGACGGCGGCTAAGACAAGACTGGACAAAAGAATTCCGCTTTTGGGAACAGAGATCTTGCCCTCTATTATGCGGGCCAAGAGCCAAAAGAAAAGAGAAAGCAGGATGCCGATGGAAAAAAGAAAACCCTTGCTGACGCCAAGAGAAAATTGGAAGGCCGGCAAGAAGAAAAAAGGCAGAAGAAAAATTGTCACCAAAAAAGAATAATAAGAGATTTTGTCAATGACGCCTTGGTTCTTCATATCCCAGTATTATATCTTATATTACAATGTTAACAAGCTTGTTTTTCACATAAATAAACTTTTTGACCTCTTTGTCCTCTACCCACTTTTTGATATTTTCATTGGCTAAGGCAATCTCTCGGACCTCGCCTTCATTAATGTCAGCCAGAATTTCAATTTCAGCCCGGACTTTTCCGTTCACCTGCACGGCGATTTTAACTGTTTCGTCAATAATCAATTTTGGATTCCACTTCGGCCACTCTTGCTCGTGAATACTCGCCGCAGACTTACGCAGACTTTTTTTGTTGTTAGTTATAAGTTGTTCGTTGTAAAGTTCTTCAGCAATATGCGGAGCAAAAGGCGCAAGTAGTTTTAAAAATAGTACCCAGTTTCCAATATCTATTTGCGCATCCTTCCGCGTATGTTCCGCATCTAGAGCGTTGACGAAAATCATCATGCTAGATATGGCAGTATTGAAACGCATCGCTTCAATATCTTCGGTGACTTTTTTGATTGTTTTGTGTAATAATTTTTCTACAGAAAAATCTACTGATTTACTCTGATTTCTAGACTGATTTTCACCGATTTTATCAGTGTTGATCAGTTTTTTATCAGTGTTAATCTGTAGTCGCTGTGCGACACGCCAAACTTTTTCTAAAAATCTTCTCGGGCCGATGATGCTCTCGGTTGACCAAGCGATCGAATCGGTAAACGGCCCCATGAACATCTCATAAACCCGAAGCGTATCGGCGCCATAAGTTTTGACAATATCGTCTGGGTTAACGACGTTGCCCCATCGTTTAGACATCCTTCTTCCATCTGAAGCTATGATCATCCCCTGATTGTGCAGTTCCTTAAACGGCTCCTCGGTCGGCGTAATTTCAAGATCATGCAGAAATTTGTTCCAAAAACGCGCATAAAGAAGATGCCCTGTAGCATGTTCTGTCCCGCCCACATATATATCAACTTGTTGCCAGTATTCAATTTCTTTCTTCCCCGCAAGTTCTTTTTTATTTTTCGGATCCATGTAGCGCAGATAATACCAAGAGCTTCCCGCCCAGCCGGGCATGGTATTAGTTTCGTAGCCTTTCGCCACCCAAGATTTCACTCCAGCCAAAGGCCCTTCCGCCTTCCCTGTCGGTTCGTATGATTTTACATTAGGCAATTTAAGCGGCAACTTTTTTACTTCATGGATTATTCCCTCTTTATCGCGCCAAAGCGGAATCGGCTCGCCCCAATATCTTTGCCGGGCAAAAACGGCATCCCGCATTTTGTATTTGGTGACGATCTGGCCGCCGACAAAGTCAGTGATTTTTTTACGCGCTTCTTCAGAAGTCATGCCTGTGAATTGTTTTGAGTCAACTAATATACCATGGCATGCAAAGCAAGATTTCTCCATAAAAGTTCCATTTATTACTTTTTCCACAATTTCCTGATCGTAACTCGCGGTTATAAACTTTTGAATATCCTTTCGCGCAACCCAGACAATTTCATGCTTGGATTTTTCCTCATCAGAAATTTCATCCTTCTCTTCATCCATAAGCTCAAAAAATAGACGGTGCATTTCCGTAAAACGATTTTCATCTTTGCCGTCATGATAATAAGTCGTGAAGTATGGATTTTTTTGTTCGTAAATCAATTTTAAGTTCTTATAACCAGTCTCTTCGTAGATCTCGCGCCGAGCAACTTCTTTAAAATTATTCTCATTGGGATCAAGTTTTCCGGTAACAAAAGTGCCCCAACCTTGCGGAGCCCATCTCAAACATAGAACAGTATCATTTTTTTTATTGAAAATCACCGCACTTACTCCTCTGTATGTGCTAAACTTTTTGCCTGCCTTTGGCGCCCAGCCCATTCCGTCTATGTCATAGTTTACAATAACCTCTCTAATCGGCAGATTATATTTCTTCGCAAACGCAAAATCCCGCTCATCATGCGCCGGCACGGCCATGATGGCACCAGTCCCGTAATCAGCTAAAACATAATCGGAAATCCAAATCGGAATTTCCTCACCATTCCCCGGGTTTATCGCCTTCACACCTTTCAGCTCAACGCCTGTCTTTGCTTGCCCTGAGCCCGTCGAAGGGTCTTTTTCCACCCGAGTTCTTTCTTCAGCAGTTTTGTGCTTTGCTTGATTGATGTAATTTTCAACCTCTTTTATATTTTCAATTTTTAATTTGGGAATGATGGCATGCTCCGGCGAGAGTACCAGATAAGTCGCGCCAAAAAGCGTATCCGCCCGCGTGGTAAAAACTTTAATAGCTCCTAGCGGCTGGCTCCTAGCGACTAGCTTAAATTCTATTTCCGCCCCTTCGGAGCGCCCAATCCAATTTTTCTGTATCTCTTTCAAATGCAGTGACCATTTCAACTCCTCCAGCCCTGAAAGTAATCTGTCCGCGTAAGCCGTAATACGCAAAAACCATTGCTTAATTTTTATTTTTTCAACCGGAAAACCGCCGCGTTCGGAAATCAAGTGTCCGTCCTGGCCTTCTTTAACTTCATCGTTGGCAAGAACTGTTCCTAGCCCCGGACACCAATTCACTTCCGCTTCGCCTTCGTAAGCAAGACGATATTTCATCAAGTGATCTTGTTTTTCAAGAGGCGAGAGCTTTTCCCATTCTTTATTTTCTTTTTCAAATTTTTTAATTAGTTCCGAAATTGATCTGGCTTTTTGTAATTTCTCATCATAATAATGATTGTGCAGCTTCAAAAAAATCCACTGGGTCCATTTGTAATAATCAGGATCGCTGGTATTGATTTTGCGCGACCAATCATAAGAAAGGCCAATCATGGATAATTGTTTTTCAAATGTCGCCACATTTCTTTTGACCGCCTCACGCGGATGGACTTTGTGTTCAATGGCGTATTGCTCGGCCGGCAAACCGAAAGCGTCATAGCCCATCGGATGAAGCACGTTGTAGCCCTGCATTCTTTTCATGCGAGCGCAAACGTCCGAACCGATGTATCCTCTCGGATGCCCCACATGCAGTCCCGCTCCCGACGGATACGGAAACATGTCAAGAACATAGAAAGGCTTTAGCTCTCGCCCTGCATAGCCTTGGCGACGAAGGGTCTTGCGTCTAGCTTCTTGCGAAGAAAGGGTTTTGTAAATCTTTTTCTTGGCCCACTCCTTTTGCCAGTATTTTTCGATTTTACTATGATTATATTGTTTCATATTCCTTTTGCTTGCCCATCTGAAGCCTTGGCGAAGGAGGGCCACTTTCGCTCAATTTTTTTGTGGTCGTATTGTTTCATCCTAATTTCTTTTGCTCTTTAATTTTTTTAAAACTGATCTTACTGATGACTTTCTTTCCTGTTTTTCCCTCAATTTGCTTTCGCGCATGGCCGGCAATATTTCCGCCTTCGCGAGCAACTTTTTTATTTCGACGAGCGAGGAGCGCGTGGGCGAGTACTCTCGCACACAGCGTCAAAGCGAAGTCGAATCAAAGTACTCTTTATTTTGCGCAAAATCTTTCGGTTCGCGTTTTTGGGAAATTTCAGTTGTCGCAGTTTCGGCCAGCATATTCAAAACTAATTCCAGATTGGTCATGTTATCGCGCAAATTTTCTTTCTTGAGACCCTTCAAATTTTTATACTGTACTAGTCGAGAGCCCGGTCCAGGCCTCTGTAATTTAATTGGTCAAAATAGCAAATTCAAGCCCCTCTTTCACTCCGCGATTTTCCCATTCATCTGTCAATGCTTTTCTAATTTCAATACTCTTAAGGCGCTGATTTATCCAATCTTTGCTGTATCCTTTTTGCAAATATGTCTTGAGCGCCCGATTAATAGCTAGTTCCGGATCAGCTGTTTCTTCCAAACGCTCGTAGCCCACGCGCGCCAGCCAGAGCTTAAATGGTTCGGCGTTCGGTGAAGGAATAGATTGAATGAGGCGAAGTATTGTTTCTGTATCAGCGACGTCAGTAAGCCGCATTTTGTTGTCGGGAGCCAACATTTTCAAAGCGTTACATTTTGTAACGGTTTCATTTGAACCTTCGTCTATAAGCCTTTTCTTAAGCACGCGCCAATAAACCTGCGGGTTATCGCTATTCGTTAACACCGCAATAACATCTACAATAGAAAAATACCACAATTCTTTGTCTTCATCCCAATGCCGTCGGATTTTCTGCCCTTCAAACAAAGCGATTTTGTTTGTTTTATTTTTCTTCACACCTAAAATATACCAAATTTATAGCCTTTCATCAATCCCGTTAGAGATCGCGAATTTTGAAATTTAATAAAAAATCAGGAAATCTTGACCTAAAACCTTTGGTTAACCCTTTGGGTTAAACGTCTAGTTAAACCAAAGGGTTAACCAGGTTACATCTACGTCAATCCCCGGCTTCGCCGCAGAACTTAGGAGAAAATCAAAAACCACTCCAATTTTGTCGGAGTGGCTTTTGGCTGTAAATCAGAAAAAGGTACCTGAACCCTTATTCCAGAACACAGCAACCAGTAAGACCTCCTGAAGTACACGTATCATCTACGTTGCAAAGAACGCCCGATGTGTTACAAACAAAACCTTCGCTACAACGGCCGCTACCGCCGCCATCTTGGAGACAAAGGTCCTCTGCCACGAGACTAAGTTTTTTCAGAACATCCCCAGAAAGATTCAGTGGTTGGCCTCCTGGTGTTCTTCCTTCAGATAGTGTAGTTACAACCTTACATGCAAAGGATTTTTCTTCAGCCTGTCCCCCCGTCACCGCTGGCTTGGAAGCCGCCACAATGATGCCGACAACTGCCGCGCCGATGATAAGACCCAAAATAAGGGTACCCCAATTAAATTTTTTTGTTGGTTCCATTTATTTAAATTAAGCGCTTAATTTATATAATATCGACCTACTTTATTATCCCACAATATCTACATTTTATACAAGCGACGATGTTGATAAATCATTGCAATTTTCTAAACGGAAGATAAATCTCCGGATCTATCGTCCTCTCAAAACAAGTCCTGCCCGCCTCATGATCCCACGATTCGTTCATGCCATCCGGACCGGGATAAGGGTATATCATTTCCATGGCCATATCACCCCCGCCCATCATGCCTTTTTCATAAAGCGGCACTGGCCCACCATAATAATTATTCTCCCGCCAGCCCTTAGGCATCGGTAGAGAAAAAGTCGCGCAAAGTTCAAATTTCAGCTTCTCCTTTTTAGCGTATTCATAATTAATTCCTTTCTCAAAATCTGGATCTACTGGAAGTGAAAAACCTGAAAGCGGATCTTTCAAATCTTTCAGCGATTCCGGCAATTTTTCTTTCTGCTGCCAATAATTTATTACTTGCCACTGAATGTTTTGCAAATCGCTTATCCGCCTGTCGTCCAATCTAAGTTGCCGCTGTTTGGCCGGACTGCCCATGATCATAAAACTAAATATGATCGCGGCTAAAACAAGCACACCGCCAACTCCCGCAAATATGGCGCCAATTATAAAAGCTTTATCCTTAATCCTTGATCCTTGATCCTTAAATCTTAACTCAAGAATATAGTAAAGCCCGACTAACAAAGCAACAATTAAGGCGATAGCCACTTTCAAAATAAAACGAGTGGTAATTTCGCCAGCTACAAAATATTTCACTAAAGTGACTAAATCAACGATGATGACAATGCTTGAAAGAAAAAGAATAAGATAAAGCACCCAGCGCCTGATAATATCATCAACCGCTCCGATTCCTTTCTCCGACTGCCGGCACCAGAAATACGAGATTATTAAAAACACCGGAAAAATAATAATCAGGGTGGCTAGAGCCGACCGCATATTTTCATAATCAAAAGTATTATAGCCGTACTGATAAGTGGCGTTCAAAACATCAGGAAATCTCTTGTTTAGGGTCTCAAAAACAAGGTTCAGAAAAGAAACGACTGAAGCGATTAAAGTAACCAAAACACCTAGTGATAAAAAGAAATACTTAGGACTTAATTTTGTTTTAGGCATGAATACATTATATTCAATTTTGATTTAAAGTCGAGGGTTCATGAATGAAGCGTCAGTGATTATTTTATTATCTTCACCAATCAGAATTAAATCGTCTTTTTGGTTAAAACCGGTAATTTTAGATGACCCAATAATTTCACTGCCGCCAAGCAAAAATGTGTTTTTAGGAATTGTAAATGTTTTGCTTCCGCTTTGCAATTTTAAATTTGATAAATTAATTTCTTTTTTTGTAGTATTTTTGAATTTTATGGAAAAATCATTTTGGTTGAAGTAAATTTTTAGATCCTTCGAAGTAATAATTTTTTTCTCTTGTTTTTTTTCTTGGACATTAACAATTGGCGCTACATTTGCGCTCTCGCTTGCAGAAAAATCCGTATTAGATGCGTTTGAATTAGTTGTACTGTTTTCAGTTATTATTTTTTTATTCTCCGCCCGAGGCGTGGCCGGACTGGTGAACCAATTTTCCCCTGCCCCGTCCCACTGCATTGTTTCTTTTGTGCTATTATCTCCCGCCGGCCAGCCGCTCCTAAAATCAAGACTCTCTACAATATTGCCGCCGCCGTCTTTTAAGACAAGCATTTCGGCTTCATTTGATAAACCGCTACCGCCAAATTGGCCGATTTCATCAGCATATTCTTCCAATTCATTTTTATGACTTGGTGTTGTTCTTGCTATGAGATAATAGCCGTGAGCTGATATTTTTTTAGTTAATTTTATAATCAATTTTTCATCACCGTCATAAATTCCAAAATCAGCTAAATCCATATCACTAGCGCAATTGCAGTAAAGTTCTATCCATTCGCCATATGCATTACCCGCGCTGCCCATCCAATTAATTTCGTTTATAAAAACCTTAGGCGTTTCCGTGCTGATTATTTCAGCTTCTTCAGGATTTTCAGGATCTTCTTTTGTTTGCTCCTCTGACTGATCAACATTTTCTTCGGCATTTTCATTAGATTCTGTGCTTTCTGATTCTGTATCTTCTATAAACTCTTCGCCTGTCAAATTTTCTAATATGACTTCTATATTCTCCGTAATTTCATTATTTTCCAAAGAATCTTCCGTAATAATCTCCTCCGGGATAACTTCTTCTGTAACTACCTCTTCTGAAATAATCTCTTCTGTAATAATTTCTTCCGGAATAACTTCTTCTGGGATAATTTCTTCTGTAATTACTTCCTCTGGTATAATTTCTTCAGCTAATTCCGCGCCGGGAGTCGGTAATTCTTCAATGAAACTGCTATCAATTTTACGCTGAAGAGATTTGCCGTTGCCGGAAGCTCCCCAAAGAGAAACATAATTTACCTCGTCAACAATATTTGAGTTTTCATCTTTCAGAGTCAGAGCTTCGCCGGTATTTGATAATGAGAAACTGCTGTCAAAAATAGCGCCGGAGAAATTCGGCCAATCAATTAAAAATTTTGATGGATCATCGGCGATGATGGCAAAACTACCAGAATCTAAAATGGGTTCGCCTTGAAAGCTCTCTAATTTATGATTGGTATCGTCTTCAAAAAATTTGTAAGTGGAGAGATCAACATCAGCCGAATTATTATTTTTAACCTCAATCCATTCCCGACCAGTGTCGGATCCGGAAAGATCATACATGATTTCTGTTATAACGATACTCCCGGTACTTTCAGTTTGAGCAAAAACAAAATAAACCCCCACACCTTCCTGCAGGAAGGTGTGGGGGTAAAATGGAAAAATAAAAAAAACTAAAAGAGTGAAAATAAAATTCCTAGTCTTTATTTTTTGAAGTTTTTTTAGCATGTTGAAATATTTTTTTAAATATTTTTTCCTGCTTTTTTACTTCTCGCGCGCCGCGGCTCGCGGTGGCCAATCCCACTTTTAATTTACTGGCTATCTGCCTTTGAGGGAATCCTTTGAAAGACATTTTGAAGACTTGCAGACGGTGAATAATTTCCTCATATTCTCTCGGGGAGAGAATAGCTTTGAAAAATCCGTCCAGTAATTTTTTGTCTGAAGAAATTCCAATCAAAATACTCAAAAACTCGTCTTTAGGTTTGTTGTTCGGCTTCATATGTTGTATCAGCGTACTAGTACATTATAATAATAGCGAGATCGATAAGCAAGCCTAAGGTGTGGAAAACTTTTTTACCACAGTTATTACAAAGACTAAGTCTATCTTGTAATACTTGTCCTATTTAACCACTTCGCGCCCCGTACCGAGCCGAGCGCGCATTCGGCGCGAGGATCTGGTATGGGGTGGAAAACTAGCAGATGCGGAACATACGCAGAAAAGGTCAATATTTCATACTGAATTATATTTTGGCACTTCGCGCCCCGTGATCCGACGATTAGGAGGATTTTACGGGGTGGATAACTAGCAGATGCGGAACATACGCAGAAAAAGTATCTAGTAATTTAACCACTTTATGATATAATGAGGCATCACCTGCATTAATTATTAAATAATCAATACATTTTATGGCACTTTTAAACATATTTGCACATCAGCCTAAACCATTAGAGGGACTGAAATCTTACGAAACAATGACTGAAGAAGAAATCCGAAAGTCACTCAAAGAAATTTGCGATAGAATTTGCAAAGAGGTAACTTCTTTGAAAAAAATCAGCGACGCTGTCAAAGAAGAGCTCGGCTATCCCGAGGAACCATTGGTTGGCGCAACCCCACGCGGCGCCATGGTTACAATCAAGGGGCCCAAAAAGGGCACGATCTTCTACGAATTTAAAACTAAAAAAGATCTGACTCCCAAAGAATTCATCCCCGAAGAACTCGAGTCCAATAATTAATCTAAATTATTCTATTTCTTTGGTCAGCGTAACAATTTAATTATTCCGCTTTCAATTGAAACAAGTTTTGATGGCCTACCAGCAAGATGACCACTGTTTACATAGAAATCAATCTTATCACCAAAGTATTTCTTAGCCTCTTTGACAGTTTGAGCGGGTTTACATCCTTCAGGATTTGCAGAGGGCGCGACTAAGGGCCCTGATTTTTTTAAAATAGCGATTAAAGATTTTTTCTTTGGTAATCTGAAGGCTAAGTTTTTTGTGCCGCGATGAAGATAACTAAATTTTTTGCTTGGGCAAGGAAGAATGATGCTTACCGGCGCTGGCCAGATTTTTTTCAATATTTTGAGTTCTTTAACTGAAGGTTTGATGTTAAATCTTTTTAAATCATTAAAAGATGAGATGAGAATGATAAAAGGTTTGGTCTTCTTCCGCCCCTTGATTTTATAAATTCTCTCTATCGCCTTCTTTGAAAAAGCAGAGCCGACTAGGCCATAAATTGTATCAGTTGGTATCACTGTTATTCCCCCTCGTCTTAAAATTTCCACAATCTTTTTATCCTTCATTTTCTGCTCTAAATCTATTCCAATATTCTTAAGAATTTGAGAATAGATTTACCTCGCGGCGACAAAGCATGCCGTACTAAATTACCTTCATTTCTTTTCAAAACCAAACCGGCAATCGCCATTCTTCTAACATGCTCTGATGCTGTTTTAATATTTATTTTAAACTTGTCAGCAATTTCCATCAAAGATAATTCCGGTTCCCTTTCCAGTGCATCTAGAATTTGAATTCTTCGATGATTGGCGGCACCCTTTATAATTCTTTCTATTTCTCTTGGTTTTTTCATATTGATTTAATTATAGCACAATGAATTCTATTCTCAAATTCTTAAGAATTTAAGAATCAATCTAATTAGAGATTTTCTTTTTTAAGCAGTTTTTTCTTAAGGCCTACGCCGCGATTGTAGCCGCCTAATTTGCCGTCCGAGCGAATTACCCGATGGCACGGAATTTTCGGGTCATAGTTTTTACTCAAAATATTCCCCACCACTCGACAAGCTCGTGGCAAGCCGGCCATCTTTGCCACTTCTTTGTATGTCATCGTCTTTCCTTTCGGAATTTTCCTCACCATCGTCAAAACTTTTTCTTTGAATGTCATTTTTATTCATGCTTTCATGCTTTAGTGCATGAAAGCATGAAGGTATCGTCACTATTTTAAATATTAAAAAATTAGCTATCCCAAACGAATCAGGAATATCGCCAGAATTGCTAAAAACATGAGAAAAATTTTTCTCTTTGTCAGCTGTTCCTTGAATAAAATACTGGCCATTACGGCAGTGACAATAATATAAAGAGAGTGCATTGAAGTTATTAATGCAAAAGGACCTCTGATAAGAGCTATAAACATGACATAAGTTCCTAAGAAAGCAGGCACACCAATTAAAAGACCGGTGAATACGCCCTCAGAAAAAATGTGCTTCTTATAATCTTTCCAGTGGCTAAAGAAAAAAACAAACAAAGAAAAAATGGCGGCAAAAATAAACTGATAAATCATAAAAGTTCTAATATCAAAGGAATCAGCTGCTACTTTTTGAAAAATTTTATTTAAAATAGAAATGCCGACAATGAGAGAACCGATATAAATCATCCATTTTGAGTATTGCAATTTTTTCCCTTTATACAAAAAGAAGAAAACAATAATAATAGCCAGTATTAATCCTAAATATTGAAAGAGGGTTAACTTTGCGCTAAAAAATATAAAGGCAACAATGATTGTACCTATCAAACTTAAAGTTGTAGTAATAGGAAAAAGCGCATTAGTATCAACATATTTTAAAGCATACATCTGCAAAAGTGAGATTGAAGAAAAAGTTATACCCCAAGCCAAAGCTAAAAGAATTAATTTTGTATTAATACCCGCAGCATAATTAAAGAAAAAAGCCACTGCCAATATCGCCATAAACAAATTGGCCCAAAACATGGCCGTATAACTACTGTGGCCTCTAAGTGACGGCAACTTAAAAAAGACCATCGCAATACCAAACAAAATTGGAATGGCTAAGGCAAACGGAAACCAAGAAAGTGATGAAAATAATTCCATAATTTTTTATATCTTAAATTCTATCACATTAATCATGTAAATAAAATTTTTTTATTTCTGAATCCATCGTTGGGTATCCATTCACAACCGGGCCACCCTTAATTATAGAAAAAGAATCAACAAAAACACCCTTGGGGATAAGCCATTTTTTAGATTCCTCCATTAAAATTAAAAATTCTTTGTCAGTGATTTGTGATGTCGTAACTAAAGTCAAATGAAATTTATCTCTTTTAAAAAGATTTTTAAAAGGACATTCGTAACTATCTGCAATCGAAATAAGTTGATCAGAAAGCCGTCCAATATCTCGATTATTTATGATTTTTAATTTCATTGAAAAAAACTTTGTGCCATTTAAGATTTTTGTTGAGAACACGGGATCTTTATCAAAATCAATTTGAAAAGGTTTTGTTTCTATGGCAACTTTTTCGAAAGTCTTTATAATTTCGGCAAGTTCATCCTCGTTAAGAGAATTTCCATAAGAAACAGTAAAATGGGGAGGCCATTGTAAAAAGTAATCAAGTTCGCCTGTTATTTGCTTAATCTTTTCTTGAATAGACAAAATCTCCTTCTTAAAAGAATTATTGATTATCGAAACATATGCGTAAAGCTCTTTCATAATTTATATCTTAAATTAAACGGTGAATCACTATTCTAATGTTCTGCAGAATTTAAGAACACTCTCCCCTAGTGGCGTCAATTTATGCCGGATACTTGTTCCATCGGATCGCTTCATGATTAGACCAGCAAAAGCCAGCCGAGTAATGTGCTGCGAGGCAGTTTTGAAATTGATTTTCAGCAAGTCAGAAATTTCTGCAACTGATAATTCCGGTTTTTTGAAAAGAAGATCCATAATTTGAATCCGCCGATGATTAGAAAAGCCCTTAACGGTTCTTTCTATTCTTCTATAATTTAAATTGTTATTTTTGCTCATATTAAAATTTTATCATGTATTCCATAATTCTGCAGAATTATGGAATAAACTAACGAAATCATTTAAAATCTTCTTTCTTAATACGAATAGTGTAAGTATGATTAGGAGGAGGTATTGGGCTCAAAATTCTTTTTTTCATTATAAACAAAGACTTTTGTATAGCAAGTTATTTTTCAGAAACCAAAGTGACTCCATATTTCTCTGCAAATTTATTGAACAATCTTTCTAATTTATCCTTTGCTTCCCTATTAGAATATCCAGAGACTTCTAATTGATAACCTTGGTCTTTAGTAAACCTAATGATTTCCTCAGCAAGTTTAGTTGCATAGTGATTACCTTGATATTTTGGATCTATGGAAATAGACTTCATCCAAAACAATTTTTCTGCGAATGGACTTTTTTGGAGTGCAGCAATTCCTGTTATTAGATCTCCTTCTTTAACAATTGGAAAGTAATTTTCAGTTCTAAGGTCTTCCGGCCTGAAATAATGAAAGACCCCACCTTCTTCTTTAGAAAGAAAGCGTTTATCTTTAACCGTATATCCGTCCTCCTCTAGAATGATTTTTTCTAGTTCTTGTGGTGTCAAAGTTTTTGTTTCTACAGGAGCTTTTTCAAAACTATTCCTTATATAATTTTTCATATTAAATATATTATAGAGCTAAATCTTAAATTCAATCACCCCAGTAGCAGAGCAAAGCTCGCTACGGGGCAGGCATCTCCATCATATCTTAAACTCAATCACGTCTCCATCCTTAACAATATAGTCTTTCCCCTCTGTACGGACAAGGCCTTTGGCGCGGGCGGTGGCATAACTTCCACTATCAAGCAGATCTTGCCAGTTTATGACTTCGGCGCGGATGAATTTGTCGCGGAAGTCGGTGTGGATGGCCGCGCCGGCTTCCGGCGCGGTTGATCCTTTTTTTATTGTCCAGGCGCGTGTTTCATCAACGCCGGTCGTGAAAAAAGTTTCCAAACCAAGCAGTTCGTAGCTTTTTTTAATCAGGTCATCAAATCCACGCTCAAAAACAGGGTCAATTTTCACGATCATACCTGGCGCTTTGAATTCAATATTTTCACTGGCCTCGGAAACATTTAAAACATACAGCATCGGTTTCAAAGTGAGCAAGTTTAGGGATTTTATTTTAAATTTCTCTTCTTCATTCAAATTCGTTTCCGTTGCCATTTTGCCGCCTTCCAAAACTTTTTCTATTTTTTTTAAAATTATTTCTTCAGCTACTGATTCTTTGTCGCCTCGTTTAGTTTCTTTTTGTAAACTAGCCAATCTCTTGGTTACAACCTCCATGTCTGACAAGACAAGTTCAAGATTGATGACACCGATATCCTCCAAGGGTTCTACTTTATTGGCCACATGAATTATAGAAGGGTCCTGAAAAACTCTCACTATATGCGCGATGGCGTCAACTTCCCGGATGTGCGAAAGAAATTTGTTGCCCAAGCCCTGTCCTTCTGCCGCGCCAGCCACGAGTCCCGCGATATCCACAAAGTAAACGGCGGCCGGAATCGTCTTGCCCGACTTGCTAAACTCGGAGAGTTTAGCAAGTCTAGGGTCAGGCACCGGCACAACGCCCACTGAAGGCTCAATCGTGCAAAAAGGATAATTCTCCGCCGGCACACACTTTTTGGTAAGCGCGTTAAAGAGCGTGGACTTGCCTACATTTGGAAGACCCACGATTCCGATACTTAATGACATTGGAACAATATAGCAGATTTTTCTTGTACTGCGAAGCCTTGCTTTGCTCCTCCGAAGTCTTTGATAAAGGAGGGGCGAGGTAGCAGAGGAAAATAAAAAAGCCTCACATTTCTGTGAGGACTTTTATTCGTTTTATTTTTATTTCAAAGCAGCGACAACATCCCTCAAGCGAGCACGAAAATGACTGCTCCCAGGCACTCCTTTAAAAGTTAGATTTTTTAATTGAAACTCGATGCAGTTACTTCTTAAAATAAATTGAAAATCATTTTCAATATTTTCACCCGGGATTCCCATAACAATTTCTGTCCCAGCATCAAGTACAACTGGTACTTCAACCTTATAGTGAAATTCAGGTACGACATATATTACTGCACTTAATTCATTTTTTAAAGTTTGTGCTTTTTTCTCTCCTAATAATCCTTCGATTCCATAACCAAGATTGCCTTTAATGTAATCGTTAAGATCTTCTTGAGGTATTTCTTTTGATTTTGTTTCCATAATTCAAATTTTAAATGTTCAATAATAAATTTATAATAAACTTATCACAAAACCATTGACAAGTCAAAGATTTTTTGATAATCTGGAATCAGAAAATATTGTATACAAAGTATACAAAAACAATTTAATAACTTACGGTATGGGAAAGAAAAATTCAAAAGTGATTACTTTGGGTGTCTTAGAAAAAATGCTCAAAAGTAAAAACATTAAGTACCAAAAAGATGGGCAGCGATTGATTACCGCTTCTGCTAAAAAGACGACTAAAGAGGGCTATGATGAACTTAAGCTCACTTTAGAAAAATTAGAAAGCGGGACGATCATCGGCTGTGTCCGGGGATTTGGAAAAAACTTAGGGAGAGTTACGCCTGACATGGCGATAACGGCATATAGTTCCCGTCTCGATCTGCTGTAATAAAATAATACGCAGAGCACAACATAAGCCCTCCGATCATGTCGGGGGGATTTTTTTGTTAAGGTTGCCATTTCTGAAACATCGAGTTTCAGAAATGGCAATGCGCGCTACGAATGCGCTCATGCGAATGTACTAAAGTAAAGAGGCTCCTTACTTCGGCGCATAACAAAAAATCCCTTCGATTCATAAAGAACCAAAGGGTGAGGATTCCGTTTCAAATGAACAATATTAGTTTCCGGGCGGTAATTTCGGGACAACCAAGCGGTAGCCAAGCTCGGTTTCCCAAACCTTATTATTTTCAAGCCTGTAGACAGATGCATCGAGCAGTCCATCGGAGCGCAGACCCACTCTGGCAACAAAGAAATTTTTGCCTGACTTGTACAAAAAGAATGTCCAACCGTTTTTTACCAGATATTTTTCATACTTTTTGCAATAATTAATGACTTGCCCGTGGGTAAGTCGAGATTTACTAATATCCGGATTCAAATAACCAAACATTTGGACAAAAGTTCCGCTTTTAACTAAGTTAAGAGCTTTTACCTCTTCTTCTTTTGTTGCCGGTCCTGAATCATTTGCATTCCAACTTTTGAAGCTGGGATCAATTCCGGCTTTGAAAACATCCTTGGCATCGCCGATAGTTTCACTGCCGTCGCAAGCATCAAGGATGAGCGGCTCATCTGTGTTAACAGGGCTCAAAAAAGTTTGAGTTTGAGCGCTCACAAAGACCAAAAACAAGGACATCAGAAATGTTTTTTTCATAATATTTAAATTTAAAGGAGCGATATAGCTCGTTAGTACTTAGATTTATTCGCGACGTAGGGCGAGCGAATTTAAGACTATCACAAATCCATGCAATCAGGCAAGATTACGCAATATTCTTGAATCTTTTCTTGTAATCATCAATTTCCCTTAGAACTTCTTCAGAGGGGGCGTCGCTGATTAAGACATCAAGCAAACCCAGAATATTGAAAAGTAATCCGGAATATAAACTTTCCGCATTCTTATTTTTTCCCATTTCTTTCAAAAGCATAACCCACTCGTCTAAAAATTCATAATCGAGCTGTTTCTTTTCCTTGTCATAAATCATTCCTAAAAAGGAATTAACCCTGTCACGCTTATTAAGAAGCTCGAACTCTAGGGGCAGTCCCGCTCTTTCTGCTAAAAGCAGTTCTTTTAAAGAACCACTTTTATACGCATGGAGATAGTCTTCCAATTCCGGGATGATTTTACTTTCAATTTCTGTATTATCTCCCGTGCTCGTGCTAGGATCTTTCGGAAGATAAAAATGTTTGTAACGTTCAATTATGTCTCCTAAACTTCTAAAAAATTCAAGAAAACGACCATCTGGATTTCGAGGATCATATTCATCTCTGGCTTGCTTATAAAGCGACGTAATGGCGGTGATTAAAAAATCTTCTTGCGGAGGCGAAAGAAAGCTGGGATGTAATTCTTTTAGGTAATGAAGAAATTTATTTCTGTCGTTTATGTCTATTCTTATTTCGGGGTAATTTAATTTTTGTTTATCGCTTTCTCTCATCGCCTCTTTAGAAGGCGCGACAGTATTGAGCTCAAGCCCCAAGGCGTCTAAGATATCTTTATGCTCTGTTGTAATTTTTTTAGTTGCTGAATCATATTTTTCTTCCATCAGCCATTTTGAATCGCCGCCCACACTCTTTACGATCTTCTCGAGCTCATGATAATGAAACAAAAAATTACTCAGATCTAAATCCTTGCTTTCCTTGCTTTCCTTTTCATACTTAACAATACTCCCGGGACCGGCAGTCGGCGTTCTAGGTGTTTTTTCCCCCTCATTTGACATATCTTTATCATATCACATAAAGAGTGGCATGGCTACTTTGAGCGCGAGCATGGCAAGGGCCAAGAGGACAAAGAACGCGCCGATGAGGCGGGCGAGGATGTCGTCCCTGATGCGATTGGCAATACTCGCGGAAAAAGTCCCGCCAAGCGCCGCGGCCGCGCCGATAATGAGGCCGGTTTCAAGATTGAGATTATTATATTGCACGTAGCCGGCAACTCCGGAGAGAGCGGTCAAGAGCATGACAAAAGTGGATGTGCCCACGGCGGTTTTAATCGGCAGACGCAGAAATGAAAAAAGAATTATAAAGATGGCGAGCCCGCCGCCGGCGCCGAAGATGCCGGTCGCAAGGCCAATCAAGATGCCTAAAATAACCATCACGGCAGGCGTCCGAAGATACGCCGCGTGGTGTTCCGCCAGCGTGATAAAACGCGGCGTTCTTTGGGTTACCCCGCTTCGCCACATGCTTATTCCAAAAAAAAGCATGCCGGCGGCAATGGCGATAATTATAAAAAGTTTTGAAAAGCCGACCGCGAAAAAAGATCCCGCTTGAGCGCCAATCAGGGCGCCGACCAAAAGCCAGACAGCTTTCTTGATGTCAACGTGCTTATTGCGCGCGTAAGTATAGGAGACGAAAATCGAAGCGAGTATGTCAACGAGGAGGCTCGTGCCGAGCACGGCATGAAGCGGCATGTCCGTGATGGTTGCTAAAATCGGCACGATCACAAGCACGCCGGAGGCGCCAGTAACACCGGTGATAACTCCAGTGACCAGACCGAGAATTATAAGTCCGATAGTTGAAATCATTAGTTAAGGTCATGATTTTTGAACATTGAGTTCAAAAATCATGATGCGCGCTACCCTTCGAATTCCTCAGGGTCCTGAGCGGGATCGAAGGACGAATGCGCTCATGCGAATTACGAATTAGAATTTGTAGTACCGGGACGTGGTTCGACTTCCCTCGATTCTACTCGGGATAAATCGCAGCCGCCGGAGAGACCGCAGAGCTTGCCGCAATGTACGCAAGCGGAAATCTTGCCGCCGTGCTTGCCGTCGGCGCAATCGCACTCTATAAGTGAATGTCCTTTTTTAACGCAAACGTTGGCTTGGCAGACTCCGGGGCTTTCCGAGACCCCGCCGCAGCCGCCCGTGCAAATGTAGTGTTTCATAGTAGGCATATATTTTAACTTTACAACTTATAATCAATAACTTACAACTAATAAAATTAACCACTTCCTGCCCCGCACCGAAATCAATAGAGCGTTCGTTATTGATTTCTGGTGCTGGGGTGTTTCATTATAATAATATATTACCTTTCCGCTATTTTTGCAAGAACAATTCTTGCTTATTTAGAATTTTTTTCGATAATAATGGGGGTGCGGTCGCCTTTTTGGGCTGAAAGGTGGCCCAAGCCGAAAGAGAGGAAGGCGAGAGCGATAATGACGAGTGAAATTAAAATATTGCTTTTTTGCTTTTTTATATTCTCAATTAATTCTTTGAAGCTGTAATTTGACATTGCAAAAATTGTAGCATAAAATTTTTTTAATGCATAACCGCTTATTTTTAACGGCGCTTCCCTTTGTTTTAGGGGCGATTCTCGGAGGTTTGGGCGGCTCTCCGCTGATTGCCTCCCTGGTTCTTTTAGTTGTCTTTTTCTTATTTTTCGGATTTTTTCGCAAATTGCCAAAATATTTAATTTTGATGGCCGCCATTTTCTTTTTGATTGGCAATATTTATTACAGTCTTGATGATTTTAGATACCGCTCTAAGGTCGATATGCTAGCCGGAGCAGATTCTTTTCTGGGAATGATCGTCAGCCCTCCGCGCCGGGGAGAATTTAAGCAAAGCGTAAAATTAAAATCCGATCAAGGAATCAGAATTATAGCAACTCTTCCGCCATATCCGGAGTTTCATTACGGCGACCTCGTGGCCATGACCGGTAAAGTTGAATTGCCGCCCCGTGATTCTTATGGCAATTACCTGGCCAAAGAGCGTATCGCGGGCACAATGTTTTATCCTGAAGCTCTAGTGCTCCATAATGTTGGAAACTTTTTCTGGCGGAATCTTTATGGATTGAAAAACGCAATGGAAGAAATGTTCGGCAAATTGTTCAACTCCTCGCAGTCCGCCTTCCTCTCCGGAATTCTTTTGGGCGAGAAAGATGGATTTTCAAAAGATTTTTTGGA
>Ga0155770_116_pt2 | contig 47476 bp, 50 predicted proteins | sample RifCSPlowO2_01_FD_107424 | JGI IMG/M metagenome (GOLD analysis project Ga0155770, IMG submission 107424) | Candidatus Nomurabacteria bacterium RIFCSPLOWO2_01_FULL_42_20 | reverse complement strand
GATTTATCTTGCGGTCTAGAATAATCGCTGAACTTAGAAATATTTTAGACGATGCCGGCTATTTGGAATTTGAAACACCCGTTCTTCAACCGCTCTACGGCGGGGCCTCGGCTCTGCCTTTCAAAACGCATCACAAAACTCTCGATCTTGATATGTATCTTCGGATTTCGGACGAACTCTATTTAAAGCGTCTCTTAATTGCCGGCTTTCCCAAAGTTTATGAAATAAGCAAGGACTTCCGTAATGAAGGCATTGACGCTACTCATAATCCTGAATTTACGATGCTTGAATATTATGAAAGCTACAGCGACGCCGAGAAACAAATGATTTTTTTGGAAAAGACCCTGAAGACTTTAATCAAAAAAGTTTTAGGCAAGATAAAAATAAACTTTGCCAGTAATGTGATAGACTTTGGCAAAAAGTTCGCGGTTATTTCCTATTTTGATCTTCTTCGACGCCATGCCATAATCCCGAATCCAGAAACAATTTCCAAAGAAGAGCTTATAATTGTGGCTCACAAATTTGGAGTGCTTTTCGGTTCGCAAGATTCTTTCGACAAAATTTTAGATAATGTTTTTAAAAAAGTCTGCCGACCCAAAATTATTCAGCCGACTTTTATTATTGATTATCCAGCCACTTATCTGCCGCTCGCCAAACGCAAGCCCGAGAATGAAATGCTTGTCAGCGCTTTCCAGATGGTAGCCGGCGGCATGGAATTAGTCAAAGCTTTTTCTGAACTAAACGATCCTATTGATCAGCGCAGCCGTTTCATGCATCAAGAAAAAACCAAAGAAGAAGGGGAGCAGGAAGCTCAAGTTTTGGATGAAGACTTTTTGGAAGCCATGGAGTACGGCATGCCGCCTTCAGGCGGTGTTGGAATTGGAATTGACCGGCTGATCATGCTTTTAACGGACACCCATAACATTAAAGAGGTCATATTTTTTCCAGTGATGAGGCCGAAGAGTTAGTTATAAAGTTGAAAGTTATAAAGTTAAAATCAAAAAACCCAAGGGAAACCGAGGGATTTTTTGTATTCACCAATAAAAACCAGCTCTTTATGGCATTGATTAGCACCAACTAAGGGGAGGGGGAGTTATCCACTTTATCCACAGTTTCCACAGGTTGGGATTTGCAAGTGGGAAGTAGTGGTTTATAATGTTAAATAAGTGGGAGAAAGTGGAAAACATGTTAATAAATAAAATCATATGCTCATCGGCGAATACAAACACCCCGAAGGAGATCACTCGGCCGAATGCGCCTCGCGCTCCCTACGGGGCGGGAAGTGGTGGAATTAACTTTATAACAACTTTATAACTTTATAACTATGCTCATCGGCGAATACAAACACATATTAGACGACAAGAATCGCATTTCTCTTCCGGCGAAGTTTCGAAGCGAAATGGGTAAGCGTGTTGTTATTGCTCCAGGCCTTGATAATTGTCTGTCTGTCTTCGCTCTTAAGGAGTGGCAGAAAATCGCCGGCAAGCTCTCTCTATCATCGATGCTCGCTTCCGACAATCGAAGCTTCAATCGTTTCATGTTCGGCGGGGCGGTTGAAGCGGAAGTTGACTCGATTGGCCGGGTACTCTTGCCGGATTTCTTGAGGGAGAGGGGAAATTTAAAAAATAAAGTTGTCATTATCGGAGTCCAGAATCGTTTGGAAATTTGGAATGAAAAAGCCTGGGATGATTACAAGCAAGTAATTGAGAAGCGAGCGGACACACTGGCGGAAAAACTTGGACAGGTCGGAGTATTGTAGAAGCGAATCTTCGCGAATATCAAGCGAATAGGCGCGAAAAATGTTTATGCATAAACCAGTTCTTTTAAAAGAATCAATAGAGGGGCTTGATATCCAGCCGGGCGATATTTTTGTAGATGCGACTTTGGGCGACGGCGGGCACACCGAATATGTCTGCAAACTTTTTGGCAGAGAAGTGAAAGTGATCGGCCTAGATGCTGACAGTCAAGCGGTTAAAAGAGCGGAGGAGAATCTTAAAAATTTTGAATGTGAAAAAAATATTAAAGTAAAAAACTTTTCAGACATCGATCAAGTCTTGGCGGAACTCGGCATAGAGCGAGCCAACCGGATTTTGGCCGATCTGGGTCTCTCCAGTTATCAGCTTCTAGAATCGGGCAGGGGGTTTTCATTCCAGAGGGACGAACCGCTTTTAATGACGATGAAAAGGGAACTTGAACCGGAAGACGTTACGGCCGAAATGATTGTGAATGTTTGGTCGGAAGAAACCTTGGCGGACATCATATATGGCTACGGAGAGGAGCGTTATGCCAGAAGGATTGCCAAAAAAATCGTGACAATAAGAAAAGTTAAGCCAATTAAGACAACTTTTGATCTGGTTGAAATAATCAGGCAAGCGGTTCCAAAAAGTTACCAAAGAAGGCGGCTCCACTACGCCACTAGGACTTTCCAAGCGATCCGAATCGCTGTCAATGACGAACTAAAGAGGCTCGAAACATTTTTAGACAAGGCGTTTAAGATACTTACCCCGGGCGGCCGCATTGCCGTCATCGCCTTCCACAGCCTTGAGGACAGAATCGCCAAAAGATTTTTCCGAGAGAAGCAAAAAGAGGGACTGGCTCGAGTTTTAACCAAAAAGCCGATTGTGCCGAGCCCTGAAGAAATAAAAAATAATCCCCGCGCGCGCAGCGCCAAACTCCGCGTCCTACAAAAACTTTAATATTTTCTTAATGTTCGTACTTTCGTACAAAATTCGTAATTCGTAGAGAAAACCATGACCATAAGAATTTTAAAATCAAATATGCTTCCTTTAAATACAGATCTTCGCAAGAGATTATTTTTTGGCTTGCTTGGATTTGCCGGTTTGACTTTCTTTGTGTATATTTATCTTATCGGCCAGATTGTTTTCAATGTCGTCGAACGGAGGAACGCCGAGACGGAACTTAAGTTTTTAAGCAATAATTTGAGCCAATTGGAATTTAAATATTTAAGCAAGAGCCGGGAAATTAATTTGGAGTACGCCAAGAATTTAGGCTTTAAAGAGCCGCAAAAAATCGGCTTTGTCGGCCGCACCACCTTAACCAAGAACACTTTGTCCGCCAAAGGCGGATCCGCCTCTGGCGGAAAAAATAATGAAATCTAATCTTCCCATAAGAATTCGAGCCATCTCCATTATTATCTTTGCCTCGTATCTTTTTCTTATTGGAAAGCTTTTTTTAGTCCAAATAGTGCATGGTTCGCAATATGATGCCCGGGCGGATCGCCAATATGTCACTCCTTCGGAAAAAGTTTTTGAGCGCGGCTCTATCTTTTTCAAGAAAAAAGACGGCTCCAAGGTCTCTGCCGCCATGACCATCGCCGGTTTTAAGCTGGCGATCAGCCCCAAGGACATAGTCCTGCCAGAGTCGGTTTATGAGAAGCTTTCAGACATTGTTTTTATAAATAAGGAGGATTTTTTGGCGCGAGCCGGCAAAAAAGATGATCCTTACGAAGAGATTGCCTGGAGGCTCTCCAAAGAAGAAGCGGACAAGGTAAGCGCCTTAAAATTAAACGGAGTTTTTGCCGTCAGGGAAAAATGGCGCTTTTATCCGGGGAATGAAATGGCCGCTCAAACTATCGGCTTCGTGGCTTACAAGGAAGATGATTTCTCCGGCCGTTACGGTCTGGAGCGTTTTTATAATGACGTTTTGTCTTATGAAGGGACTGATCTTTATGTGAATTTTTTTGCCGAAGTTTTTGGAACTCTCAAAGACACAATTTTTAAGAATCCGAAAAAGGAAGGCGATTTGATAACAACCATTGAGCCGGTCGTACAGGGATTTTTAGAAAAAACACTCCAGGGAGTAGCGGAAAACTGGCAGGCGGAACAAGCTGGAGCTATTATTATAGATCCTTTAAGCGGCGCCATCTACGCCTTGTCGAGTTATCCTACTTTTGATTTGAATAATTTTTCCAAAGTTAAAGAAGTTTCCACTTTTTCCAATCCTCTAGTGGAAAATGTTTTTGAATTTGGCTCGATTATCAAGCCGCTGACTGTTTCAGCCGGACTGGACGTGGGCGCCATTGTCCCCGAGACAACTTATAATGACCGGGGCTACGTTGTGGTTGGAGATAAGAAAATTGAAAACTTCGACAAGAAAGCGCGCGGCGTCGTGCCGATTCAAGAAATTTTGAGCCAATCCTTAAACACCGGTTCGGTTATGATCATGCAGAAATTAGGCCGCGAGAGATTCCGGGATTATATGTTTGCCTTCAGCTTAGATGAAAGGACCGGCATTGATCTGCCGAGCGAAGCTAAGAGCCTGACTTCGAATCTGAAGAGCCCGCGCGATCTTGAATACGCCACTGCTTCTTTCGGGCAAGGCGTGGCCATTAGTCCAATCGAAGCCGTGCAGGCTTTCTCGGTAGTGGCCAATGGAGGATATCTTATAAGCCCGCACATTGTATATCAAATCGATTACAAAGAAGGCGGCAAAAAAGAATTTGTTTATGGACCGGGTAAACAAGTAATCAAGAAAGAAACCAGCGAAGAGATAACCAGAATGCTGACTTTTGCGGTGGACAAGGCTTTTGGCGGAGGCAAATTTAAAATGGAGCATTACAGCGTGGCGGCCAAAACCGGCACGGCCCAGATTGCAAATCTGGAAGATGGCGGCTATTATGAAGACAAGCACCTGCACTCTTTCTTTGGCTACTTCCCGTCTTATAATCCGAAATTTTTGGCTCTTTTTTACCTTAAAAATCCGCGCCGAGGCGAATTTGCCGTGCAGACGCTCATGCCGTCTTTTATGGATACGGCTAAATTTTTGCTAAACTATTATGAGGTACCACCAGACAGATGAAAAACTTTCTGAAAAATTTAATAATTGGAATCCTGCAGTTTGAGGCTAGGCTTGTGTTGGAGAAATACAAGCCGAAAGTTATTGCCGTGACCGGCAGTGTCGGCAAGACTTCGACTAAAGAAGCCATTTATGCCGTCCTATCAAAACAAACTTTTGTCAGGAAGAGCGAAGGCCGCTTTGACAGCTCGATCGGATTGCCGCTTTGTATTTTAGGACAGGGCAGCGGAGGCAATAATCCGCTCTTGTGGCTTGGAAATATATTCAAAGGCATGACCCTTCTTCTCATCAGGCGGGCTTATCCCAAATGGCTCATCCTGGAAGTAGCTGTGCGCAAGCCCAGAGATATGGACAAGATCGTTTACTGGCTCAAGTCTGATATTGTCGTAGTCACCAGAATCGGGTCCGTTCCTTCGCATGTTGAATTTTTTAAGTCCGTGGGAGATTTAGTTCTGGAGAAAGGGAAGCTCATCAAAACTCTAAAAAAAGACGGCGTTTTGATCTTGAATGCGGACGACTCGCACGCCTTGTCGCTCAAAAACACTTCTAAAAATAAAGTTATTACTTTTGGCTTTAATGAGGAAGCTAATCTAGTGGCTTCCAATTCGCAAATTCTCTACGGCGAAGACTCGGAACTCGATTATTCGGAGCTTGGACAAGCTCCGAAAGGCATTGTTTTCCGGGTGGATTCGGAAGGGTCCAGCTTGCCAATCATGATCGAAGGAGCTTTCGGAGCCAATCACATTTACGCGGGCCTAGCCGCCTTGGCGGTTTCGCGGGTGATGGGCTTCAACATGGTTCCGGCGGCTCAAGCCCTGCGCAATTATGATTTGCCGCCCGGCCGAATGAGAATCATCCGCGGCATTAAAGGAACTATTATTATTGATGACAGCTACAATTCTTCACCCTTGGCTTGCGAATCGGCCCTTAAAATTCTTGGGGAGATTAAAGTTTCCGGTCCCTCGACAGAGCTCGGGGCAAGTAAAAAAATTGCCGTATTGGGAGATATGCTTGAGCTCGGAGAACATACGGACCAAGCACATAAAGAGATAGGCAAGTTGGTCGCCAAGACGGCGGATATTTTGGTTGCCGTCGGAGTGCGGGCGGTCAATTTCGCCGAAGGGGCGATGAATCACGGCATGAGCGAAGAAAAAATTTATGAATTTGAAGATTCAAGAAAAGCCGGAAAATTTCTGGAATCAATTATTAAAAAAGGAGACATTATTTTAATCAAGGGTTCGCAGGCAGTTAATATGGAACGAGCGGTGGAAGAAATCATGGCCAACCCCGAACTTAAAACCGACCTCCTCGTCCGCCAAGACGAGAGAGCGCGCATCGAACTCTCCGGCAGGTCTCCAGAATAATTAAATTAAAAACCCTGCTTGATTGACAAGACAGGGTTACTCGTTTTTGAGCAGAAGAAATGCATTATTAACTTCATTCTGATACCTCTTTACAAGAGGGTCTTCGGTCTTAATAGCATATTTTTTGCTTGTTCCATTTGGTGATTTTCCGTTAACATATTCCACGAACCCATCTTTGCCATTCGGATCAATGCCATGCTGGGTCGAGAGCTCTACAATGGTTCCTTCTGGAGACACTCGGCACTCCACCAGCTTGCTTTCGTTAAAAGATTTGTCGCCCTTTTTATATCTGATCATCACGTAGAAAGATTCTGGTCTACGATCAGAAATAGAAATGATGACAATTCTGCCGTCTTTAAGCTTGCTTAATCTCACGTTAAGCGTCACATCACTAAATATGGGCGCCCAATCTAAAAGCAAAATGTCTCTTTCCTCCGGACTATTAAGAATAGTTTTCCACGCGTAAAGAGACCAAGAAGTTGTCTCTATATCGGCAGATTTAGGGTCATAGATAAGCTTTCCAATCGGGGAATTTTTCATATCATCAGTTTGGCTGTGAAGCTCTAATACCGCTGCGCAAAAATACACTAAAAACAAAGAACATCTTTTCATATTATTTTTTATTATTTAAAAGTTCAAAAAATAGATGTTAAACTAATTCTCGCATAATGTCAAATTCTTTTTCGCATGAGCGCATTCGTAGCGCGCATTGCCATTTCTGAAATTCGATATTTCAGAAATGGCAACCTTGACATAAAAAAGCCGGGAATAAATTCCCGGTCAGTGCTGTTTCGCCGCTTCCTCTTTTTTGACATCTGTTAGCAGTATCCATCTTTTTTCAAAAAAGAAAAGAAAATTGCTTCTGTAGATTAATCTAAAGTGGTATTTGCCAAGCATAACAAAAATAAATTTTTCGGCCTGGTATTTATCAAGCAGGTCGGCCCCGTATCCTTGGTCTTTTGGGACAAAGATTTTACGTTTACAGTAAAATTTGTTTCTTCTTGCAAAACGATCTACGGCCCACAAGGGATTTTCCTTGATTTTCCTAATAAAATTTGTTTCTTCTTGCAAAACGATCTACGGCCCACAAGGGATTTTCCTTGATTTTCCTAAACTTTTTTGTTTCTTCGTTTAGGCACTCGCACAAAAGTGCGCCAATGCTGGTATTTATTGCCCCCATATTTATAAGGTATTAAATATTATAAAATTATAAAAGTTACAAAATATTAGTTTAATCTACCATTTATTTTTATTTTTGTCCAATGTTGTGAACTATTATATAGGAATTAGCATTAGGGAGTTGGAATTATATTTGGTTTAAATGAACAATTTTGCTTTTAAGATCCTATTTTATTGAGGGTTTTCTTGACAAACTAATAATAAGTATGCTATACTTTTAGCAATGCAATTAACTCATATGTGTTGCAGACAACATGGCCGAAAAAGCCGCCCATAAAGTTCTTTCAAAAGAAAGACAAGGTGAGATTGCTCTTTTGCTCTTAAAACGGCAATTGAGAAAAACCCAAATTTCAGCTCCCGCGGATTTGAAAAGGGACCTCGGAAACATAGCCAAGGAAATCGGTATTCCTATGTTAGAACTGAGAGATTTTCTTTTACCTCTCTATCATGCGGAAATTGATTTGCAAACTGGTTTTTGTGAACTCACTATCAGTTAAAAAAGTTAAAATTAGTTATGGTGAAGCATTGATATGCTTCTTAAACGGATAATTGCACTTCATTTCTAGCGAGATTAAAGGCAGAACAAGAACCGTCTCCACACTAATTTGATAACTTCGCTGGCATCTCTCCAGCTATTGGCAATCGCCAAGAGAAATTTTACTGAAGCTCGACAGAAATGTTCGAGCTTCTTTATATTTTATATTTCTCAAATGTTGATTTCAACATTTCTTTCAGCTGAGCTCTGCCGTGGCCACTTTTTAAATATATTTCTCTAGCAGTTGCGTCTTTTGTTGAGACAAAAGCTTCATAATGAATTAAAACAAAAGGTCTTCTATGCTTAGTTGCTAGAGACCTTCCATTCTTATGATCATCAAATCTCTTTTTTAAATCCTTAGTTTTACCTATACATAGACCGTTATCTTTTTGTGAATATAGAATATAAACGTAATTCATAAGATAAAATCTGATTTTATAAAATTCATGGTGAGGACGTCAAACGTCCTTCACCGCGGTCGAACGCGGCAATAGCGATCAGCCGCGTTTGACGCGGTGACCCTACAGAGAAATCGCCCGCGACTCAAAATTTTTCGTCAAAAATTTTGGTCTGGGCACCAGCTCGCCTATTTTTGCTGGTGCAAAAACATAAGCTCCGCTGTTCGATTCTCTGACGCGAGCAAAGCAGTTTGCTCGCTTAGGGTCACAAAAAAAACGCTTCGCTTGTTTTTTTGTGACCCTACAGAGAATCGAACTCTGATTCCATCCTTGAGAAGGATGTGTCCTAACCGTTAGACGATAGGGCCATTTTGTGTATAATTTATAGCACGAATGAGAAATAATGAAAATAGTTATATTTACGGTAAACATCCAGTCGAGGAGATGCTAAAGAGCGAGCCGAAGCGGGTGCAGAAAATTTTTATTAAGAAAACCACGACTACGGATTTTGGGCTTATTAAAGAGCTTTCCTCGGCGAACAAAGTGCCCGTCTCTTTTGTCGATCAGAAGCGGATAAGCGACATTGCTGGGCAGGAAGCCGTCAGTCAGGGCGTGGCCGCCTTAGTAAGCGAGGCCGGCTTCATGAATTTTGAGGAATTTCTGTCGGGGATCAATGTCAAAAAGAATCCTGCCGTGATTGTGCTTGATGAAGTGGAAGATCCGCATAATGTCGGGGCGATTATCCGCACGGCCGCCGCGGCCGGCGCGAGCGCTGTCATAATAGGCAAGCATCGCCAAGCGCCGATTACGGCCGCTGTTTTTAAAGTTTCCGCCGGCGCGGCGGCCCGGCTTCCGATTATTCGCGTCTCGAATATAAATAACGCCTTAGACAAATTGAAAGAAGCCGGTTTTTGGATCGTGGCGCTCGATCAGAACGCCGCAGGTCCTGAGGGAAGTCGAAAGGACGGAAAAATTTTCTGGCAGGAAGATCTGGTTATGCCTGTTTGTTTTGTCGTGGGCAATGAAGGACAGGGTATTCGGCAGAAGACTTTGGAACGGGCTGATTTTAAATTAAGAATTCCGATGCATGGCGCGGTGGAGTCTCTAAATGTTTCGGTTAGCGCCGCCTTGGCCATATACGAATGGGTCAGACAGAATGGCAAATTAAAATAATATGTTAATTTCTAAAAAAAGAAGATTTAAGGATTATCAATCCGGCAATAAAGTGTCTTTAGTAAAAAGCGGCGAGGAATATTTTAAGGCCCTGCTTGATTTGATAGACGGCGCCAAAGAAAGCATCCACCTGCAAACTTATATCTTAAGCGACGACAATACTGGGCGGTCGGTGGCCGGCGCGCTTAAAAAAGCGGCGAGGAGAAACGTAGCCGCATATGTGGTATTGGATCTTTTTGGATCATTTGCTCTGCCTTTTTCTTTCGTGGAAGATTTGCGGCAGGGCGGAGTTCAACTGCGGTTCTTCTCGCCTTTTTTAACCCAGGAAGGAATTCATTTGGGCAGAAGACTTCACCGCAAGGTTTTAGTAGCAGACGGCAAGAAAGCTCTCATAAGCGGTATAAACATTACCGACCGTTATCGGGGAAGCAAAGACGCTTTGCCTTGGCTTGATTTCGGCGTTTTGGTAGAAGGAGAGATTTGCAGTGAAATTTTCGCTTCCTGCGAAGCAATCTGGGGCAGGAAATTCAGAAGAAAGAAAAAGGTTAAGGCCAAAAAAATATTCAGTCTGGCTGACGGGCCGCTGGTCAGGGTAAGGCAGAATGACTGGATGCGAAGAAAACTCGAAATCTCAAAAAGTTACAAAGATATATTCAGAAACGCAGAAAAATATATTACGATCGTCGGCGCATACTTTCTTCCCGGGCGCAAATTAAAGAAATTGATAAAGGCGGCTTCTGGGAGGGGAGTCAAAATTCGGCTGATTCTTTCTAAAAATTCTGACGAGAAAATGTTTAAGATGGCCGCTCTCTATCTGTATGAATGGCTCTTTCGGCACGGCGTCGAGATTTATGAATATCAGCCGGTGGTCGTGCATGGCAAGGCGGCTGTGGCCGATGACATCTGGACAACTATCGGTTCGCACGACCTCAATTTTTTAAGCACTTATGGAATGGTTGAGATGAACTTGGATATTTGGGGTAAAGATTTTGCCGAAAGTTTCAACAAATATTTAAATAAAATTATTAAGGAGGATTGCGTGCGAATTGCGCCGGAAGAATATGGCCGAAAAAAGAAATTATGGAATAGAATAATTGATTGGTGGTCTTATTATGCAATGCGTATTTCTCTCTGGCTCTTAGTTTTGCTTACTAACAAAAGACAGGAAGGGGAGTAATCGCAATTCTGTCCGGGGAAAATTCTTTTTTTGGGGTCGCTGTCTGTGCCTGCTGGCACAGCGCTGCCTCCCCGCCTGCGCCGAGGCTTCGGCGGGCAGGTCGCGCCGTCGCGCTGCGAGACACCCCAAAAAAAAGAATTTTCCAGAGGGGCAGTCCTTAACTATTCCGTGCTTTTCTCAAGAAGGCGCGGTGCAAGATTAAGTTCTCCTTCGGAAATCCGCAAGACGTCTTTGCCGATTTTCTTGAATTCCTTGCTTGAGCTGTTGTAGTGATTGATGACTGTGTCCAGTGAACTCCCGAGCTTATTGTGATATCCTTCATAGCCTTTCAAATGTTTTCCAAGCTCATCTACTCTTTTGATAATATCTTTGGCGGTCTCTTCGATTTGCATGGCCTTGAGGCCTTGTAATACGGTCTGAAGGTATGCCAGAAATGATGTCGGAGAGACGATAATCACTTTGTATTTGCCGGCCGCTCGCTGGATTAGGCTCTCGGTGTCACCAGAGACGGCGCCGACTTTATTTATTAGTAGATCGTAATAGATGGCTTCGTGCGGGATGAACATGAAGGCGAAGTCCATCGTGCCTTCTTCGGGGCGGATATATTTAGCCGTCTCGGCAATCCTATTTTTTAAATCATTCACGAATGTTTTTTCTAGACGCTCTTTTTCAGCCGGATCGCGCGTCTCGACCAGCCGATTGTAATTCTCAAGCGAGAACTTTGAATCAATCGGAATTATTTTGTCTTTGACAAAAACTACGGCATCAACAATGTTGCCATCAGGAAAAGTGTACTGCATCTGGTAGCTTCCGGGCGGCAGGACGTTTTTCAAAAGCGTCTCCAAATAATATTCCCCCAGTATCCCGCGCTGTTTTGGATTTTTTAAAATGTCTTGTAAGCTCTGGAGCTGGTCAGCGAAATTGATTACTTGTTTCTGCCCCTCGCCGACCTTGGTTAATTCTTCGGTAATGCTCTTGATCAACCTGGAGGATTCAGAAGAATGAAAACGCATAGTTTCATGCACTTGCTTGTGCGTTTCGCTTATTCTCTGGTCAACGGTTCGCGAGAGCTCGTTAATCTGCTGCAAAATCAAATTAAGCCCCTCGCTGGCAGGGCCTTGTTTTTTCCTAGAGAGCGTGTAAATCAAAATCCCTGCAAGCAGGGCAACTATGACAATTAATGCAATTAGAACAGCACTGTCCATACCTAAATTATAACCCAAAATAACATTTGCGCAAATCTTTCAATTTACCTAACTCTAACGGTCGCAAAAGTTAGGTAATTTTAATTCGCGGGTATATAATTCTTTCTATGGGTATTTTGGAAAAAGAGATAAAAATAAAAGACAAGCGAAAAAATATACAGAAAATAATTCTGGGCACAGTTTTTGCTGCCGGTATGCTCAGCGTTGCGCTTGTGGCGCCTAATATTTTATTTGCAATTAAAAAGCTCGGGGGATTTTCTAAAAGAAAAAAGAATTTGAAGTATTCCATCAACGATTCTTTTGCTCGGCTTCAAGACAAAGGATTAATTGAGATTGTTGAAATCAATGGAAAGAAAGTCGCCAGAATAACCAAAAAAGGGGAGAGCAAGCTTGATTTTCTGGAAAGACATAATTTTAAATTAAAAATTCCAAAGAAATGGGATGGCCGTTGGCGAGTGGTAATTTTTGACATTAAAGAATCTAGAAAGAAAACCCGCGCTCTTTTAAGAGCGACCCTTAGACAGATTGGTTTTATCAGGCTTCAAAACAGCGTTTGGATTTATCCGTACGATTGCGAAGATTTGATTTCATTGCTAAAGGCTGATTTTAAAATAGGCAAAGATATTTTATATATGATAGTAGAAAAACTAGAAAATGATTGGCACTTGCGCAAATCTTTCAATTTACCTAACTCTAACGGTCGCAAAAGTTAGGTAATTTGAAAAATATAAAAAATTACCAGAACGGGTTGCGGTTGGATGATTTATCATCAGCCGCAGTTTTTTTATTTTCAGGAGTGACTTCTTTGACAGCCGAGCGATAGGCGCAGTAGTCGCATTACCATCGTCTTCTTTCTTTATCTAAAATATCATGCGAGCCGGCGCGCCGGAGAGTAGCTTTATCTTCTTCAATTTCAAAAGTGAATCGATAACCGCGCGTTATGCGCGCATACCAAATATTAGTAGCGGGTAATTTTTTTGTTCGAAGCGATGGATGAAGATGATTCGTAATGAAAAATTTAAGCGCTTTATCAAAAGCTTGTCGAATATCAACAGGAAGCCTGTTATAATCCTTTTGAAAAGGATCAGTAAAAATTACTTTCATTTTTTCTTGCGTCGAAGGGCGCTTACAAGATTCTTATGGGTAGAGAAAGGACCTGATACTCGGCCGGCCCGGATGGCCTTGTCTGCTTCAGCTTCTTTTTTTTGCCATTTCGGGCTCCAAAACCAAGCGTCCTCTAAATTAACTTGAATTGACTTTTTCCAAGCATTAAATTGATCATATTCTTGCTTTGGAATAACAGTTAGCTCCTTTTGACTTATTAGATTTTTAGGGATAGTAATTGTGGTCATATTTTTAATCTACCATAAAATATTAATATTTCAAAACTTGACAAAGAGCTATTTATTATGCTATCATTTGAACAGTTATTTTCTTTGAAATAAAGGGATTAAAGGTTAAATATGGAACGAGAAGAGTCTTTTGGGGATCTCACATTAAAATTAAATTTATTAAAGATAAGAGGTTCCCAAAACACTCTTCTTGCTTTGCCCATCCGTAGCTTTATGCAAAGGAGGGTTTGAAGAGTTAAATCAATTAGTTCTTTAACATTTTTAAAACCCATAAGTAATGAAAATATTATATTTAATTCTAAACATTATTTCCGTTGTTATAGTCGTGCTGCTAGCGTTCATTACAAATGATTTGAGGGTTCTATCAGTTTTGCCCGTTATAGTTTTTCTTGGTTTGATTGCGGTTGACCTCTATGAAATTAGGGAAGAACTTTAACAATTTATCCGAACAAACTGCGGCTAGATGATTTATCACCAGCCGCAGTTTTTTTATTCAAATAAGCTTTTTGGAGATCGATCGGAAGGTTTTATTTTTTCATTTCCACGTGGTGTCTGCGCCGCGCCCCGTAGCGAGCTTTGCTCTGCTACTGGGGTTTGTTCCGCGACTGCATCTCGATATGCGCAGTAGTCGCAGTTTGAAGATGAGGAGGGGACGCGGTCATCTGTTAGACACTTTTTAATAACACCAATTGTTTTTTCAATCCACGAATCATTGCCGGTGTAGGGAATAATTTTTACGTCAAACTCAAGTTTGCCGTCAAAGGCTTCTTTATCCGTCCGGCCATTAACATAGACGAAATAACCAGTGTTAGAAACCTTGTGGCCATTTTGTCGCAGAAGCCACTGGTAAACTTCCATCTGCCTTTTGTAGCCGATTTGCCATTCCGCATCCAGAGTAACTTCCGCTTCTTTGGCGGTGGCTTTGTAATCCACGACAGAGAGTTCGCCAGCCGGATTTATCCAAACATCGTCAATCGCGCCGCTGATCGTCAGGTTAGTTGGCTTATGAAGAAACCTGACCCCTTTGAAATTATCCCGCCACTGTTCAAGTTCTCGGTGGGCAAAAGGTACGGCGTTTATGCCGTAAGTTTTCATCAAAGGATGGGCAGTGTTGGCCGCTCTATGAATATCAAATTCTTTTTTTAATAATTTATCGACGGCAGAATTTAAAGTGAAAGGGAAACCGGGCGGCCGGCCGACGCCCAACCGCCGATCAAGATAGAAACAGCGCGGACACTCTATAAAAAGGTCAATTTTTGATCGGCTGACGCCAAAAGGCAGGGTTGATTTAGGGTCAAAGAGATTACGCGTGCGTTTAGGATTGTAGTATTGAGACATAGCATTATTTTAACATATTTGTTAAAATATAAGCGAGTTAAGTAAAGTAAGCAAGTTAAGTGAATTAAGCTTAATTTACTTGATTTACTTTATTCACTTAATTTACTTATCAAGATGTTACATCAAAATATCAAAGAAGAAATAAAAAAGGCGATGAAGGCTAAAGAACAGATGCGGCTCGATGTTTTGCGGGGTGTTTTGGCGGCTTTTACCAATGAATTGGTGGCCAAGAAAAGAAAGCCTGACGAAATGCTTTCTGATGAAGACGCCTTAGCCGTTATTAGTCGTTTAGCCAAGCAGAGAAAAGATTCCATAGAGCAGTTCAAAAAAGGCGGCAGGGAAGACTTGGTTAAAGAAGAAGAAGTCCAGCTTAAAATTTTAGAAGCATATTTGCCTGAAATGATGCCGCGCGAAGAGATTGAAAAGATCGCCAAAGCTAAGAAAGAAGAACTTGGCATAACTGATCCGGCAAAAAAAGGAATGCTCATGTCCGCCCTCATGAAAGAATTAAAAGGCAAAGCTGACGGCGCAATGGTCAAAGAATTAGTAGATAATTTATTCAACTAACATGGAATTTCCAAAAACAACAAAAAATTCTCAACAACCTCAAGCAAATAAGCCAGAAGAGAAGCGGGGGACTTCTTTTAGTTCGCCAGAAATGATCCGGCAACTCAAGAAAAAAATGGATGATCTGGTGTCAGATATAATGAGATTAAGAAGTCAAAGGACGGCAGAAAGAAAAAGTTTAAATAAAAAAAGAGAGGGTTCTCCTCGGAAACTTCTTGAAATTAATGAAAAGCTTCAAAGCCAGATCAAACGTTACCATGAGTACGACCGAAATTTAAAAATTGTTCAGGCAAAAGCTGGTCTGAAAGACGTAGCCGCCTTCGCGACTCTGGAAGATTATATTAAGTTTAAAGAATCCAGAAAAGAATCTAGAAAGATCATTAAATTAAATCAGCAAAAAATAAACCCTATTGAATTAAATCAACAAAAAATAAACCTTGAAGAAAAAATTCTAAAAAACTTGATAAAACAGCGGGATGAGCTTCGCCGAAAGACAGATCAGACTTCTGTCCTGGCTCTTCAGGCCGTTTTAAAGAATATCGAGTCTCATGGGAATCAAATCAGTCAGCTTAATGATCAAAACTTAATAATTAAGAATCCTTCTAAGAAAGATCTAGTTCTTGAAAGAAGAATAATGATTAATCTCTTTACTCAATTTAAAAATATAAAAAAAATTGTCAGTTTAAAAAAAGATAAATTAAGCAACTACAGCAGAGATTTTAACAGTTTGAAAAACAACAAAGACAAGGCCGAAGAAGCTGAAAAATTGAAAAGAAAAATAGGCCTTCTTCAAACAGAAATAGAAAATCTAACTCAAGGGAGGGTAGATAATCTATCTACCCTATTGACTGATTCCGGTTTCTTGGGCGAAGCTGGAGATCCAAAAAGAGATATTCTTCTCAAAGATAATTTAAAAGGAGACGAAATAGAACAAATTTTCAAGCCTTACTTGGAAGGTCAATATCGGAGCTGGCAATATCGGAGCTGGTCAGAGATAATGGGTAAGAGAAAAGCTCATCCCCGTATTGAAAAATTTCATCAACAAATTGAAAAACGTAAAGCTATTCCAGAGGCGGTGGAAAAAAGTCAGAAAGAATCAACAGTGGTTGAAAAAGAAGAAAAAGATATTTCAACCCGCAACTTAGCCAATTTAGCTGAACTACTAGCCGCAAAAGATAAAGAGGCGCAACAGACACAGCAAGAAAAAAAGAAAGCGGCCTAATTAAAATATTTAAAAGAAAAATGAGAATAATTTTACAGTGGTTAATACTTTCAGGCGCGGTCTATGGACTTGGGTATTTTTTGCCCGGAATTAATGTGGCACCTTGGTGGGTGGCGGCAATTGTCGGCGCTATTTTAGTATTTATAAATATTATTGTCCGCCCGATTTTAAAAATTCTGACTTTGCCGCTTAATCTTATTACTTTCGGCCTGTTTTCCGTCGCCCTGAACGTTTTATTTTTCTGGTTCCCGTCCACAATTATTGACGGCTTTGATGTCATAACTTGGAAAGACGCCATCATCGGCGCGATTATTATCTCGCTTATAAACTGGATCTTTGATAAGGTAAGGAAATAATTAAAATTCCGCATGGAGAATATTGACGCTCTGCTAAATTTAGTTATTTCATATCAAGTAATCGCTTACATCGCGCTTTTTCTGGGCATGATTCTTGAAGGCGAGATTGTTTTGATTTTAGCCGGCATCTTGCTTCATCTGGGGGCTATAAATTTTCTGCCGTCTATTATTTTAATTTTATCGGGCCTGGTTTCCAAAAGTTTTATTGCTTACAATCTGGGCGCTTTTTTACGGAAGCGTTATCCGGAGAGTAAAATTTTAAAATACATTCAAAAAAGAGCCGCTCGCTTTTTTCCGCATATGGAAGAAAAGCCATTTTGGTCGATATTCATTTCTAAATTTTTGGTTAGTTTGAATAATTTTGCTCTCATCTTTGCGGGTTACTTGAAACTGAAATTTAAAACTTATTTCAAAGCCGAAATTTTTTCTAACTTATTGTGGGGAAGCATTGTTATATCGCTCGGTTATTTCTTCAGTTTTACCGCGCTCACCGTTACGCAAGAGTTTAAAAAATTTGCTCTCATTGTCATATTATTTATAATAGGATTTATTATTATAGAGAAAATTGTTACTTTTATCTATGAAATTTTTGAGCAATTTTATCATAAGCACATTAAAAACAGCGAGGACAGTAAATACAGTGAAGACAGTAAAGACAGTAAATACAGCAAGGACAGTAAATAAAGTAAACCCCCACACCTATTTTGCTCAAATTTCAAAATAGGTGTGGGGGTAAATTAAGCCAGAATGCGTATAAATAATAAAAAGAAAATAATTGTCACACACAGCGGGTCTTTCCACGCCGATGATGTTTTCGCCTGCGCCGCGCTTTCTATATTAGAAAAAGGCAAAGTAAAAATCATAAGAACTCGGGATGAAAAAATAATTAAAACAGGAAATTATGTAGTGGATGTGGGGGGTATTTATGATCCAGCCAAAAACAGATTTGATCATCATCAAAGAGAAGGAGCGGGGAAGAGGCCTGCCCCGAGCGGCTCGTCCCGAGCAGGGTCGAGGGAAGTCGAGGGGGAAAATGGAATTCCCTATGCCTCTTTTGGTCTTGTCTGGAAAAAATTCGGAGAAGAAATATGCGGCAGTAAGGAAGTTGCTCTCACAATTGACAAAAAATTAGTTCAGCCGACAGATGCCGGCGACAGCGGTGTTTTGATTTCCAAAAATCTTATAGAGGATGTATCTGATTATGATATTTCAAATGTATTTGACACATTTCTTCCAACATGGAAGGAAGGCGAGCGCGACGAGAAAAATGTCGATGAACAATTTTTAAAAGTGGTGGATCTAGCTAAAAAAATTCTTGAGCGAGAAATAATCCGGGAACAGGCGAAAAGAGAGTCTGACGTTTTGGTGCAAAAGACTTACGAAGAATCCGAAGACAAAAGGCTCATTATTCTAAAAAGATATTTGCCTTGGAAAAGGGTGCTTGCCGAATACCTTGAGCCTTTGTATGTAATCAGCCCGCGCGAAGAAGATAAGTGGCAAGCGGAAGCAGTTATAATTGCCGGCGAGAAATTCAAGCGCCGTAAATATTTTCCCGAGAGCTGGGCGGGACTGCGAGATGAAGAATTAGCTAACGTCACAGGCGTTAAAGACGCTTTATTTTGCCACAAAGATTTATTTATTTGCGTCGCAAAATCTTATGAAGGCGCGATCAAATTAGCAAAGCTAGCATTAGAATCAAAAAGCTAGGCGCTAGTAGCTAGAAGCTATTTATGTTTATCGATGAACTAAAAATTTACGCGAAAGCGGGCGATGGCGGGAGCGGCGTTGTTCGTTGGCTCCACGAAAAAGGCAAGGAATTTTCCGGGCCGGCCGGTGGCGATGGCGGCAAGGGCGGCGATGTCTACGCGGAAGTTGTCCGCGATATTTATATTTTAGCCAAGTATCGCAATCAAAAAGAATTCAAAGCTCTAAACGGGCAGGATGGCCAAAGCAAAAGTATGCATGGCGCGAATGGTGAAGACTTGATTATTAAACTGCCAATAGGGTCAGTTATAAAAAACTTAGATACAGATAGAACTTACGAGCTCTTAAATGAAGGTGAAAAAATCCTTTTGCTCCCCGGCGGGCGCGGCGGCTGGGGCAATGAACATTTCAAAAGCTCAATCAATCGCTCTCCAAGGGAGACAACTCCCGGCAAGCCGGGCGAAGAAGCTGATTTTTATATTGAACTGCGGCTTTTTGCCGATGTCGGACTCGTCGGCCTGCCAAATGCCGGCAAATCAAGTCTCTTGAACGCCCTGACAGAGGCTTCGGCTAAAGTGGCCGCCTATCCTTTCACTACCCTTGACCCGAATCTGGGCGATTTTTACGGCTACATCATCGCTGACATTCCTGGTCTGATTGAAGGCGCGGCCGAAGGCAAGGGCTTGGGTACAAAATTCCTCCGCCACATTAAACGCACCAAAATGCTCGCGCATCTTGTTTCATTTGAAAACGGCGATGAAATGATGGATGTTTACAAAAAGATTAGAAAAGAATTGGGAAAATATGACCCCGTAAAATCAGAGAGCGATCACGGGGCAAGCCCCTCACTAGTTGAAAAAGACGAAATAATAATTCTGACTAAGACGGATGTTGTGGATGATCCTAAAATTCTTAAAAAGAAAGTGACAGAATTCAAAAAGTTAAAGAAACCGGTTTTTACTCTTTCCCTCTACGACGACGAGTCAGTCAAATCGTTTGCTGATGAATTAATAAAGATTTTAAAAATTACTTAAAAAAATTTAATATATCTTACTCTCTATTATCAGCTCCTTTTTTTATCTTCTTGTAATACAAATAAGTCAAAAGCCAAGCGGCCATAAACCAAATTATCGCTGCGACTGCAAATGTTGTTGGTTTTTTTTCAATGATTGAATCAATGGCATAAACAGAATAAATTGCGTAAGGCAGTTCCGCTAAGAATGTGATTATGAAATATTTAACAAATGAGTAACGGACAATGCCGAGCAAGTAGCCGGGAATTTCTGAAGGCAGTGTTAAACGAAGCAAAAATATAAGACCAGCGCCAAATTTTTCTGTAACCATTTTTTCGTAATAAGCTACCTTTGAGGCATTGACAAATTTTTTCACTAATGGATAGCCGCCATAGCGGCCAATCAGATAGGAAAAAACAGCGCCAAGAAGCCAGCTTGAAAGAAGCAGTGTTATGGTAAAATGATTATTCCAAAGAACGACAGCTGCCGGTACCAGCCAAACGCTTGAGAATGATATGAGCATGGCCGAGAGCATTGATAAGCCGACAAATATGAGAATGCTTATATAAGGATGGGCAGCGCCATAATTTTGTAAAAATACGGTGGCATCCTGAAAATAACCTTGAAGCAAGGACGAGCTCCAAAAAATAAATATTAGTCCGACGACGATAATAAAAATAATAATATTTCTTTTAGTGAATACTTTTTTCATCTCATTTTTAATTTTAACACAATTCGTAGTATAATAAATAGTACATGTATGAGTAAACAATATTATCCAACTATAGGTCTTGAAATCCCCTCCTTCGCTAAAGCTACGGAAGGGCAAGCACGCTATGAGTAAACAATATTATCCTACAATTGGTCTAGAGATTCATGCTGAATTACGTACTAAGACGAAGATGTTTTGCAATTCTAAGAACGACCCGGATGAAACACGACCGAATGTTAATATCTGCCCGGTCTGTATGGCGCATCCCGGAACTTTGCCAGTGATCAATAAAAAAGCAGTGGAGCATGTTATTCGCACAGGACTTGCGCTTGGCGGTGAGATTGCTAATTTTACCGAATTTGACCGCAAAAATTACTTCTATCCGGACATTCCGAAGGGCTATCAGATCAGCCAGTATAAATATCCGATTGTTTCCGGCGGCAGTTTGAATGGAATAAAAATTACGAGAGTGCATCTCGAAGAAGATACGGCAAAGTCGTTTCACTATCCCAAAGAAGGATATAGTTTGGTTGATTTTAATCGTGCTGGTGTTCCGCTTATGGAACTTGTGACAGAGCCGGTGATTAAAAGCTCTGGAGAAGCCGGAGCTTTTGCGCGCGAACTTCAATTGCTTCTCCGTTATCTCGGTGTTTCCGATGTAGACATGGAAAAAGGTCAGATGAGAGTTGAGGCCAATATCTCCGTTGCCGATGGCAACGGAGCGCAGACTTACGCAGAATTTACGCAGAAAATCGCAGAAGGAAAAGCAAAACTTGGAACAAAAGTTGAAGTCAAAAATTTAAATTCATTTAGATCAGCAGAGCGGGCTATTAAATATGAAATTGAAAGAATGACTAATCTTCTGAAAGAAGATCGGGGAGATGAAATAGTGCAAGAAACGCGTGGCTGGGATGAGAATAAACAGTCTACTTTCTCGCAACGCGCCAAAGAATCATCTCACGATTACAGATATTTCCCTGACCCAGATTTGCCCAAGATTTATTTGAGTGAGATTTTCAATTTGGATGAATTGAAAACAAGTTTACCGGAATTGCCTTGGCAGAAAAGAGAAAGATTAAAGAAATACGGTATTGTCAGTGAGGCAATAGAGATTTTTGTTCAGAATCAAATGCTTGGAGAATATTTCGAAAGCGTTACAAAGCCTTTTGGTACAGATATGGATAAGGATATGGATAAGATTAGACTTGCTTCGAATTACATCACTTCTGATGTCTTGGCTCATTTGAATACAGCTTTTGAGGCGACACTGCCAAAACCGGCTAATTTTTCCGAACTTATCAATATGATTTCTGAAGGCAAAATTTCGTCGCGCGGAGCTAAGGAAATATTGGGTCACATGCACGGACACGATGATTCGCCGATGAAAATAGCTGTTGAAAAAGGATTGCTCCAGCAAAGCGATGAAGGAGAGCTGAAAGCCATGATCGGGAAAATTTTGGCTGAAAATGAAACCGTTGTGGCCGAATACAAACAGGGCAAAGAAGCTTCGCTTCAATACCTTGTCGGTCAAGTTATGAAAGTCTCCAAGGGATCAGCTAATCCACAGGTGGCGGGAAAATTATTGAAAAAAATGCTAGAATAGTTATAAAGCTTATAAAGTTATATCGATTACGATATATTGTCTTCGCTCGGACATTGTGCTCCGACCTAGGTCGGAGCACATGCTCCTCGCTAGCCAATATAATGTTATAAAGTAAAAATATGAAAAAAACAAAAATTGCAATAAATGGTTTTGGGCGGATTGGTCGGCTTTTCTTCAAACAGGTTTTAAAGAATCCGAATATTGAAATAGTCGCTATAAATGATCTTGGTGATATTGATAACCTGGCTTATCTTTTAAAATATGACACAGTCTACGGTAGATATGACAAAGAGGTTAAAATTACTGACGGATCTATTTCGGTTGCCGGGCAAAAGATCAAATATTTACAGATTAAAGACCCGGCACAGTTACCTTGGAAAGATTTAGCTGTTGATATTGTAATTGAGTCCACCGGAGTTTTTGAATCATATGAGAAGGCCAAGGTTCATTTAGACGCCGGGGCAAAGAGGGTTGTGATAACAGCGCCCGCTAAAGATGCTGATAATCCAAACGGCCAGACCGTCTTAATAGGTGTAAATGAAGAAGCCTTCCAGACTTGCAGAATAACTTCAAACGGTTCTTGCACCACTAACGCCGCTTCACCCATTATTCAGATCATGCATGAAACAGTTGGTATTGAAAAAGCCGTTTTGAATACAGTTCATGGCTATACTGCGACTCAAAATATTGTGGACGGCCCGACAAAAGGCAAAGATTTTCGCCGAGGCCGAGCCGCCGCGCAAAACATTACGCCGTCAACCACCGGCGCGGCTGCCGCTGTGACTAGAGCCATCAAGGAATTGAGCGGAAAATTTGACGGCATGGCCATGCGCGTACCCGTGCCGGCTGGATCAATTGCCGACATCACTTTTTTGTCTAAAAAAAATACGACCGCTGAAGAGGTCAATAAAATTTTAAAAAAGGCCGCCAGCGAACCAAGATGGAACAAGGTATTGAAAGTCTCCGATGACCTGCTTGTTTCAAGCGATATTTTAGGCGAGCCGTACGGCGCGATCGTTGATCTTAATTTTACTAAAGTTGTGGACGGTAATTTGGTAAAAATTCTTTCTTGGTATGATAATGAAGCAGGATACGTGAAGACGCTTGTCGAACACGTTTTAAAAGCGGCTGAAACTATTTAATTTGTTTAAAATGCTTATTTTTATCGGGGGCGATCATGCGGGTTATAAACTTAAAGAAACTCTAATTGATTATTTAGAGGGTTTTCCATATGAAGTTATAGACAAAGGACCTTATGAATATAATCCCGATGATGACTACCCTGATTTCGTCGCAGGCGTAGCTGAAAGCGTAGCCGGAGATCCCGAGCGTAGTCGAGGGATAGTTATCGGCGGCGGCGGGCAAGGAGAAGCAATTGTGTCTAATCGATTTAAGGGAGTGCGCGCGGCAGTATTTTATGGTTCGCGGCAGGCGACTGAATCAGTTGAAATAGAGGGAACAAAAAGTAAAGATCCGTACGAAATAGTAAAACTCGCTCGCACGCACAACAATGCAAATATTTTAACACTTGCCGCGCGTTTTGTAACCCTCGACGAAGCAAAACAAGCCGTCAAAATTTTTCTCGAAACGCCATTTTCCGGCGAAGCTCGCCACATTCGTAGGATTAAAAAAATAGACGCTAGTCGCTAGGCGCTAGAAGCTACCCATGGAAATAATTCCGGCAATATTGCCGAAAAATTATGAAGATTTGAAGAATAAAGTCTCACTGGTCAAGGGGCTTGTTTCAACCGTACAAATTGATATTTGCGACGGCAATTTTGTGAAAACGGTCTCATGGCCGTTTTCATCCCGAGTGGAATCGAGGGATAATCTGGAACTAGACCAATACGCGCAAGATATTCTTAGTGAACGCGAGGGAATGCCGTTTTGGGAAGAGGTTGATTATGAGCTTGATTTGATGGTCTCTCGGGCCCATGAAAATTTTGACCTATTTCTTAATCTCGGAGCCAAGCGCATAATCTTCCACTTAGAGGCCGAAGGAGATACCCAAGAATTTAAGGAATTTTTAGAGGGCATTGATTTGTACATAAGAGACAATACTCAAATCGGCATTGCTATTAATACTTCTACTTCAATCTTAAATCTTAAATCTTTAATCTCAAATATTGATTTCGTCCAATGCATGGGAATAGAAAAAATTGGCTATCAGGGCCAGCCTTTTGACGAGCGAGTAATCGATCAAGTAAAAGCTCTGCGAAAAGAATATCCGGAGCTTATTATCAGTGTTGATGGGGGAGTGAGTTTCGACACCGCCCCACGCTTGATCGAAGCCGGCGCGAATCGTCTCGTCGTCGGTTCGGTTATATTTAACAGTTTGGATATCAGGGAAACAGTACTCGCCCTGCGAAGCCTTGCTCGCCCTGCGTAGCCTTGGCGAAGTAGGGGCGAAGCGGGGAAAGAACTCCAAAATCTTGCTTAAAATATTTTTTAATTTTTACTAACCTCATCTATATCTATACTAATATTTTGCAAAATTCCGGTATAGTTATTATAGATATTTGTCGTGTCTTTTAAATTTTCAAATTGTTTTGTATAATAAGCTTAATGCTAACCGATAAAAAAAATAAAGAGCTGGAATTGACGGCCAACCGCGTGAGACAGACGATTATTGAGATGCTCATTCCGGCCGGGGCGGGGCATACTGCAGGGCCTTTGGGCATGGCCGATATTTTTACCGCGCTTTATTTTCATGTACTTAAGCATGATCCGAAGAATCCTGCTTGGCCGGAGCGCGATCGGCTTATTCTTTCCAATGGGCATATCTGTCCGGTGCGCTATTCTGCGATGTATCATGCCGGCTACGACATTACTCCCGAAGAGCTTAAAACTTTTCGCAAAATTGGTTCGCGGCTTGAAGGACATCCGAATATGCGCCGCCTGCCGGCCTTGGAAACTTCTTCGGGGCCGCTCGGCGAAGGACTTTCGCAGGCTTGCGGTTTTGCCTTGGCGGCCAGGATGGATGGCAATCAAAATAAATATCACATTTGGTGTCTCACTTCCGACGGCGAACATGAAGAAGGAATGACTTGGGAAGCTGTCATGCTCGCGGCCAAGTACAAACTGGATAATCTGACTGTCATTATTGATCGCAATTATATCCAAATTGACGGCGACACGGAATCTGTCATGCCGCTTGATCCGCTGGCAGAAAAATACAAATCTTTTAATTGGAATGTTTTGGAGACAGATGGGCATGATTTCAATGAAATTGTCGCGCGTTTGGAGGAGTCAAAAGCTGATCGCGGCCGGCCGACTGTCATTATCGCTCGCACCACCCCCGGCAAAGGCGTTTCATTTATGGAAAACGATTATCGCTGGCACGGCATCCCGCCCGGCCTTGGCCCGGAAGACAAAGTGCCGCGCGAAAGGCAAGCCGCCGAAGCCCTTCGGGAACTTAAAGAAATTGAAAATAATTTGCTAAAATAGACTTATGTCTTACACATTACCAAAATTACCATACGCTTACGATGACCTCGAGCCTTTTATTGACGCGCGGACGATGGAGATTCATCACACGAAACATCATCAAGGTTACGTCGATAAATTAAATGCGGTTTTAGAAAAATATCCCGCCGTCGCTTCCGCCTTCGTTAAAACTTCGGCGGACAAGAAAGCTATGGCGGGCAGGCCTAGTCTGCAAGACAGGGAATTGGCTGACCTTCTGCAAAATCTCAAGACGCTGCCAATGGATGAAAAAGACAAAATAATTTTCAAAAACAATGCCGGCGGGCATTTGAATCACAGCTTGTTTTGGGAAATCATGGCGCCGCAAAAATCGCCCGATCAGAATTTGATCGACCGCATTAATAAAGAATTCGGCAGTTTGGAGGAATTTAAAAAAAAATTTAGCGCGGCGGCGCTTGGTGTTTTCGGCAGCGGCTGGTGCTGGCTTGCCATGAGCGAGCAAAGTGAGTCGAATGGCTTGTCAATAATCACCACCCCAAACCAAGATTCCCCGTTAATGATTAAGGATAAAGGATTAAAGATAATTCTCGGTCTCGACATCTGGGAGCACGCCTATTATCTAAAATATCAAAATCGCCGCGCGGAGTATATTGAAAATTGGTGGCAAGTTTTAAAACTTTTTTAATTATGAATTATAAATTTTCAGAAAATTATTTGGATGAAAAGACGGTCAAGTGGAGCCCGATGCGGGAAGGGGCCGGTTTGGGTATGGCGGAATTGGGGGAAATAAAGAAAGATATGGTTGTTTTGGGGGCGGATACGCTTGAGTCTTGCCGAGCCCATCATTTTGCTAAAAAGTTTCCGGAGCGGACAATTCAAGTCGGCGTGGCCGAGCAGAATCTAATCGGTGTTTCAGCTGGGCTAGCTTATGCGGGCAAAGTGCCTTACGCCGTCACTTACGCGCCTTTTCTGATCGGTCGGGCCTGGGAGCCAATGCGAACAACTATTTGCTATCCCAATAATCACGTGGTTTTTGTCTCAAGCCATGCGGGACTCGCCACCGGCTCCGACGGCCCCACCCACCAGATGACCGAAGACATCGCTTTAACAAATTGTCTTCCAAATTTTACTGTCATTTGTCCGTGCGATGCCGAGCAGGCCAAAAAAGCTGTGAAGGCCGCGTATGATCTAAAAGGGCCGGTCTACGTGCGAAACGCGCGCGAAGCCACACCGGTTTTCACAACCCCTGATACTCCATTTGAAGTAGGCAAGGCGCAAGTGTTGCGGGAAGGAAAAGACCTAACGGCTATCGGCCACGGTTACATGGTTTATTGGCTTTTGCAGATCGCCGAAGAGCTGGCTAATAAAATTTCTATTGAAGTTATAAATCTCCACACGATAAAACCGCTTGATGGAAAGACTATTTTAAAATCAGTTAAAAAAACCGGTAAAGTTTTTACGGCCGAAGATCATAATGTGAAAGGGGGAATGGGCAGCGTGGTAGCTCAATTTCTTGCCGAGAATTATCCTGTGCCTATGAAGCTCCACGGCGTCTACGATGAATTTGCCGAATCGGGTTCAGTTAAAGACCTTTGGAAAAAATACAAATTAGATAAGGAGGGGACTAAAGAAAAATTGCTTGAGTTTTTTAAGGACGAGAGGAAATAAAAAAATCATATCTTTGATTTGATGTGATTTAAAATTCTGATTTGTTATTCCTCCTTTAGTGGATAGAAAATCCGCAATAATAATGATGTTATAAAACCAAATACTGCAGAAAATCCGATTGCGCGTCCTAATAGCTTAAAATTTTGCTGTGTTTGCCAATGTAAATCAGACAAACCATCAACAAAAATCTCCATGGCTAGAAACGACACAGAAGTCAAAAGCATAATCACAGATAGTAGCAGGGATAGTACAATCTTTACAGTACTATTCGGGTGACGAGTGCAGAAATAAACAAAGGCTTCCATCCATATGAAAACCCCCCAACACATCACAAGAGTCACGATAAAAATATCACTATCCACAGGATAAAAAAATCTTAGAACAATTGTAACAACAGTTACGATGATGAGGCCAATGTAAAAAGTTTTCATAGAACAAGATATTAGTATTAGTTAAATAATCCGTGAATTTCTGGTGTTTATACTACTACCCAGCCGCCATCTTGTCAAGATTTGGGAAATTTGGTAGATTTGGTATAATAATGCATTGAATGAGGATATATTATACAAAACACGCAAAGGAGAGAATGACTTTAAGGAAAATTACTGAAGCGATGTTAAAAGCCTCATTAATTGATCCAGACGAAATAGCTTACGGATACTTTGGCAGATCGATCGTTTTTAAGAAATTTATCCAAGGAGTAATAAAAGTTGTATTTATTAAGGAAAAGAATAAACAAATAATAATCTCGGTGATTTGGCATAGCCGAAATAAAAAATTATGAAAATAACTTACGACAAACAAGCTGACGCAATGTACCTTCAATTTCAAAAAGGTGTTTTTTTGCGCAATAAAGAAGTTGACGAGGGTATAATTTTAGATATTGGAAAGGGTAATAAAATTTTAGGCATTGAAATTTTGGATGCTAGTAAACGAATTAAACCTAAAAATTTAAATTATCTGAATTTTCAAATACCAATTAGTACTTCTTTTATTTCATCTAAGGAAATCAAATTTACTTGAAATTATCTAAAGATCTTTGGAAAAAATACAAATTGGACAAAGAGGGAACTAAAAAGATTCTGCTAGAATTTTTAGATAAAAAATTCTAGCAGAATCTACAACAATAAACAAAAATCTCAGAGCATAACTCTGAGATTTTTGTTTATTGTTGTTCCAATTTTTTGAGTTCATTCTTCATATCAAGAAATGTATTGAGGAGTTGTTCACTTCTCTCTTTTTTTTCTAATATTTTTTCTTCTAATTCTGGCAATTCTTTTTCCAAATTTACAATATAATTTCTTTTTTCTTTTTCTTCCTTTTCTATCTCTTTAACCTTCTGGGTATCTGTCTCACTTAATTTAGCCATAAATAATCTACTCTTTAGCAAAGAAAGTTCATTTTCCTTTTCTTTTAACTCTAATTTCTTTTCTTTCAATCCATTTTTCAGCTGTTTCAACTTCTCTTTGGAAGATTCAAATGCATTCTTTATTTTTTCAAGTTCATTTTTCAACATATCCTGGTACGTCATATCTTTCCCAATTATTCCACGATCCTTTGTTTTATTTTCTTTTTCTATTATCTCTGCTTCTAAGTCCTCAATTATGGGTTTGAGTTTTGCGTACTCTTCACTTAACCTTTCTTTTTCTCCTTCTTTTTCTTCTACATAATCAATATCTTCAAAACTTCTTGAGCTTCCGATTTTTGCTCTTACAACATCTACATTTTGAATTTGGTTATGTAATTCCTGCTGTTTTAGCTCCAACTGTTCCTTTTTATATTTTAGAGCGATTATTTGGTTCTTTAAAGCCGTAAAGTTTTCTTGACTTTCTTTAATCTTCTCACTTATTTGGTTTTTCTCTTCTTGTGATGTCCCCGGTTTCCACCAGAGATCTTTTTTTCCTTCTTTCATATTGATTTGATTTAATTCCTAATCTTTTAAAAAATTAGTCATATTTTTCTATCTTGACTCTATTTTTTCTAATTTATTTTTGAGATCAAAATAAAAATCAGCCATCTCCTCCTTCTCTTTTTCTCTTGTTTCTATCATTTTCTTTAGATTTTCAATCATCGATTTTCGGTAAGCAATTCCTACTTGAGTCCTTTCTCTTACTGGCTTCATTCGATATTCATTGAGCTCCTTTTTATTTTCATCAAGACGCTGTGTCAACACCTCAATTGTCTTGGTGATAAGATCAAGCTCGACTTTAGTTTCCATTGTTTTTTCCCGAAACGGCACCATATCATCTTTTTCTAATACAATATGATAAGGGGTGTCTCTACCAATTCGCGGTAGAGTTTTTAGCTTTTCTTTTTTTTCTTTGATCTCATTCTCAATATCAAGTATTTGAGTCTCTAAATCTTCGCGTTTCCGAAACGATTCTGCTTGTTTTTCTTTTTCATACTTTGCGATAGAAATATCTTCTTTTTTTTTTGAACTTCTAGCTAATTCAATAAAATCTTCTGCGGCACCTATATAATTCAGCACTTCCTTGTCTTCTTCTTCGAGACCTTTATGCTTCATTTCTAGCAGTGCAATATCTACTGCCAAATTCTCATAAGCCACAGCGGTTTCTGCAGTCTTTTCCTCGGTTAATTCTTTTTCTTTTTCTGATACCCCCGGTTTCCACCAGAGATCTCTTCCTTTTTCATTCATAATAAAAATTCTATTAATTATATGCTTTTTATCATATAATTTTCTGGCGCATTTTTGAGGTATTCTTCCAGTTTTTCCCTGGAAAGCAGTCCTTTTTGCGCGCCGACATATTGCACCACCGACATAGAATTGATCGGCCCCCAAGATAGGGCCTCGGGAATCATTTTACCATACGCTAAGGCGATTGTAAAGGTAGAGGAAAAAGCATCGCCGGCGCCAGTGCGATCAACCGGCGGAGCTGGATCAGGATACATCGGAGTATACCAAGCTTCTTTGCCATTCCCTCGATTATACTCGGAACCTTCGGTATAAGCGTAGGCGCCGGCGGGCCCGTCGGTTATGACGGCAATCTTCGGCCCCAGCTCTCTGATTTTTTGAAGCAATATTTTTATATCATTTTCTTTAGTATTTAAAATTCTTTGAGATTCTTCCTTATTGCAGAAGAAAACTTCGGCCCTCTTATAAAGATTTTTTAATCTATCGTAACCTTGTTCAATTTGAAATGTTCCCGGCTGGAAAGCGAGCTTTATATTTGGGTGCTCTTTTAAATATTCCTCAATTTCAATCTGAAAGGGCAGGGCATTAGAAGCGAGCGAGCTCAAATAAATCCAGGCCGGTTCCGGCAGATCTTTAGGCAGATGATAATTAAACTCTGTGTGTTTGATTAAAATCGTTCGCTCCGCTTCGTACCAAAGAACATAGTGATAATTAGTCGGCTTGCCTTTTTCAATCCTTATAAATTTTGTATTGACTTTGTCTTTCTTGAGAGACTCCAGGCAGTCTCGGCCGTTTTGATCGTCGCCGACACTGGCCAGAAGAGCAGACTTGAGCCCGAGGCGGGCGGCAGCCACCGAAGCATTAGGACTATTGCCGACGGCCGGTACAACCTCGACTGATTCAAAAGGCACTTTATCTCCGAAACGCACGCAAAGCTCGCAAGCGTTTGTGTCTATCTTACAATGCACATGGGCATCCCTTAGTTTTATAAAAGCGTCTATGACCAAGTCACCTATTGCTAGAAAATCTATTTTTTGCATGCTAGAATTATATCATGGTTAAAAGCCTAAGAGAATACATCATAGAAGCGGAAAAAAATAAGGCTGCGATTGGGCACTTTAATATTGCCAACATTGAAGGCCTGTGGGGCGTATTTGGCGCCGCTCGCGAAATCTCTAAACTATCAACTATCAACTATCAACTGCCTGTGATCATTGGCGTCTCGGAAGGGGAGCGGGATTTCATTGGCATCAAACAAGCTGTAACTTTGGTTAAAAGCTTGCGAGAAGAATATGATTATCCGATTTTTATAAACGCTGACCACACTTATTCTTTCGATCGGGTCAAAGAGGCGATTGATGCCGGTTTTGACATGGTCATTTTTGACGGCGCGCAATTATCTTTCGAAGAAAATGTAAAAATTTCAAAACAGTGCGCAGATTATGCCAAAGGGAAGATTTCCGCCGCCGGGGTGCCGATTTTAGTCGAAGGCGAACTTGGCTTTATTGGCCTCGGTTCGAATATAAAAGAGGGTGTGCCTGAGGGCATAACTAAAACTAGCCCGGAAGACGCTAAAAAATTTGTAGAAGAAACTGGCATTGATTTGTTTGCGCCTTCCGTTGGCAATATTCACGGCATGGTTAAGGGCGGTAATCCGCATATTGATGCTGAACTTATAAAAAAAATAAGAAAAGAGGCCGGCGTGCCGCTCGTGCTTCACGGCGGTTCTGGAATTACAGACGACGACTTCGTCAAAGGCATCAATGCCGGGATTTCCATAATCCATATTTCGACCGAACTTCGAGTGGCTTACAAAAATGCGCTCAAGATGTCGCTTCAAGAAAATCCGGACGAACTTGCGCCTTATAAAATTTTGAAGCCGGCCGTCAAAGCTATCCAAAAAGCCGCCGAAGATCGCCTGAAATTATTCAACAAAATCAAATGAATACAGAAAACAAATATGATTGCGAAAATTATTTTTACATTATTTATAGCGGCGGCATTAGTTGTAAGCTTGAGTGCCCAAGCGGCGTCCGTTGAACTTTCTCCCCAAGTTGATGATTGCGCCGGAGTTTTTTTCGGCGGCGACTTAAAACTTCGGGCCGTCGGCCAAGAAGTTAAGTGCTTGCAGATTGTTTTAAATCTTGATCGGGATACCCAAATTGCCGCCGCCCACGACAGCGCGCCCGGCAAGGAAACCGACTATTTTGGAAAATTAACCAAAGATGCGGTAATTAGTTTCCAAGAAAAATACTCCGAAGACATCTTACGGCCGAATGGTCTTGAAAGCGGCAATGGTTATGTTGGGAAATATACCCGGGCCAAGCTAAACGAGATTTTGACCGGCATTCTTAAGAAAAGTTTCAAAGTAGTCGAGACGCGCTCCGGCCGCGCTTCGTATTATTCGGATTTTTTTCAAAACCGGCCCACGGCTTCAGGCGAAATTTTTGACAATTATGAATATACTGCCGCCCACCTCGATCTGCCGTTTAACACCAAGGCGCGAATAACTAATCCTCGGAACGGCCGCAGTGTGGTGATTAAAATCAACGATCGCGGACCATTTATCCCGGGCCGAATCATTGATCTTTCACGCATTGCCGCGAGGGACCTTGGTTTGCTCCAGGCCGGCGTAGGTCAAGTCGAAATCCAGATACTTAAGCCGGAAATAGATTAAATTTTTATTTCCTCGCCAAGCTTTTTAATTTGTTTTAATTTATAATTTCATTCCAACATTCTATAGAATGTTGGAATGAAATATACATCTATGATTTGTAAAAAATATCGGATTATATTTTTAATCATCGGAGCGCTTGCCTTGCTTGGTTTTTTACTGTTCTCGTCCAAAAGCACTTCAAATGAAATAATGGAAATTACCGCCATAGATGAATCTCCAGCCATTGTTCAAAATGCAGAAATAATAACAATCAAAAAAGAACCGTCCGATGTTCTGCCGTTTGTCCCGAGCTCTGTCGAGGGAGAGGAGCTATATTTAGTCAAAAGAGTAAAAGATGGCGACACAATCGAGCTTGAAAACGGAGAGACGGTGCGCTATATCGGCATTGACACGCCGGAATCAGTGCATCCGCAAAAGCCGGTGCAGTGTTTCGGTGTCGAAGCTTCACAGAGAAATAAGGAATTAGTGGAAGGGAAACTAGTCAGACTGGAGCGCGACATTACCGACAGGGACAAATACGGCAGATTGCTAAGATATATTTATGCGGAAGACGGTACTTTTATAAATTTTGAATTAGTAAAGCAAGGTTATGCCAGCGTCTATACTTATCCGCCAGATGTGAAATACAATGATTTGTTCTTGGAAGCCCAAAAAGAAGCGAGAGAAAATAATTCAGGCCTTTGGAGCGCGTGCCAAGATGAAAATTATGAAATTCCGGCAATTTCAAACGAATCAAACCAAAATGACCCGGCTTGCCAAATCAAAGGCAACATCAATTCCACGGGCGAGAAAATTTATCACTTGCCGAATTGCTCTTCTTACAATAAAACCAAAATAGACGAAGCGCGCGGCGAAAAATGGTTTTGTTCGGAAGACGAAGCTCTAGATGCCGGCTGGCGCAAGGCCCTGAATTGTCTTTAAATCTTTTTTAATCTATAATGATTATGTTGTAATAATATAACTGGGTACAATATTAGCCGAGGAGCTAATAATAAGTTATTCTAACATTCGTTAGAATGTTAGAATGATGTTGGAATGAAAAATATGAAAAAGACAAACAGGGAAATGGAGAGAATAATCAAAGGAGTTGCCAATCACAGAAGATTGCAAATTTTAGAGCTTTTGCATAAGGAGCCGGAATTGTCAGTTCAAGAAATTTCGGACAAGGTAAAATCGGATATCAAAAACATATCGTCTCACATAAATAAAATGGCCATTTCCGGTTTAGTAATGAAAAGAAGCGACGGAAAATCTATACGGCATAAATTAACAAATCGCGGCAGGAACATTCTAACATTCGTTAGAATGTTGGAATGAAATATACATCAGTTGAAGTTCTTCGCATAAATATAGTATTATATAATTAAATCATGATGAGATTTCAAGAAATAATTTTCTTTTTGGCGGGGGCGGGGATGCTTTTAGCTTTATTTTATTTGCCGCAAGGTAATTATACTCTTTGGTACTTGGCAAAGCTTTTTTATTTTGCCGGCGTAATTTTATTTATTTATAATTTAAAAGTTCGCAAGAAAAATGATTGAGACAGGTATAAATTCAATCGGTCTTATGAGATTTCTGGTGCAACTGGCCGCGGCCACGGCCGCCGCTTTGGCGCTCTGGGGCTTTATTTTCAGTTTTGTCAATATTAAAATCGCCAAATTTATCGCCCGGCTCTTCCTGGCCGCTCTCGGTTTTCTTGGCATAGCATGGTTCCTAACAGCCATAATTTATTTTCCGCCGGCGGCTTTGGCCCATGAAGGTATTGCTATCGGGCCGATTAATGAATTTATCCAAAACGGCTTCAATTTAAATTTTTGGTTAATCGCCGTTCTTTTAATTTTTAATATTATATTCGCCAGAAAAAAACTCCGGCTGTTTTTCTTGGTAAATTTTTCAATTTTATTTCTGTTTCTAACTTTTACCACCTGGACAGGATTTTGGGGTAAAGAACAATTATTTTTCAGCTTGCATAACATTCATTCCATTTTTACGCTCGGATCTGTCGTAACGGTGGACATTCTTTATCTGCTTAGTCTCAAGAAAAAAGATTGGGCGCCGATTATTTATAAAATTTTTCCGGCGATGAGTGCCGTAATTTGGGCCGGCTTGGGAATAGATTTTTTGAGCGTCTTTCTAGCGCTTCCGGAAACACTGGTTCTTACTCCGCAATTTTATTTCAGCCAAATAGTGGTAGCTATCATTATCTTAAACGGCGCGATGTTTTCCGGCAAAATTAACGATATTTTAGCGCGCCTTAAGCAGCTTTCACCCGGAAAGAGGGAATTGATCCACCTTTTCGGCGCTGTCTCGATCGCCTCTTGGCTCTCTATCACCTTTGCCGACTTTTTTGAATTTTCCGCTTCACTTGTTTTCATGTTCAGCGTTTACGCGATTTTTATTATTCTTGCTTTTATCGCTCATAAATTAATTTTAAGATTAATTAAAGCAGGCGGTTAAAAAATGAAAGAAGAAATTAAAAAATTTTTCAAAGGCGATTTAGAAGACGGCGAGGAAACGCTCGAGAAATACTCCCATGATGCGAGCCTTTTTACGGTGCGGCCGAAATTGGTGGCATATCCTAAAGACGGCGAGGATGTGAAAAATTTAGTGAAATGGGTAAATAAAACGCGGACTAACGCAGACTTTACGCGGACTGGCGCGGAAAAAATTTCAATTACGGCGCGGTCAGCCGGCACGGATATGACCGGCGGGCCGCTCAATGAATCCATCATTCTGGATTTTACTCGGTATATGAATAAGTTGGTGTCTTTCCCCTGTCAAGGTGACACCTTGACAGGGGCTATTACTGTGCAACCTGGCATGTATTATCGAGATTTTGAAAAGATTGTTTCCGAAAAGGGCTTGATGCTGCCGAGTTACCCGGCTTCAAAAAGCATTTGCGCCATGGGCGGGATGTATGCCAACAATGCCGGCGGAGAGAAAACGCTCAAATATGGCAAGACGGAGGATTATGTTATGTCTTCCAAAATAGTACTGGCAGACGGGGAAGAGTATTTTGTCAGACCACAGATGATCACTGATTTTAAACGGATTAACACAGATAAAACAAAAAGTTTTTTGGATAAAGTGTCCAATGAAATATATAAACTTATAACTGATAACTTGCAACTTATAACTAAATCGAGACCAAAAGTCAGTAAAAATTCGGCCGGTTATTATATTTGGAATGTGATTTCCGAGCCTCGCGAGGAAATCATCCCGAGCGAAGTCGAGGGATTTAAAAAGCGGGTCGAAGGATATTTTGATTTAAATAAACTTTTTGTGGGTTCGCAGGGAACTTTGGGAATAGTGACAGAAATAACATTCAGGCTCGTGCCTATCCCAGAAAACACGCGACTGGCTGTAATTTTTTTGGATGATCTAAATAAAATTTCTAATTTGGTAAACGAAATTCTGAAGTATAAACCAGAGAGCTTAGAGGCCTACGACGACAAGACTCTCAAAATCGCGATGAAATTTTTTACCAGTTTTCTAAAGGGCAAGGGGATTTGGGGCAGTCTGAAATTCGCCTGGAGCTTCTGGCCTGATTTGTTTTTACTCATCAGATATGGCTTCCCGAAACTTGTCTTACTTACAGAACTCTCCGGAGATGAAAAAGAGATCAAAATTAAATACAATAATCTTGCAAAATACTTAAAATCATTAAATATAAACTCTAGACTCTCGACTTCTAAATATGACACAGAAAAATATTGGGAAATTAGGCATGAGAGCTTCAACCTCCTGCGCAAGCATGTCAAAGGTAAAAAGACCGCGCCATTTATTGACGATGTGATCGTCCGGCCCGAATTCCTGCCGGAATTCCTGCCGGAACTGGAAGAAATACTTTCCAAATATCCGGAACTGGAGCATACGATCGCCGGCCACCCGGGCGACGGCAATTTCCATATTATTCCGCTGGTTGACATTAGCGATCCTCGGCTTAAAAAAGACGTGTTGGAAGTTTCAGAAAAAGTTTACGATCTTGTTTTAAAATACGGCGGCTCAATTACGGCCGAGCACAATGACGGCATCATCCGCACGCCTTACTTGGAGAAAATGTATGGGCCAAAGATGATTGAAATATTTAAAAAAATTAAAAATATTTTTGACCCGCAAAATATCTTCAATCCCGGCAAAAAGGTTGGCGGCACTCGCGAAGATATTGCCAAATACCTATAAATATATATAATAAAGACATGATAAAAATTCAAACTAAGTCAAGGCCAATAAATAATAAATTAAGCAACCTTAGGAAAAGCGGCTTTTTACCGGCTGTTTTCTACGGTTTAGGCAAAAAGTCCACTCCTATTTCCATAAGCGAAAAAGATTTTCAAAAAATTTGGAAGCAAGCCGGCGAGTCCACTCCGGTAACTTTGGAAACCCCGGAAGGCAATATAGACACGCTCATTCATGAGGTTCAATTTGATCCGGTTACAAGCGCGCCGATTCATGCGGACTTTCTGGTAATTGATATCAATAAAGCTGTTCAAGTTAAAATACCGCTTGAATTCGTTGGTGATTCGGAGGCAGTTAAAAATGGGGGAATTTTAGTCAAAGTTCTGCATGAGCTCGAAGTTCTAGGCTTGCCCAAAGATTTGCCGCACAAAATCCAAGTTGATATTTCAAAGCTGGCTGGAGTAGACGACGTGGTCTTGGTCAAAGATCTTAATTTGCCAGCCGCGGTTAAGGCCGTGGCTAAGCCGGAAGAAATCGTTGCTTCAATATCCGAACAAGAAGAAGAAAAAGAAGAGGTGGCCGCGCCGATTGATCTGTCGGCAATTGAAGTAGAAAAGAAAGGCAAGAAAGAAGAAGGAGCGGAGGGAGCGGCGGCAGAAGCTGGAGCAGGAGCGAAAGCGGCGGAAACTCCGAAGAAAGCGGAAAAGAAATAATAAATATTCTACGAAATACGAAAAATTACGAAAGTACGAAATGAATCTTTAATCTTTAATCTACTCTGTGTTCGTACTTTCGTACAAAATTCGTAGTTCGTAGAGAATATTATGACTCATTTTAAAAAAATAATAATAGCCTTTTTTATCGCGCTTCTTTTAGCAGTACCACTGCCTCGTTTTGTTTTTGCCCAAAACAATGAGCTTCAGGTAGTTGAAGCCCGCAAAGCCCAGCTTGAAGCCGAGCTCGCGGTATTGGAAAAAGAAATCGCCGAGAAAGAAGCTCTGCTCAACAGCCAAAAAACAAAATCCGCCAGTCTTCAAAGAGATATTGACATCATCAAAACCAAAATCGGCAAAGCTAAGCTTGATATCAAATCGCAGAATTTAATTATTGAAAAATTAACCGGCGAGATTAATAAAAGGACAAGCACGATTCAAAATTTATCAGAAAAGATTATCCGCGAAAAGCAGTCTTTAGCCCAGCTAATCAGAAAAACTAACGAGCTGGAAAAGAATAATTTAGTGCATCTTATTTTAGCCAGCCAAACTCTTTCCGAACTGTATGGAGATATTGATTCTTTTTCGTCAATAAAAGAAGCGGTGAAGGACTCTGTTGATGAAATAAAAAATGTAAAAAAAGAAACGGAAGGCGAGAAAGAAGAGCTGAAGAAAAAACAAGACGAAGAGGTGAATGCCAAGAAAAAAATTGAGCAAGTTCAGAGAGAAATGGAAAAAAACGAGAAGGAGCAGAAAACCCTGCTCTCAATCAGTAAAGACAAGGAAAAAGAATACGAGGCTCTGAAGGCCGAGCGAGAAAGAAGAGCGGCTGAAATCAGAAGCGCGCTCTTCGCCCTCAGGGACACTTCAGCCATCCCTTTCGGCCAGGCTTTGGAATTTGCAAATTTCGCTTCATCTAAGACGGGAGTCCGTCCGGCGCTCATCCTCGCCATCTTAACGCAGGAATCCAGATTAGGCGAAAATATCGGCTCGTGTTTCCTGAAAGACTCTTCAACCGGTGACGGCATCGGCAAAAACACCGGCACGGCGATAAGCCGGGTAATGAATCCGTCGCGAGACGTGCCGCCATTCCTAGAAATAACCAAGAAGCTCGGCTTGGATTCTTTTGGCACGCCGGTTTCATGCCCTTGGACAGTCGGCTGGGGCGGAGCGATGGGACCGAGCCAATTTATCGCCTCGACTTGGAAGTTGTTTGAATCAAAGATAGCCAATGCGGTCGGAGTCAGCACTCCTAATCCGTGGGAGCCGAAGGACGCCATCGCCGCCACCGCTATTTATATGAAAGATCTTGGCGCCGCCGCGCAGACTTTTACGGCTGAACGCGATGCCGCCTGCCGATATTATTCCGGCCGAAGCTGTTCCGATCCGGCAGTTAAAAATCTATTCTACGGCAATGCTGTGATGGAACACGCCCGCAATATCCAGGAAAATATGATTGACCCGCTTCAGGGAGTATGATATGATTGGAAATCAATGAGCTTTGCGAATATGATTTCCATCACCCAGTTAAATAAATTTTGATAAAGTCAAAATTTAATTTTTCTGCCTTAAGCAGAAAAATTATTTAACCGGGTCATTATTTTCAAAAACTCGCTTCGCTCGTTAAGAAAATATATGAAAGACATTCATCCAAAATACACCGATAAGGCCAAGGCGGCTTGCGCCTGCGGGGCGAAATATTTAGTCGGCTCAACCATGCCCGAAATCAGCGTTGAAATCTGCAGCGCCTGCCATCCTTTCTACAGCGGCACGGAAAAGATTATTGACACGGCCGGCCGTATTGAGCGTTTCAAAAAACTCCGCGCTACGGCGACAAAATCTCCTAAAATAAAAAAACCCAGAGTTAAGAAATAATGCATGTGGTTTTAAATTAAAAAAGCCATTCATGTGGTTTTTTTTGATTTATTAGTAGTATTTGTATATAATTCGCGGTATTAGAGATATGTTAAACATTGAAGAAATTAAAAAGAATCCTCGGACCATGCATTTGGCCGAAGAGTTGGAGCGCTTGATGCATGAAGAAGAAAAAACTCGCGACCTCATGGAAGGAGATGAGAGTATTTTGGAGTTAGGTAAAGAGGAATTGGTTTCCATAAAATCACAGGAAAAAGTTCTGGAGGCGCAGATAAGCGATATTTTAAATAAGGAAAAAGAAGTGGAAGAATTTCCGAATGAGATTATTATGGAAATCCGGGCCGGCGCCGGCGGCGACGAAGCTTCGATCTTCGCCTCCGATCTGGCAGAAATGTACCAAAAATATGCCGGCAAAAAAGGCTGGGGTTGGTCGGTCATAGATGAGTCCAAAAGCTCCGCCGGCGGATACAAGGAGGTTGTGATGGAGATCAAGGGCGCGGGAGTTTATAAAATGCTTCGTTATGAAACTGGAGTCCACCGCGTCCAGCGCATTCCGGTCACGGAAAAAACCGGCCGCATTCATACTTCCACCGCTTCCGTCGCAATACTTCCTATTCGCAAAAAAACAAAAATTGAAATAAACCCAGCCGACTTGGAAATAGAAACTTCCCGATCCGGCGGAGCCGGCGGACAGAACGTCAACAAAGTTGAGACCGCAGTGCGAATCATTCACAAACCCTCCGGCATAGACGTGCGTTCTACGGCCGAGCGCAGTCAGCTTAAAAACCGAGAACGGGCCATGTCCATCCTTATTTCCAAATTGGAAGCCCGGAAAGAAGAGAAGGAAGCTAAACAATATTCGCAGGAACGAAAAGGCCAGATCGGGACCGGAGACCGCTCGGAGAAAATCCGCACTTATAATGAAACCCAAGATAGAGTTACTGATCACCGGATTAAAGAATCTTGGCACAATATTAAAAGCATCTTTGAGGGGGAGGTTGACAATATTATAGAGACTTTGCTACAATATGCCGCGAAGTAAGTGTCTTAGGTTCAAAGGTTAGAGGACTGCGAGGCAATTACGTTTATTAAATAATTTTTCTGCGCGTCAAATTTAAGTAAAAGACGCGGAGAATAGCACATGGCAACAAAGCTATATGTCGGTGGACTGCCTTACAGTTCAACCGAAGATTCTTTGAGAGATCATTTCTCTCAAGCCGGAAACGTTGTTTCCGCCACTATTATCAAGGACAAAATGTCTGGTCGCTCTAAGGGTTTCGGATTCGTTGAAATGTCAACGGAAGAAGAAGCCAATAAGGCAATCGAGACGTTTGACGGCCAAGATTTCGACGGCCGCAAGCTGACGGTCAACATCGCTCGTCCAATGGAAGAGCGACCCCCACGCCGATCATTCGGAGGTGGAGGTGGCGGCGGTCGCGGAGGCGATCGAGGCGGCAGAAGCTACTAATCTTCGGTTCTAAAGAAAAAGCCCCAAGCGCAAGCAAAGGGCTTTTTCTTTTTGCCTGCATAAATGTTATTTATAGGTCACTGTTGACTCTTAAGGCACAAAGAGTATACTTGTTTCACTATGAGTATAAATAAAAAGGTTGGGGAAAATATTAGTAAACTTAGGAAAGCTAAAAAGCTTTCGCAGGGAGAATTGGCTAAGATTTTGGGCGTTAATAGATCGTATATTAGCACTCTTGAAAATGGCTCTAGGAATCCATCTGTCGAAACATTGCAAAAGATAGCCAAAGCTCTCGATTCGTCAGTGGCCAAACTCACGGAAACATCTAAATATGAAAATTCTGTCCCCCAAACTCGAATGCCCTATGTTCCTGGTTTAATAAAGTCACAAGAAAAACTGTGGCAAGGAAAATCTTGGTATCATCAGCGTTTTGACGGAGCGCCCTATCTGATTCACATGATCGCCGAAGCGGAGATATTAACTCGGCGAGACAAGAAATACGGCCTCTTTTTTGACCGGCATTTCTGCTTTTTCGAAGAAGGGCGCGCAGATTGGTACATAGACATTTTTGAAATTGAAAGGGTTACAAAAACTATTCTATCTTTGGTAGATTCAAAACCGAATTTCAGCCAAAAAATTATAGAAGAATATAAGCCTCTGGAAAAAGCCTTTTACCACGAATGCGAGATCATTGGCTCTAAAAATTTATATAGCTTATCAGATACCGAGCTTATCGATCTACACGATCATTTTATAGACATTATTCTGAACCGCAACAGCTCAAGCTCAATAATTGACGGCTTTGCTCTCGGCACTGATCGACTTTTGGAAGAAAAAATTAAAAAAGCATACGAAAACTCTCCTACGATCTCAAAAACTATGAAATTTTCAGAAGTTTTTTCTGCTCTTACTGCGCCAACGCATTACTCTTTTCTTCGAGAAGCAGAATTGGAACTTTTTAAGCTTATATTGGAAATCCGCAAACATGAACCAAATCGCCGAAAATTAATTGAAAATTACCGTGATCGCTTTTTTTGGATCAGGAATAATTATGTAGACGTTAATATTTTAACCATTTCTTATTTCGAAGAAGAAATCGCCCGAATTGAATCTTCTAACATTGATGTCGCCAAAGAACTCGAACGCCTCGAACAGTCTCCCGACCAGAATAAAAAAGCCAAGAAAGATTTAATGCGAGACTTGCCTCTCGATAAAGAGACGCTCTTTCTGATCAAGATCACCGAAGACTTTACTTATTGGCAAGATGAGCGCAAGAAAGCCACTCTTTTTACCGCACATTACGCCACGCTTATTTTAGACGAAATATCCCGCCGGCTTAACATACCAACCAACCTTTTAAAATATATGACCCCGCGCGAGGTTTCTCGAATTTTTACAGATACACCACCCATTGACTTGCTCGAAGAGCGCCGTCGGGGTTCTGCTCTATATTGGGATGAAACGGGCCACGAAGTTATTACCGGAAGTTTAGTTGAGACTCTTCGTAAAACATTGCTGGGAGAAAAAAACCAGGATGACATTCAGGATTTCCGTGGACTGACCGCTTCTTTGGGTAAGGCCCAAGGCAAAGTTAGGGTTTTAAAGAGCGTTAAAGAAATAAACAAAATAAAAGAAGGGGAAATTCTAGTCGCCGTTATGACGCGCCCCGACTATGTCCCGGCCATGAAAAAAGCCGCGGCTATCGTAACTGACGAGGGCGGAATTACTTCGCACGCGGCTATTGTTTCCCGGGAACTTAAAATCCCTTGCGTCATCGGGACTAAAATCGCCACCCATGTACTGAAAGATGGTGATTTAGTGGAAGTTAATGCCAATCACGGACTGGTAAAAATTTTGAAGCGGGCGTGATTTTCTGCTACAATACTCTTAAATATGGAACTAATTAGGGAATTTAGTAAATTAAGTAAACATGACGCGGCTATTGCCGGAGGCAAGGGCGCGTCTCTTGGAGAGATGACTCAAGCGGGAATACCTGTCCCGCCGGGTTTTGTCGTCTTAACCAGCGCTTTTGATCGTTTTTTGGAAGAAACTGATCTTAACGTCGAAATTGATTCAATTTTGGATCAGGTTAATCATAAAGAAATTCATACTGTCGAACATGCCTCGCAAAAAATCCAAGCTTTGATTATTGGCGCGGCTATGCCGAAGGACATCAAAACAATAATCTTGAGCTCATTTAAAAATTTAGGTGCTGAATATGTGGCTGTTCGCTCTTCCGCCTCGGCCGAAGATTCGGCCTCGGCCGCTTGGGCTGGCCAGCTCGACAGCTTTTTAAATACGACTGAGAGCAACCTCTTGGAGAAAGTGCAGAAATGCTGGGCCTCGCTTTTCACCCCGCGGGCCATCTTTTACCGTTTCGAAAAAGGCATGCACGGAGAGCATATTTCGGTCGCTGTCGTCGTCCAAAAAATGGTCAATTCGGAAAGGTCCGGCATCGCTTTCTCCGTCCATCCAGTGACCGAAGATTATAACCAACTTATTATTGAAGCGGGTTTCGGCTTGGGCGAGGCGATCGTTTCGGGCTCTGTCACACCAGACAGCTATGTTGTCGAAAAAGAACCGAGGAGAATCATTGACGTGAACGTGAATTTTCAAAATCGCGCGCTTTATCGAAAGGCCGGCGGGGGTAATACTTGGATTGACTTGCCGGAGGCCGAAGGTTCAAAACAAATTCTGACTGAAAAAGAAATCAACGAACTTTCTGGAATCATTGTGGGTATTGAAAATCATTACAAATTCCCCTGCGACATCGAATGGGCTTTTGAATCCGGCAAATTTTATATCGTCCAATCCCGCCCAATTACGACACTGCAGCCTAAAGTGGAAAAAAAGGAAGGAAAAGAAGAAAAACAACCTGAGATTTCTATTGGGGATTGGAAACTTATCATAACCAGAAATATGTCATTCTGGCATCAATATTTGTCTTCGGTCGGCCACTCTTTAAATACAAAGGATTTCGGGGTTAAAGCAAAAAATATACAGCTTTCTATTACAGTAAACGGCACAGAAACCCATCTATTCGCCAAACCGGAAAACATGAAAGAATATTCGGCTGCAATTCTGGAAGCTGTAAGTTCCGAAGTTAAAATAAAAACACTCAAGAATAAATATAAAAAATTTGCCAAGGAACTGCTTGATTCATTGAAAAAGTGCGACAAAAACTTGAATGTCAAAACATGGAATGATTTTGTAAAAAATTACACCAGATTCTGCGCTGGCCTATTTTTAACCTCTGTGATCGGCAGGGCTGGTCTTGAGAAATTGATGCAAAAGCTGAAAGAGAAGGGCTACAAGGATGAAGAGATTCCAGAAGTAGTTTCGATTATAACTTACCCCTCTCTACACACGCCTCTTTTTGATTCGCAACTCGGTCTCTTGGAAATAGGCGCTCTTGTTCAAAAGAAAAAAATCAATCAAAAGACTATCAAAAAGCATTTAGAGAAATGGTTGGAAAATTTTGGTTTTATTCCGGTGAATTTCTGTGAAGAGCCCTGGTCATTGAAAGACGCGCAAAAACAGCTCAGTGACTTCTTGAAGAAAGATTGCGCTAAGGAATTAACTTACTCCAAAAAAAGCCACAAAGACCGAGTTTCAAATGCTAAAAAAATATTCAAAGAAATAAAAGATGAAGAAATTTCAATCTTAGCCAAAGCTTTGGCGGAAGGTACCTACTTGAATGAGTTTAGGAAAAATGTTTTCAGCCGAGTGTCTCTTGGCTATAGAAAAATCTTTTCCAAAATAGCCAAAAAGGGTGGGTCGTCCAATTGGCGCGACTGTTTTTTCCTGACGGCGACTGAAATGACAGAAGTTTTAGCCGGCCAGAAAACAAAAATAAAAGATTTGATGGACAAAAGACAATCTGTTGGTATCGTAGTGAATGATGAGGATAAAATAGAATTTCTAAAAGATGAAGAAGAGAAAAGTTTTAAAGAATATTTGGATTTACTGCACGGCAAAAAGAGCGAGATTTCTAAAGAGACAAAGATTGTTAAAGGCTTTACGGCCAATAAAGGGAAAATAACCGGCATAGCCAGGATTATCCTCAATTCGGCTGATTTTCATAAAATAGCCCAAGGTGAAATATTGGTCACCACTATGACTTCCGTCGACTTCGTTCCTATTATGGACAAAGCAGGAGCTTTTGTGACCAATGAAGGCGGCATTACCTCCCACGCGGCCATTGTCTCCAGAGAAATGAACAAGCCATGTATCATCGGCACTCAAAATGCTACGCAGGTAATTAAAGACGGCGATATGGTGGAAGTGGATGCTGAGCGAGGAATCGTCAAGATTCTCGAGCGAAGTCCCGAGTATTCTCGAGGGGCAGACAATGGGGTGGTGAGGATTTTGGAGAAAAAATAATTTTGTGGCATATTATAAAGTATGAAAAAGACAAAAAGCATTAAAAAAGTATATGAGTATACCGCTATTTTTGATTTGAACGAAAGCGGGGGATATACTGTTACAGTTCCGTCTTTACCGGGTTTAGTGACAGAAGGTAGAAATCTAGAAGATGCTAAAGACATGGCAGAAGATGCAATTAAGTGCTATGTTGAAGGACTTAAAAAAGTTAGAGTTGCCGTACCGATTGATCAAGCTGAATTAGGTCGCGAATCATCAGAAGAATTTTATAAAAAATAAAATAAAAATGGAAATATCGCCTAAAATTAAAGGTTTGGAAGAGAAAGAATATAGCTCAAAAATCGAGTTGCATTTCTTTCGGCATGGCGAGAAAGAAAAGGGGGAGGGAATAAGCGATGAAGAAATAAGGCTGACGCCGGCTGGCAGAATAAAGGCAATGGCTAAAATTAGGCCTTTGACAATATCGCAAGCCGTAGCTTTTGGCAGTCCGCGAAAAAGAACCCAAGAGACAGCCGGTTTTGCGATGGCAGGTATCCAACCAGAAATAATCGGCGAGGAAACGCTTGAGGAATTGAGAGAAAAAATTGAAAAAGATTTGAAAGTAGGGAAAAAAATCGGAGTGGAAGAAAAGCTGGATTTTCCAGAAGATCTGACGACAGAATATCACAAACTGACTCAAGAACATTATAAAAAAGGCGATCTCTTAAAATTTTTGGTTGAGGAGAGTGACGATCTGGCTAAAAAATATAACGATAAAAAAACTTATACCTATTCTAGATCAGCCAGACAAATTGCCGAGCTCATAAAAAAATATCTTAAAATAGCACCAAGATGGAATGAGTTGGCAGAAGATAAGAGTAAAAAATATGGCGACACACTGGAAAGATTTATGGGGACACACCAGACTATTCCTGAATCATTCTTGGCGAAAGTGATCGAAAAAACAGAAGGGAAGGAAGAAAAAGACAACTTTGTTAAATTGCTAGACAATAAAGGATTTGATTATGTTGAAGGTTTTGATTTGGAAATTTTGAACACTAAAGACGGGCCAAAAATTAAAATTCACTACGAAAATAAAAAAGGCCTGCCCGCACCGGTGGGTAAAGAAAAACCTTTCACTTTTGATGAATATATCAAGCCCGAACTCCTTGACGAAATTATAAAAGAGGGAAAATAACTGTATGTCATAATCAAGGCGATCGCCTTGATTATGACATACAGCTAAAATTACTAATTTCAATTAGTAGTTTCTAATTTCAAGGGGGCTTTATAAGCCCTTTTAACTTGCGGGTTGACTTAGAGTGGCTTTGCTGTAATATAAAAATTAATTAACTGTTTTTTACAAATTAAATTAAAAAGGAGGGCAAAATGTCTTATGCAAGAATCAATTCCGAAGAGCTTGCACTTTATTTGAAAGACGTTCGGCCTGAATTTAAACTTTGGGCTTGGAACGCTTTCGTGCAAGGACAGCTTGATCTGCTCTTACAAGCGTGGATCAGGTCTGGCAAGGCCACGGGGAGCGGGGAAGCTCTTTTGGGCCTGGCCGAATATTATTACAAGCTGCCAAAGAACGGCAAAAATGGCAAAATCACTTGGGGCGACATCGCAAAAAGCTCCGGCAGTTCAAGGTTGTCCCGAAAACTTTCAGAGCTAATTAGCGGTGAAAAAGATTATCCCGTCTACGACAGATCAAAGTATCACGGGGTCATCAGCCACTTGGTTATTCCTGAACTTCTTTCAGGAAATCTGATAAACATAGAAAAAAGTTCCAGAGTTAAAAAACTGCCTGAACAACCCGAGCAACCTGAGCAAATGAAGCTTTTTTCAAACGGCGCTGATAACAACGATTTATTTTTATTTCGCGCGCTTGATAAAGCTAAGTTGAAAAAAACTCCGTTAAAACGCAATCTCGCCATAAAGTTGATTGAGCGAATTGAATGGGAGCGGGATAACTTGGTAGAGGAGATGAAAACTGGAACACTGCCGTTTCAAAGCAAAAATTTTCCCAAGTTCCGCAAAAGCCTTCGGCGCATTTTCGAGGGCTACATGGTCAGAATCCTGAATCAAAGTATTATGGAGGGCGATTACTTGTCTTCACTTACTTTCATGACTTGGGCTTCGGCCTTATCTGTTTACAGATGGTCAGGCAATCTTACTTTCTTCAGTGAGATTCCGGTTCTCCCGTACAATTACGATTTAGGAGCCGGCAGGATGGACGCCTTTTTTGTCAGGAAGATTAACGATGCCGTTCCAAACTTGAGCCAAGTCAAAAAGATAAAGGCCATGACAAGGCGGAAATTTTCTTCTGTCGGACACATAATCAGTGGGCTGCTCAAATTATTTGGGACTCACATTGAATTTAAAATAACCGACTGGAAGTTCGCCGTTGGCGATGGCAAGAGGGGGATGCGTTACCGCGCTAATGTCATAAAATCTGAAGAGGTTGAAGAAAAACCTCTGCCGGAGGATGAACGCCAGATGAAACGATATCTATCAATGACCGTTTTGTCGCATGCCTTGGTTTCCAAAATGGAAATTGAGGACGTGAAAAAAATCTGGGAAACAAAATCGTTTACCTTGGTAGGCGAGATTGTGTATTTCTTCCCGGATCGTCTGCCGGTCTTCCATGACGTCAAATTGAGTGAAGAGGAAGTGGAAGCGGTGTTTGAAGAGCAAGTAGTTTCAAATTTCCTTAGCGCTAAACGCCGATCGACTTTCCGC
>Ga0155770_130_pt1 | contig 51148 bp, 57 predicted proteins | sample RifCSPlowO2_01_FD_107424 | JGI IMG/M metagenome (GOLD analysis project Ga0155770, IMG submission 107424) | Candidatus Nomurabacteria bacterium RIFCSPLOWO2_01_FULL_42_20 | reverse complement strand
AAATTTTTGAGTACGGGGCGAGAAGTATTTCAATTATAACTTTACTCTTTTCAAACGTAATGAGTTTAATACCACGGAAACCGAGCTAAAGGCCATAGCTCCGCCGGCTAAGATCGGGTTGAGCAAGATTCCGAAAAGCGGCCAAAGAACGCCGCCTGCCACTGGAATCAAAACTATATTATATATGTAAGCCCAAAAGAGGTTTTGTTTTATGTTCCGCAAGGTCTGCCGGCTTAATTTGATTGCTTCGTAGACGTGCATCGGGTCGCCGGAGATAAGCGTAATATCCCCCGCTTCAATCGCAATATCGGTTCCCGTGCCGATGGCGATGCCGATATCGGCCTGCGTAAGCGCCGGCGCGTCATTGATGCCGTCGCCGACCATGGCTACTTTCTTTCCTTTTGCTTGTAATTCTTTCACCTTTTCTGATTTATTTTCCGGCATAACTCTTGACATAATATTCGTTATGCCTAATTTACGGCTCACAGCTTGCGCCGTTCTTTCATTGTCCCCCGTCAAAAGCCAAATTTCCAAACCAAGACTTGAGAGTTTTTGAACGGCCAGCAAAGCCGATTCTTTTATTTCATCAGCCAAGGCAATCAGGCCTAAAACTTCGCCGTGCGAAGTTCGAGCTAGCCCGTGCGTGGTCGCTCTAGGGCCGACCAATTCTTTGGATTGGTTTAGGCCTAAAACTTCATCTTGGGCCTCGCCCGTAAGGCTATAGCCGAGGGAAAAAAGAAAAATAACTGTTTTGCCGCCTTGTTCAAGTTCTATTACTTTTTTATTATTTTCTTCTGTAACTAAAATATTAAATTCAGAGAGCCAATTTTGATTGCCCAGAAAATATTTCTTTCCGCCAATTTCCCCACTGATACCTTTGCCGGGCGTGTTTTTGAAATTTTTCACTTCAAGCAGTTTTTCATTGCTTGCTTTTTTTGCCACGGCGATATCAAGAGGATGATTATCAAGGCGGGCCAAGCTTCCGGCGATTTGCAAAAGCCGGGCTTCGGGCTCCCCGAAGTCAGACTTCGGGCTGCCCTTGAAGTCTGACTTCTGAAGCCCGGCTTTGATATCTGTAACAATTGGCTCCCCTTTGGTCAGCGTGCCCGTTTTGTCTAAAATGACTGTATCAATCTTGCCGGCCAGCTCAAGCGCCTCGGCGTCGCGGATGATAATCCCCCTCTCGGCGGCTTTGCCCGTGCCAACCATGATGGCCGTTGGGGTAGCTAATCCAAGTGCGCAAGGACAGGCTACAACCAGCACCGCCACCGCGTTGATCAAAGCAAAACGTAAAGAAGGTTCCGGCCCGGCAAAAATCCAAATAACAAATGAAATTATAGAAATAGCCAAAACAATCGGCACAAAAAAACCGGTGATTTGGTCGGCCAATTTCTGAATCGGCGCCTTGGAAGCCTGGGCTTCTTCAACGAGTTTAATGATGTGCGAAAGAAAAGTGTCCTTGCCAACTTTAGTCGCTCGCATTTTGAAAGCCCCGGTCTTATTGATCGTCGCGCCGATGACTTCATTGCCAACTTTTTTATCAACCGGCATGGACTCGCCGGTAACCATTGATTCGTCCAGAGACGACTCCCCTTCTATAATGAGCCCGTCGGTCGGAACTTTTTCTCCAGGCTTAACCAAAAGAATGTCGCCGGCCTTTATTTCTTCAACGGAAATATCCATTATGTGGCCTCCCTCATGGACAATATGAGCGACTTTCGCCTGAAGGCGCAGAAGTTTTTTAATCGCCTCCGAAGCGGCGCCTTTAGCCCGCGCTTCCAGGAATTTGCCTAAAATAACGAGAGTGGTAACAACAGCCGCCACGTCAAAATAAACATCAAGCCCGTCGACTGGCGCGACGATTTCTAAAATCGTAACAATTGTACTGAATATGAAAGCGGTGCCGGTGCCTAAGGCGACGAGCGTATCCATATTTGCCCGGAAACCCTTGAGCCCAAACCAGGCTCCGCGCCAAAATTGGTAGCCGACCCAGAATTCAACAGGCAGAGTGAGAATAAAAAGCAGAATAAAACGCCAGGAAGTTGGCAAGAATGATTCAAGATTAAAAACTTTGAAATAATCCGGGAAACTTAAGAGGATAACTAAGACAGACAATATGGCGCCGATTACGAATTTATTCCGCAGTTTTTTTATTTCCGCTTCTTTGAGCATCCGGTGATGGTCATGCATGTCCGCCGGCTTCTCTTCCATTCCCTCCATTTTATGTTCCGTATGAACTCCCTCTGATGAAACCCCGTCTGATTGGACGATAAGATTGTAGCCAGTATCTGCTACGGCTTTTTTGAGAACTTTTGAATCAATCTCCTCTTCGGATTCAACAGTCGCTTTTTCGGTCGCGAAATTCACGCTGGCGCCTTTCACTCCCGGCACTTTCTTGAGCGCCCGCTCGATCGTCAAAGCGCAACTGGCACAATGCATACCTATAACCGGAAACTGCGATTTTGTTGTTTTATTAGCCATAATTACTATAAAAAATTAAATTTGTTTTGCAATACTTGCCTTATCTAACCGCTTCTCGCCTCGCACCGAAATCAATAAGCATTCGTTATTGATTTCTGGTGCTGGGGTTGTTGTTTCTTTCTGCTCCATAGTATTTTACTTGATAATATCAAAATTTTTAATCTTATACCATTTCAAATGTTCATGCACGCTTGACCACAGAAATCCCAATCCGAAAGCAAACATTAATTCTTCCAATGGAATGCCTAAAATCAAAATTCCAGAGACTGCCGCAAGATTCCATACTTGCCGAACATAATCAGAATACAGAGTAGTTAGTATTAAAAAGTACAAGGAATAAAACCCTAAGAATATAAATGCGCTTGCAATCATTTTCTTTTTAAGGTTGGGGCGGCAATACCAAGTAAATAATCCGCCACCGATAAGCGCAATAGTAGCCGAATAAATAGGATTTAAATTAGTAAAAATTGAAAGTAAAATAAAAATAATCGGCGCCGAAAGAAGCGCGAATAAATGATATCTGTGCCGCGGGAGGTGTTTTTCTTCCGTGCTTATTTGCTCATGTCTGATCTGGAAAATTCTTTCATAGATGATTACAGCAAGCCCTCCAACGCCGAAGGCGAAAATAAAACTTTCTATATCAAAACCTGTTCTTGCCGCCAAATTAAAAAGCGACGGCGGATTCCAGTATTCCGGCACAAAGAGCGGTTCGGTAAATCCAAGTAGCGAAGTCCATAAACTTACCAAAAGCATTTCTCTTTTGCTTTCTTTATTTTTCAAAGAAAAATACACGGCCAGCCATATCACGACCAATACAGAACTCCAAATTAACCAAGCGTATTGCATATTATTATTTAGTCTGGAAGATGATAATTTTCCGGGCAATATAAATTATGCCGGCGATATTGAAAATCAGCCCAACCCAGAATAATTGAATCTGATATTGCCCTATTAAACTGATAATTCCCGCTGCCCCGATAATCGGCAAAATGTTAACGAGATAATGAGCACAGCAAGAGAGCATCGCCACAGTGGAAGTTGCGCCCGAGACAGCTAAAGCTCCGCCGCCGGCATTTTTCCTGTGAATGGCGCTTTTCAGATATGCGTAAAGCCCGATTTGAATTCCGAATCCGACTGCCAAGCTGACAATGAAATACCAAAACTGACTGAATTGGCTAACGGCAAACGACCAGCCGGAAATTAAGCTGACAACAGAAAAATACACAGCGAGCAATATCGTCATTCCTATAAATCCGTATATTGTGGATTTAGTAATCATTATTAATGACAACAGCCGTGGCTCTTATGAGGTTGTTCTTTTACTGTGTTCTTCCCGAATTCTTCTTTGCAATTTTCAGAACAGAATTTCTTGCCGAATCCTTCGGGGTAATTTTTATCTTTTTCCAGGACCATTTTGCAAACCGGACATTTTTCTTTGAAGAAGTTAAACATGATTTTATTGCTGCTTATTTCCGCTCATGAAGCGATTGTGCAGTGAGGCAAAAAGGTAAGCGACAATATAGGTGTAGATGACTGCCTGCAAGAGGCCAATAATGAAGCCGCTGGCAGTAATTTGCACATCACCGGCAAATTTATCAACATTGACCAGATGAATCAACCAACCGAAAAGCTGCATTGCAAAGTTCGGCCAAAGGGCGACAAAAATCGCGCAAACGACATAAACGATTCCCATGACTCCGCCAGCCGCTAAAGCAAACTTATTTTTTTGTAGTTCCATATATTTATTTATTAAAGTTAAACTAATAATTTTCGACTTTTTTATTGATTGCAATTATTTATTTTGAACACACTGTGCAGACCGCACCAGCCGATAAAACTTTCAACAAGCGCAATTAAGGCTACGATAAAGACAACCGTGTTAAGCCAGGGAGCGCCAAATTGCGGAGCCATCGGACTAAGCCATAATATCCCCAAAATAAAACGAAAGATTCTGTCTAATTTTCCTAAATTTTGCGTCATAATTTTTTCTTTGCCCTCCATAGCTTTAGCGAAGGAGGGTTTAATTAACTAATAATTTCGACCTTTTAAATTTATATTGGCGGAAGAATACCGCAATCGCGGTTGTAATCGGAACGGCCAGCAATAAGCCGGAAGAAGCGATAAGGGTTCTCACGATCTCTTCTGAAACCATTTCAAAGCTAAGGAAAAAATCAACGGGCGTATTTCGTAGGGTCAGAAGAAGCACGAGCGGCAAAGCCGCGCCGGTGTAAGCCAAGACAAGCGTGTTGATTACCGCCGAAATATGATCTTTGCCGACGCTCATCGCTTTTTTATAAAGCGGCATCCCTTTGAGAGAAGAATTGGCCGAAGCAATACTGAAAACCGTCGATGATTGGGTAACCGCCACATCGTCCAAAATTCCAATCGCCGCAATAATAATGCCGGCTGTTAAAAGACCGACAAGGTTAAAAGGACTGCCTGTCTCCATATTTAAATACAGCGCCCCTTCATTGCTAAAGCCGGTAAAGCGCATAGCTTGAACTGCTAAATTCGCAAGAATGCCGGTAAATAAAAGCGAAAGAATAATGCCAATAAAAGCTGAAATGGATTTTTTAGTCAAACCGTGGGAAAGATAAAGGGTCACGAGTAAAATCAGAAAAGAGCCAGCTATGCCGACAAAGATAGGATTTAATCCTTTTAATATAAGCGGCACGATAAAAACAAAGATGACGCTCAAACTGAATATAAGGCCGATCAGCGAATAAAAACCCCTCCAACCGCTCGTGGCAAAAACAAGAATAATAAATAAGGCCGTCAGTACAAAAACACCTTTTTCTCTGCTTATATCCTTGATTTCAAACGCCTCTTCATCGCCAAAAAGCGAACCCTGCAAAAATATCTTGTCCCCTACTCTAATGGGTGTAAAATCATTCATGACCGCAATTTCTTTCTTCTCTCTATCAACCATTACCTCAACAGATAAATCTTGTTCTTTCACTTTCATGCCCGCCACCGAATCCACAATTCTCTCGGCTTTTATCTGCTTAACTTCTCCTTTAATTATATCTTGATTTGGCGATCCGGACATGGCCAGAAAAACAGCCAGTATCGATATGGCCAGAATAAAAGCGGCAATATATTTGTTTGGCTTCCAGCCGCTGTCGTTTTCATGTGTATGCAAAGAATGAGAAAAGGCCTCCATGTTAGTTTTAACTTACTTTATCAAGCTCCGCTATCAATTGATCGTTGTGGATAGCCATATTCGGATCGTCAAAAACATGGCGGACAATTCCTTCTTTATCTATAAGCACATAAGTGTGCCCTGGCAGGGACCCGTAATGCATTGAGGATGCGGATTTAAGCATGTCAAACTGTTTTGATACTGTGGCGCCTTTGTCAAAAACAACGGTGGCCGTAGCAAGCTCCGGCATTTTTTCAATCGCGCTTTGCCAATCATCCGCGGAATCAACTACAATCGAGAGTACCACTGTGCCAGTATTACTAAATCGTTCATCTTTGGGGAAAGAAGCTATTTGGCTCCAACAGGCTGGATAGCACATCAATCCTTCGTTAAAAAAGAGAATGATGTTTTTACCCCGCAATTCGCTCAATGAATACACTTTCCCGTCTCGGTCAGAGAGTGAAAAATCTGGCGCCGGCTTGTCAACCATGTCTGCAATGGATGAAACTGCGGCGTTAGCAGGCAAGGAATGCCCGTGTTCATCGACTGCGACTGTTTCAGTTTTATTATTACCATTATTTTTTCCGCTGTATATCAATGCGCCAACGCCAACTATAAATATAACTATTATTGCAACGGTTAAAATATTATTTTTATTCATAATTTTTATTATTCTTATTTTCTCTAATAAATTGTTTAATCGACCACTTAACTATTAATACTACTAATACAATAAGGATAATCGCCCAGACATATTCGGGAACAATTTTTATAAAGCCGTTTATGGATTGCAGAATTTTAGTAAGAAAAATATTGATGTCTGTCTGATAACCTCCGGCTTGCATAAAGAGCTTATTAGTAAGGGCGAAATAAAGAATCAAAACGCCCATAGCCAGAAAAGTAACGCCTGAAACCGCTTCAGAAACAGCAATGCTGACTTCCTTGCCAAGCAATCGGTATCGGATCGGTCTGCTAAAAGTCTTTTGGAATTTTTGTTCGAAGTTGACCTTATCAAGGAAAAGCGAGATCAAGAACAATGGCGCGACCATCCCGAAGACATAAGCCAGAGTATAGATACCGCCCCAGAATATTGACCCGGGAAGCGCGGAGAGGGCGAGCACTCCGGCCAGCACCGGCGCGCAACAGGTCGTGGCAATCGCTGAAAATACGCCCAATACAAACACGGAAACCGCATTATGATTTTTGAGAGCGGGGCTTGCTCTCATTGGCAAAGAAAAATGAATGCCAGTGAGAAGAATGATTCCGAGAATAGCGAGAAATGTGCCGCCGATGCCGAAAATAATATTGTGATATTGGCTGAAGAACTTTCCGAGCGTCGCCGCCCCCAATCCAATCGGCAGGAAAACCGCCAGAATTCCCAGAAAGAAAATAAAAGTCATTAAAAAAACTTTGCGCTTTTCGCGGAAAATAGAAGCAAAATACGACGGCAAAAGCACGGTAATGCAGCATGGCGCAAAAAGAGCGGCTACTCCAGCGATAAATGCGGCTATTATTGATGCGCTTAAAAGAAGTTCCATTATTATTTTCTTTTTGACAACTTATAAATATCCAAAATTTCTTTGGTTGATTTTGATTCCTTTCCTGATTTTATCTGCTCAATGACGTGAGTGGAGAGATGATTTTCCAAAATCAAATCTTCACAACCCGAAAGAGCCTGCTTGACGGCAAGCGACTGATGCAAGATATCAATGCAGTATTTGTCTTCCTCAATCATCTTCATAAGCCCCTTAATCTGCCCGGAAGCGATGGAAAGCCGCCTGATGAGTTGTTTTTTATACTTAGAATCGCGATGCGCATGCATACAATTAAGTATACCCTAGGGGGGTATATGGTGTCAAGGATAAATTATCCACAGAGTGGAAATTAACAAAAATCATTCTTGCTAGTTTTACGGCGCGAGGGGTTCCGGCGACTTGCCTCTGGCTGATTTGATGAAATCGAGGATAGCCGCTTCGTCAAACTGGTCTAGCTTCTGTAAAACCTTCCTGTTGAAGCCTAACTTCAACATTCAACGGAGTTTGCTTTTTCGGCTTGTTTTTGATATATTAAATTTATGAATCTAAATGAAATCAAAGAAAAAATCGCTCAAAAGAAAGATTATCTTAAGGAAACTTACGGCGTGGAAGAGATAGGCGTTTTCGGTTCAGTTGTCCGAGACGAACATGGCGCGGATAGCGACATTGATATTGCTGTTGAATTAAGTCACAAAGTTCCAGTAGGTCTTTTTGAGTTTGCCCGTCTTAAATTTTATTTAAAAGATTTATTAGGACGAGAAGTTGATCTTGTTACTAAAAGTGGAATTAAGCCACTTATTCGCGATAAAATTTTAAGTCAGCTAGAGATTGTATGATCGAAAGAGATGTAAATTTATACATTGAAGACATTTTTGACGCTATAGATAAAATTAATAGCTATGTTTTAGTTCATAAAGATGGTGGCGAATTAAAAAACGATAAAAAAACTTATGAGGCAGTGATGATGAATTTTATTATTATCGGGGAAGCAATCAAGAATATTTATGAACAAGTTCGTGAGAAATATCCTAAAGTCGAATGGAAAGAAATTATGGACATGCGGAATATGTTAGTGCATGAGTATTGGGGCATTGATGAAAAGGTTGTTTGGGATACTATAAAAAAGGACTTACCAGAGTTAAAAGAAATTCTTTTGAGAATTAAAAAAGGCTTGAATTAATTTAACTAATTCGCCATAAACTCGTCGCGGCGACAAGTTTTTTGCTTGGGCAAATTGGCCTCCTTGAATATCAAAACTTATTGCAAAACCAAGTGACAGGCCAAGCGATAATGTAAGTACATGCAAGAACCCGTAAGAGGCTAGCCGTATAATTTTTTTCATCAATATAATTAATACAGATTAATAATCTAGCCTAGCCAATTTCGCAATTTGGGGAAACGAGAACAGATCGGCAAATTGGAACACCAGTTTTCAAGGCCGTAAACGCGGCCGGCGCGGATCGCGGCAAAGTAAAGAAGAATGAGAGCGTAGATAATATGATCGTCAACCAAAAATCCGTGTTCAACAAATGGAAACTCGGCGCCGGAAAAATAATAAAGAAGCATCAAAATAATTCCAAGGCCGGAAGAAAATCGTACGAAAATTCCCAAAATAAGCGAAGCGCCAAGAATGGTCAGCCCCCATTCGTTCAGAAAATTAGTGACCGGCAAAATACCCGGGCTGGCGAACCAGGCAAAGAAGCCGGAAAAAGTTTTGGCGTTTTGAAGATACCCCGCCGCTGACCAGCTCGGGTCTAAAACTTTAGTAATGCCAGCATAAAAGAAAAACCAGCCTAAACCGACTCGGAGCAAAAACAAAGATATTTTTTCAAATTTTGTCATAGTTTTATTCTACAATGTTCCCGTGGCAAGACCACAGGGAAACCCGCTTCGCGTATTATAGCACATTATTTATGTTCACCCCCTATCTAAATAAAATAACATATTCAAGATATTTTCTCAATAATTTTGTCCTAATTTTCAAGGACTTTTTTCAACCAGAGATTTTAGGATTTTTTAAAAAAATTTATTTATCCCAGGTATTTCAAAAACCACTCTGCGGCAAGATTGGCCACTTCTTCCAATTTGCCCGGTTCTTCAAAAAGGTGGCTCGCGCCGGGAATTATTTTCAATTCTTTTTCACAATTTAATTTTTCGTAAGCTTCCCTGTTAAGTCCGATGACCACGTCATCCAAACTGCCGACAATAAGAAGAGTGGGGCTTTTCACTTGAGGCAAATCCTCCATGGCCATATCCGGCCGGCCGCCGCGAGAAACAACGGCTTTGATTTGACTGCCCAGTGCGGCCGAGGCTCGGAGGGCCGAGGCGGCGCCGGTTGAGGCGCCGAAATATCCAATAGCAAATTTTTTCGTAAGTGGTTTTTTTTGAATAAACTCAGTCGCCAATTTAAGCCGTTCTGTGAGTAAGGGAATATCAAAAACATTTCTCCGATCAAGCTCTTCTTCGGGCGTCAGGAGGTCAATCAGAAGAGTGGCGATGCCGGCTTTTTGCAAAACTTTAGCCACGAAGTTATTCCGCGGAGAGAGTCGGCCGCTGCCCGAACCGTGGGAGAAAATCACGATTCCCTTGGCTTCTTTCGGCACTTCCAATATGCCTTTAATGCCCTCGTCATTTATTTTTATCTCTACTTCCATATGTTATCATTTATTATTATATGGCAAAAAAGAAATTGTCAAAATACTGGTCCGGCCGAGTAACGAAAGAAAGCAATGCCCTTGATCTGGAAAAGGGAGTATTTACATGGAATGACCCGAGAAAAATCGCCTTATCGCTCAAACAATCGGCAGAGGAAAGTTCCCGCCGCAAAGCAAATCCCTATCAATCAGCCATGTCCATGCTTAACTTCTACATCAACCGGGCCGGCAAAAACCTGCTGGCAGAGCGAAAAAGAATTCTTGAAGAAGCTAAAATTGAATTAAAAAAATTATTCGGGTGAAATCGCACGGATATAAAAAAAGCCATCAAACAAATGTGTCGATGGCTATAGGGTTATCCTGACTCCGATGCCCATGGAGGGATTGTTAAAGTTGTATTTACCCACTATGCCGATGTGCCTCACTATTTCAGCCGAGGCAACAACAGAGTGGTAAACAATTTCCCCGAAGCTAATTTGGTATCCGAAGGTGATCGGAAGAGTGTTGCGACCTCTAAAATCATAGACCAGCATCGCTCCGTACCTTATTTCTTTTCCGCGCGAGTGTACGTTTTCGTACATCACGCTTCCTCCAAGATACAGATTATGCGCTATTCGAAATCCAATAGCGCCCTCGGTGTATTCGAGTCGGCGGGAATCCAGCACCTCTCCGAATCCGTAGAGAAATTGAACAAAAAAGAAGCGGATGTCTTTTCTGATTCTGATTAAGCTATCTTTCTTTTCGGGAGTTATCTTAACCCAACCTTCGGCAAGATTGTCACCGCTGCTACTTTTTGCAACATTTTCTCCAATCTCTTCACGGCAGACAATGTCTTTGTCCTTCAGCAGTTCCTCTCTCGTTTTAGGTCCTACAATAAGGTCGTACCCCTGGCCCCTATTGGTCAGAGCTACTCCCTTATTGAACTTGTAGATCTGGTAAGCTTTTAGCTTACCTGCTAAGCGATCTTCAAGCGAAGAGGCGTTTTCATACGGCACCCCGTGATATTCGAGGAGTGTCGTAATGATAGAATCCATGAAAAGCGTTAGGCCTTCTTGCTGATCTTCCGAGAGGTTGAAAGATTTTAGCTTGTCCGATAAGCGCTCTTTAGCGCCGTCGTTATAGGATATTCCGTAATACCCCAAGACAACCGAGAGAATCGAATCCAATTTAAGCGTCAGATTGCCCTGTTTATACCCGGACAATCTTCCCTTTTCATAGTCGCTTATTCTTGTTTCCGCTCCTTCATAAAAGCCGCCGAGCCTGCCGGGTTTTCCGTCAGTTTTGGTGTTGCCCTTGCCGAAGTAATTGTACCTCGGCACTTCAGGAGCACACGAGGTATCACCTTCTTGTGCATTGGCATTAAACCCCAAAGTAAAGAATACAAAGATCAATATTATGTTTTTCATGGCTAAAAAATTTAGGGTTTTCTGTGTTCATCTACTAAATATATAAACATATTCCATAAAAAATGTCAATTCAAAAAAACGCAAGTTCAATAAGTAAGTGCAACACTTCTAGTACATATGTTTTCTATATTTCTTCTTTGCAGAGAGAAGATATTCAGCGAGGATTTCTCCGCCGAGCTCGCCTTCTTTCTTTTGGATGGCATACGGCGCGCTTACTTGTGCCGGATCAACACTGACGCCAATTCCAAAGTCAAGCATTTCCTTGTCGTTTTGATTATTGCCGGTTGTAATCATCTGCTTTGGTTTGATTTTTAATTTTTTAACCAGATATTGGAGAGCGGTATTTTTGTTTGTTTTCTTGTGTCCAATGTCATATCCTTCGCTCGTCCAGAGGCAATAAAGTTCTTTTTCCTTGTCATGCTTTTTTACAATTTCTTTCACTTCAGGCATTTGGCTTGCCGTATGAACGGTGAGAATGACATGCTTCGGCTCAAAGCCGTAAACCATCTCCGGCTTCTTTGCTTTTAGCTTTTTTAAATCATTCCTGATATTAGTTAATTTTTGAAAATAATTTTGGTCGTATTTAGCCAATTGCCTGACTTCGCCGTTCATTAAAATAAAATTACCATTCTCGGCGGTTAATGATACCCTGTCCCACAAAATGTCATTAAGCATGCTTTGCAAATACAAGAGCGATCGCCCGCTTGAAAAATTAACCCAGAAATGTTTTTTAAGCTCAAGAATCATTTCAAGCATTTTCGCGCTTAATTTATGCGTTTTGATAGTCAGTTCCGTTCCATCAATATTTTCGCGCAAGAAAGTTCCAACCGGGATAATCACGCCGTCAATATCAAAAGTAACGGCCTTAATATTTTGGCGAATAAACTCCTGTTTTAAATCTTTTAATGGTTTGTTTTTCATCTATACATGTTTCTCTCTAATTATTATATCTTTTTATCGGGCTGCTGTGAATCGGACCCGAACCGTAAGAGACTATAATAAACTAGGATAGAACAACTTTAATAAAATGTTCTTGACTGTCATCAACGAGCTTGATTGTTTTATCTTTTATTTTTACGTTATTTTCATACACTTCCATAACAGTATTGTGGATGCCGGCCGGCTTTTCAATATTTATATGATACAAAGAATTTCCATAATGATATGTGATGGCGCACGAAGTCCAGTCTGAAGGTAAAGAAGGGCTGAAAGAAAGAGAATCCCCTTTTTTATTAAAACCAAACATAAACTGAATAATAGTTTTATACATTGTAGCCGCGGAACCCGTATACCAAGTCCATCCGCCCCTGCCTTCAAATGAAGGATTGGTATAAATATCTGAAGCGACGACATTTGGTTGGGCACGATAGACTAAAGCTTTTTTATGGGAATCAGAGTGGGTAATCGGATTTACTAAATCAATAATCTTTTTCGCGGTATCTGATTCGCCCAGAATAAAAAGGGCTTGAGCCATAAAAAGCGCCGCGTGATTATACTGCGAGCCGTTTTCGCGAACACCGGGCGGATAATCTTTTATATAACCCGGATCAAATAAAGACATTTTGAGCGGCGGCGCGATAATCTTCATGCTTTTTCCATTATACAGATACGAGAGCCCTGAATGAATAGCTTTTGAAACTTTTTCGGGATTGCCTTTTTTTGATAAGACTGACCAAGATTGCGAAAGAGAATCTATTTTAAATTCCTTCAGTTTGTGCGAGCCAAGAGCGACACCATTGTCGAGGAAAGCTCTTTTATACCACCTCCCATCCCAGGCGTTTTTATCAAGGGCTTTCACAAGATTGTCTATTGCGAGCTTGTAGCGAGAAAGACGCAGAGTGTCATTTCTTTCTTCCACGTAAGGAATAATTTTTTCCAGAAGATAAATAAGAAACCACCCTAACCAAACACTTTCACCTTTGCCCAAAATCCCCACTCTTGAAAGACCGTCATTCCAGTCACTCATTCCTATAAGAGGCAGATTGTGTTTTCCAAAAACCAGGCTTTTTTCAAGCGCTCTGATAGAGTGCTCATACAGAGTGTCTTTTTCATTAGAAAGATCCGGGATGCCCGCCCATTCCCTTTGATAAGTGAAATTAACATCGTGTCCTTCAAGATATGGGATTAATTCATCAAGAATATCTTTGTCTCCTGTGATAGAAATATATTCAGTAATCGCATATACAAGCCATAACTGATGGTCGGAAAGCACGTTTCGAATTCCAAAATTATTATGGTCGTGCCACCAATTCATCGCGTCTCCTTCTTTAAATTGATGCATCGCGGCTTTCAGAATAAATGATCGGACACGCCCTGGATTCGACCAAACCAAAGAAATAATATCTTGAAGCTGGTCTCTGAAACCATAGGCGCCGCCCGGCTGGTCAAATCCGGTTTTTGCCATCAAGCGAGACGACAGCACTTGATATAAAAGATTTTGATTAAACATAATATCAAGCTTTTTGTCGGGAGATTCAATCTGAATTTTTGATGAAACGGATGACCAAAATGAACGAATTTTTTCTCGCTCTGCTTTAACATTCTTTATTGAACGATACTTGATAATCATTCGCTCAACTTCTGATTCGCTTTCGGTTTCGCCAAGAATGATAATGATTTCTTTTTCCTCATCCGGATCGAGTTTGATAACACTCTCTAATACCGCGCACCCTTCGGAGCCATGGGTAATCTCATCTGAAAGAGAAACTCGACTAAGAGCTTCAGGGGAACTATAAGAGCCATAACGGCCCAAAAATTCCTCCCTATTGGTGGAAACCTTATATGAGCCGCCATTTATATCTGCAAAAGCAATGCTATTGTGAAAATTATTTCTAAACATGTTTCTAATCAAGAGAGCGCCGGTAGCACGGTTTTTTGAAAACTGCAAAAAATCCCGACTATTACTAGGGTCAATACTAATACCCATTACCGTTTCCAAATACGAAGTGACGGATAGATTTCTTTTTATCTTTGTTTTATTTTTAATTTTAAGACGAGATATCTTTATTTTTTCAGATCGGGGCACAAAAATCTCAAATGAGTGTTCAATGCCAGAATGATTATGTTCAAATATGGTGTAGCCTTTTCCATGGCGGACAATAAATGGTTCGTCCGTAGGCACCGGAAACGGAGTCGGATTCCATATTTCGCCCGTTTCCTTATCGCGAATATAAACAATTTCAGGACTTTTGAATACGAGAGAATCATTCTGCCATGAAGTAATGCGATTATCATAACTATCGACGGCCCATGTATTCGCTGAACCGGCCTCAGTAATAATAGTTCCAAAATTTTCATTTGAAATAATATTTGTCCATGGAGCCGGCGGCATATTATTGCTGGAAATATGCATTGCGTATTCTGAATTTATCTCATCAAATCCGCCAAAACTATTGGTAAAAAGCAAATTTTTTGGCAGCGCCCCCCTTAATGCTGTTTTTGGTGAAATTTTAGAATGACGAGCAAGGGCTGAAAGTTTTTCCGGAAATTTTAAATTTTTTGAAAAGAGGAAGTTTGAAACCTGCTTTTTAAAACTGCCGGTCTTACTGTCGATTATGACTTTAGCGGCAAAGAGAAGCGCCTTTCTTTCTTCGTTTGTCATCAAATCGGACTTAACATGATATACGGCACTTTTCTTGCCATCGGCCTCCGCTATGCGTTTTTGGCGGATAAGAAAGTCTATTTCATCATCTAAAAACTTTATATAACTCGCGGGTTCTTGATTAAAAATAACAATATCAATATTCAAGCCCTTGTGTTTCCAATAAGCATGGCATGACAAGGCATATTGGATCATTTGAAGATCTTCAGTGTCTTTTATGGCTATCATTACAAGAGGATTATTTCCGGAAATTCCATGGTGCCATAAAAAATGAATGTAAGGAAGGCGCGTTTCAGGCGCATGAGACACTGTAGTTTGCATCTTTCCGCCCAGCACCACGCTCGCAAGTTCCTGATAAACGACGGCCATTTCCTGAGTGATGTTTAATTTTTTAGTCGTCATAGCGCTTTCCTTTTCCGCGCGAGCAAAAAGATTCGCCAGCATCCTTGGTTTTTTATATTGCTTAATCAGCCTTATGAGTTCTTCCCTGCTCTCACTCGCGCAATTTACAAAAGAAAAATGAACTGATTCCCCGGCTTTAAGATCGATAGTGTGGCGCAAGGAAAATATGGGGTCAAGGGAATATTCTTTCACGCCTGAATCAGTTATATTCGAGTTAAAAATGATAGGCTCTGATAATGACCCATACTGGCCAATAAACTTTTCTCTTTCCACACAGGGAAATATTGGCGCTTTTTCAAACACCCCCTGAACAAGGGTGTGGGAAAAATAAATTTTTTTCAATCTATCTTCCGGATGAGGGCGCGAATATATAAGAGTATCGTATTCCTCTAGAAATTCTGATGCCACCAAAAGCTTATGATATTTTGGATGCTGGACATCCTGCAGATTGAGAGCAAGCGACACTTCCCCGTAACTCGCTACTTGGAGCTTAACTCTTTCACTTCCATTATTTGTCATGGTCAACTGCCTCACCTCGACAGGATTTTGCGGATCGACTGTTACTTCCAGCCGGGAAGCAATATTGCCCATGGAGGAAAAAAATTCGGCTTTATTCTCAAAAAAAATAATTTTTTGCTTTTGGGCCTCTCGCGAGAGCGGATGAATTGTTGGAGACCAGACCATGCCGGTCTTTTCATCCTTAACGAAAATATATGAGCCATATTCTTCTATGATACCGTCGTGTCTCGACCGGGTTAAGGAAACACCTTTATAATTAGACCATCCGGCGCCGGAATTACTGATTCCTATGGAATAAGAACCATTTGATATAAGAGCATATCGAGGAATGCGGATCTTGGCGGGAATATATCTTTTACTTTCAAAGCCGGTATCTCTGCTTGTAGAAGCGACCGCCAGAGACATTCTTACTGGCTTTGACAAGAACCGCGCGTCTATGCTTGTCGGCATTTTTTCTTCAAGAAGAATTTCGAGCGCTTCAACTCGGGGATCATTGTGAAAATATTCCTGAATCGTATTTTTGAGGAGAATATTGTGGAGGCCAAGCATAACAAAACCTTGATGGTGGGCATAATATATCTTTATTGGCAGGGGTTCGGAAATTCTTACTCGCCTTTCATCCATATAATCAATGGCATCATACAAGCCATAATTCCCTTTCGCGCCCAAAGAAATTAAATTTTTAATATTGTCGACTGCTTTGCGCAGGGCAACAGAAAGCGCCAAAATACTGGTGTAAGGAGCAATTACATGATGATCAGAAAGGCCGCGCTTCAGACCAAGTTTGGCGCTTCCAAAAACTTGATACTGATAATGCTTCACGGAGTCAAAAGCATAATAGGCGGATTCGCCCATGCCCCAGGGCGTGCCCTCTCTTCGAGCATCGCTTTGGTGAGTGCGGATAGCCGTCAAAGCTGTTTTTCCCAGCAGACTTTCCGGGTGGGTTTTGAAGAAAAGAAGAGGAGTCAAATATTCAAAAAGCGAACCGCCCCATGATACCAGGGCAATTCCTTGGCCTGATCGTATAAACTTGCGTCCCAAATAAAACCAGTTTTTTGAAGAAATTTGATTTTTGAGTATTGAAACAAATGAAATAGAATTTGATTCTGAAGCTAAGAAATTATACGTAGCACTGTCAATTTTCCCAAAAGCCGCATTGTATCCTATATGAAAAAGTCCCCGCTCTTTATTGTAAAAGAACGTAAAATCCGGCTCATCAATAAATCTAGCGCATTCATTTTCACAATATTCAATATCAGAAAGAAATTCTCTAGCCCGTGATTGGGCGCGACGTATATCAGCTACTGTAATGTCATACCACGACAAAATATATTTTTTTGTATCGGGGGCCAGATGTGAAGATATAATTGCTTTTCTGAAATTCAAAGATTCTGCCTGATCTAAATATGAAGTAGCAAGTTCATAAAAAGTTGGGATTTTTTGAATACACTTTATAAAATCTTTGTACACCGCAAACAAATAAATATCCCTGAAAACATATGAGCGTATTGCCGTATCCAGTGGCGTGGAGTGAGGGAAAATATATCTTATAAACCTAAGATGAGTTTCAACAAGATTCATCAATCTTTCGCCATATGCAAACAGAAAGCTAAGTTCGCTTGAATGGGTATGCGCTTTAAGGCTGGTAATAGACTTTTCTATGCGGCCTATATGTTCGTAAACCTTGGAAAGAAACAAATACGCTTCAGAAATTGTTTCAGGCTCATTGAAAGTATTGACCATTTTATAAACCACTTTGACTTTGAGGCGTATTGCCCGCAATATTTTTCGGGAAATTTTGGAAAACGAATTTCTATTCATCACGCGTTCAACCTCTTCATCTAAGACATAAAGCGCATCTTCTACCCCCCGAATCACACTGCTACTCACAAGAGGTTTTTGGGCAATGGATTTGAGTCCTTGGCGCACAGTAATGAGAGCCACGACAAAATTTGCGCTATCTATGCTTGATACGTATTTCGGGTGAAGGGACTGCAATTTTGTAATATCATACCAATTATAAAGATGGCCCTTAAAACGATCAAGTTTTGAAACGCTCGCGAAAGCCCTGCGGGTTTTATCTATATAATGATCAAGAGGTATAAATCCGAATTCATACGAAGAAAAAAGCGAGGTAAAAAGCATTCCTATATTTGTTGGAGAAGTTGCAGGATGTGAAATCCCTATAATTTTAGGATATTCCTGATAATTATCTTGGGCCAGCCAATTGTTTTCTTTATGTGAAAAATCAGTAAAAAAATGTGATGTCCTATAAGCAATGGATCGCAGCATTCTTGTATCCTTAGGATTAAGAATTTTCTTTTTATTCCGAGGCAAGCTGATAAAATACCCGACTAAGGGAGACAATAACCAAAAAATCAGCCAAAAATACAAAAAATTATTGATCGGAGCGAAAAAATAGGCTAAGATGGCTAAAAAAATTGATACAAATTGCGTTGTCCACATTGTTTGATAATACCCAAGCAATTTTCCGCTCAATTTTTTGCTAACATCGGAGAAACTATGCCATCTAAGAAGATTTTTCTTTATTATCAAATTAATGATAGCCCTGAAAATCGCCGTGATTGAAACAATTGCCTGGTGCAGAATGATGGCGGCGCGCAAAATTATATGCAGAAATGTCAATTTTATTTGCCTTAATGTATCATAAAATCTTACAGAAAAAGGCACCTTTTTAAGTGAGAAAAGATCGCTGGCTAGAGCGGCTAAAAAAGGAGCGCCGAAAACAAAAACCGCGTATATGCTTATCTGCCCTAGCGGCATAGCGGAAAATATTCCATAAGCTATGATCATTATTGAAAATACCGGTATGAGGCTTCTGCGCAGGTTGTCAATAATTTTCCATCTGTCAATGAAAGAAAAATGAAGAGTTGGCTCTCTGGCTCCCTTCGGATGATATTTTCTTTTTATCCAGCCAATAATCTGCCAATCGCCCCTGATCCATCGATCCAGGCGAATCATAAATTCGTGGTAAAAATTTGGAAAACCGTCAAATAAAACAATAGTGCTGGCAAAACCTACTCTAGTGTAGAGTCCCTCGAGCAAATCATGCGATAAAATAAGATTATCTGGAATTTTTCCATCCATCACTTTTTCTACGGCATCAATATCATATATTCCTTTTCCAAAAAAAAGACTGTTATCAAAAAGATCATAATAGACATCCGATACGGCGCTGGAATATGAATCAATACCGGAAACAGATGAAAAAAGCCTTGAAAAAATTGATTTTGAAGCTAGCGCCAACCGTATGCCTATCCTCGGCTGTATAATTCCATAACCTCTTTCAACTCTGTCTCCGGATAAAGAAAGCACGGGCCTATTAAGAGGGTGGTCAATGGTTCCGATAAGCCCAGAGGCGGCGTCTTTTGGCAATTCTGTGTCTTCATCTAGAGTAATTACATAAGAAATATGGCCAATATTTCTAAGAACATCACCATTCATGTATGATGTCTCCCGCGCTCCCCTAAGAAGCATATTAAATTCGCGAAGCTTTCCTCTTTTTCTCTCCCAGCCCATATAAGCGCCCTCTTTTTCATTCCAGATGCGTTTTCGGTACAAGATAAAAAATTTTTGGCCATTTTGGGAATAGCGGGCGTTTAGATTATCTACTCCTTCCTGAGTTGCTTTTATAAGGGCGTCATCTTCAGGCATCGTCTCGCTTGACGCATCTTTAAAGTCAAGCAGAAGCGCGTATAAAATATTTTCCTGAGGATTGCCTAGATAACAAACCTCAAGCTTTCTTATAAGATTATGCACGGTTTCAACACCGTGGAACATTGAAGGAACAACGACAAAAGTTCTTTGCTTTTCGCTTACGACACTTAAAAGATCAAGCTTCGGAAGCTTTCTTACCGGCAAGAAACGAGTAATAATAACATTCAAAATATTAAGCGTAATTTCAGTGTTCAATAAAAAAACAACAACCATAAACAGAGAAGCGGATAAAAGTGAAGCATTGTAATTCCAAAAAATAAAGCCCAAGCCGAGAGTTAGAACAATATTAATACCAAAAGCTGAAGAAAAATAAAATTCCTGATTGTTTTTTACAATAAAGCGATACAAGACGTCTTTCCAAGAAAGCCGGTACCCGATCTTCTTTTCAAGTTCAATTATCCCTTTATCCACAAGATAATACCCCACATGCTTTTTAGCCATGCTTAAAGATGCATCATTAGAGGAGGCCAATCTTACGGCAATTTTTGCAACTTCCGCTTCATGAATAGCCGCTCTTTCAGCAATGCGCACAATCGCTTTTCGGTACTCCATGGCGCTTTCAATATCCATTTTTGAATATATTCCAGCCGGATCTCTTGAAAGTATGGTATCAACAACATTTATTTCCTGCACAATATCATCCCAGCGAGTTTGAGCTATCCAATGAAGCGATTCGATAATATGCGATATTGTATTGAAATCTTCGCTTTTTAATCTGCTTTCTATTTCTCCAAGATTTTTTAGATTAATCCCCTGTTTGTCTAAATTAAGCTTTATCCATTTGATAACCGGCCTCATGACAGAGCCTTCTTGGGAAAGTTTCTGGTAGAGATGAAGTCCGAAAGAAAGCGGAATAAGCGGGTATTTTGATCCAAGATCGGAAGTAATTTTTGAAAATTCGCTGAATGATGCTTTATTGACCTGATCTTTTATGTTTTGATATGTAATATCAGCCTCGCGGTATTCTCTAAGGAATTTTATGGATTGCTCTATAAGTTTTCCAAAATGTTCAACAAGAACGACTTGGAGTAAAAGAGGAATGGCATATAATTCTCTAATTGAAAGCGGGCTATGCTTTTGGTACGAGACAAGAAAAGATTCTAATATTTCTCTATCAATAATCTGACTATTTTCTTTAAGAAGCCCGGAAAGGATGAAGTGCAAGCGAGGGGCATATTTATTTTTTTCGGCGGCAATAAGCGGAAGATTTTTGAAATCGCTTTTTTTAATATGATTTTCTATTTCAAAAATAGCGGCTTCTACCGCGAAAAAGTTGTCAATAATTGATTCAATCTCATGAGTGATATGCCGAAGGCCCGAACAAAGCGCCATCAGCTCGCCATAGAGCGCTCTGACATTGCGGGCTTTTAATTTAAATTTCTTTAAATATTTAAGGGCAATATCGGGATTAGAAGAAAGAGATGTTTTTTTCTTTAAAATATCGGCAATTGAAGATGTTTTAGAAATACTCATTTCTTTTACAATAACATAATTTATAAATCTCTAAAATATTTTTTGAGAAAAACATTTTTTTTAGGCATAAAGTTCTTCTGCCGGCGGCGCGCTCTTATACCGCGGATTTTTTATAAAATAGGGCTTGCCGTTTTTTTCGACAATGTAATAGGCGGCTCCGCGGAGCTTTTTAAACGGCTCATAGTCGGCGTGGCCCGGAAAGCTGGCGGCCTTTTTCTCATCAAAATTAACCGGACTATCGTCTAAGGTAATCAGCCACTTTTTCCCCGTATTGATAAGCAAATGTCCCGCCTCGGCCGGTATGGCGACCGAGTCGCCGGTTTTAACATTTACGGCTTTGAATGTTTCTATTTCATCGTCGATGGGTTTCCCGTTCTTACCAAGATGCCTTGTCTGCATGATGATTATCCCTTCGCCGGAAAGGATTTTATATGTTTCATCTATTTTACCGACATGATAATGCCCGTATGTTTTTATATATTCCCCGCCAGCCAAACCGCTTTCCAAGACTGTGACATTACCTTTTTCCCTGCCGCCGCGGATCATATAATAATGAATGTCCGGGCCGCCGGCAGTCTCGTCAAGAAGGACTTCTTTGATTTCTTCATGCGTTCGCAGAGCAAATACTTGTCTCATGTCTCATATTTTAGCATATTTATCGCGAATTACGAAATGTAAAATTTCTAGATTCACGGCAATCTTTAAGCGCCGCAGCTGCCGCCTCCGGAGACATTGGCCGGAGTTATTTCTGTCAATATTTTCTGATAGCCGGAGGCGCTGGAAAAATCAAAACCCAAGACTTCTTTGGCATCAACTTTGTCCCAAGAGACGCCTTTCATTTCAAAATATTTAGCGAGCGTCAGATAAGTTTGTGGGAACCAGTAAGAATTGACCTGAAGGGCGATTTTATACATCTCCCCTTCCGAGACGCCGTTTGCGGCCAAAAGTTCCAGAAGGCCGAGCATGGCCATGCCATGATTGCAGTCCGGGAAATATGTCGAGTTGCCGCAGCAGGGGCGGTAAATATTTTTGGCCATGTGCTCCACTTTGGCCTGCTGCTGCGTCGTCAGGACAACGAATGAATGTTTTGAATAGTGGTCCATGGCGCCGCCCTTCGCTAGGGTCCATCCGCCTGTAGAAGCAAAGCGCCCCGCCTTCGCCAAGGCTTCGGCGGACAAGCCCGCTTCCCCTCCATCGTATGTCACCATTGGCCCTTCTTCTAAAACGGGATTTTTATTGCCCAAGCCGAAGGCCCAGAGCAGATTCAAGACATATCCGGAGTTTTCTTGAGTTATGACCAAGTTGCCGTTAGACAGGCCTTCGAGCAATTTCTTCTCTTCCACTGAAAGTCCGCCCCGACTCTCATAAAGTTCTTCAAATTTCTGTTTATCGATTACTCCCGCTTGAGCCATCTGATAACCCAAGTCGCCCCAGCGAACAGGCAAAACAATTTCTTCCGGAAATACTTTTTCTTCAATCCTTCGACCTTGCTCAGGATTGATGGTGAGTATAGTCGAGCCATCAAGACTTGAATTCTCCACGGCCTCTGTCGTAATAGGGCTAAGCGGCGCTTGCCCTGCGAAGCCTTGGCGAAGCGGGGGAGCAACTCGGTAAATTAAAACTAAACCAACCACAAAAACGGCGATGATAAGAATTTGCGGTATTAAATTTTTATTTTTTGTTTCCATATTTTTTTAATAATATCAGCCTTTTAATTTTCAATTCGAATCAAACATTTTTATTTAAACCACTCTCGCCAATTTTTCGGCCAGCCAAGAAGGATAAGAAGGGCCAGGGGCGCGCCCCAGTTTGCCCAGCGTTCTACAAAATCCCAAATTGGTTCGCCGACAATCGGGCGAATAAGCGCCGTCCAAAAACCCCAGAGAACCGCCCAAAGAAGCACTAACCGAATCGGCCGGAGTAAAACAATAAGGGCCACCAGCAAATCAAGCAAGCCGACAAAAAACAAAAGTTTTGTCGCTAAAATAGCGTCGGTAATGCCGAAATTGGCAAACCAGCCGACCCACTGCGCCTTGCCCGAGAGAGCGAAGACGCCGTGGCCGACAAATTCGCCGGCGACGGCAATTCGGAGAATCCACTCTATAAGTTTATTATTCATGGTCATAGTGTTAGATAATTAATTGATAATGTTTTTATTTCGACGAGCGAGGAGCATGTGAATGTGTAATCACATTCACAATGTCCGAGTCGACGTCGAATCAAAGTACTCTTTATTATACGTCTTCATATATCATTTTCAAAATTAACAGCCCCTCGATTTTACTCGGGATTTAGCAACAATTTTTCATCTTTTCTTCAAGTATTCTTGTTTGTTCTGATTCCGGTTTTTTCTCGCTGCCCTTTTTGATCTTGAATACAAGCGTGGTCAAAACGGCCAAAACTAAAGCAATAATAAATACAATCCAGGCCGAAGAAAGTAAACCATAAACGGCCAAAAATCCCAAGATCACAAATATCGTTTTCCAAATCAAGATAAATTTTGGCTTGATGAATTGCTCCAGCTTAAATGTTGATCCAACCACTGTTCCTCCCATGAGTATGGCAGTTAGTAGTTGGTAGTTAGTAGTTAGTAGTAAATTCAGTTTCATGCCAATTAATAACCAAATCCAAGTCAGAAAAACTCCGGCGCATATCGGGCAAATCTTAAACGACAACAGCTTGTTCACCAACCAAACCGCGAAGGTAATTATTAAGATTGAAGCAATGGCAATAATCATAATCGTAAGATTACATGGCCAACGGTTCCGGAGATTTGTTTAGATTGGCTTTGATATAGCTCTTTATGGCTTCCTCGTCATATTGATCAAATTTCTGCAAACGGCCCCATGACGCCAGGACAATTTTGGCGTCGTTTTTCGCCCGCGGCGTTGTGATAACGCTTTTTGGGTAACGACCGCCCAATTCTTTCAATTTTCCTTTTGTTTCTTCATCAATATCTTTATAAGAGATCCAAATACCGCCGTGCTCTAAACTATGCACGAGTTGTTCGTCCGGAAGTTCCTCGTCATAAAAACCCCAATCAGCCGGACCTGCATAATGCCAGCCGGACGTCGGCGGATTGGAATTATATTCCGGATGAGAGTCTCCAACGGAAATGTGTTTAGCGCCCTGAACTGAAATAGCTTCCCCCGGCCGAACGCCTTCCTCTTTCTTTGAAATCTTTGAAAGCCAATAAAATCCTCCCACAATGATAATAGCAACCAAGATCCAGATAATTATTTTTTTCATGTAATTATATATTTTAACTACTGATAGTAATATTATTTTATAACAAGAAGATAATTATGCCAAGAATAATCATGGCGATTCCGCCGCCAAGACGCATCAATCTTTTTTCTTTATTCTGCCACGCTTCAACTTTATCAAGCAAGTACTTTCGGCTGGCAATCGCCAGAATGATGACGAGCGGCAAGATGAAGATAAGATTGTAGATGAACAAATAGCCGACGCCTTTAATATAGGTGACATTGTCGTGAAGAAGTCCGAGAATCATCAAGTACGGTCCGCCAGTGCAAGGAAATTCGCAGAGGCCGACTAAAATGCCGAGAACAAAAGCGGCTGGAATAGAAGCTTTTTCCATTACGCGCGCGAGCAAGCCGTGGCTCCATTTTGGAATTTTAAGCTTGATCGGAGAATTGGGAAATATTTCTTGGATCAAGCTTATAATGCCGAGAGCAATTAAAAGTCCGGCGCCCAATTTGCCCATGAAATGCGGAGTGTTGAATATGTGAAGCGCTCCCAGAATGCCGAGGCCGATCAGAATATAGGCGGTGAAAACTCCGAAGATATATATTCCTCCGATTTTCAGAATACTTGATCTCATTCGTCCTATCGACAGGAGAAAGGCGATGGTTAAAAGCAAAATTGAGAAGGCGCAGGGATTGATGCTGTCAACTAAAGCCGTAATTCCGACAAGCGGCAGAAGCCACTTTCCCCCATCGCTTATATCCCAGATCACCTGCGACGAACCCGTGGAATATTTAAGAAGAATCGCGAGTCCGACGACAATCAAGCCGGCAATAATAAGCCACCATATTTTATTTGATTTTTTCACATTATTTTCTTTTTGTTCTCCGTTTTGGCAACAATTATTTTTATTTTCATTTTCCATATTTTCCATATTTTTTTCTGCGAAAGTCCGCGTTTAGTCAGCGAAAGTCCGCGTCTTACTACGGGGTGACCGTCGCCTCAAACTTGAGTATTGTTTGAGCGCCAGCGTCGTCTTCAAGATATATTTCCCTTTCAATCCGGCCTACGCCTGCCGGACCGTGGGCGTTCGGGTCAAATATAGCTGTGATTACAGCTTCCGCTCCAGCCGGAATTTCCATATTGGCTTTTGGCACCAAGCCGTGCCCGGGCATGCCAAAAGGTCCTTTCGTTTTCTCTCCTACTGTAATTGAAGCGGTTGTGCACATGCAGGACGTGTAAATTTTAGCAACGTTAATCGGGCCGGCCGCATTATTTTTAACCTTGAATTCATGATTCACATTGCCGTTCGCCATGGAAACTTCTCCGAAATTATAGAATGTTTCAGCGGCAGTAAGAGCCGCCGCAGAAGAAGGTTCATCTGAAACGGCGTTTGCTTTTTCGCTTGGTTTCTGGCTCGGCTTGGCGAAATAAACAAGCCCGCCGAAAATTATTATCAGTGCGATAACTGTAATGATTGTGTTTTTATTTTTCATAATTTTCTAAAATCTAATTTAATAAACAATAAAAAACCCTTACTCATCGACTTGAGCAAGACTTATTAGGAGAAATTTATATGGGCACGACGATATGATCAGGGACAAAAACAGAAAAGCCTTTAGAGGTTTGAGGTTCCAAAAATGAAGGAACTTCTGCTATTTTAGCCGTGTAGATTTCCGGATGAAGAGCATATTAAGATTGAGCCAGGCAATCAAAAGTGCAATTGCCATCATGGTGGCCCATGGCCAAAAAGCCGAAAACAGCTATAGAAACGAAAATAATCAATATAAATATGGGCAAAATTTTCATTGGCCTAACTATATCAAATTTCATTGGATTATACAACCTCCGCTTGAATAACATTCTAACATTCTATAGAATGTTAGAATGCTATATTAAACAACTTCTGACTGATAGCATTTCTCACAGTATACTATTTCGGGGCGGTCGGGAGCAAAAGTTGTTGTAATAATTTTATTGCATTTAGCACAATGGCGAGTCCAGAATTTCATCGGCCCGCGGCGGCGAATTCGGTCGGTATGGCGGCAACTGAAGCACTTGCGGGGCAAAGGCAAATTCATTTTACGGTAAAACAAAAGTTCATCCGGCACAATTTTGTAATTCCTGTTGCAGGAAATGCAGACCAAAATCTCTTTGGTAATGCCGTCTTGCACATCCTTAATATGATCAGGAATTTGCTCCGGTTTAAGAGTTTCTTTGCCTTCGGTTTTTTGCAAGTTGTCTTCCCAGCGCCAGCCTTGTTTTAAAGCTTCTTCTTTGGAGAGAGGCATGTTGTCTTGGGCAACCGTTTCGTTATAGGCAAAAGGCGATAATTCCGGCGGCATAAAAAGACCATATAAATTTTTTTCTTTTAATTCCGAAATAATTTTCGTCCTGAGCTTGTCGAAGGATTCTTTAGTGTATTGCTTGTTTAAAATACAATATTCGGCATTTCGCAGAGAATTACAACCAAAACAATACTTGTTGTTAGGCATCAAAAAATAACAATATTCTAAATTATTACCATTTTCAACATTAGACGAACCAATAACCCGACTTGAAATACCTGTCCCATTACACTCTAAAAGAAGTTCGCTGTAATAACCGTGACCAATAACATCATAAGAATCTTTTATTTTTTTGGCGGAAAACATATTTTTGCAATCTTCGGCTTCCGCCACCTCAAAACAGTTAAAAAGATTCTTGCCTTCGGTGATATAATCTCCGACGCAATTGACGGTTTTAAGATTATTATTTTCCCGACGCGGAAATTGAAGAGAAAAATCCTCAAATTCTTTCCGGAATTTTTCCATCTCTCTATAGCTTCCCATGATTTTGTTAACCTTGTCTTGATATTCCTCTTTACTCAATGGTTGGTTGAAGAAATGATAAGATTTATTGCGCAAGTTTACACAGCCGAAGCAATTAGTGCACCCACTGCAATTTAAAAGAAAAGCGCAGTCCAGACAAGCGGGGTTGTTCTTGCTCCAAATTATTTTGCTTGCTTTGTGCGTATTTACTAATTCATAGCCGAGTTCTATTTCAGTTGTAAAATACATATCAAGAGAGTCTCTGCAAGAAGTAACGCCGCGAGAATACAGAACATTTTCATTTAAACCACTATTAAAAACCATATAGCAATTCTTATTGCCGCCGGCGGTATTAGTATAGTCACTATTAACATTTGGGCCCAATCCAGTGGTGATGTAAGTAGTCATCTTAGGAACTTTTTTAATCAATTCGCCAAATTGTTCAAAGAACGGTTTTGATTCGTTGTAATCCATTGCGTAGTCTCTCGGGTCCCAGGAATCGGAATTATAGCACTCGTGACAATAAACCGTGTAAGGTGATTTTGGATTATACATCGAAACAATTGATTTGCCGCATTTGGCGCATTTGCGGCCGGTGTAAAGAGTGGTTTCATTGCGCCAAATCGCCCGGCGTTTGAAACGGCAATTGGGACATAAAACGGGTGCCGGCACATTCATTTTTTCATAAAATGAAAAATCATCTATCTCAATTACGAAAGAAGTCTTACAATTCTGACATATTCTGTTTTCCGATTTATTTTCCATTATTCTCCTATTCGTGCGAATTAGAGAAGCGCTTACACCACTTCCGACTGATAACATTTCTCACAGTATACTATTTCCGGCCGGTCGGGAGAATAACTGGTTTCGAATTTGTTCGGACAGTGATCGCCATTGGCATTTTCGGTGGTTAAATTTTGGTTTATTCATTCTTTTGAGTCGGCCCATATGACGGCAATCCGGGCATGAACGAGGGACATGTATCTTAAAACGTCTAAGCAGCTCTAGTTCGCCCTTTACAACACGAAATGGTTTTTCACATTCAACGCACGGAATTATTTCTTTCAAAAAGTCGTCTTTAACATCATTAATACTGTCCGGAATCTGATCGGTGGTAAGTGTCGGAGTATAATCCGGTTTTTTAATATTATGATATCGCCAGCCTTTATTAATAGTCTCCTCCTTTGTTAGAGGAAAATATTGTTGGGCAAATGATTCATTATAATCAAACGGTGACAGATCATAAGGAAGAAATTCTCCATAACTAAACTTACGCCCCTTTGAATCTTCATATGGCCTAGTTTTTATATCCGAAATAATTTTTTCTTTGAGCTTGAAAAATTCTTCTTTAGAATACTGCTTGTTTAAGATGCAATATTCTTTTTTTATTAGATTTACACAGCCAAAGCAGTTATTGCACCCCGGCGAATAAATAGAATACTCTACGTTTTTTGTATTACTCCAAACTCCTGAACAATATTTGACTTCATAGGCCCCTTCGCCTGTTGTTATCGTCTCAATACAGCGCTCCACACCATGTCCCCACTCGGTAAAATCATAGCAATCCCTGGTGGTTGGCATGGTGACGAATTGGCAATACCGGCTATCTTCTACAAAAACCGCCTGATAGCAATCAAGAGCATTTTTAGATTCATAAATATAATCTCCTGTTGCATTATTATTCATTCGCCCGTACATATATTTTCGCGGAAATTTGTTCCAGAAATCATATATTTTTGGCTTCAGTGCAACATGTGTCGAGTGCAGGTCGAGCCTCATTTCAGAAATATTTTTCTCAAATTCTTCTTTGGTGACCGGCTTGTTAAAGATATGGTAGCTTTTATTGCGTAAATTTACACAGCCAAAACAATTAGTACAGCCCACGCAATCTTTCGAATACCAAACATTAACAGATTTGGGGCAATTTTCAGAGAAATATAATTGTGACCCATCTCCGCCGATACAGCCGTAAGCAAGTTCCGTGTTATTCATCATGGTGCAGTCGGCAGAATCATTAACTTTTACCACTACCGATGAGTAATAAGTATTTTCACAAAGGTCTGCGTTAAAAACTAAGTAGCAATTTTTAAGACTGCCGGCATGGTTTACATACTCACTATTCACAAGAGTTGAATAATCAACAATAAGATATTGGTACGGAGTTTTATTAACAAGTTCACGAAGCTGTTTGAAAAAGTTTATATTGGGATTATACCCAAGTCCATAATCTCTGCCATCCCAACCATCACTCCACCAACATTTACCACAATAAACTTTTTTGCCTCCAGCTGGATCAAAGATAGTTATAATCTGTTTCTCGCATAAACCGCAAGAATTACGATAAAGAGTTCGCTCGTTTCTAAACATGATTCTTCTTTGAAACCGGCACTCCGGGCAAAATGTCGGCGGCGGGACATTGATCTTTTTATAAAAATCAAAATCTTGAGCGTCTATCTCAAATGAAGTCTGGCAGTTTTGACATATTCTATTTTCACTTTGTTCCATATGTTTATCTTTGAAAGCGAAATCCCGCACTCAGCAATTTATGCATTCGATAAATTGATGTAGTGCTGGGATTCCGGTTCGATCGTGAAGTTTTGCTTGCAGTTTTGGCAGGCCTGCACTGAGCTTGCCCCCACACCTTTTTGTAAAAAGGTGTGGGGGCTTGTCGAATGTGTTTTTGTTTCTGATTTATTTTCCATATTATTACTATTTTATTTATTTCGCCCGATTATTCATTCTAACATTCTATAGAATGTTAGAATGAATAATTTTTAATTATTATGTGTAACATCGGATACTGCACAGCCAAGCAGTTAATCAATCTTTTCAACAATCAATTTGAAGGATGATTTTTTGCCGCTGACTTCGACCGGTATTTCAAACTCCCCTGTTTCTTTTATGCTTTCCATTTTTATGGAATCCTCGGAGAGACTTATGTTATAATCTTTTTTCATTTTTTCTATTATATCTTCTTTTTTGATGCTCGAGAAAAGGTGGCCTTTTCCTGCCTTGCCGGCCCGCTTCGCCGGAGCTCCCGCTTCGCCCGCGAAGCGAGGCGAGTCAGCGAGGCGAGCAGGCAGGTCGGAAACTTTGGCTTTCATGATCAATTCTAGACCTTTGATGGCCCCCAAGGCCTTCAAAAGCTCCTGCTCCCCCGCTTCTTTGGCAATCAGCATTTCTTTTTTTAATTTATCAATTTGGGCGATTTTTTCTGGAGTGGCTCTTTCAGCTAATTTTCTGGGAATCAAAAAATTCAAAGCGTAGCCGTCGCTGGCTTCTTTGATATCGTATTTTCGTCCCAATTTCGGCACGTCTTTTAATAAAATTATTTTCACAGTTTAATTGTAGTATATTTTTTAATTTAATGCATCTTCAACCAAAACTAGAGTAATGACATTTGAAAGAATTATTGAATATCTCGACGCCTAAATGAAACACTTCTGGCATAACTGTATTTCCACTCGCTTTTATCCAAAGGCTTTGTGTAAAAATAAGTTGAGTGATCAACTTGATAACTCTCTAATCTTTTGAGACTATATAAATCAAAACCATCTTTATAAAATGGTAATTTTTTAATTTTATCCATGACTTCATTGGGAATGTTTTTATTGGCAGTCGTTAAAAATGCCTTGCCTAATAAATTAACAATTTCTCTCCCTCCCCATGTTTTTTCAAAATCTCCATATTTATCAATATTACCAACCAATATATATTCCTTAATAAATGGTTTTGATCTGAAAAATTCAGTCCAATCTTCATTTTCTGGCATCCATGAACATATTACTAATGTTGGTTTAAACTTCTCAATCGCATCTTTGTAATCAATTTTTTCTAATGGTATATTTGGTAAAATTGTCCAGTCTTTTTTGTATTTTTCCGGATTATCAGTAGCTACAAAATCTAAACCAGAATCTTTAAAAGAATTTATTTTTCTAGTAATGTTTTTTAAGAAATGGGATAATCTGCCATCCCTTGCGCCAACTTCCAGAACAGTATTTTGAGTATTTGGATCATTTTCTTTTAGTGCCTTTAGTCTCTCAATTAAATAATAACTAAGTTGTTCAACATACTCTTTTGTCCAAATTTCAAAAGGAGTGTTTTTGAGATCTTTCCCGACAAACAAATGGGACAATGCCGTTTCCATATCATACTTTTCCATATCAGAACTATCTAAAAGTGAAAAAGCTTCCTTCAATTCTTTGTAGTTTGGCAAATACAAAGAATTTGCTGCAAGTTTTATTTTAAAATCATTAAATTTTTTTATAGGATCGCTCTTTTCTTCAAATTTTTCAGGATTAATCATAAAAATATTTATTTATAAATTCGCATAATTTCCGTATTTATTCTTGTCACAATTTCATAATTAATTGTTTCTGCTTGATTAGCGACTTCTTCTGCAGTTATTCTTTTGTTTTTACTTTGCCCGATTAAAACTGCCTCATCTCCTCTTTTAGCCCCTTTAATTTCAGTTAAATCAACAGTTATCATATCCATAGACACCCTGCCCAGCACTTTTGCCCTTTTTCCTCTTACTAAAACTTCTCCTTTGCCTGAAAGCGCTCTCGGATAACCATGCCAATAGCCAATTGGGCAAATACCGATAATTGAATCCCTTTTTAAAGTCTCTGTAAGATCATATCCAATATTATGACCTTTGGGTAATTTTTTTATTTCGCTCACTATGGTTTTCCAGAACAATACTGGCTCTAGCTCTATTTTCGTTTTAACATATTTCTTGATTTCTTTGGATGGAAAAAGTCCATACATAGATATGCCTACGCGAACCATATCAAAGTGAAATTCGCTGCTTCGCATTGTTTCAGCGCTGGCCGAAGAATGAGCAATCGGCTTGAAACTGTTTTGTCTAAAAGCTTGTATCCAGATTTTGAAATTCTCAATTTGTTTTTTTGTGTAAGAAAAAAACTTTGGATTTTCAGCAATAGCAAAATGCGTATACAAGCCTTCAATTTCGATGTTTTTGCTTTTCTTAATTAAGACTAATACAGCAGGCAAATCTTTTCCTAAAAAACCCTGACGGCCCAAGCCCGTATCGACTTCAATGTGAATTTTTATTTTCTTTATTAATTTTGTTTTGATTATCTTCCTTAAAAAATCAAAATTAGAGATAGTGAGCGATATATTTTTCAAGCTTGCTTCTTTAATAAATGAATCCGGCACATAGCCGAAAACTAAAATTGGTTTCTTAATTCCGCTTTTCCTTAAAATTAAAGCTTCATCGATATCATCTACCGCTAAAAAGTCTGCGCCAAGTTTTGAGATTTCTTTGGCAAAATGCGCTAATCCATGTCCGTAAGCGTTAGATTTGACAACAGCCATTAGCTTGATTCCGGGACTCAAAATATTTCTAAAAGTGCGATAATTTTTTTTTATTGCACTTCTGTTAATTTCAACCCATGTTTTTAAATATTCGGACATAACTATTTCAATAGTTCTACCGCTTTCTCCAGCTGCGGATCTTTTTTTGCCTCGATGTCTTCTTTGGTTATCTTTACCTCTATGTCCGGTTCAAGACCCTGTTCGGAAATTGAAATCCTGCTTGGGGTCAGCCATTTGGCGATAGTAATTTTGAGCGATGTCTCCGCCGTGACATCAACAAGTTCTTGGACCGAGCCCTTGCCGAATGTCTTTTCACCGACAAGCGTTGCAACAGCGTTGTCCTTTAACGCGCCGGCCAGAATCTCCGAAGCCGAGGCCGAGCCGCCGTCAATCAAAACTATGACTTTGTACTTATTATCAATTAAGTTATAACCCTTGCTTCGATAAATATGTTCCGGTGATTTTTGGCCGAAGTCTTCAATAACTACAGTCTTGCCAATCGGCAAGAACCAGGAAGCAATATCAATCGAAGCTTCCAGGAATCCGCCCGGATTGCCGCGCAAATCTAAGATTAATTTTTTCGATCCGCTTCGAAGAAGTTCGCGCAAAGCTTCCCGGAAAAGCAGCGGCGACTGGTTTGAGAAATTATAAAGCCTGATGACGAATATGCCGTCCGGTCTTTTCTCCGTGTCCAAAGTCGGAATTTTTATAATCTCGCGAATGACTTCGATTTCACTCGGTTCACTGTCCCCTTCTCTAAAAATTGTCAATTTGACTTTAGTGCCCGGCTCTCCGCGAATCAGCGAGACGGCCTTATCGATAGAAAGATTATTTGTCGCCGTTTCGTCTATTTTTAGAATTTTGTCTCCGGACTTGATGCCGGCCCGATAGGCCGGAGTGTCTTTAAGCGGGGCGATAACGGTTAGAACCTTGTCCTTAATGCCGACTTCCATGCCGACTCCGCCAAATTCGCCGCTGATGCTTTCTTTAAACATTTTTGCTTCCTGGGGCGGAAAGAAGGTTGTGTAGGGGTCATTTAACGACCCGGCCAGTCCGGAAATTGCTCCCCAAACTCTATCTTGATCGGCCACTTCCCGGCCGTTGGGATACTTCTCGTCTATAATATTCCAGACCTTCCAAAATGGGGCGAAATCAACGCCTCCTTCTTCTATTGCGAGAGGCACGCTTTTGTTCAAGAGGTAGGCCGCCGCCGTATGCTGATTATTTTGGGCTCCAAGCTGGAAGCCTAAGGCGAAAGCCGTGGCGACGAGTACGACCCCTATGAAAATAAGATATTTTTTTGAGAATTTATATTGAGAAGTCATTTTAGTTAAATTAACACAAAGATTTTTTATAGTCAATTTTCCAAAGCGGCTTTGGTATATATATTTTTAGGATCCCAAAGCATCCAAGAAGTCAGGCCAGCGTCATAAGTAGCCTCGATTTGCTTTCGAACCATGGCGGCCGTATAAGTCGCGCCGAGATTGAAATCTTGGATCCACGGCCTTAGTTTGAGCGGATCCTCGCCCATCGCCCGCAGGCGTTCGGCTCCCTTTTCCAGGGATATTTTAACAACTTCATAAGGCATGGTAGCCGGACTACTGAAACCGTTCCAGCCCTTCGGCCAATGAGACGGATAGACCATCGGCGCAATAAAATCAAAGTGAGGCGCGGTTCTTTCAAGAATCTGCCCGATATTAAGGTCGTCAACATTAGTCATCGTCATGCCGAAGAGATCGGCCGACGTGATAATCCCTTCCGGCCGGAGCTGTTCACTTAAGTAAGCAAAAAATTCTTCCAGAACGTCAGCCTTGATTCGGTCGTGGCTCCACGGATAATAAATATCTTTCATGTCGCCGTCCGATGGAAAACGAATATAGTCGTAATTAAATTCGTCGAAGCCGAGGCCGTAGGACTCGCGGCTTAGGGCGACAATATAGTCCCAATATTCTTGCGCGCCCGGATCGATGAAATTAAGGCCTTTTTTATCTTTCCAGATTTGATTCTGATCTGTTTTCTTTTTGACAGCCCATTTCGGATTGGCTTTCGCAATATACGGATTTTGGAAAACAGTGATTCGGCCAATGACATAGACATTCATCTCGTGCAGGGTTGCTATGAATTCGACAATATCCGGAATACGATTCTCGGAGGCGCCGAACTTTACTAGAAGCGGATCTTGCACTCGGAACGAAATGCGGCCGGAGTAATCGGTAATATCGATGATAATGGAATTTAGTTCCGTCTCTTTCAGCAATCCGAAAATCCTCTCTCGAAAAGAAGCAGTGCCGGCGGCATAGCTCGTCATATAAACGCCCTTGACTGCCTCCGGCGTTTGGATGTGCGTGATTATTATTTTTGGCTTTTCTGGAAGTAAAGGCAACTCCGCTAAATTATTCTCTGCTACCTCCGGCGGCAGTTCCGGCGCTTGGTAATTTACGGAAGCAAATTTGGGAGTGGCGGCCAGGCCGGCGAAGATAAATAAAAAAGGCACGGCAGCCACAAGAATGTGTTTTAAGCCTAAATTAACTTTACCCTTTTTAATCATTGTTGCGGTTTAGAATTTATATTGCTTTCGTTTTCGGTATAAGTTTCAGTCTTTTTAGGGCCGGTCGAGAGCAGGTTTTTTTCCTTATATTGCAAATAAGCGATGTAGCTTAAAAACAGCCCGATTAGGGCGATCAGGATTTTTTTCCATAAAATTGGAAAGCCGGAAAATGGCAAAAAGGCCAAAATAATGCCCGCAATAAAAATTGTTCGTTCTTTCAACATGACTCATATTTTACACCAGCTACCAGCTAATGCAACTAACACCCCCACCATCCTCCCCCTTATTAAGGGGGAGGAGAAAGGAGGGGGTTGGAGCTAGATGCTAGGCGCTAGCTATCACCACAAACTCACCCCGCACTTTCTCCTTATTTTTATTAAAGAATTCAGTGTAGCAAGTGTAGCAAGAACGGTTCTTGCTACAGCTACGGCGCGACAATAATCACAAATTCGCCTTTTTGCAAGTTGAACCCACCATACAAAGACTTGACAAAAATTACTGGTATGCTACACTTGCACTTGAGTTTGCTTTGGCAAGATAAAAACTACTTTTGTAGCTAGAAAGCTACAAAAACCAAGGCCTTGAATAAAACTCCCTAGTCATTGTAGGTGAGACGATGGCTTGAGCAGAGCAATGCATGCTGTAGAAATGTATTTTTGCCGGCTTGCGGTCAGTAATACTCATCGTTATACCGCAAGCCCTCGACTGTTCTTTCCGAACTTTTGTTCGGATCACAATATAAATAAAAAAGTATTAAACCCAAGCCGATCTCTCCAAAAGAGGATCGGCTTAAATTTTGGTATAGCAAGAATGGTTCTTGCTACAGTGGCAGAGCTTAAAGAAAAAAGGAGGACAGATTTTGTCCCCCTTATCATTTTGAGCTCAATCTTTTTTTAATAATTTCTCTCTAATCATCAGCGAGGTGTTCATCTCGTAAGACATTAGCAAGACATGCTTTGAAAAAAAATTGATCACGCTCCCTTTGGGTCCATTTGTTGGTGGTCTTTTTTTGATCTCCATATGATCTGGATTGTTTTTTGGCCATAGTTTTATGTATGTATATGTACTAAATTGTTAATGTTCATTTTATATTAAATATATCAAAAAGACAAAAAAACACAAGTAATTATTAACCCAGTTCAACAATCAAAGGGCTTCAGGCAAGCCCAAAGAAGTGTCTCGTTAACTCAGCGATCGCTTGGATAATGAGATAATAAATTTTTGAGCCCACGGCAAGTCATGGTTTTTAGTCTCTGTTTCGTTTTTCAGCATATGCCGAAAAGTAAAGCATTAAATCTTTTGGGAACAGTTTTTTTATTTTATGAGCTTACAAGCACAGTAAATTCTCCTCTGACTTTATCGGGATTCAAAGAAAAATAAGCAAGAAGCTCCAAAGGTGTGCCGGTCTTGAATTCTTCATAAATTTTGGTGAGCTCGCGGGCGATGCAGACTTTCTTATTCGGAGCGAATTTTTGGAGGGATTCCAGAGTTTTTAAAATCCTATGCGGGGATTCGTAGAAGACCATCGTGCGCTTAGCCTCGGCAATTTCTTTAAAAAGCGTTTCCCGGCCCTTCTTGTGCGGCAGGAAGCCCAAGAAGGTAAATTCAGATGACGGAATGCCGCTTGCTGACAGAGCTGTAATCAAGGCGCTTGGCCCCGGGATAGGAATAATTTGAACATCGTCGCCAAATTTCTCCCTAAACCTTTCTGTCGAAAGGTCGGGCGATTCAGTTTTGCTGAATTTAGCCTTAATCTTGGAAATTAAAAAAGAACCCGGATCAGAAATGGCTGGCGTGCCGGCGTCTGAAACCAAGGCGATATTTTTGCCGGTTTTTAGTTCTTTCAAAATAGAATCAATTTTGGCGAGCTTGCTATGTTCGTGATAGCTTAGAAGCGGCTTTTTGATGGCGTAATGGTCAAGTAATTTTTTTGTCACTCTTGTGTCTTCGCATAAAATCAAATCAACCTCTTTAAGCACCCTCAATGCTCTTAAAGTAATATCCTCCAAGTTCCCTATCGGCGTCGCCACTACATAAAATTTAGACATGATTCAATTTTAGCATAATTTTTGAGGATCGGCTTAAATTTTTTATTTCCTATTTTAGCGCAAACCAAAAAACTGCATGATTGTGCATTTTATTGTTATTGGCTTATTCGTACGAATAGGTAAATAGAATAAATAAAGTTTTTTAAATTAAATAAGATCAATCACTTGTTTTGCAAGTTTTGGCAAAGGATTGGCCAGAGAATAAAACATGGAAAGACTCTTCTGTTCTTTGTCCACAATCCCCGCTCCGAACAATATGGCAAGATGTTTTGATGTAGATTTGAAAGACAGCTTTATATGCTCCGCAAGAAGCGTGACTGTCGCCAATTTTTTATCCTTAAGATACTTTAAAATCTGCAATCGTCTGCGATTAGCCAGAGCTTTTAATATTTTTTCATGCTCTTTCATACGAATATCATATCACTATCTTCCCTATTTACCTATTCGTACGAATTAGGGTTGAGGTGGAAAATAAAAAAATAAGTTAGACAATTTCTTTATTTTATGTTAGTTTAAGAATTGAAAATTCTTAAATCCATAGCACTTATGAAAACTAAATATCAGCATCAAAACCAAAATGAATCCGAAACATCATTCTTTGACTTGGCTTCAAAAAAATTCATTGTTAAGGACGAAAAATTGTTCGGAACGGTATGCGAGACAGCAAATCAGGCCGCTCAAGTAATTTCAGAACTTATAAATTTTGATTTACCGACTTTTCTCAACAAAGAAAATACTTGGAATCATAATTTATCATATGGCCGAATAATGCTTATTGCTCTGATTTTGGACAGACATCCACGATTTGTCTACCATCACTCGCTTGACAGATTTTTTATTGATAAAAGTCGGCGCTCGCCTCTCTTTTACGCAGGTTATTTATTCAGACGACACAGAAACTATCAAGGCCGATTTGACAACAAGTACTCTTCTTTGTATTCAAAAGCAAAAATAATAATTGATGGAAGGTGGCCAGTTTCAACTCAAGCTGTGACTGATTCAATTAAGAGTGTTGCTGAAAAAATTGCTCCTAAAAAAATTGTACCAAGTTATTCTGAGATCAAGATTAATTTGGACAATTTAAACAAAGAAAAATTTTCTGTCCATCAGGATATCTTTGTTGAAGTACTTTATCTGTCAATTGATCGGGCATTTTTTGATCGGGTATTTTTAATTTCAAAAAAGATAATAAAAAGCAGAAGCCGAGAAGGAGCGATTGTGGGAGCGAGATTTGCGTTTTATTTTTTCTGCCGTTCTTATGATAAAAATTTTTTCCTACTTTCTAAAATAGGTGAACTGGTTGGCAAAAGAACTCATGCTACGGTTCTCCATGGTATCAAGAGATGCAGAAACCTAATGGAAAAAGATCCATCTTATCGCGCTAAGATGCATGAAGCAGGGAAAATTTTATCGGAATCATTAAAATTGGAACAGCTACTCAAAGAAAATTTAGCCGCTTTATAGCGGCTATTTTTATTTCTTTATTTCCTATTATATTTCCCCACCAATTCTGCCTGAGCAATAATATGGCCGGACATGGCGACTTCGACTTCTTTTTTCGAAGAGCCTTCGGGAAGATTAAGTATTGTATCAAGAGCGTAGAGCTTGAAGAAATATCTATGTTCCCTGTCCGGCGGGCAAGGTCCGCCATAGCCGGTTTTTCGGAAAGAAGTTACACCTAAAACGCCCTCTGGCACAAGCCCCTCTTTTATTTCTTTGGTTTCAGGTGGAATATTAAAAATAATCCAGTGATCCCAAGTGCCCATCGGCGCGTCGGGGTCGTCCATGATTAAGGCAAGACTTTTTGCTCCCGCCGGAATATCGCTAAAAGTTAAAGGCGGATTAATGTTTGCCCCGTCGCAAGTGTAGAGCGACGGAATGGATTGATTATTTTGAAATGCCGTACTTTCTATTTTCATATTGCTTAAGACACTGCTTTCTTTCATAACTTCCGGTTTTTTGGAAATTATAAATAAAGCAATGACAATTATCGCTAATAATAAAATCAAAATTGTTAAAACTTTTTTCATAAAATTATATTATTTTTTAGAACCGGCGAAAACTTGAAGCAGTTCAAGTTTTCGGGCCAGGCAGAATCGAACTGCCGCCGCACACACCCCATGCGTGTAGACTACCACTATCCGATGGCCCGATTATATTATTTTTTATTTACAATCTTAGCCTTTATCTTTAAGGCTGCCTTGTCTGCTTGCTTTCTAAAACTTCTTTTGATTCTCAAAAAAAGAGAAATGAAAACAAACTCGCTTGAGATAACTATGATCAATAATATCCAAAAAATAAATTTGGCTGCTTGAAACGGCCCGCCGAGCCAAGGGCTGAAGGCGAATAATCCGATAAGTATCAGGAAAACTGCGGAAATGACAGTGCCGACAATTAAATATCCTTTGATGAAATCGGTGGCTTGTTCAACAACAAATCCGCCCGGATTTTGAATTCCCTCCTTAACCTTCCTTTTTATAAAAAATAAATCCAAAATACCCATTTTGTTATTATATCAACAAGTGAGGATGTGTGGAAGTGTAATCACTTACACAACATCCGAACGCAGTTGATATATGGTAATCCATATATCATTTTATTAGTAGTTTGAAATTTTTCTGTTAAAAAAGAGAAAAACTCTTTTTGGGGGTCGCTGTCTCTGCCTGCTGGCAGAGCGCTGCCTCTCGGCCCGTCGGCCTGCGAGACACCCCCAAAAAAGAATTTTTCCCTTTTTTAAAGGCCCCCGAACGATGGTTTTGACTTTTAGCAAAAAATGGTTTAAAGTAAAGTTCTTAACTTCTTTAAAAAACAAAATATTATGATTAATCCTAATTCTGTCATTTCGTCCCAAAATGATCGGGAAAGAGAGCATTGTCGGATAGTTTCGCTTAATCCCACTTTGAAGACAATTGATGAACTCTTTCAAGATCTCATCAAAGAAGCTGCTACTCCCCTTAAAGGTTTTTTTCGCCAGCCGCCAAAATCAGATTTGTTTTCCCAAAAAGAAATTGGCTTCATCGCGAATCAATGTTCATTCGATAACGGTTCTTATGGATTTGGTCTTGACTATGGCTACTACATGAAAATCTATCGCTCTTATGAATTATGTTTGGTGGAAGGTTATGAGGCATTTATTGATTATGTAGATATGGAAAAAGAGAAAGGAAAATCGTCTGCCAAAAAACTTTTTAAAGATGAACGGTTCAGAAAAATACGCGACTTGGTTAATTGTGATACCTCCCCCCATCCCAAGGTTCGCGATCTTCTGTTTTTAACTGTTGATCCCATGTACCCAATGTGGAAAGATTTTGCCACGGTGGTATTTGTAAACCAGAAAAGCACCGCAGAGAGCTTCAAGTGTTATTTCAATAACGTCCATAAATTGAAAACAGAAGCGGTGATTGGCCGGCCTAAAAACAAAAAAGAACGGGAAGAGTACGCAGAAATTTTCAGAAAATTGGAAAGCAGAGAGTTGGACATTGTTTTTGTCAGCAAGGTGATAAAGGAAGATGAAGAAGACAAAGAAACTAAAGCCGACATGGTAATCCATTTTTCCATGCCCAAAAGAAAGGTATGGCGAATTGCCCGAAGCAATATTGCCGCTAAGAGCAAATATATTCGCGGCGGTCAAGTTTACTTCATCTGCCTTAATCACGATTTTGACAAAGCTCCCTACATGAGCTCTTTTCCATGGCCAAAGAAGAAAAAGAAAACAAATCAAATAGAATTATTTTAACCCCGTTCCGACCTAGGTCGGAACGGTTTTTTTTATTTAAGTTCTCACGGGAGGCCCAAAATTTTTTTACCGCTTAAAATTCGTGTTCCTTATCAATTTCTAGAACCACGAATTTTATCCCATTCGGCTCTAGCACTTTAGGCGGTATAACGTGCGTAGAGCCGGGCTGTTTCAAAATGCCCTCATGGACAGGAAAACAAGTTTTCGGTTTGATTTCAAGCGCATAATCAATCGCCTCTAGCAATCTCATCCAGGGTCCCGCAACAGGCAGAGCCAAAACCTCAACTTGTTTTCCTGGATTAGTGAAAGCATCACCGGGGTAAAAGAGTTTGTTAGCGATAAAATAGCCGGTATTTTGGATTGGCGGAATGGAAGTGTGCATGAGGGCATGATCCTTTCCAAATCCCTCAATCAAAACTCCATTTGCGTCATAATTTTGACCGTCTTCTACTATGCTGAAAGCAATATTTTCTTTTTCCAAAAGCGCACCAACACTTTTGTTAGTGATAACTTTTGCTTGGGGATTATTTTTCAAAAGCGCTTGGAGTGATTCAATATGAAGATGGTCAGCGTGTTCGTGCGTGATTAGCACAAAATCAATATTTTTTACTTCGCTCTGTTGCATTGAGTAAGTTCCAGGGTCAGTCAAAATTCTGACTCCGTTTTCTTCAATCAACAAGCAACAATGTCCAAATTTTGTGATTTTCATAATTCTATTTCTGGCTATTAATAAGTTCGGAAGCAAGTTTTTTCAATTCTTCAGGGTCAGCCATTGGTCCGCTTCCAGAAGAAATCCAACCCTCGTATTTATCAAACCAAAATTCTTTACTACTCAAAACTTGCTTCCAAACACCTTTCTTTAGGTTTTCTGTTCCGTGGAGCGGAACAAGTTTAATGTGTGCGTGGTCAATTCCTGTTCCCTCCATCATCAGTCCAACTCGCCCAACATCGTCAAAATAGTTTTCAAGTATGCCAGCAACTTTTTTGGAAGCGATTATAAATCTTTGTAAAACATCATCTGGCATTTTCAAAACATCGCTTCCAAAATGTTGCTTTGGAATGACGCACGTAAACCCTTTTGTATTAGGGTCAATGGCAAGCCAAGCCATAAATTCTTCATTCTCCCAAAACAATCCGGGCGTTTTAATATTCCCCGCAACTATTTCGCAGAAAACACATTTGTTATCTTTTGTTGTAGCTTCGTATTCCGCCATAAGATTTATTTCATCATTTTTCCTCGTGCTTCAAGGCATTTTTCATAATTATTTAAACTAATCCTTATCGAACGGCCTTGGCGCGGTCGCGCTCGGTCAGGAATTTTTTGCGCAAGCGCACATTCTTCGGCGTAACTTCAAGATATTCGTCTCCCGCCATGATTTCAAGGCCGCGTTCGATTGTGAGCAGATAGGCCGGTTTTAGAAATATCGCTTCATCAGTGCCGGAAGCGCGGACATTAGTGAGCTGTTTACCTTTTGTCGGATTGACCGCCATCTCGTCGCCTTTGAGTACATTGCCGATGACCATGCCCTCATAAACTTCCGTGCCCGGTTCAATATAAATAATACCTCGATTCTGGAGATTATCCAAAGCGAAGGCGACCGCCGTTCCTTTCTCCATTGAAGTCATTGACCCGACTTCCCTCTTCTTGATCTCGCCGGCATGCGGCTTGAAGCCGATGACGCGCGAAGAAAGTATCCCTTCGCCCTTAGTATCAATTATAAACTGGCTCTTGTAGCCCAAAAGCCCCCTGGTCGGCATTTCAAAGCGCAGATGCATGATTCCCTCTTTTTTATTCATTTCTTGCATAACGCCCCGGCGCTTTGTAATTTTTTCTATGACTGCGCCAGATGTTTCTTCAGGCACATCGATAATAACTTCTTCATATGGTTCGAATTTTTTGCCATCTGTTTCCTTGATGATCACTTGCGGCTGGGAAACCTGAAGCTCATAGCCTTCTCTGCGCATGTTTTCAAGCAAGACGGCAATATGAAGCTCGCCTCGGCCGGAGACTTTTCCGCCGAAGGCGGAAAAGTCTACTTTCAAACCCACATTTACTTCAAGTTCTTTCTCCAATCTTTCTTTGATCTGCCTGGAAGTTACAAATTTTCCGTCTTGACCGGCAAAGGGAGAATCGTTGACCAAGAAATTAAGAGAGATGGTCGGCTCGTCAATCGCAATAGAGGGCAAGGCAATTTCATTCTCGTTGCTAGTAATAGTTTCTCCAATGTAGATATCCGGAATACCGGCGATGATGACAATATCTCCGGCCGAGACTTCCGGCACATCTTTTCTGGACATCCCTTCGAAAGTGAAAAGTTTTGTTATCTTTGCTTTGCGCGTTTCATTAGTTATAGCTTTTTTAACAAAAATCTGCTCGCCGGATTTTATCTTGCCGCCGTATATGCGGACGATCGCCAACCGGCCCAAGAAATTGTCGTAAGCCAAGTTAAAAACTTGAGCCACAAAATCATTTTCTGTCTTAGTTGAGGCGGAGGGCACTTGTTCTAAAATAAGATCAAGCAGAGGGTTTAAATTAGTTGATTGGTCGCTTAAGTTCCTTTTAGCAATACCCTGTCTACCGATGGCGTATATTGTTTTGAAATCAAGCTGTTCCTCATTTGCTCCGAGTTCAAGAAAAAGCTCCAGAATTTCTTCGTGGACTTTTTCGGGCCTAGCGGCAGGTTTATCTATTTTATTTATTACAACAATTGGTTTAAGCCCGAGCTCGAGTGATTTTTTCAGAACAAAACGAGTCTGCGGCATAGGGCCTTCCCCCGCGTCAACGACAAGCAGAACCGAATCTATGGCCCGCAGAACGCGCTCGACTTCCGAACCGAAGTCGGCGTGGCCGGGCGTATCAACGATGTTAATTTTAGTCGTAGCTTGCGAAGATTCAGAGCTTGTGGTTCGACCCTGCTCACCATCCTGAGCGCTAGTCGAATGGATCGAGGGATAAAAAAGCGAAGTGTTTTTTGAGTAAATAGTAATACCCCGCTCTTGTTCGAGCTTGTTTATGTCCATAGTAAAACCTTCCTCCACCATGCCGCTTTGTTTGAGCAAGGCATCGGTCAAGGTCGTCTTACCATGGTCAACGTGAGCAATGATGGCGATATTTCTGATTTCCATCCTGTAGTGAAATTTTGATTTGGTTAAATTTTTCGACTTTTATATAAATAATCCTTTATTCTCCGCTTTAGTAATCTACCACCTTGAGTTGTTTTTAGATACTTCTCTCTTCGTTTGGCGTCACTCTCTTCTACCGAAGCTTCGTAATAAATTAATTGCCAAGGCATGTATCTCTTTGTAGAAAAATTTAACCCTTGATTATGTTCTGATAATCTGCGTTTTAAATCAGCTGTATATCCAATATATAGCTGATTATTCATTTTACTTTGTAAAACATAGGTATAGAACATAATCGAATCAAAATTCTACTACGGGATCCATAACAGAATGATAATTAAATCACAAAAACAATCTAAAAACAACTAAAAGTTTTTACTTTTCCAGATCAAGCACTTCATCAATGCGGATCTTTTTAATGAATTCGGGGACATGGGAGACGAGAACGAGCGCGCCTTGATATTTATTGAGGGCTTCGGCAATGACTGGAATATGGCGAAAGTTAATATGATTCGTTGGTTCATCAAAAATGAGCAGCCCTGGACGTTCAAGCACCAAACGCGCAAAAGCAACAAGACCCTTTTGTCCTTCCGAAAGAGATCCGATCTTTGTGTGGATAACATCTCCGGTGATGAGAAAACTTGCCGCCGTTGCTCGTAAGCGCTCTTCATTTAATGGTATTCCGCCTGAAAGCATCGCGCTTGCCAGTGAAGCATAGACAGTATCTTCAAAGTTTAATGTCGAGAAATCCTGACGATAATACCCGACGCGAATGCCTTCTAAAATTTTTGCCCCGGGAGCTGTATTATTTGCCAGGTGTTCAAGTAAAGCGCTCTTGCCGATGCCATTTGGGCCTTTCAAAAGTAAATGCTGATTTTTTTTGAGTTTAATTTCCGCTTTATGTTTTATAACCTTGCCTGTTTTTGAGTTCATCGTCGTAAATGAAGTAATCGAAATAATTTCTCCGACGAGGTCAGTCTGACACGGAATCGTAAAAGACCTGATTGTTTTATCTTCCTTGCGTACATCAACCTGCTCTTCTTCCATAACGGCCGCGTCTTCTCGCATGCGCTTGGCGAGCAAACGCATGCGACCGCCCTTCATGGCAAAGAAGTTCGCTTTTTCTTTCTTCTCTATTGCCGCTTTGGCCAAGCGCGCATTTTTACTGTTTTCTTTTTCAACCCGAGCGGTAATGTCTTTGAGCACATTGGAATAGTTCCCTACATATTGTTCAACTTTGCGCGTGTAAATATCTAAATAGAGCACGCTGTCGCTAAAGGCATTAAGGAAATCCGCGTCGTGAGAAATTACCACGACTGTTTTCTTATATTCAATCAGGAATTTAGTTAAATGAGCGATGCCAGCCGCGTCGAGATTGTTGGTTGGCTCATCAAGTAATAGTAAATCCGGCTCGGCAATTAGGGCCGAAGCCAGCAATATACGGGCCTGCTGGCCACCGGAAAATGTTTTCAGAATTCGGTCATGAAGCTTTTCGTGACCTTTTAAATTTACCACTTCAAGCACTTTATCAATCTTGGGGTCAATATCGTACACTTTCTTCAAGAAACTTTTTTCTAAAAATTCACGCACTGTAAGTTGCATGTCTGCCTGCGAAATAACTTGTCGAGACAGGGCGGTTGTAATGCCTGGAATAATATTAATAATGCCTAATTCTGGTTTTAACGTTCCAGTGATCAACTGAAACATCGTGCTTTTTCCTGCGCCATTTTGACCCATGATGGTTACCTTCGAACATCGGCGAAGCGGAAAACTAACTTCATCTAGGATGGGTTTATTGTGGCCATATTCAAACGACACTTTATCGAATCGAAGAATTGTTTCATCTTTTGCCATGAGAAATAACTCTATCATTATAAAAAGGATGAGTCTACACTATTAAAGAAAAAACCACCCCTCGACTACGCTCGGGGTGGTTTTTTCTTCGTGAGGCACCTGTAGACGGCTTAGGCGCGTGATACGTTTTGGGCAAATGGGCCTTTGTCTCCCTGGCCAACTTCAAAAGTGACAACATCGCCAACTTTCAATTCGTCCAATGTCACACTTTTCAGTTCACTCTCGTGAAAAAAAAGATCCTTTGTTTCACCTTCTCGAGAAATGAATCCAAAAGGTTTTCCTACCACAAGAGTTTTAATAGTTCCTTTCATGTGATTGTTTTTTATTATTTTTATACCAAGAAACTCGACTAAATTTCTTCTTAGCACGGTCTTATTGTAACATATAAATAGTTTTATTCAAAGTAAAACTACTTCTTCTTATTTTTTCAAAATCCGTCTAACAAGACTAATTTAAAACATACCAACAAACTGGAGTTTGTAAGGGTGTTATTTGGGTGGTTTAATTGGGTTTGAATTTTAGGGAAATAGAATTCACGCAGTGGCGGATGTTTTTCGGAGTCAATTCCTCGCCTTGGAAAATGTGACCTAAATGCGCCCCGCATTTGGCGCAAGTGATTTCCGTACGCTGATTATCCGGATCAGGCGTTCTTTTCACGGCATCTGCAATCTCATCATCAAAGCTCGGCCAGCCGCACTTGGCGTCAAATTTATTTTCCGAGTGGTATAGCGGCGCGCCGCAGTGTTTGCAGACATAAATTCCTTTTTCCCAAAAATTTTCATACTCGCCCGAAAAAGGCGCTTCCGTCCCCTTCTCCTCAATCACTCTCTTTTCTTCCGCAGTTAATTCTTTTAGATTCATAGTTCATCGGATAGATCATATTACTCCGCCGCCGGAAAATAAAATGGCAATGTTGGCGGCGAGCAATATTAAATCAAATTCCCAGCCGGTTTTATCCGTTGCGCTAAAGGAGACCTTCCACTTCATTACTTTAAAACCGATCGCGCCCAACATGACAATCGCTAGAAGTAGCGCGGCCAGCTGGGTGTATAAACCTAGAATAAGTCCGACAGATGATAAAAATTCTACGGCGCCGAGCATAAATATCATGCCCGCGGGCATGCCGACCATGGCCGCCATCCCTTTGGAATTTTTTAATTTTGGCCAAGCGTGGTAAATAAAAATTACCGCTACCGCCAAGCGCAATAAAAACAAACCGATATCATTATACGCAAGTAATTGTGAAAACATTTTTTTATTTAAATTAACTAATAATAATCCGACCCCCATATTCTATCATTTTATTTATCATGAGTGAATTTATTTGAAAAAAAACGCTCTTTTTCCAGTTTGCGGATAGATGGCTCGTCAAAGCCGAAGTAATGCCCGACTTCATGCCAGACGACCTCAAAAACAAGCTGTCTAATCTTCTTCGGATCACTGGCGCAAATTTCTTCAATCGGCTCTTTGAAAATCGTGATCCTGTCCGGCAAAACGCCAAAATATCCGGAACCGCGCTCCGTCCTCGGCACACCTTCATAAAGACCAAGCAAGCTCTCGCCCAACTTAAGTCCAAGCTCGCCTTTCTTGCGCCGGCGGATTTTATCTTCAGTGAGAAAAGCGACATTTTTAATCTTAGCCCGAATGCGTTCGGGTAATTCTTCCGACGCGGCCGCCACCAATTTTTCAAATTCTTCCTTGGTCATCTTTTGCAACATTCTCACATTCTCAAGAATGTGAGAATGTTGTTTAATTATTATACATCTCTTTTTAATTTTCTTCCAACAGGCCAAGTTTGACCAGCCTAGCTCTTATGCCGCCGGTTTTTCGGCCGAGTAAAATCGAAATTTCTTTTATTGTTTTTCCTTCATTGAAATTTTGGACTAAATCTTTCTCCTCTTCCTTTCTCCACCGAGCGTAGGCGTTTTTGTGCTTTTCGCGAATTTTTTCCAGATAGTTGCTTTTTGGTTTTTTCCCGACATTCTCCTTTTGGGGAGAAGTCGGGATCCCGACCCCTCCGGGCATCGGGACTTCCTTTTCCTTCCATTTACCGCCCAAGGCCGAAATGAAATTGCGGTGCATTTTTTTCATTTCTTCGGCCGGCAATTCGCCGAAAGTTTTCCGCGTCTCCTCCGAAGCGTTTTTAAAAACATTATCTTGCTCAAAAATTTGCGGATGCACTTTGAGCGCCCGGTCGTTCAAACCAAGCAAATGAAGTCCCGACAGCCGGCAGACCCGCGAGAGAGCGACATAGCCCTGCCCGTATTCAAAAACTCCCGACAAGTCCATCACCGCCGAATCTAAACTCATCCCCTGGCTTTTATGAACCGTCATCGCCCAGGCCAGCCGAAGCGGAACTTGGCTGATTTTCGCTTTGATTTTACCTTGCTCTTCAATGCTCCAATCCATCGGCGAGATTTTAATCGTTTGCCCTGAATAAGTTTTCACAATCGGATATTTAGTATAGCCGTCAAAATCCGCCACCACACCCAAAGTGCCATTTACAAAACCCTCCTTCGGATTATTTTTTGTGCACATGACGACCGCCCGTTTTTTGAGCGCAAGCGACTCCGGCGAGAGGCATCCTTTTTTTAAGCCCGCGACAAGTCCCGGCGCTCCGGCCGAAGTCATTTCAAAATTAACCGTTTCTTCGCCAATTTTTTCCAACATTTCCAAATTAACCCGGTCAACATCGGCATTGTGCGAATAAAGCTTGGTGATATTTTCCTGACCAGTTTCGACAAAACGCGACCGCAAACAATCTAGGTGATCTTGATTTACCGTATCGCGCCGAATGGCGCAGAGGAGATCCAAGAATTGGCCGTCGTCCTGGCGGTGCTGTTCGCTCAAATAGCAGGTTATCGGTTTAATATTTTTCCAGGCTCCTGATTCATACGCGAAATTAGCTTCCTTTTCACTCAATAAAGAAACTTGAATGTTCTCCTGTTTCTCCTTATTGATGGGCGGCAACTGGAAAAAGTCGCCGACTAAAACTACTTGCAAATTTCCAAATGCTTCGCTTGATTGCCTCACCTCTCGGCAAACCGCGTCAATCATGGAAAGCGTCTCGGCGCGGAGCATGGAAATCTCGTCAATGATCAAGACTTTGGCTTTGCGGATCCGGCGAGTGAGATATTCGCTCTGCGCAATTTTATCCAGATCATATTTCGTCAGCGTATTTTTAATGCCGATCCCGCTCCAAGAGTGAATGGTATATCCGCCGATGTGCGTGGCGGCAATGCCGGTCGAAGCGGTAATCGCCGGCTCGATTTTTCGTTCGCGCAAATACTTCACATATTGATTGACAACATAAGTCTTCCCCGATCCGGGCTCGCCGGTCAGAAATACATTGGCGCCAGTCTTTAAAACATTCAGTGCCTCTAATTGAGTCATCTATTTCTTCTTATTTTTCTTCGGCTTTTTTACCTCTTTCCTCATTCCTGTTCCTTTTGCCATATATTTTTACTTTGTCTCGCCATAGCTTCGCAAGCGACGGCGGATATTATCTATTAATTACTTAATTATACTACAAAAATCACAAAGTCCAATGGCGGCAAATTCTTTAGTATTTTTACAAAAAGAAAAAGGGTTCACTGCCTTCTGGCAGAGAACCCATTAATTTGAAATTGCGAGTCATCGGACACCGATTTGTCCGCCGAAGTTTTAACGTAGGCGGAGCGTTGAGCCGGAGTATTCGAGGCCCTTCGGTCGGATGACGACTTTCTTCTCGTTGCTTTGCTCAATGTATCCGGCACGAAGCGCGCCGAGTTTGTGCGAAGCAGCGACTTCAAGAACAGTAGCCACATCGGCTTCCGAAACATAGAGTGCGAAGCCCGCACCCATGTTGAAGTTGCCATATGCTTCCTTATCGTCCACCGGGCCGTGCTTCTGCAGAAAGTCGAAGATCGGAAGCTGCTTTGGCAGATACTCGATGATGTAGGCGAACGATTGCGTCGCCCGCATGAGCTTGCGCCAGCCATGGCCCGTGATGTTCACCGCGTAGTGAATACTCACTCCGCGATTGAGGCAATCCTCAACGAGTGCAACGTAAATGTGCGTAGGATCGAGCAGAGTCTCTCCGTACGTTCGCCCATCGTCGAGCCGCGTAAGATAGCCGTCAGGCAGCTTGTCAGCGATCTTCCGCGCCATCGTGAGGCCGTTCGCGTGGATACCAGAACTCTCGATGAGAATGATCGCATCGTCGTGTTGGATTTTATGTGGCCCTAAAACACGATCCTTCTTTGCAAGCCATCCCATGGCGGCACCCGAAAGATCTGAAGTTCCAGGCATGATGATGCCTTTGAGTGTTGGTGTTTCTCCGCCGCCCCATACGCATCGTGCCAGAACACAGGCCTTCCGCGTTCCTTCGATCAGGTCAGCGCGGCGCCGCTCGTCGCTGAACCACCCGGAGTCGCCAACGGCCAGGTACTGGCCGAGAGAAACAGGAAGTGTGCCGAGCGTGATCGTGTCATTGACCACCATGGCCACATTGCATTGCGCTACTTGATCATAGAACGATTTACCAAAGAGCGATTCCACCTGTTTTCCGAGCCGATAGAGGTCATCGGCTACCATATTCTTAGTGCCGAGACCCTCCACAACGAATCCCAGATACCCCCAAGGCGTTTCGATAAGAAAAACGCTCTCGCCTCGGCTCCATGGTACGACCTTGAAACCAAAACGCTCGACAAAGTGATCCGTTGTCGCTGCGACTGCTTGCGCATCGCGTTTGAACGGATCCATCGCGTCGTAGTTCACGCCGACGCCGGCATAGGTCATTTTTTTTGTCATGATTTTTCCTCCTTTTTTCTTTTTGGTTTACAAATTAAGTCAAGCTATGGCTTGACATCCTTTGTCGTAAATTACATCAAATCAAGGAAAAAAGCAAGATTAAAATAAAATACAATTAATTTGTGCGGGCGGATGGAATCGGTCAGGAATAATTTTAAAGCCGTCGCTTTAAAATTTTCACGACCCTGTCTCGCCTGTTTTTTCTGCTGAAAAAACATGGCTGCGGCTTTCGATTCCTTACGCAAGTCAAGCAATTGGCTTGTTCCACACGCACAAAATTCCGCTTTGCTCCATTTTGTGCGTGTGGAAGGAATCGAACCTTCGACCTCTGTCTTATATTTGGCAGCGAGTTCTAATGAAAATAAAGCCTACCGTTCTGCGTGCGCGTGGAAGGAATCGGACCTTCGACCTCTGTCTTATCAGGACAGCGTTCTACCACTGAACTACACGCGCACGCAAAAAATTAGGGCTTTATTTTCATTATGAACGAGCGAACTAAATATATCGTAATCGATATCAGGACAGCGTTCCCCGCCCGAACGTGCCGAACCACGTTCGGTACCCGCCAGAATGACTCTGTCGGGCTGGCGGGCGGGTACCACTGAATCCCGACGTTCCGACCTTAATGTCGGAAGTCGGGATCCCGACTCTAATGACGTCGGGGCTACACACGCCCTACTTCGCTTAAAAGCTACGAAGGGCAAGCAAACAAGTAGAATATACCAAAAATCGTATTTTAC